>RCUQ01001035.1_pt1 | contig 11263 bp, 9 predicted proteins | sample 2166351 | NCBI WGS metagenome assembly RCUQ01 (sample SAMN09932597, study PRJNA488358) | compost metagenome | feature: garden; material: soil; isolation source: compost soil in acetonitrile-enriched culture | place: Germany: Experimental Botanical Garden Goettingen | collected 2016-01-27
GCCTGCGCCTCGTCTTCGAGTGCCCGCCCCGCTCGCTGGGCCAATCCGGCTTCACCTCGCAGGTGACCACCTGGAAGCCGCGCTTCAACTACGCCTGGGACTGGACGCCGCGGCTCGTGCAGCTGGGCGTGTGGGACGCGCTCACCCTCGAGGTGACCGACGGCGACGAGATTCGCGATCTGCGGGCCTGGACCTCGATGGAGATGCGCATGGAGACCGGCAACCTGAACGTGCGCGGCCACGTCGGCGGGACGCGGGCGCGCCGCGTGCGCTGCGTGCTCACGCAGCGCGAGAACGTGATCCACGAGGAGCGCTTCACGGCTTCGGAGTTCCAGGTGGGCGTCAGCTTCCGCGACATCCCCGTGCGCCTCTGGTGGCCCAACGGCGCCGGCGCCCAGCCCGTCTACACCCTGCGCGTCGAGCTGCTCGACGAGGCGGAGACCGTGCTCGACGCCGTCGAGCGCCGCGTGGGCTTCAAGCACGTCGAGTGGCGGCCCTGCGAGGGCGCGCCGGAAGACGCCGACCCGTGGCTCTGCGTGGTCAACGGCAAGCCGATCCACCTGCGGGGCGTGGCCTGGATGCCCATCCGGCCCCACTTCGCCGATGTGACCGCCGCCGATTACCGCAAGCGCCTCGAGCTGTACCGCGATCTGGGCGCGAACACCATCCGTGTGTGGGGCGGCACCTACCTCGAGAAGACCTGCTTCTATGACCTGTGCGACGAGCTGGGCCTGCTGGTCTGGCAGGAGTTCCCGCTGAGCGCCTCGGGCTCGGACGCCTGGCCGACCGAGCAGGCCGAGGCGATCGCCCAGATGAACGCGATCGCCCGCTCGTTCGTCTCGCGCCGGCAGCACCACGCCAGCCTGATGCTCTGGGGCGGCGGCCACGCCCTGCAGACCGACCCGGACGGCCGCATCGGCGGCGTCGGGCGCCCCTGCGGGCTGGACCACCCCATGCTCGCCATGCTGGCCGACGTCGTCGACGAGCTCGACCCCACCCGCCGCTTCGTGCCCACCTCGGCGAGCGGGCCTTTCGCCACCGCCGAGCGCGAGCGCTTCGGCCAGGGCCTCCACTGGGACGTCCACGGCCCCTGGGTGGCGCCGGGCGACCTCGCCGAGTGGGCCGCCTACTGGCAGGGCGACGATGCGCTCTTCCGGAGCGAGGTGGCCGCGCCCGGCGCGAGCGGGGTCGACCTGGTCGAGATCCATGCAGGCGAGCTGCAGCCCACGCCGATCGACTCCGCCAACCCCTTCTGGCGCCGCACCGCGTCCTGGCCCGACGCCGAGGCCTTCTCGGCCGTGACGGGCCGCGCGCCGAGAGACCTGCGCGAGTTCGTCGCCTGGAGCCAGCAGCGCCAGGCCGAGGCCCTGTCGATCGCCGCCCGGGCGAGCGCCGATCGCTTCCCGCGCACCGGCGGCTTCCTGGTCTGGTTCGGCCACGACTGCTTCCCCTGCGCGTCGAGCACGGCGATCGTGGACTACTGGGGCCGGCCCAAGCCGGCGGCGAACGCGCTGAAAGAGATCTGGCGCGGGTCGTAGTATGATGAAGCCCCCCCACACGCCCCCGGAGGCCCCCCGTTGAAGCTCGAAGCCCGCTCCTACGTCCAGATTCCCCGCTCGGCCCACGAGGTCTACGAGGCGATCGTCGATCCGGCCCACATGCGCCACTACTTCATCTCGTCCGGCACCGGCCGGCTCGAGCCCGGGCATGTCGTCACCTGGCGCTGGGACGACGTCGGCGCCGAGATCCCGGTGCAGGTGATCGAGGCGGAGCCCGACAGCCACGTCGTGCTCGCGTGGGCCGCGACGGGCATCGACACCGTGATCACCGTCGAGCTGACGCCCCTGGGTGACCACGCCACGGCCGTCGAGGTGGTGGAGCGCGGCTGGGACCCCGATCCGGACGGCATCGCGAGCTACGGCGAGCAGACCGGCGGCTGGGTGGACATGCTGCTCTGTTTGAAGGTCTATCTGGTTTACGGCATCAATCTGCGCACGGGCGAGGTGCTCGACCAGCGCGCCTAGGCCCCCGATGTGGCCGGGCGGGCGTTGAGCCGGCCGGTGCTTGCGCCTATGATCGGGTCCCGGAGGCATGCGCCATGACCCACCCACCTGCCCACGTCGGATGGTTTCCCGAGGAGCCCGGGGAAGCCCGTGTGTTGCGCGTGGGCGTGTTCGCCGACGAGCTGATGGCCACCGCCGCCGTGGGCGCCCTGTTCGCCCGGCGCGGCTGGGCCACGCGCGTCTTCACGGTCGCCGCCGAGTTGGACGGCTTGCCGGACCGGCTGCGCAACCGGTGCACGGACGTGGTCGTGATCAACACCGACGCGCGCTTCTGCCCGCCCGAGGAGGGCGCCGAGCGGGTCCGCCGGGCCACCAACGCCCTCTTTCGCTGGGGCGCGGACATCTACTACAACGAGACCTGCTCGGCGGGGCCCGGCGTCGTGGGGGATCACTTCGACACGATGCTCGCCGAGCTCGCCCATGACTTCGGCCTGACGGTCGTCGCCCTGCCGCGCCACGGCCAGATCACCCTGAACGGACTCCACTACGTCGACGGCCAGCTTCGCGACGTGGGCGAGCACAGCGGGCACGGGGGCCTGGCCGAGGGCGCCACCGGCCTGTTGCCCCTCTCGACGGTGCGGGCCGGGACGGCCGCGGTGAGGGCGCTGTTGGACGCGGCCCGCGCCATGCACCTGCGCTATTTGATCGCCGACGCCCACACCCCGGGCGATCTGGTGGCGCTGGCCCACACCCTCCTGCTCGAGCCGGTCTTGCTGGGCTCGTCGGGGCTGGTGGGGGAGCTCGCGACCCACTGCCCATCGCCGGCCGCCTCGGCGGGCTTCGACCCGTTCGAGGGCCTCAGGCCAGGCACGGCCGGCGGCGTGCTCGTCATCGCCGGGGCCGTCGCGCCCGAGGCCGCCCGGCAGGTGGAGGCCCTGGCCGCCACCGGCGTGCCGGTGCTGACCTTGAGCGCCGAGCAGGCCCTCGACGGGCGCATCGGCCCGCTCATGTCCGAGGTCGCCATCCGGCTCGGCGAGGGCCAGCCGGTGGTGGTGCGTCCGGACACGAGCGCCGAAGGCGTCGCGGCCACCGAGGCGTTGGCCGCCGCCCAGGGCCACGGCCCGGAGGCCGCCCGGCGCATCGTGCGCGAGACCCTGGCCGCTTTCACCGAGGCCGCGTCGTGCCGGCTGATCGTCATGGGCGGCGACACCTGCGCGGCGGTGTGCAGCCACCTGGGCACCTCGGAGCTGGTCGTCCTCGACGAGGTCGTCCCCGGCCTGCCCGCCACCTACACCACCGAGCCGCGGCCCATGCTCATGGTGCTCAAGAGCGGCACCTCGGGCGGAGCGGACTTCTTGAGCCGGGCGATCGCGCACCTCCGGCGCATCACCTGATGCGGCCCGGTTTGTGACGCGCGCCTACGACGGCGCGGGCCTTTGACGGGTACAATGGGCTCGAAAACCCGTTATGTCCGGTCCCGAAGGAGATCCCCCGTGCCTTTCAACCTCGATACGCCGCGCTTCGAATCGCTTTTGGCCGCGTTCCCGACCAAGCGCGTGCTGGTGGTGGGGGACCTCTTCGCCGACGAGTACATCAAGGGCCAGGTGGCGCGCATCTCGCGCGAGGCGCCCGTGCTGATCCTCCAGCAGAAAGAGGCCCTGCTCTACCCGGGCGGCGCGGCCAACGCCGCGGCCAACATCGCGAGCCTCGGCGGCGGCTGCGACATGGCCGGCCTGGTCGGCGAGGACCTCATGGCCACCCGCCTGAGCGCCGAGCTCAACCGCCGCGGCGTGGACACGGGCCTCTGCCTGCGCGACGCGTCTCGCCCCACCACCACCAAGACCCGCATCTCGGCCGCCTCGCAGCAGTCCGTGACCCAGCAGATCGTGCGCGTGGACCAGGAAAGCCGCCACGCCATGACCGAGGCCCTCGAAGACGCCCTCCTGGCCGGCATCGCCGAGCGCATGGCGGACTACGACGCCGTCTTGCTCTCGGACTACGGCAACGGCGTGCTGACCCCGCGCGTCATCTCGGGCGTGATGGCCCAGGCCGCCGCCCAGAACAAGGTGCTCGCCGTCGACTCCCAGCGCGATCTGCGCGAGTTCCCCGGCGCCTGGGTCGTGACGCCCAACCAGCCCGAGGCCGAGCAGGTCGTTGGCTTCGAGATCACCGACCAGGAGAGCCTGAAGCGGGCCGGCGACATCATCCTGAGAGAGGCCAAGCTGCGCTCGGCGCTGATCACCCGCGGCGGCGAGGGCATGGCCCTCTTCGAGGCCGACGGCACCATCACCCAGATTCCGGCCTTCAACCGCACCGAGGTCTTCGACGTCACCGGCGCCGGCGACACCGTCGTCGGCACCCTGACCCTGGCGCTGGCCGCCGGCGCCACCTTCCCCGAGGCGATGGTCATGGCCAACGTGGCGGCGAGCATCGTGGTGCGCCGCTTCGGCACCAGCGTCACCACCCGCGAGGAGCTGAGCGCCACCTGGGAAGACCTCTCGGCCCACCTCGACGCCGCCCTGCGTCGGGCGCCCTAGCCCGCATGCGCCGGCTGGACGACCTGGAGGCCCTGCGCGCCGAGACCCGCGGGCCGGGTCTTCATGTGCTGTTCGTGTCTCAGCCGGACTGCGCCGTCTGCACGGCCCTGCTGCCCAAGGTGGAGGCCGCCGTCGAGGCCCATCCCCCGGCCAGCCTGGCCTACGTGGACGCCTCGGTGGTGACCGAGGTGGCCTCGGAGCTCTCGGTGCTGACCGTGCCGGTGGTGGCTGTCTACCTCGACGGCCGCGAGGTGCACCGCCAGGCCCGCTTCGTCCGGCTCGCCGAGCTGGAAGCCGGCCTCGCGCGCTTCGCCGAGGCGGCCCGGGACGCCTGAATCGCCGCCCCTTACTCGAACGTGACCGCGTACGCCTTCGCAGCGGGCTCGCAGAAGCGCGCGAGCCTCTCGCCCTCGTCGGCGATCGCTTCCCGGTTGCCCCTGGCGATCGCCTCGAAGGGCGAGACCGTCAAGGTGGCCACGCCCTGTTTCTTCTCGACCTTCCAGACGCCCGCGACGAAGCCGTCCACCAGGAAGAACGGGAACACGCGCAGGTTGCCCTTGGCGTAGATGCGGGCGCGGTGGTCGTCGGTGCCGACGCGGGTGCGATCGTCGTGGCTCAGCACCAAGTTGTCGAAGTCCGGCATGAAACGCACCGGCGCAGGCGTGTCCTCATCCGGGCGCGGTGCGTCGGGCAGGTCGAAGAGCTCCCGGCCGCGCGGGTCTTTGAACGTCACCAACTCGCCGCGCATGGCCTCGAAGACCGGCTTCAACCCCGCGGCGGGCAGCCCGGACCAGATCTGCATGTCCTTGGGCGTGGCCGGGCCGAAGGCCGCCAGGTAGCGGCGCACGAGCCCCGGCACGTCCGAGGTCGTCGCGATGGGCGCGCCCAGCCAGGACTCGGCCGTGGCGAAGTCCGCCGTGCCGGGCCAGCCCCATTCCGCTTCGGTGGGGACCTGCACCAGCGGGAGCTGGGTGCGCACGGCGTAGCCCATGGCGCGATCGTCGGCGGCGGGGAACTGCTCGAGCAAGGCCTGGCGCATGGGCTCGAAGGGCCGCGGCTGGGCCTCGAAGGCCAAGCGCGCCGCCTCGACGAGCGGGCCCAGGTCCGGGATGCCGGCGCCGCGCTGCTTTTGAATGGTCTTCAGGATGGACTGGAATCCCGCGTCGAGCACCGGCTGGATGGTGGCACGGGTGGCCTGGAAGTCGGCGGCGGTCATCAGGTGGAGCGTCGCGCGCAGGTGCGTCGCGCGCACCAGCTCGCGGGCGTGCACGGCCCGGGTGAGCGCGTCGCGCTCGAAGCCCTCCAGCCGTGACCACAGGCCGATGAACGGCGGCCGGGCGAGCTGCGCTTGCATGGCGAAGAGCCGGTGCACGGCCTCGACAGGGGTGAGGGGCGCTCGCGCGAGCAGGAGCTGGCGTGCGAGCGTGGCGCGGTTGAGGGCCCGGAGGCTGAGCATGGTCGTCATGGCCCGCATGATAACACTTGCTTGCTCACCACAATTTCACATGTGGGGGCTTGACCCTCACGTCGCGTGATGGCTTATCCATGGTGGGGTGACCAGGAGGAGCCGCACGATGGCCTACACGGTGAAGCAAGTGGCGACATTGTCGGGGGTGAGCGTCCGGACGCTCCACTTCTACGACGAGATCGGGCTGTTGAAGCCCGCCTTCGTGCGCGAGAACGGCTACCGGTACTACGGGGAGGACGAGCTTTTGAGGCTTCAACAGATCCTCTTTTTTCGGGAGCTGGACTTCCCCCTGGCGGAGATTCAGGCCGTGATGGCCGCCGAGGACTTCGAGCGACTCGAGGCCCTCAGAGCCCACCAGGCCTCGCTCCGCCAGAAGGTCGAGCGCATGAGCACGTTGATGACGACGATCGACAAGACGATCGCCAAACTGGAAGGAAGGTCCCCCATGGCAGACGAGGCATTGTTCGAGGGCTTCGACCCGGCCCAGCAAGCGAAGTACGAGGAGGAGGTCCGCGAGCGCTGGGGCTCCACCAACCTCGAGGAGAGCAAGCGCCGCACGGCTCGGTACACGAAGGAAGACTGGAAGGCCGTTCAGGAGCGCTCGCTGGCGATTGGCACCGCCTGGAAGGCCGTCGTCGATCGCGGCTTGCCCCCGGACCACCCCGAGGCGCAGGCCGTGGCCGAGCAGCACTTCGCCTGGATCGAGCAGTTCTACACGCCCACCCGGGAGGTCTTCATCGGCCTGGGCGAGCTGTACCGCGACGACCCGCGCTTCCGCGCGTTCTACGACAAGATAGACCCACGCCTGGCGGACTACATGCCCCAGGCCATGCGGGTCTACGCCGAGCGCGAGCTCGACTGAGACCACCGCCAAAAATAGGCGGGCCCCCAGGGCCCGCCTATTTTTTCGCTTTTGCTTACTCCCGGTCGCGCCGGGTGAGGGGCTCGGCTTTGAAGACCTTGTCCGGGTCGACCTTGCCCTTGGTGTTCTTGACGCCGCCGATCTCGCCCGAGCTCAGGCCGGGCTTCATGGTGTCCTGGTGCTCGCCGCCGGAAACACCCTTGCGCGCGCCTTCTCCTCCGCCTTGTCCTGGCATGGTTGGCTCCTTTCGTGTGGGGCGCCCGAGCGCCCGCTCTCGTCGGTCCAGGCCCATCGTAGCGCCATCGCGCCAAAATCCAACAAAGGACCAGGGCGTTAGGGGCCGAAGCCCGGTGGTATAACGCCTGGGTAGCAGCCAAGCATCTAGCCACGAGGTTCACCGTGTCCATCCGCCTCCTCCTGTCCGCCGCTTTAGCCCTCGGGACGCTCGCTTTGCCTGTCACGGCGGCGCCTTCGGCGCTGGCCGCCGAGCCGGGCCCGGACGCCGCCACCCGGCAGCGCGCCGACGATCTGGCCAAGGACTACATGCGCTTTCTTGAGGCGGCCAAGGTGCCGCTGCAGCGCACCCGCTACCTCAAGGCCATGGTGGAGAAGGCCGGCTTCAAGCCCTACACGGCCTCCGAGCGCTGGCGAGCGGGCGCCAAGTTCTACCACATCAACCGCGACCGCGCCATGATGCTCTGGGTCGTCGGGGAGGCGCCCCTGGCCGACGGCGTGCGCGTGATCGGCGCCCACCTGGACAGCCCCCGCCTCGATCTGCGCGTGCGCCCGCTCAAGACGGGCGAGGGCCTGCTCATGCTGAAAGTCGAGCCCTACGGCGGCGTGAAGCGCTACCAGTGGGCCAATTTGCCCCTGGCGCTGGTCGGTCAGGTGGCGCGCATGGACGGACGCCTGGTGGACGTGAGCATCGGGCTGGCGCCGGACGACCCGGTCTTCATCCTGCCGGATCTGGCCCCCCATGTGGACAAGGATCAGCGCGCCCGCACCGCCGACCAGGTCTTCAAGGGCGAGGAGCTCAACGCGATCGCCGCCTCGTTGCCGGACGGCTCGGGCGACGTGAAGAAGGCCTTCCTCAAGGCCCTCCAGGACCGCTACGGCCTGACCGAGGACGACTTCACCTCGGCCGAGTTGAGCCTGGTGCCGGCCGTGCCGCCGCGCGAGATCGGGCTCGATCGGGCGCTCATCGGCTCCTATGGCCAGGACGACGGGCTCTGCTCGTTCGTCGGCGCCCGCGCGCTCATGAACCTGCCCGGCACGCCGAAGCACACGGCCATGGTGCTGCTCGTGGACCACGAAGAGGTCGGCAACATCAACACCACGGGCGCCAAGAGCCGCTACTTCGAGGCGGCCCTCTCGGGCATGGTGGAGCGCGAGGCCGGCCGCGACAAGGCCATGACGGCGATCACCTCGATGTGGGAGCGCTCGATGGCGCTCTCGGCCGACGTGTCGCAGGCCATCAACCCCAACTTCCCCGGCACCGAGGACAAGGAGACCACCGCGCGCATCGGCCAGGGCATGACCGTCAAGACCATGAAGCCCGGCTTCGACGGCCTGCCGGCCACGCGCGCCAAGCTGCGCCAGCTGCTCGCCACGCACCGCATCCCCTGGCAGACCTACGCCTACAAGGTGGACGGCGGCGGCGGCGGCACCATCGGCACCCTGCTCCAGGAGCTCAACATGGACGTGGTGGACGTGGGTGTGCCGCTGCTCGCGATGCACGGGACCTACGAGGTCTCCTCCAAGCAGGACGTCCACTCCCTCGAGCGCTTCTTCACCCAGTTCCTGGTCGGCCGCTGAGCGGACGGCGAGAAGCGGGTGGGCCAACCGGCCCACCCGCTTTTGTGTGGGGACTGCTCGTACCCTACATCGCCCGCAGGAACGCCTTGAGGTCCTCGCGCTGCTGGTTGGTGAACTTGAACAGCTGGGGGAAGTCGTTCTCGTAGTGGATGATCATCTTCTCGAGGTCGCGCTCGTGGTTGTCGTGGAAGAACCGGTTGAAGTTCTTGATGCCACGCAGCTGCGAGACCTTGTACTGATGAAGGTCCTCGTACTTGCCGGTCTGGCCGGCGAGGCCGAAGTCCGGGGCGGTGACGGTCACCCAGCTGCCGTCGCTCTTCTTGAGGCGCATGGACTGGGTGGGCAGCTGCTGGCGCAGCTCGCCGGTCTCGAGCTCGGTGAAGAAGTAGAAGCCCATCTGCTCCATGATCTGCCTGGTGGAGGGATCGGGGGGCGCCAGGCGCCCCTGGGTGTTCTCCTCGGTGATGTTGTCGCTGCGGAAGAGGTTGGTGCCGCCGGCCAGCGTTTCCGGCATGTTGTGGCACACGATGCAGGCGGGCTTCTGCGGCGTGCCGGTGAAGACGAACATGCCGCGCAGCTGCTGATCGTTGGTGACGTTCACCGTGCGGAAGAACTTCTGCTTGACCGAGGCCATGCTGAACTCCGGCGCGCCCTGGAAGATCGTGCCGTCGTGCTGCTTGTTGCGCACGGGCTTCTGCCAGCCGATACCCGCGAGCGACGGCGGCTGCGACAGCTGCTTCTTCTCGAACGCGGCGATGTCGTTGGTGACTTTCTTGCCCTCGAGGAAGGCGCGGGTGTCGCCCGTGGGGGTGTTGGCGAGCACGGTCTGGGCGTGGCCCATGGTGGCCGAGCCCGCCTGATGCTCGAGCGAGATCTCGCGGCCATCCCACATGGTGAAGGCCTTGAAGGTGCCGCCTGACGCGGTGTCGAACGACTCGAACTGGCCCAACGCCGAGTTGAAGGCCGTCGGCACCGATCGCCAGTGGCGGAGGAACTTCGGGTTGTCCGGCTGGTTGCCGAGCTGCGGGTCGTAGTTGGGGTTGTTCAGCACCACGCGAATCAGCCCGACGTTGCGCAGCTGGTCGAGCATGACGAGCTTCATCTTCTGGCCCTCGGGCGAGAGCGGGTCGATGTCCGGGTCGAGGTCCGCGAGCACCCCCGCGATCAGCGGGGCGGTGTCGGGCAGGGCCTTGGCGGTCTTGGCGGCCAGGGTGAAGCCGTCGCCCGCGACGTGGCAGGTGGCGCAGGAGCGGCCGTTGCCCTGCAGCTGGGTCGGGTAGAAGCCGGCCACCGGGTTGAAAAAGAGCTTGTTGCCGGTGAAGGGGTTGCCCACCGAGCCGGTGGCGGTCAGGGCCAATAGGCTATAGGCGTTGCCCATGTGCGGGTTGGCGGCCTGAACGGCCTGGGCGTCGTGGAGGGCGGGCGCCGTCGCGGCGGGTTTGGACGCGTCGGCACAGCCCACGATCGCCGCGGACACGGCGCACAGCAGCGCCCATGACCGGATGCGTGGCTGGTTCATACAAGGGTCCTTTCGGTGATGCTTGGCGGAGTGATTGGGGGATGAGGGATCAGACGTGAGCGACGACCGCCGGCGAGGCCCGGCGGTCGATCATCGGTCAAGGCCCTATGATTCATTCATGATGAATCTTATTGATACCAAAACGTAGACAAATTTCCTGAGGCAATTCGATGCGCCCGCCGGGCCTGACGAATTTCCTTGGTGCCCTCCCACCTAAGTCGTGCGGCTCAACCGGTTTATAGTTTTCATGTCAATTGCTTCCCCATGCCCACTCTGCGCTAGACCTCCCCCACCGAACCCACCCCCATTCCGGTATCGCACCGAGGAGACCTTCCACCCATGTCAAAGAAAGCCATGTGGCTCGTCCTGTTGTCCGCCACCATCACCCTGGGCGCCTGTCAGGGCCAGGCCCCGCAGACCGCCCCCCAAGCCCAGGCCGCCAGCGCCTTCGACATCAACAAGGCCAAGGCCCTGTCCCACGCATCGTTCGACGGCGGCTCGGCCGACGGTGCGGCGATCGTCTTCGGCCTGCAAGGCGCGTTCGCCGGCACCGCGCCCGGCCAGCGCAAGGTCCAGGCCTTCAAGGAGCAGGTGGCCCGCTACAAGGTCACGCTCATCCGCAACGGCAACGACAAGTACACGTTCCCCAGCATCGACGTCGAGCACGCCGACCACGACTGGGGCGACGGCATCGCCAAGTGCACCTTCTACAACCTCAAAGCCGGCCAGTACAAGATCAACATCAAGGCCCTGGACAAAGACGGCTACGTCATCAGTGAAGGCGGCACCTTCGGCCAGACCTACCCTTACGAGGGCCACTTCGAGGTCAAGGCCCACGAGATGCTCGGCGCCCAGGAGAAGAACGACGACCCGTACCTCTCCGACATCAAGTGGAGCGACTACGTGCCCTTGATTTGCAAGGTGAAGCTGATCGAGGACTACGCCATGATCCCCGGCGCCGGCATCACCAAGAACATCCACGCCATCGAGAAGTACACCAAGATGAAGATGGACGCCAAGTGGACGCACTACCAGAGCCGCCGGGCCAAGAGCGAGGGC
>RCUQ01001037.1_pt1 | contig 11251 bp, 12 predicted proteins | sample 2166351 | NCBI WGS metagenome assembly RCUQ01 (sample SAMN09932597, study PRJNA488358) | compost metagenome | feature: garden; material: soil; isolation source: compost soil in acetonitrile-enriched culture | place: Germany: Experimental Botanical Garden Goettingen | collected 2016-01-27
TATGAGCTACTTTTTTTATAAAAAAAAATGGATCTAAAGCGTTTTAAACAAGTTAATTAACATGAAAAAAATCCCTAATATTCAAAATAAAAAAGCTCTTCCAAATAATTTAAAATAGGTTCTTTGAATGAATTATTCGTTTTATTCCGGTTTTGAAATGAGCACCGATTTTGATTTCGGGTTTTAATTTTATTTCGTCTTTGAAGTTCCACTTACTATTTTGGAAATAATGCCTTGTTCCGTCGTCAATTCGGCTAGTATTACGCCTCCCAGATGAAGAAATATAAAGGCCAAAAGATAGTAGATAGACAGGACATGAATTTCCTCCATTGGTTTTTTAAGATCTTTCGATCCGAATTCAATAATTAACCCGGTAATCAACGAAACAGCTACACAGACATAGAAAACTATATATACCCAATACTGGAATTTTGCTTTTATGGTAAGTTCTTTTTTTAACGGATTTGAAAATTGCATTTGTCCAAAAAATGGCAGTACCAGTCTTATGGCATACAAGCCCACTAAAACATAGCCAATATAAATGTGCCAATCCCACATTGGTTTTCGTATTTGCTTGGCAAGTATAATAGCTTGATCTCGCGAGAGTGTTTGGTCTGTGGTCGAGAGGTAATTCTGAATGATGTCAGCTACATGGTTTTTATTCATCCATGTTAACCTGAGGAATATTGTAAGAAGTAGCAAAATCATACTGATTGCGATTGCCCAATGCACGATTCTGTAAGCCGTAGAGTAGGTTTTATTTTCCATAGTTATGTCATTGTATTGTTATTAATTATTGTTAAAATGAATGGAATTCTTAGTTTAGTTTACTAAATAATTAGTAGAAATTTAAGCCAGATAATTAGTAGTAAATATATGATTTAAACTGCTTTTTTTTTTTTTTTTCAAATGAAAAAAGCTCGGTTTTAATGAGAAAATCATATCGTACCTCACCATTTCGGAAGAGATGAATTAAAAAAACGATTCATGATATATTTTACGCTTCGCTTTACGCTGCAAAAACACTCCAATTGTCGTTTTTAACAGGGGCTACAGTGACATGGGCTGTTTGAATGGAATAGCGTTTATCAATACTTTGCTCCAGAGGTGAATTTGTAAAATGGGTTCTTAAATTGTTTCTTAGATCGTTAAGGGAATCGCTATCGGTAAAACCCTGCAGCATAATAGCCGAAGAAGAGGCTGTAATCCCTTGAAAGTTGATGGTTATGTCTTTTATGCCGAGCAAACTTTTTTCTATGATGGCAACATAATCGGAAACCGAAATAGTGGCCAAATCAAATCCATCATAACAAGATATAATAGACAGTACCGTGATATGAATATCAGAATCAGGATAGTAATATTGCTCAGAATCTATCGCTCTTAAGTCGTCTAGAAAACCCTGAATTTTATTTTTGATTGCAGCGTCAGGTCGAATGATTAACGTGATTCCAAATCGATTGTCTGTTGCAGAATCTATTAGAGGATCTATTTGGTATCGGTTCGCTGCAATGGTTTCAACAGATTCATTGTAAAGATGGTTATAATGTTGGGTTAAATCCATTAGGCTTTATTTTCATCACACCGTTTTGGCAAGAAACAGTTATTTACAATTAAAGAATCAATCTAAATCCAAAAACTGGCAGTTCCCCTTGCATAAAATCCAAATCCTCAGCTCTTTTGAAATCCAGATTTTCGTACATTTTCCAGGCTACTTGCATTGCCATTGTTGAATGGATAATTAGTTGTTGCAGTTTTTGATCTTTTGCTTTTCGGATGCATTCCTTCGTCAAAAGTTTGCCAATTCCTTTTTCTCTAATCAATGGGCTTACCGCCAATAATCTGAACCCGGCTGCATTTTGTTCTTTGGTGGCAGTTCCACCTGAACCATAATTCTTCATGTCATTAAAGAAAACGACTGCACCAGCTATTTTGTCATCAGAGGAAACAGCTACTAAGAGTTCTGTTCCCGGATTGGCTGTTAACTCACCGATATTGGCCAGCATTTTGTAATAGTTGGGTTGTTCTGATTCTTTAGGAAAACCCTCCAGTTGGGAATAAACCTGAACCAACAGCTTACCGATTTCGGTAAATTCATCGGGTTTTGCATTTCTTACCGTGTATTCTTGCTCACTCATAGTTTAAAATTATTTTGATAAAAAATGGCATTACTACTGTTATGCGGACATAGGCAGCTGAAAATGGTTATTTAATTTTTGTTTCTAAAAGTTTCATTAATTCTGTCAGACCAACAAAAGTTCCATTATAGTAGTCCTCTTTTTTAAAATACGGAATGAAATAGGTATCAATTATAGCTTTGGTTTCCTCATCCGAAATTAATAGTTCAATTCCATTCCCGTTTTGAATACGCATTTTTCTATGGCCACGGGAAATAGCGATGAGTATTCCGTTTTGGAAATCTTGTTTTCCTAAATTCCATTGTTGCGCCATATGAAGCGATAAGTTGTCAAAGTTTTCTTTTGAAGTCTTGATCGTGTCAATGGTAACTACTGCTATTTCGATTGTTGTATTTTTTTCAAAGAAATGGATGAGGCTATCCAGTTGGTGCTCTTCTTTTTTCGTGTACAAATTTTCATAGTCATTAATCCAGCCGGATCGATGCGGTGGGTTGTCCCAAAAAACCTGCCTGTATTTTGCCACTAAGTTTTCCATTACAGTGTCTTTGGCAACCGTTGGATTGGTTTGGGAATAAACACTTGTCAAATAGAAAAAGGATACTAATAAAATTACTGTTTTACGCATTTGGGTTCTTTTACTTACCTAAAAATCAGCTTGTCTAAAATTGTGAAACAAGCCTAAAGAAAACTCTTATTTTATAGCAAATATACGGGATTTTAACGGGAGTGATTTCCTTTATTTTGCCTGTTTTAAAATAAAAACAACTTCAAAATCCTTTCGGTCAGACTAGAATAATAAGCTGCCAGATGAAAAGACGAAACAAATTCTAATGAAATAGAAATATGTAAATTAAGCCGTCGGGTGATTTTTTTTTACCACATAGAAGCATAGAAATTATAGTATTTAAAGAGTTTGATAGATGTTTTTACTTTTCACATAGCTTGACTATGTGCAAAATAGAACTATTTGCTATAGACTCTTTGTTTAAAACTTAAATCTATGAATCTATGTGGTTCAATTTTTTTTAGAAAAATTCATTCAAATCATTTTATATTAATTAAACGCAATTGGTTGAATTAGTTTGAGTATTGTTTCCCGTTTCCAATCGTGATTTACATTTGCGAAAGCACAATTTCCAGTATAGAGAATAGTCCAATTCCCCACATAAAAGGATGGACTTTATCCGTGTTTTTTGTAAAAATGCAAAGGAGTACATAACTCGAAAAACCATAAGCAATACCAGAACTGATGCTGTAGGTCAGCGGCATAAGTATTAAAGTTAGAAAGACCGGAACACCCAAATAAAGTTCGCTGAAATCAATTTTTACTAAATGTTTGGCCATATAAATTCCAACTAAAATGAGCGCCGGAGCTGTGGCGTAAACCGGTACAGTGCCTATCAGTGGTGCGAAAAACATTGCGAGTAAAAATAACAAAGCGGTAAAAACGGAACTCAATCCGGTTCTGGCTCCATTGGCTATACCGGCAGCCGATTCTATATAAGTTACCGTGCTGCTCGTTCCTAAAATCCCACTAAACATGGTGGCAACGGCATCCGCTTCCAATACTTTTTTTACGTGTGGCATTTTGCCATCTTCCTTAACCAAGCCAGCTTCCATAGAACAGGCTATAGCAGTTCCGATAGAATCGAATAAATTCACGAATAAAAAGGAAAAGATGGGGGCAATAAAGGTGATTTTAAGCACGGAAAGCACTTCCAACTGACCTAAAACTGGCATGATAGAAGGAGGAGTACTGATAAATTCTGTAGGTAACTGTATGGTGTCATCAAAAGCAAAACCCAATAAGGTAGCCAGTAAAATACCAATTAAAATAGAACCTTTTACTTTGTAATGTTCTAACATAACTGTTACAAAAAAGGCGACCAAACCAATTATCAAAGCAGGAGTGAATTTACCCAATCCCACTAAAGTGGCCTCATTGGAGACAATTAATCCCATTTGTTTAAAACCAATAAAGGCGATAAACAGTCCGATTCCTGAACCTATGGCGACTCGTAAGGATTCGGGAATAGCGTCGACAATTTTATGTCGTAATCCCAAAATGGAAATAATGATAAAAAAAACTCCCGACATGAAAACTACGCCTAAAGCTTGTTGCCAGGTTGCGCCGTCATTGAGAACCAGAGTATAGGCAAACATAGCGTTCAGTCCCATTCCCGGAGCCATCGCAAAAGGGACATTGGCCCAAAAACCAACTAAAAGAGTACCGATTATCGCAGCCAGACAAGTAACGGTAATCAGTGCGCTTTTATCCATACCTGTGGCGGATAAAATATTGGGATTTACAAAAATAATGTAAGCCATGGTCAAAAAAGTAACCGTTCCGCCAATGGCTTCCTGACGGATGTTAGTATTTCTTTCTTTTAGATTGAATATTTTTTCAAACATAATTGTTTTGATTTTTTAATGATATAGTAGTCATTTGCCCATGCCAGTTGGGTAAATTTTAAGTTCCTGAGAAGGTACAAAGTTATTGCTGATTTCAATTTTGATACCCAAAGAAAAATTTTCCTTAAAAATAGGCAATAGTTTTGGTTTCGGAAAAAGAATCAGATGTTTAAAAATAGGACCGCTAATACTTTCAGAATTAAAGATGTATAAGTTTATTCGGGGTTTTAAGTGGTTGGTAATTAGTATTTTAATTCGTACATTTATTAGGATTATTTTGATGTCTTTTTAAAGATTAGGATTTAAACTAGTTTATTATGAAAAAATCATTACAATTTACAGCGGTTTTACTACTACTTATTGTTACCGCAAACGCACAAAGCGGACCTAGAGTTGAAATCAATATAGGGCCGGTTCTGGCAGACTCTGACGAATACTTCTCTGTAAATGTTCAGGGTAATTTTTATTATATGTGGCAAACATCAGAAAAAATTGATTTAGGGGTAACGACAGGATTTTCCCTTTTTTCTGGAGATCGAATTACAGAAGTTTTTGAATCAATCCCAGACTTGTATGTACCCGTAGCTGCTGCTGGCAGAATAGCCATTGCACAATCTTTTTCCATGGGCGCAGATCTGGGTTATGGGATAAATGTTGAAGGGGGCGGCGGATTTTACTATCGCCCTGTAATTGCTTATAATTTTAGCGAAAAGTTAGCGCTTACGGCTTCTTTTAGTAGCATAATTGAAAGTGAGTATACTACTTCTGCTTTTAATTTGGGGGTAAATTTTGGATTTTAAAAATAAGTGAGATTATTGGTTTGAACCAAAATAGATATACTTGAGTAAAATCCGATTCTAATACCATTTTACTTTGAAAACACGTAGTTTTAATAATGTGAATCGAGCGAAGTTGAGTTCTTTTCAATTGCCGTTGGTTTTAACCGACGGAATTTAAGGTGCTGCAATAATTGGCTTCAGCCAAAATACTGTATCAATTTTGGCTAAAGCCTATGAAACCAAACTATTTTAACCGTTGGTTAAAACCAACGGCAATTCAATGGTAGGGATTCGGCTATATTCAACCAGAATAATCAATATTTTCTAATAGTCCCGCATTGGGAGTATTAGAACTGTAATTTAAATTCCCGTCTTTCACTAGATTTTGAATAAACTTGTCACCAATAATGTCTTCATCACCAATTGGCCCAATTAACCATCCGTCCGTTTCAGGATTGATTTTTCTTCCAGTTGTTTTTACCCAATATTGAGTTATTTTATCTTGTATCATTTTTATTTACGGGATTCTTGAATTCTTTCTGTTTTTGTAGATAGCAGCTAACTAGTGAATTTTAGCTATTGATTTTCAAATATTTACCCAAATATGGCTAACATTGAGCTATCAACTGCTTTTTTACAATCCTGCTAAAGTATACATAATTTATTACAAATTGAATTGGTTGTACTCAGAAAATTATCAGAAAAAGAATCGTCTTGAACACCCAGCGTCCTAGCCCCGATAATAGCAGCATCCTTTTTCTCGTCGGTTCGAGTTCGCTTGCAAAGCGAGTATCGAGAACAAGAGAAAAAGATACAGCGAATAGCGGGAAACAGCTTCTGATAATGCGAACGATTAGTAGAGAGTCGTATCAAGTTTCGGTGATTTTGAACAGAGTTTAATTGCCCTAGAAACCAGTTTAGCTGCTTTTGATGACATGGATGCCTTTTTATACTATTTCTTTTTATGTAGGGGAAGTAAATATCAAATTTGAGTAAACAATTATAGTTTTTATCTATGAAAAAAGTAATTTAGATAAAAATAAATTGGTAAATTCGTAGGGTAAGTTTTTAAAAATCATCGCATTATGGAAAATAGCAAAAATCAGAACACTATGGGTGAAAGCAAATGCCCGTTTTCAGGAGGTAGTCAAAAACAAAGTGCAGGATCCGGCACTAGAAATGAAGACTGGTGGCCCAATCAGTTGAAATTAAATGTTCTTCGGCAACACTCTTCCCTGTCCAATCCGATGGGTGAGGCGTTTAACTATGGCGAGGCATTCAAAAGTCTCGATCTGGCTGCCGTTAAGAAAGACCTTTTTGATTTGATGACTACCTCCCAGGACTGGTGGCCAGCGGACTATGGTCATTATGGACCGTTCTTTATTCGAATGGCCTGGCACAGCGCAGGTACGTATCGTATCGCAGACGGTCGTGGTGGTGGAGGTTTTGGTACCCAAAGATTTGCACCGCTTAACAGTTGGCCCGACAATGCCAACCTCGATAAGGCTCGTTTGTTACTGTGGCCAATCAAAAAGAAATATGGCAAGAAAATTTCATGGGCCGACCTGATGATTCTTGCAGGGAATTGTGCTCTTGAATCGATGGGTTTCAAGACCTTTGGTTTCGGTGGTGGACGTGAGGATGTTTGGGAACCTGCAGAGGATATTTATTGGGGTTCAGAAGGGAAGTGGCTGGATGATAAACGCTATACTGGTAACCGCGAATTAGAAAATCCTCTAGCTGCCGTTCAGATGGGATTGATTTATGTGAATCCGGAAGGGCCTAACGGAAACCCTGATCCGGTCGCTGCGGCGATTGATATTAGGGAGACTTTTGCCCGTATGGCGATGAATGATGAAGAAACTGTGGCGCTTATTGCTGGCGGACACACATTTGGTAAAACCCATGGAGCCGCCGATCCAAACAAATACGTTGGTCCCGAACCCGCAGCGGCACCCATTGAGGAGCAAAGCCTTGGCTGGAAAAATACATTTGGTACCGGAAATGGCGAATACACAATCACCAGCGGCTTAGAAGGAGCTTGGACGACTACACCTGCGAAGTGGAGTCACAACTATTTTGAAAACCTTTTCGGCTTCGAATGGGAGCTAGATAAGAGTCCGGCTGGCGCCCATCAATGGAAACCAAAAGGTGGAGCAGGGGCAGGTACCGTGCCCGATGCTCACAATCCATCAAAGAGTCACGCTCCATTTATGCTAACAACGGATCTTTCTTTGAGAGAGGACCCGATTTATGAGCCTATTTCAAGACATTTTTACGAGAATCCTGATGCATTTGAAGACGCATTCGCTCGCGCTTGGTTTAAGCTGACACACCGAGATATGGGACCAATTGTACGTTATCTTGGTCCAGAAGTACCTAAAGAAGTACTGATTTGGCAAGACCCTGTTCCAGCTGTTACCCACAAACTAATTGATGATAATGACATTGCTGCCTTGAAAGCTAAAATATTGGCGACTGGATTGTCTGTGTCCCAACTGGTATCAACATCTTGGGCATCGGCATCAACTTTCCGTGGCTCTGATAAACGAGGTGGTGCCAATGGTGCACGCATTCGTCTTGCGCCTCAGAAAGATTGGAAAGTCAATAATCCGGGGCAATTGGCCAAAGTGTTAAAAAATCTTGAGGATATCCAGACAGCATTCAATACTGCCCAGTCTGACGGAAAAAAAGTATCATTAGCTGACTTAATCGTTTTGGCGGGATGTGCCGGAATTGAGAAAGCCGCTGCAACTGCCGGCCTTACGGTGAGCGTTCCTTTCACAGCAGGAAGAGCTGATGCTTCTCAGGAACAAACGGATGTAGACTCTTTTGCTGTTCTTGAGCCTGAAGCTGATGGTTTCCGCAACTATATGAAAACTGCTTACACCGTATCGGCAGAGGAAATGCTGATTGACAAGGCGCAACTCTTGACGCTGACTGCTCCAGAGATGACTGTTCTTGTGGGTGGTATGCGTGTCCTTAATGCGAACTTCGATCAATCTAAAAATGGAGTATTCACCAGCCGTCCGGAAGCGCTTACCAATGATTTTTTCTTGAATCTTCTCGATTTGGGTATCACTTGGAAAGCATCTTCGGATTCTCAAGACGTATTTGAGGGTCGTGATCGTAAAACAGCTGAACTTAAATGGACAGGAACCCGTGTGGATTTAATCTTTGGTTCAAACTCAGAACTTAGAGCCCTTGCTGAGGTCTATGGATGTGAGGATTCTCAAGAGAAGTTTGTAAAGGACTTTGTGGCAGCTTGGAACAAGGTGATGAATTTGGATCGTTTTGATTTGGCTTAATTGGTAATAGGCCACGGATTGCACAGATAAAACGGATTTACACGGATTTTTTTGGTATTATTTTCGATTCAAAAAATGTATAAAACCCTAAAGTTTTCGTAAAAATCAGTAAAGGACTTATTATAACTAAACAAGGTGGTCTGGAAACAGGCCACCTTGTTTGTTTTGCCACGTTCTCTTTGTATTCTATTCAAAAATAGAAATTATTTTTTTAAACCATTAAGACATTTAGAGCCATTAAGCTTAATTTTCTTAATGTCTTAATGGTGAATTTTAAGTTTACTTGTTACAATATTTTTATAAAAATTAAATCCACTCGTTTTGTGGTAATCCTCTTTTTTGAATAATCTATATCGGGATTTTTTCAATTAAAATTTCGGCACCTGACTGGTCAAAATAAGTACAGGTCATTTCTATAATATTCACGCTCCATTTTGCAATTCCGCATTGTCCGGCATGATTGCAAAAAGTGAGATAATCCGTTTGACCGTCTTGGTGCATGACCAAAAATTCTATGAATCGTTCCTTGTTAGCTGCTGGGGCTACAGTGATGGTATTATAAGTCTCAGTCGCGACAACACGATAATTATCGGCACCAAAATATTCTACATGGCCATCATTGACAAAGGTGTCATAGCCTTTTACCCCTAATGCAATTAAATCTTGAATGTAAGCAGGGAAGTCGGCTCCGGATTTAACTCTGGAATGGGCTTCTTTTATTTGAGCAATTGTGAACATAGTCGATATAATTTTGATTAGTTATAGTGTTGTAAAATCATCAGTTTTTGGAAAAACACTTAATGCATCCACCACAATTTGAGGAGTAGGAGTGGCTAGTTTACGGAGTTTGGTATCCATCCAGGCGCCATCTACAGTAATAACGGCACACAAAACATCCTCTTTATAAAACTCATGAACAATAGACCAACGTGAAGCATCAGCTTTCATTTTTGCCATTTTGGTTTGCATGGTAATAACGTCAGAGAGTTTGATTTCTCTTCTGAAAACACATTCCTCTCTAAATAATATGGGACCAATATGTTCCGCCTGCATTACTTTTAATGTTAATCCTAATTGTTCCAGAATTTCAACACGGTGTTGCGCTCCAAAATCGTAATAGGCACTGTGGCGCAAGTGAAAATTGGGATCTAAATCAGCCCAACGAAAGGACAGTTGTTTGCTAAATGTAGCCATAAGGTTTTATTTATGTACGTTTTTTTTGAGGGCTAAAATTAAGAATTAAAGTTGGAATTACATAAAAATAAGGGGTGCGAAGTCGGGAGAATTCCCCTGCCATTTTCAAAGAACACTTTGGGTAGCAGGGATTTTGGAACCGCGTATTTTATGTTTGACGGAAATACCAGTTAAAGCGATAAATTGGTAAAAGCAATTCTGTATAATCATTTTTAATTGTTAACTTGTGTCAATCTGTCTTTTATGGATATTTTTCTCGACAGAATTAAGTTTGACAATGCAAGAAATAGAAAGAAGAGCGGAATATAAGGAGGTTTAATATTAAGTGGTAAAACATCAGCGGGTACATTGGGGTGTAAGTGAACATATGTACCGGTCATCATCATTATTATAATTGTAAAAAAGGAAAAATTGGTTAGCATAAAATATGTTTTGGCAGCCATTTTTTGGCTGTACAATAGGCATGTAATGAGTATTGTACCAACAGCAATTTCACCTAAAATTCCCATTGTGTATGAAAGCGGACCTAATTCGCTATTTGTGACTTGAACATTATACCATCCTTTAAATGGATTGAAAAATTTTAGAATGCCAAACATAAACATTGAAACGGCTAAAAACCAAGAAGTAATTTTGATATATTTCATTTTATTAATTTTTTAAAATTTCTGAGAGGGGCAAATGGTCTCCAATATTTTTCCCGTAATGTACTGTTGTCAGCAGACCCTTTTCATCAATAAGAAAATCGGCAGGAATTCTATTTAAATGCCCATCTCTTTTATACTTTTTAGAAAACTGCTTGTTTCCTTTTTTCATAGCTTCTTTTGGTTGTTTTTTGAAAGCTGAACCTAGCATTTTCCAAAAAGATTTTTCTACTCGATATTCTTTATACAACCTTAAATTTGGATTTCCAATTACTGTAAAAGGTATAGGGGTTTCTTTTATATACTCTCTTAATGTGTCATTATTTGACTCATAAATAGCGATTATTTTATAGCCCTTTGAACTAATCCTATCGTAATTTTCAATTAGTTCGTGAATTCTAAAGTTACACACGGGACAACCTGCATATCTGAAGAAGGCTATAAAAACTTTCTGCCCTTTATAACTGCTTAGTTTTATGATTTCGCCATTTGTATCTACTGCTTCAAAATTTGGAGCTTTTTCCCCCACCTTCAATTTCTGGCTTGTTATCGTGTTTTGAAATAGTAACAGTAAGACGAATGGGATGTATTTCAGGTTTCTTTCTATACTCATTTTTTGCTTGTTTATTTGAATACAAAATTGAAGCTAAAGAAGCAATCGGTATTGGATAAAAAGTCCAGAAAACAAGAAATATGGTTCAAAGTGTCAGGATGAAGACACACTCTTTCGATATTCGGAAGGAGTTAGATGGTGTTTTTGTTTAAATGATTTTGTA
>RCUQ01001038.1_pt1 | contig 11249 bp, 9 predicted proteins | sample 2166351 | NCBI WGS metagenome assembly RCUQ01 (sample SAMN09932597, study PRJNA488358) | compost metagenome | feature: garden; material: soil; isolation source: compost soil in acetonitrile-enriched culture | place: Germany: Experimental Botanical Garden Goettingen | collected 2016-01-27
CTCAGGTAGATGCTGAACACTTAGTTAACAACTACTTAAAATCGGGCAAAAAAGTACTTGCAGAAGGTGCACAAGGAACATTGTTAGATGTTGACTTTGGTTCTTATCCATTTGTAACTTCTTCAAATACCATTACCGCAGGTGCTTGTACAGGTTTAGGGGTTGCTCCAAACCGTATTGGTGAAGTAATTGGTATTTTCAAAGCATATTGTACCCGTGTTGGCGGAGGTCCTTTCCCTACAGAATTGGATAATGAAGTAGGTGAAGAATTGCGTAAAATCGGACATGAATTCGGTGCTACTACCGGTCGCGCACGTCGTACCGGATGGATCGATCTTCCAGCGTTGAAATATGCGATCATGCTAAACGGTGCTACTGAATTAGTAATGACTAAAGCAGATGTATTAAGTGGTTTTGAGAAGATCTATGTATGTACTCATTATGAATACATGGGAGAAAAGATTGACTATATGCCATATGATATTAATACAGTTGCAGCAAAACCAGTATTAAAAGAATTAGAAGGATGGCACGAAGATCTGACAGGAATTACTAAACCTGAACAAATTCCTGCTAAGCTGAAAACTTATATCGAATACCTGGAAAAAGAACTGGAAGTACCTATTAAATACTTATCTGTAGGTCCTGATCGTGTTCAGACTTTAATATTAAAATAGTTGTCAGATTTGAGATATGCGATTTGAGAAAATTTAATATCGATAACTTGAATTTGTTTAAAACTAAACATATAGAACTTTTTAAAGAAAAAGCCCTTCATTGGGCTTCTTCTTTTAGTACGTGTTGCTATTTGGATTCAAACGGTTATGCTGATCCATATGGTTCGTCCTATAATTGCATTATTGCCATTGATTCAATCGATGAATTAACGGTGACCCATGAAGATGCTTTCGAAGCGTTAAGAACTTTTCAGGAAAAGGTGAAGGGCACTATTTTTGGCTATCTCACCTACGATATTAAGAACCAGCTTGAAGAGTTGGAATCGAACAATCCAGATCATTGCCATTTTCCTTTACTTTTCTTTTTTCGCCCAAGAATAGAACTTTTGATTACAGATGCTACTGTTGAGATAATTTGCAATGACTCATTAATAGAGGCTTCATTCATTTTTGAATCAATCGAAAACCTGGTTATTCCCGCTACGAATCCTTTGCCTAAAACGGTTCACATTGAATCACGAATGGATAAGCAAACCTATCTTAGCAAGGTAGAAAAAGTAAAAGAACATATCCACAGGGGTGACATTTACGAATTAAACCTTTGCCAGGAATTTTATGCTGAAGATTGCAGTATTGATCCCGTACAAACGTGGGAGAAACTCAATATGATTTCTCCTACCCCATTTTCTTCTTTTTTTAAGCGCAAGGATCAATATATACTTTGTGCCTCACCAGAGCGCTACTTGCGTAAACAGGCGGCAGTTGTAATTTCTCAACCCATCAAAGGAACTATTAAAAGAAGCAGTGATGCTACTGAAGATGCCAACCTAAAGGAACAACTTTACAACGATCCTAAAGAACGGTCAGAAAATGTCATGATTGTAGATTTGGTAAGAAATGATCTTACCCGCTGTGCCAGTCCGGGAACTGTAAAAGTGGATGAATTATTTGGAGTTTACAGCTTTAAGCAAGTACATCAGCTTATTTCAACTGTTTCAGCTAGCTTAAATCCAAAATTTACCTATTTAGAGGCGATCAAAGACACGTTCCCCATGGGCTCAATGACAGGCGCCCCTAAAATAAAAGCAATGCAACTGATCGAACGATACGAAGAAAGTTTGAGAGGTGTTTATTCCGGTTGCATTGGATATATTACTTCAACTCAGGATTTCGATTTTAACGTAGTTATCCGAAGTATTGTTTACAATGCAGCTGAGCAGTACTTATCGTTTCAGGTTGGGGGGGCAATTACTACTAATTCTGATCCAGAGAAAGAATATGAAGAATGCTTACTCAAAGCACAGGCAATAAAACAGGTTTTATTAAACCAACGATAATACAACGTTCTTTATTGGTTTTTTATTTTAACTTTAAAGAACGTTGAAAATCTTTACTGCCATATTGCTTGTTACCCTTTTTTCCGTACAACTTACCGGAAGGATAGCTGCTTATATTTATTGTAGTATAAATGCTATTCAATATGTGCATACTACCAATAGCTTTTCTGTTAGGGATTGTGATTGTTCGAAGTACCTTATGGACAATTCTGATAACAAAACCATGGAAAGCCCATTGGCGTTATTGATCCATAAGGATAAAACGGAAGACCTAATAAGTTTCACATTCAAAAGCTACCAAGCACTGTTAACACTTCAATGCATAGCATTTAAAGAACTTAATACGCTCTACAATTACTGCGTATCCGGCTTCGTTTTCCAACCTCCACAGTAAGCCTTTCCTCTCAATTCTGTTTTAATTATTCAACGTTCGTTATCATTTAGATAATTGAACTGCTATTGGATTAACTCTTAACATCAATTTACAATCATTATGAAACTAAACATATCTTTTGCTTTAGCGTGTACCGCTATGCTTATTTCTTGTGCTTCAAATAAACCAGCTTTAAATAAATACAGCTCAACAAAAATGCTTTTGGGCGAATGCCACAGATCAGCCCTTGAAATGCAACCTTATAAAACCTGGTTCGACAGTATTTATGTCAATTATAAAGTTGATACAATCACAGCTAATGAAATCAGCCATAAATGGAAATCAGAGAAATTGGAAATATTTATGGGAACCTGGTGTGGTGACAGTCGCCGGGAAGTGCCGCGCATCTTCAAACTATTAGACTATTGCCGTATCGACCCATCCAAAATTAAGCTCATCATGGTAAGCAATACGGATTCATTATACAAACAAAGTCCGGAACATCAAGAACGAGGTAAGAATATTTTCAGAGTTCCTACATTTATTGTTTACGATAACGGAACAGAAAAGGGACGAATTATCGAATACCCTGTCATATCGCTTGAAAATGATTTAATAAGCATTCTTACCGATACTACCTATCAACCTAACTACAAAGCCGGAACTTATTTAATCAACACGTTAAACAAATCATCAGCATCACTTTCTGATGATAAATTGAATAGTCTTACTGAAAAGCTCAAACCAATGTGTAAAAACGGCGCTGAATTAAACTCATTAGGCAGAATGCTTGCTGCCAATAACGACTTTCCAAAGTCAATAACAACACTCAAGATCAACACAGCGCTGTATCCACAGGTTTCACCTCTATTTGAGACCCTGGCAGATGTATACCTTAAAAACAAGGAAACCGATAGGGCCATCAAAGTCTATCAACAGGCATTAAACCTTACGCCCGACAATACCCGGTTAAAAGATAAACTAAATGCACTGGTAACTACAAAATAGATTTTGATATATTAAACAAAGAAGGGCATCCAAATTGAATGCCCTTCTTTGTTTCTAAGAGATAAACTCTTTATTTTTTATAATACGACAATGCTTCAGGTAAATATTTTTGTATACCTGCAATACGAGTTTCATCACTAGGGTGCGTACTTAACCATTCAGGTGGACGTTGTTGACCCTGACTTGAAGCCGACATACGTTGCCAGAAATCTACAGCTTTACGTGGATCATAACCTGCAACAGCCATAAAGCTTAATCCTAAACGATCGGCTTCTGACTCTTGATTACGTCCGTATTTCAATAAAACAATAGGAGCTCCTACGCCATACAACTGGTTAAATACCTGTTGATTTTGTGTATTCTTAGATAATGCGGTGGAACCGATTGCTGCACCATACTCTACAGCCATTTGCTGCGACATACGCTCAGCTCCGTGGCGAGCAATAGCATGAGCAATTTCGTGACCCATTACTGTTGCCAATCCTGTTTCATCTTTTGTAACCGGGAGAATACCTGTATAAACAACGATTTTACCACCAGGCATACACCAGGCATTTAATTCCTTGCTTTCAACAAGATTTACTTCCCACTTATAATCCTTAATCTGATCGCCATAACCTTTTTCATTCATGAACTTTTTTACGGCTTCGATTAGGTTATTACCTACTTTCTTTACAAAAACTGCGTCTTTACTAGTGTTAGCCACCACCTTGTTCTCTTTTAAGAACTCCGTATAGCTACTTTGTGCTAAAGACAGCATTTGTCCTTCGTCTACTAAGCTGATTTGAGATCTGCCTGTAAGTGGTACCTGAGAGCAAGCTTCCAATATGGTAACCGCAACTACCACTGCAATGATTTTTAACTTCATGGTAAATTTAAACTAACTATTAATTCCGAACCTTTTTCCTAAAGAGATAAGATTTGCTTTCTTTTCCTTTTAATAAGCGTTCTATATTCTTTTGATGAGTAACTAATACCAGTACTGCAACACACACGCCAAATAGTATTACTGATTTGTTTCCTACGTGAAAAGCAAAAATCATTAATACCGGATAAGAAAAACTTGCAACCATTGATCCTAGGGATACATAATGACTGAAAATCAGGATCACCAGGAAAATTATGCAACAACAAAGTGCTGCCTGTAAATGTATGGCCAAAACCATTCCAAACAGTGTAGCAATACCTTTTCCGCCCCTGAACCCAGCAAAGACGGGGAAAATATGACCAACAATAGCAATTATACCCAGTGATAACTGAAAATTGGCAAACTGAATAGAATCAGGATTGTAATTAGAGAACCAATGTGCAAGATAACAGGCAAGCCATCCCTTAAATACATCGATGAGCATTACCGGAATACCTGCCTTCTTTCCTAAAATACGGAAAGTGTTAGTAGTACCTGCATTGCCGCTTCCATACTCCCTTACATCAATTCCGTAAAAAATTTGTCCGATCCACACCGCGGTGGGAATCGATCCAAGTAAGTAGGCGATAAGAAGAGCTATTAACGATTGAGTTGAAATCATCAGAATCGTTTTCTATACAAATTAACTTTAACTAAAATATTAAAAAACGTTGAGTACACAAATTACATTGCTTTTAAGCTCATGTCAAGACTTTTGACAGAATGTGTTAATGCACCCATCGAAATATAATCAACACCACACAAAGCATATTCACGGGCATTTTCCATAGTAATACCCCCTGAAGCTTCGGTTACAAAGTGCTCGTTGATTAGTTGTACAGCTTTGCGCAAATTATCAAAACTGAAATTATCGAGCATAATTCTGTCGACACCCCCAGTATCTAATACTTGCTGTACCTCCTCTAAATTACGTGTTTCAATTTCAATTTGAAGCTTTTTTCCTGTACGATTAAGGTAATCCTGTGCATTTTGAATGGCGTTTTTAATTCCTCCGGCATAATCAACATGATTATCCTTTATAAGAATCATATCATACAAGCCAATGCGATGATTTACTCCCCCTCCTATTCTAACTGCCCATTTTTCAAGGAATCGAATATTCGGTGTTGTTTTCCGTGTATCGAGTACTTGTGTACGAGTTCCTTTTAGCAACTCTGTAACCTGATTGGTTACCGTTGCAATGCCACTCATTCGCTGCATGGTGTTCAACACTAATCGTTCTGCTTTTAAGATAGCATGCACACTACCCGAAACAATTAAAACAATATCCCCATGTTTAACATGAGCACCATCATTAATAAAAACTTCGAGAGTTAAAGTGGGATCTACAGTGGCAAATATTTGTTTAGCAAGCTCAACACCTGCCAAAATTCCATTATCTTTTATAAGCAAACGTGCAGCGCCTTGAGTTCCCGCCGGAATACTTGAAAGTGAAGTATGGTCTCCATCGCCTACATCTTCGGCCAATGCACTAATTATAAACTGTTTAACTACGTCTTGTTCCAAAACCACGCACATTTTAATGCGCCAAGATAAAAAAATGTTCTCATAATTGAGGTAAAACTCATTTTTCTTGCTCTACCCTTAACTCATTTATAAGTGTGGAACCGCCGTTTTGTTTCATATAAAAAAACAGGCGATAGGTATTCGTGGAAGTTTTGTAAGAGCAGATTGCATATTGCATGCCTTCTGGAGAGGAACCAGTATGTTTTAATTTTACCTGAATTGGAGGGTACTTAGAAAAGAAGTTTTTCAAAATCATTTCCGACTGTGTTTTACTATATACATTCTCGTCATTTAAAATGGATAGTATTACCGTAGAGTTTAGGTATTTTGAAATTTCGCGGGTATTAGCTGATTCAATAGATTTTGTAATAGCCTCAACCGTATCGTCCTGATTGGCAGCACCACAAGGCAAAGCAAGGAAAAGAACAGATACTATTAGAAGTATTTTACTCACGAGGCTGACTGAATTTTATTTTTTGCTGTGCAGGAACACAAATAGTGCCAAATATTAACAAAAAAGGCTATTTTTTTGAAAATCATAACATAAATCATACTATTATTATTGCTAAAAAAATATATTTGCAAGGTGGAAAATAACAAAAAAATCGCCCTGATCATCCTGGATGGGTGGGGCTACGGTCGCCAAGACGACTCTAACGCCATTTTCAAAGCAAACACTCCTTTTTTTGATGAAATTATAAAGAAATATCCCAATTCAAAATTAGAGGCTTCTGGTGAGGCTGTAGGGTTACCAGAGGGTCAAATGGGAAATTCTGAGGTTGGCCACATGAACTTAGGGGCCGGACGTGTTGTATATCAAGAACTTGTGCGCATTAACAAAGCCGTTCGAGAGCATGAAATTGACAAAAATCCGGTTTTAGTGGAGGCTTTTAACTATGCCAAAGAAAAAAACAAAAGTGTTCACTTTATCGGACTAGTGTCTGACGGTGGTGTGCATTCACACATCAATCATCTTAAAGGATTGCTTTCAGTTGCTGCTGAACAGCAATTAAAAAATGTATTTGTTCATGCATTTTTAGATGGCCGTGATACCGATCCTAAAAGTGGATTAGGATTTATGAACGACCTTGAACAGCATATCGCTAAAACTACAGGAACTGTGGCAAGCGCTGTTGGACGTTATTATGCGATGGACCGCGATAACCGTTGGGAGCGCGTGAAATTAGCCTATGATGTAATGGTTAAAGGGGTTGGAAAACCTGTAAGTAATATTGAAGCAGCTATTCAGGAATCATATAGTAATGATGTAACTGATGAGTTTTTGAAACCGGTAGTTAAGGTTGATGCAAATGGACAACCCGTTGCAACAATCAAAGAAGGCGATGTGGTTATTTGCTTTAATTTCCGTACCGACCGTGGTCGCGAAATTACCAAAGCACTTACACAACAGGATTTCCCTGAACAGGACATGAAAAAACTTGACTTGTTCTATGTGACCATGACTACTTACGACGAAACTTTCAAAGGTGTTAAAGTGATCTTTACTAAAGATGATCTTGCAATGACCTTGGGTGAAGTTTTGGAGAAAGCCGGTAAAACTCAAATCCGTATTGCTGAAACCGAAAAATATCCTCACGTAACATTCTTTTTCTCGGGAGGTCGTGAAGCTCCTTTTGAAGGTGAAAAACGTTTACTTTGTCCTTCTCCTAAAGTGGCAACTTACGATTTGAAGCCAGAAATGAGTGCTAATGATATCAAAGATGCCATTATTCCGGAGTTACAAAGCAAATGGCCTGATTTTATCTGTCTGAACTTTGCAAACACGGATATGGTTGGACATACAGGTATTTTCAGCGCTGCTATTAAAGCTGCAGAAACAGTAGATGCATGTTTAAAAGCAGTTGTTGAAACTGGTATCGAAAACGGATATTCATTTATAATCATTGCAGATCATGGAAATGCTGATTATATGATCAATGAAGACGGAACTCCAAATACTGCACATACCACTAACCTTGTTCCATGTATTGTAATTGACAATGAGGTTACTGCTGTTAAAAATGGTAAACTGGGCGACATTGCTCCTACTATTTTAAAAATGATGCACGTTCAAAAGCCTGCTGAAATGACAGGTGATGAATTAGTATAGACCCTAACGGGACTTTTCCTGAAAATTATAATTGCGGTTGGTGAAAAATCATCAACCGCTTCTTATTTTTATGGCATGAACAAACTTTCTTATTTACTGATCACTGGTTTAATCCTCATTTCTTTTTCTTGTTCAAATACTGGCAATCGTCAAACCAGCCAAAATGCTTATTTCGACTTAAAGAGTTATTTTGAACAGGAAGCTCATCGTTTAAATGCTGAAAATCCTAAGCTTAGCAAAACAGTAAATGACAATGGTAAAACAGAAACTAAAACTGTTCGGGATACACTTTGGACAAAAGAATTAAGCGTTTTCATTAATTCGAATATCAATAAACCGGCATGGAGTAAAAGCTATAAGGTTGTTAAAACCGATACCTCAGAACTTTATACAGCCATTGACTCTGCATTAAAAACTAAAAGCATTGCTATTCTTCGAGACACTAATGGCCATATCCGCAACATTAAAATTGTAAACAGAACAAGCAATGAGTTGTATGATCTGGATGAATGGTTAACATATGACCCTAATCACTTCTATAAAATTGAAAGAAAACAAAAGGCGAAGCTATTGAAGGAAAGTCATTTTGAGATTGAGGGTAGATTTTTATAGAGGGATTACACCGATTTAATTGATTACATCGATTATTTTTTTGATTATAATTACACTGATTCATGTATAAAAGAAATCAGTGTAATCAAATCATCGGTGTAATCCCCTAAATATTTTATCGGGGTTCGAATTTGTAAACCGGGAAGCTATAGTTATTGTTTTCACTAAAGAAATTGGCACCACAATTCTCCGGTAACGAAGCTAATCCAAAAAGCATGGTTGAATAATCAATTCCCTGTACTTCGTTTGCACGCCATGATGTATTTGATAAGCTATATCTCCACAATATTTTATTTGATGAACCAGGAAGTGTATAAACCCCTTTATTAGCAACATATAAACTGATCAGGTCTTTTTTAGCGCCTTCATTTATCGGAATAAAACCTGCTACGATATGAGGTGAAACAATTTTGCCATTATTGTCGCTAATTCGATCTGCATGATACCCATCAATTGAACTACCTGCTCCTAATCCCCATTCGTATGGCGAAATACCCGGAGTTAAAGACCACCATTTTTTATCGGACTGCATTGAGTTGGTCATAAAGCCTTTATATTGTGAGCTAACAGCATATGGATGACATAAATAGTAACAAAACTGAGGAATAAAATCTGACAAGAATGAACCCGGATTATCTGTTAATACTGAATAACCCAAATAAGTAGACTGTGGTAAATTTGTCGGATTAGCATAAAATTTATTCCACAATGCTGTTGCCGGACCAGCAGTTCCATTTTCAGCTTTGTAAGCTAAGTATGCAACCAACATATATTCATTGTAAACAGCGGTTGTACTACTCCCTTTTCCATCAGCATCAAGAGACAAATAGATGGCGCCCGTTTCCGGATTCGCAATTGCTTTTGACCAGTCAATCGATTTAAACAACTGATCAGCAAGTGAGGCAATTGTTGTATTTTGTTTGAAATAATTCTTGCAGAAGAATGCCCCTGAAACCATCAAAGCAGCGTCTACTGTACTGTACTCAGAATTCCAAGCTCGTGCACCTGTCTCCATATCAACAAAATGGCGTGGGAAGCCTGCTGCATTTACATCCAATTGAAACGAGCCGCTTTTACCCAGCACAGAATTAAGTGTTGTTATTGCTTGCTGCTGGGCATCGGTTGTCCAACCCATTTTATCAGCAACACAAAGAGAAACTAATCCAATTCCTATATTGGCAACAGATGCAGGATGATAATCCGTACCGTTGAATACTTTCGAATCTCTGTAAATACCGTTTGTATTTCGTTGCATTTCATATACCCGAAAGGAATTTCTAAACAGATCAGAAATTATAAGCACTGTGTCAACTGGCTTAGGAGGCTCTGGTGTTGGCTTTACAGTAACTTGCGTAGGGTCATCATTCTTAGAACAAGAAGTAACAATAAGAAATAAGAAAGAAAAAATGATAAACGGGCTCAGTATTTTTTTCATGGTGCTCAATAAAATAATATATCAATGCGAATTAGTTACACTTTAATTCAGCATCAATTATTACTTGTATAATCGACTTAATTCAACCTCAATTAATAGTATTTAATAACCAGAAATGACAACAACAGAAAGTTACTACATAAACTGATTGGTTCAGGTTTGCCTCAAAAACAGAATATAAGGCTGCTAAAGGTATAATTTGTTTACTTCGAGAGCAAATATATTTGTAAAAAATACACTAAGTTAACTTAAGCAGTATTGCACAATAAAAAAAGCTTTAGTGAAGCAAATCACTAAAGCTTTTTTATTTTATTATTTTCAACTTACTTAGTTGAATAGTTTGGAGCTTCTTTCGTTACGGTAATATCGTGCGGATGGCTTTCGCGCATTCCGGCAGCGGTAATACGAACAAACTTTGCTTCTTGTAAATCTTCAATAGTACGCGCACCGCAATAGCCCATTCCTGCTTTTAAACCTCCTACGTATTGATACATTACTTCTGCCAATGTGCCTTTATAAGGAACACGTCCAACAATACCTTCAGGAACCAGTTTTTTGATATCATCTTCAACATCCTGGAAGTAACGGTCTTTTGAACCTTGTTCCATCGCCTCTACAGAACCCATTCCACGATAAGATTTGAACTTACGTCCTTCAAAAATAATAGTCTCACCTGGTGACTCCTCAACACCTGCGAACAATGAACCCGCCATAATAGAACTAGCACCAGCAGCAATCGCTTTTACAATATCTCCTGTTTGCTTAATACCACCATCGGCAATAACCGGGATACCTGTACCTTTTAATGCCTTCGCAACCTCGTAAATAGCTGTTAATTGAGGAACCCCAACACCAGCAATAATACGGGTAGTACAAATTGATCCTGGACCAATACCAACCTTTACTCCATCAACACCTGCATCTGCTAAAGCCAATGCAGCATCTGCTGTAGCAATATTACCTGCAATAACCTGAAGATTAGGGAAAGTAGTTTTTACTTTCTTAACCATATCGATAACACCTTTTGAGTGTCCATGTGCAGTATCAACAGTAATTACATCAACTCCGGCATTTACCAAAGCTGTAACACGCTCAATAGTATCGGCAGTAACGCCAACAGCAGCACCTACTCTTAAACGGCCATGCTCATCTTTACAAGCTGCAGGAAATGCTTTGAATTTCTGAATATCTTTAAAGGTGATCAGTCCGGCTAAAGTTCCATCAGCTTTAGTTACCGGAAGCTTTTCAATTTTATATTTCTGA
>RCUQ01001039.1_pt1 | contig 11244 bp, 5 predicted proteins | sample 2166351 | NCBI WGS metagenome assembly RCUQ01 (sample SAMN09932597, study PRJNA488358) | compost metagenome | feature: garden; material: soil; isolation source: compost soil in acetonitrile-enriched culture | place: Germany: Experimental Botanical Garden Goettingen | collected 2016-01-27
GCGTCTCGTAGCCCTTGGGCAGCGACATGATGAAGTCATGCGCGCTGGCCAGCCGCGCCGCCTGCTCGATCTCGGCCTGCGTCGCGCCGGGGCGGGCATAGGCGATGTTCTCGGCCAGCGTGCGGTGAAACAGCACCGGGTCCTGCTGCACGATTGCGATCTGGCTGCGCAACGACGCCTGCTTCACCTGGGCGATGTCCTGCCCGTCGATGGTGATGCGGCCGTCGTTCACGTCGTACAGGCGCTGGATCAGCTTGATGAACGTGGTCTTGCCCGAGCCCGAATGGCCCACCAGGCCGACGCGCTCTCCGGGCGCGATGCGCGCGGAGAAGTTCTGGTACAGCGCCGTGTTGTGCGCGCCATAGCGGAAGGTCACGTCTTCAAAGCGGATTTCACCTTCGCGAATGTTGATGGCGGATGCGCCCGGACGGTCGGCCACGCCCAGCGGCTGGCGTCCCATCGCCACCAGTTCTTCCATGTCGTTGACCGAGCGTTGCAGGTTGCGGATGTGCATGCCCACGTCGCGCAGATAGCCTTGCAGCATGAAGAACATCGTCAAGGTGAAAGTGATGTCGCCCACGGTGGCCTGGTTGCGCGACCACAGCAGCAAGGACGCGCCCAGGATGGCGGCCTGCATCGCCACCAGCATCGCGCCCTGGATGCCGCCGTTCAGCGTGGCGCGCACCCAGGTGCGGCGGGTGCGATGGCGCCACTTGTTCACCACGCGATCCAGCCGCGCCTCTTCACGCGCTTCCGCGCCAAAGGCCTTGACCACCGCGTTGCAACTGACGGCGTCGGCCAGCGCGCCGCCCATGCGCGTGTCCCAGGCGTTGCCCAGGCGCGCGGCCGGGGCCACATAGCCCAGCGACAACGCGGCGGTGACGGCGATATACACCACCGAACCCAGGCCCACCACCAAGCCCATCAAGGGCCAGTGCGCGCCCAGCAGGGCGGTGGCGCCCACCAGCATCACCACGGACGGCAACAGCGCGATCAGCAGCGTGTCGTTCAGGATGTCCACGGCCCACATGCCGCGCGTGATCTTGCGCACGGTGGAACCCGCGAAGCTGTTGGCATGCCAGTCGGTGGAAAAGCGCTGCACGCGGTAGAAGGCGTTGGACACGATCCCGTTCATCATCTTCAAGGTGAACGTGATGATGTTCTGGAACACCGCCTGGCGCAGCAGCGTGCCGCCCACGCCCAGCGCCACCAGCAGCCAGAAGGCCGTGATGGCGGCGTTCCAGGCCAGCGCGTCGCCGCTCGAGCCCGACGCCACGGCGTCAACCAGGCGGCCGGCATACATCGGCGTCAGGATATCGGCCACGGCCGACAGCAAGGCCAGCAGCACGATGATCAGGGTGCGCCAGGGCTGCAAGACCCAATGCTTGAAGGTAAAGCCCAGGACGTCCTTGAAGGCCTGTCCTCGAAAGTCGATTTTTTTTCTAGCCATAACAATGGCCTGGCGGCACAAGACACGCCAGGATGTCCTTGTGAGGAAAGAGGGATAACAAGCCGGATGCCCAAGGCATCGGCAACTGCGTTTACGGGTGTTGAGCGGGCGCGGTGGACCAGTCGCTAGGTAACGGTCTAGCGATGGATCCGCGCGGGCGACGACTTAATGGCGTCGCGGGGATACGCGCGGGACGGCGGTGAGCATGGGGTAAAACATCATGCGGCCTCCCTGGCGGTAAGTGAAGTGGGTGAAAAAGAAATGGGCAAAGGCCCGAATTGCTGATTCTATAGAGATGATGTAAGGGAATCAACGGGGCGTTTTGTGTGGGTATTGCCGCTGTGGGTTTTTTTCAACGGCCGGGGCCTCGGGGCTTGAACGCGGCGAACCCCGCCCAGCATTGCTGCGTGAATTCGTACAGCGCATCTTGCGCCGCCAAGGGCGTGCGCCCAGCCAGGCGCGCCAGCACGTAGTGGCCCTGGCGTTGGCGGTCGGGCGGCAGCGGCACTTCCACCAGCCGCCCCGCGTCTTGTTCGCGCCGCGTCACGCAGATCACGCCCAGCAGCAGCGTGTCGGTATGCAGCGCCAGGTCGGCCAGCGCATCCAGGTTTTCGCAACGCAGCGTCACCATCTGTTCGGGCGCGCCGCCTGGCCCCAAGGTTTCGGCAAGCCGTAGCGACACCTCCGGGCTCAGCGTGCTGGAGGCCACCGGGTATTGCCGCACCTGTTCGATGCCCACGCGCTTGTGCGCCAGGATGGGGTGCCCCTTGCGGCAGACCATGCCCGCGCGCAGCGGCGCCAGCGGACGGGTGTCGATATCGGCGGCGTCGTACAACATGCGCGCATCGCACACCATGGCGTCGATGCGTTCGGCGCGCAGCATGTCGAGCAGCGCCGCCGTGCTGCCGAGTTCGACGCCCACGCGCACCTGGGGCCGGTGGGCGGCCATGTGCGCCAGAAAGGGCGACAGCAGCAACGATGCCGGGGCAGGGCTCAGGCCGATGGTCAGCGAGCCGGCATCGCCGCCGTGCAGCGCCTTCAGTTCGCGTTGCAGCTCGGCTTCTTCAAAGCGCATGCGGCGCGCGCGCTCGGCCACGCAAGCGCCATAGGGCGTCAGGCGGACCCGGCGCGTGCCGCGATCCAGCAGCGGCAGGCCCAGCTCGGTTTCCAGCGCCTGGATGCTGCGGCTAAGCGCGGGTTGGGACAGGTTCACCTTCTCCGCCGCCAACGAAAAAGTGCCATGTTCGACCACCGCCAGCAGGTGTTTGAGTTTCTGAAAGTCCATGAGCTTTGCGCATCGAATCCATGACATAAATGCATTGGCATTATAAGTAGCGGCTTCATATCATGGTCCCCGGACGGCGCCCGCAGAGGCGCCGCATCCCGCGCTGAAGGTCGCTCGCAAGCATGGCGCGGTTTATCAATTTGGAGACAGAGTCAATGAAGCAGCATTTGTTGTCGGCCGCCATCCTGGCAGCCTGCGCCGGCGTGGGCGCAGCCCCCGCGCACGCGCAATCCCAGCCCCAATCCCAACCGTCCCTGACCGCCGACGCCCAGCGCCCCGCCGCCGGGCAGGTCACCATCCGCCGCGACGGCTACGGCATGCCCCACGTCTACGCCAACACGGTGTACGGCATCTTCTACGGCTATGGCTACGCGGTGGCGCAAGACCGCCTGTTCCAGATGGAGATGGCGCGTCGCAGCACGCAGGGCCTGGTGGCCGAAGTGTTGGGCGAAAAAATGGTGGCCTTCGACAAATCGATACGCGGCAATTTTTCGCCCGAGCGTATCCAGCGCCAACTGGCGGCGCTGCCCGCGTCCGAACGCCAGATTCTGGACGGCTACGCGGCCGGCATGAATGCGTGGATTGCGCGGGTGCGCGCCGAACCCGGCACGCTGATGCCCAAGGAATTCAACGACCTGCAATTCCAGCCGTCGGACTGGACGCCCTATGACGTGGCGATGGTGTTCGTGGGCACCATGGCCAACCGGTTTTCGGACGCCAATAGCGAAATCGACAACCTGGCGCTGCTGACCGCGCTACGCGACAAGCACGGCGAGGCGCGCGCCATGCAGATCTTCAACCAATTGCGCTGGATGACCGACAGCCGCGCGCCGACCACGGTGCCGGAAGAAGAGGGGGTTTATCAGCCCGCCACCTATCAACCCGCCACCGCGCGCGCGCCCGCCAAGCTGTCCTACGCCTTGCCGCGCTACGACGGCACGCCGCCCATGCTGGAGCGCGTGGCGCGCGACCCGCAAACGCGCGGCGTGCTGCAAGACGCGCCCGCCGACGCGCCCGCCCGCCTGCTGGCGCAGTTTGCGCAAAGCGGCCAGCCCGGCATCGCCGGCTTTCCCACCACCAGCAATATGTGGATCGTGGGCCGCGAGCACGCCAAGGACGCGCGCTCCATCTTGTTGAACGGCCCGCAGTTCGGCTGGTGGAACCCCGCCTACACCTACGGCATCGGCCTGCACGGCGCGGGCTACGACGTGGTGGGCAACACCCCGTTCGCCTATCCCAGCATTCTGTTTGGCCACAACGCGCACGTCACCTGGGGATCCACGGCGGGCTTTGGCGACGACGTGGACATCTACGCCGAAAAGCTCGACCCCACCGACCGCACGCGCTATTTCCACAATGGCGAATGGAAGACGATGGAAAAGCGCACCGAGCTTATCCAGGTCAAGGACGGCAAGCCGGTGTTGATGGACGTGTACCGCACGGTGCATGGCATCGTGACCAAGTTCGACGACAAGCAGCATGTGGCCTACGCCAAGGCGCGCGCGTGGGAAGGCTTTGAGTTGCAATCGCTGATGGCCTGGACGCACAAGACGCAGTCGCGCAATTGGGACCAGTGGAAGCAGCAGGCCGCGCGCCATGCGCTGACCATCAACTGGTACTACGCCGACGACCGCGGCAACATCGGCTACGCGCACACCGGCTTTTATCCCAAGCGCAAACCCGGCCATGACCCGCGCCTGCCCGTGCCCGGCACCGGTGAAATGGACTGGGACGGCATGCTGCCGTTCGCCACCAACCCGCAGGTCTACAACCCGCGCCAGGGCTACATCGCCAACTGGAACAACCAGCCCATGCGCGGCTATCCGTCCACCGACCTGTTCGCCATCGTGTGGGGCCAGGCCGACCGCTACGCCGAAATCGAAACGCGCATGAAGGCCATGACGGCCGATGGCGGCAAGGTCAGCGCGCAGCAAATGTGGGACTTGATCCGCACCACCAGCTACGCCGACGTCAACCGCCGCCACTTCCTGCCGTTCCTGCAACGCGCCGTGGCGGGCTTGCCGGCTGACGACGCGCGCGCGCGCCTGGTGGCGGACTTGTCCGCCTGGGACGGCATGGGCACCAGCGACAAGCAGCCCGGCTACTACGACAACGCCGGGTCCGCCGTGATGGATGCCTGGCTACGCGCGATGCTGCGCGCCACGCTGGCCGACGAGATGCCCGCCGACTTCTTCAAGTGGTACAGCGCCACGGGCTATCCCACCCCCGCCACGCCGGCCACCGGTTCGCTCAACCTGACCGTGGGCGTAAAGGTCTTGTTCAACGCGCTGGCCGGTCCCAACGCCGGCGTGCCCCAGCCCTACGACTTCTTCAACGGCAAGCGCCCGGAAGCGGTCAGCCTGGCCGCGCTGGACGAGGCCCTGGCCGCCTTGCAAAAAGCGTATGGCCAGGACCCGGCCGCGTGGCGCATCCCCGCGCCGCCGATGGTGTTTGCGCCGAAGAACTTCCTGGGCGTGCCGCAGGCGGACGACAAGGCGGTGCTGAGTTTTTCGGCCACCCAAAACCGGGGCACCGAAAACAACATGACGGTGTTCGACGGCAAGGGCGTGCGCGCGGTGGACGTGGTGGCGCCGGGGCAGAGCGGTTTCGTGGCGCCGGACGGCACGCCGTCCGTCCACACCCGCGACCAGTTCGACTTGTACAACCACTTTGGCAGCAAGCGCGTCTGGTTCACGGATGCGGAAGTGCGCGCCAACGCTAAGTCGGTTGAGACGTTGCGCTACTGACCGTGTAGCCGCCCTGGTGGCTGGCCAGGCGCGCATAGGCCCCTTGCTTGCGCAGCAATTGGTCATGCGTGCCTGCCTCGGCCAGCGTGCCGCGATCCAGCACCAGGATCAGGTCCGCGTTGCGGATGGTGGACAGCCGGTGCGCAATCACCAGGGTGGTGCGGTGCTGCATCAGCGCGTCCAGCGCGGTGCGCACCTGCATTTCGGACAAGGTGTCCAGGTGCGATGTCGCCTCGTCCAGGATCAGCACCGGGGCGTTCTTCAGGAAGGCCCGTGCAATCGAGATGCGCTGGCGTTGCCCGCCCGACAGCTGCATGCCGCGTTCGCCCACCTTGGTGGCCAGCCCGTCGGGTAGTTGCTGTACGAATGTCGTCAGCGCCGCCTGGTCCAGCGCGCGCGCCAGTTCCTCGGGGGTGGCCTCGGGGCGCGCCAGCCGGATGTTGCCTTCCAGCGTGTCGTTGAACAGGTAGGTGTCTTGCGTGACCAGGGCCACGCGCTCGCGCAAACCGTCCAATTGCAGTTGGCGCACATCCAGGCCGTCCAGCTTGACCGCGCCTTGGCGCGGGTCCCAGAAGCGCAACAACAGGCTGGCCACGGTGCTCTTGCCGGCGCCCGAGGCGCCCACGATGGCCACCGTGGCCCCGGCCGGCGCCTTGAAACTCAAGTCCTTCAGCGTGTCTTCCTGTTTGCCGGGGTAGGCGAAGCTGACGTGCTCAAACGCCAACGACAAGCCATGCGTGGCTACCGGAGGCGCCAGTGGGCCGTCGGTGACGGGTTCGGGCTCGTTGCTGACCACGTGCAGGCGGCGCGTGGCGGCGATGGTGTCGGCCAATTGGCGGCTGACCTGCGAAATTTCAGACACGGGCAGGAAGGTCGCCATGGCAATCAAGACGAGCAAGGGCAGCATGCTGGCCGACAGCGCGCCCGCCGACACCTGCAAGGCGCCCACGACCGCCACGGCCAGTCCGCCCAGCCCCATGGCCACTTCAAACCAGGCCGTTTGCTTGGACAGATCGCGCAGGATGTCCAGGCGGCGAATACGGTAGTGGTCAGCCACTTTCAGGAACTGGCCTCGGCGGCGGTCGGTGGCCTGGAAGGCGGTCAGGTCGGCCAGGCCCTGGATGGTGTCGGTGGTGTGCGCGCTCATTTCGCCCAGCGCCTGCCGGGCCTTGTCGCCCAGCGTATCGATATGGCGGCGGCCGCGCACGGGCGACACCAGCGCATAGGCCAGGAAGGGCAGCAACGCCAAGGCCACCGGCCAGCTATACACGCCCAGAAAGCCCAGCACCGACAGCGGCACCAGCACCGACACGATGGCCGGGGCGATGGTGTGCGCGTAGAAGTACTCCACCATCTCCACGTCCTGCGTGGCCAGCGCGACGAGGTCGCCGGAGCGGCGCTGCAGCAGATAGGCCGGGGCCAGGCGCTCCAGTTTGTCGTAGAGCTTGACGCGCATGTCGGCCAGCAACTGGTAGGCCATGGCGTGCGCCAGCCAGGACTCCAGCCAATGGAACAGCGCGGCCAGCGGCGCCGCGATCAGCAGGCCCGCGACCAGCGCCGAGATGTCGCGGCCGTCGCGGATGGCGGCCACGATCAGCGCGCTGAACACGCCCACGCCGATGAAGGCGGCCACGCGCGCGACGCCTAGCAGGATGGTGGCGGTCAGCGTGCCGCGCCACGGCTTGACCACGGACAGCAAGGTGCCCAGCGTGGCGCGCCAGCCCACCTGGTCGGCATCGGCATCCAAGGGCCGCAGGGCGGGGCCTTGCGTGCCGCCGTCGCCGCCGTCATCGTCTTCGGGCGTGGCGGCATCCAGCACCGGCGCCGACGCCAAGGCGGCCACACCGGCCGACGGGTTCTGGTGCGCTTCTGCCTGCTCGTGCATCAGCTGGTAGTACAGCCCGCGCGCCTGCATCAGTTGCGCATGCGGCCCGGCTTCCACGACGCGGCCCTGATCCAGCACCAGGCTGCGGTCGGCGCCGATGACGCTGGCCAGCCGGTGCGCCAGGATCAGCGTGGTGCGGCCGGCCATCAGGCGGTCCAGCGCCTGCTGGATCAGCGCTTCGTTTTCGGTGTCCACCGATGACAGCGCTTCGTCCAGGATCAGGATGGGCGCATCGCGCAGCAGCGCGCGGGCGATGGCCACGCGCTGGCGTTGCCCACCCGACAGTTGCAGGCCGCGCTCGCCGATACGGGTGGCGTAGCCGTCGGGCAGCGCCATGATGAAGTCATCGATGTTCGCGGCGCGGGCGGCGGCGCGCACCTGTTCGTGCGTGGCGTCCGGCCGGCCCAGCCGCAGGTTGTCGTCGATGGTGCCGTGAAACAGCGTGATGTCCTGGCTGACCAGCGCAATCTGCGACAGCAGCGTCTGCGTGTCCAGCGTGTTCACGTCGTGCCCGCCCACGCGGATGACGCCCGCCTGCGGCACGCATTCGCGCAGCAGCAGCCGCACGATGGTGGACTTGCCCGCGCCGCTGGGGCCGACCACGCCAACGCGCTCGCCCGCCGCGATGCTGAAGGCCAGGCCCTGGTGGGCGGGGCGCTCGGGCGTGTAGGAAAAGGCGACGTCGTCGAACTCGATGGTGGGAGCCAGACGAGCTGGCGCCGCGCCGGTGGCGCGCGTGTCGGGCGCCGGCGTCAGCGGCTGGGCATCCATCAGGGCGTGGATGCTGGCGGCGGCCGATTGGCCCAGCATGCCCCGGTGCAGCACCGAGCGCAGGTCGCGCAGCGGCCGGAAGATCTCGGTGCCGGCCATCAGCACGATCAGCAGCGCTTCCACGCTCATGTCGCCCGCGGCCACGCGCCAGGCGCCCAGCGTCAAGGCCAGCGCCGCGCCCAGCGCCACGCCCAGGTCGCTGATGCCGCGCGTCAACAGGCTGACCGACAGCACCCAGAACGTGTTGTCCGACAGGCTGCGGGCACGGGCCGCCAGGCGCCGGCCCCAGGCCTTGCCCTGGCCGTAGGACTTCAACGTGGGCAGGCCTTGCACCGCGTCCAGGAAGTCTTCGCCGAAGGCATTCAGCGCCTGCGTGCGCGCCTGGCTGGCGCGGCGGTCCAGCATGTGCACCGCCATCGGGCCGAACAGCGCGAACAACGCCGCCACCAAAAACACCAGCGCGGTGGGCACGTCCCAGAACGCGATCACGGCAAAGATGGCGAAGGGCGCGGCCGCCGCAATGGCGACCTGCGGCAGGTATTGACCGAAGAAGGTTTGCAACTGCTCCACGCCGTCCACCACGGTCAGCATGACGCCGCCCGTGCGCTGGTTGGCGAACCAGGCCGGCCCCAGGGCGACGATGCGGTCGTACAGCTTGCCGCGCAAGGTCTGCTGGATTTGCGCCGACGTGTGGTTGGCCTGCACGGTGCGCCAATGGTCGAACAGCGCGCGCAGCAGCACCATGGCGCCCACGCACAAGGCAGGCACGATCCAGTCTTGCCACGGCGCGCCGTCGAACACGCGGGCCAGCAACTGGCCCAGGAAGACATAGCGGGCAATGCCCGCCGCCAGCGCCAAGAGGCCCAGGAAAATGCCGCCCGCCATGCCGGCGCGCAATCCCGCCGTCAAGCGCCACAACCGAGAGTCGAAATACATATCAATGCTCCATGCAGAGCCTGCATGGTCGCTGATCCCACGCCGTTGCGATAGCGAGTCTTTTTCAATCTTGGGTTGAGATAAACTCAACCGCATGTCTGATCTGCCCAACCAGAATCCATCCCCCGATCTGCCCACGCACACGCCGCCTTTGGCCGCTTTGCGTGCCTTCGAGGCCGTTGCCCGCCTGGGCAGCCTGAGCCGCGCAGCGGGCGAGCTGCATGTCACCAAGAGCGCGGTCAGCCATCAGCTACGCGCGCTGGAGACAGACCTGGGCGTGCAATTGCTGCGCCGGGGCGGCACGGTGCGCCGCGCCGAAACCACCGAAGCGGGCGCCAAATTGCTGGCTTCGGTACAACAGGCCTTGACCCTTCTGGAGTCCGCTTGCCGCGACGTCCGCGCCAGCGCGCGGGGCCGCCGCCGCTACACGTTGAACGTGTCGGCCAACCCCTCGCTGGCCGCGTTGTGGCTGGCGCCGCGCATCGGGCGCTTCATCGAACTGCATCCCGACATCGGCGTGCAGGTCTACTTGCACGCCAGCCAGGACCCCGCCTGGAAAAGCCAGGACATCGACCTGGCCTTCCTGCACGTGCGCGCCCGGGGGCCGCATCTGGCCGAGCCGGGCGACATTGCGTTGATGACTGAAACCGTGGTGCCGGTGTGCAGCCCCGCGCTGATCCCCGAAGCTGAGCGCGGCGACCCACGCGTGTTTCTGCGGCACCGCTGGCTGGAGGAAAAGCACATCCACAGCCCCGAAACCGATTGGCGCACCTGGGGCCCGCGCTTGGGGCTGGCGGAATCGGATTGGCAAGAACCGATGGTATTGAGCGGCCTGAGCACCCGCTGGCTGGAGGAAAAACATATCGACAGCCCCGAAACCGATTGGCGCACCTGGGGCCCGCGCTTGGGGCTGGCCGAATCGGATTGGCAAGAGCCCATGGTCTTGAGCGGCCTGAGCACCGTGGTGGCGGCCGCCGCCGCGGGCGTGGGCATCGCGCTGGGGCGCGCGCCGCTGATCGATGAAGACCTGGCCAGCGGCCGCCTGGTGCCGCTGATGCCGCAACTGCGCATGCCGGGCTCGTGGGGCTATGTGATGCGCATCCACGCCAACCGGCCGATGGATGCGTCGCTGCCCGCGCTGGTGGAGTTCCTGGCCGAAGAAGGCCGCAGCCAGGGGGCTTGGTAGCGGCCTGGTCGTGGCCAGATAGCGGCCAGGGAGCGGCCTTCGTCTGGCCAGACCCAGCTAGTCGGTCGTCAGCTCCATGCTGCGCGTGACCTCTTCCTGCACCCGTTCCCAGATCGACCGCTTCAACTCCACAAAACGCGGCGACAACTGCACGTCGGCGCTGCGCGGGTGCGGCAGGTCATTGTGGATGTCTTGCACGATGCGCCCGGGCTTGGAGCCCATCACGGCCATGCGGGTGGACAGCGTCAGCGCCTCGTCGATCGAATGCGTGATGAACACAATCGTCTTGCCGCTTTGTTCGTAGATGGACAGCAACTGGTCTTGCAGCACCTGGCGCGTCATGGCGTCCAGCGCGGCGAAGGGCTCGTCGAACAGCATCACGTCGGGGTCGTTGGCCAGCACGCGCGCAATGGACACGCGCTGCTTCATGCCGCCCGACAGCGCATGCGGATACTTGTCCGCCGCCTGTTTCAAACCCACCATCTCGATGAACTTGCGGGCAATCGGCGCACGTTCCTGCTTGGACATGCCGCGCATCTTCAAGCCGAATTCCACGTTTTCTTGCACGGTGCGCCACGGAAACAGCGCGTACTGCTGAAACACCATGCCGCAGGCGGCGGTCACGTCGGTGACCGTCTTGCCGTTGATGGCCACCGTGCCCGTGTTGGGCTGGATGAAGCCGGCCATCAGGTTCAGCAAGGTGGACTTGCCACAGCCGGACGCGCCCAGCAGCACCAGGAATTCACCCCGCTTGACCTCCAGGTTGACCTTGTCCAGCACGGTCACGTCGCCATAGGCCTTGGACACGTCGGTCAGCTGGATCATCGTTTCGTTCATCGTTGCCATGCCAGCACCCATCGTTCAAGAAGCCGCAAACACAGATCGGTCACCAGCACGGTGAAACTGATCAGCACCATGCCGAGCACCACGGTGTCGGTCTGGAAGAATTCCTTGCCGTTCATGATCATGAAGCCCAGGCCTTCC
>RCUQ01001040.1_pt1 | contig 11235 bp, 9 predicted proteins | sample 2166351 | NCBI WGS metagenome assembly RCUQ01 (sample SAMN09932597, study PRJNA488358) | compost metagenome | feature: garden; material: soil; isolation source: compost soil in acetonitrile-enriched culture | place: Germany: Experimental Botanical Garden Goettingen | collected 2016-01-27
CTTCAAGTCCGCTTCGGAACTCGGGTACTTGTACTTACCGAATGCAAGAGGTCGGTCCTTCATTTCAAGCGAGAGGCCCCTTTGAAGTGGAAGTCCCTGCGTAACAGCCTCTTCAAACCGGTTCAAATTTATACCTGTAATATCGAGTATGCTCTTATTGGCATCCTGGGTCTTGGCTATAATTCTCTCCGGATCTAGGACTTCAAAGAAGTTATCCATTTCCGAATTTCGAATATAAGGATCTATAATGTAATTGCTCGTTCCGTCATAATAATAACCCCACTTTACGATGCTGTCTGGCGTCGAGGTGGAATATTCAAATGGACCCGACCAGAAATGCTCAGATTTCTGACCTTGCTTTATCGTAACTTGCCCTAAACTGAACAGCTGTTTAAATGCAGCATACCAATACCCCCATTTGTTCGTGGATAACCCGATCTCTTGGGATTCCGATGATTTTGTCACCACGATGTCGTTCGTGGTTTTTACAAATAAGGATATACCTGTTACGCCCGCCTTCTTCGCCAACTGGGCCAGCTGCTGGTTGGTCACCTGATTGATATCGGGATTCAGTTCTTTGGCAGCCAAAAGAGAAGCCAATTTCAGCTTCTGGGTCATTTGCCTTTCGACATATTCAGAGCTGAACCCGCTTTGTTCGACAGCGATTGCAATTTGCTTGGCGGTAAGCATGATTTTGTTCTCACTATCTTTACGCAGATTTTCTTGCGTGGTAAAGTAGCTGAGGACAATATTCAAAGACAGAAGAACCACAGCCAGAAAAGATATGATAATGGATAATTTCGTTTTTATGGACAATTCGCTGCTCACTCCTCGGCCTGAATAGCTTGCCGATATTTGGAATAACTCTCCTATCATAATACCTTTAACGACACTTTTTGCAAAGACATTCCGAGTTGAATATGGGTCATGTTTAAATCATTGCCCACTTATAGTTACCCACAGATTGCCCTTAGTTATACTCAAAAAATATTAACTTGTGCATAACTCTGTTGATAACATCATACTTATGCACATATTTACACACAGGCTGTTCACAACGAATAAATGTTCGCAGAATAACCATCAGCCCTTCATGGGATGAAAAGGGAGTAATTTAAAAATGTTCACCGATGAATACTGGATGCAAGAAGCCATTACTGAAGCCCTCAAAGCCGAGGCAATTGGAGAAGTACCTATTGGAGCTATTGTGGTCCGTGACCAGGAGATCATTGGTCGTGGGTATAATCTTCGGGAGACGACTTATGATCCTACCGCTCATGCCGAGATTATTGCAATACGTGAAGCGAGCAATCACCTAGGATCGTGGAGACTTCTGGAATGCAGATTGTATGTCACTTTGGAGCCTTGCCCTATGTGTGCAGGTGCTATTGTCCAGGCCCGTATTCCTCACGTGCTGTATGGCACTACGGATCCTAAAGCCGGCTGTGCCGGAACTCTAATGAATCTGCTGCAGGAATCAAGGTTTAATCATCAGACAGAAGTAACTACCGGTATACTGCAGACCGAATGCTCCAGCCTGCTGACTCAATTCTTCCGTCAACTGCGCGCCAAGCCCCCTAAATCTAATCAATAAAGAACCCGTGCCTTTGGCACGGGTTCCTTATTACAAGAAGTCTAAATTCTTATTGAAGACCAGCAGCTCCAAATTCTTTCTGCAGTTCATCCATTGTAATCGTGTTTGTCGGAATTCCAATTACAAACTTTTGCTTCTCATTGATGTTTGTAAATGTGCTTTTTGCCTCAATTGCAATTTTCACATTGTCTTTAGTGTCCGGATCGTTGATCTCTACATTGGCATTCACGTTCTGGTATGCCGGGAAATCATTCTTATCGATCGCTGTGTTCACTGTAAATTGATTGATCTTCAAATGATTCTTCATTTCGTCAATGCCTTTGCTCAGTTCAGCTTGGCTGCCGGATTGAATTTCTTTCTTCGCTTGATCGATATCTTCTTTCGTTACCTGGAACATTTCACGATACTCATCTTTACTGATGATATCCAAAATTTTAGGAAGAGCTTTATTCACGAAGATCGTTACTGCATCTTTAACATTGTCGTTCGTTACATTGAACTGAACCACTTGCTTCGCGCTGAATCCATCAGGAAGAGCTGCATCTTTGGTGTCTACATCCTTAAAGTATTTAGCAGAATCATATTCAGCAAATACCGCATTGGCTACTTCTGAAGCGAACTTTTGTGATTTGTTAAGGTCAATAGTGTCCAGTTTAACTTCGTTACCGCTTTGAGCAGCCAGTTCTTTGAAGTCAAGCACCAGGAATTTACCAACTACGCTGTCCGGAATTGGGAAAAATGGCACCTTTGGAATTTTCACATACATCTTCTCTTTTGTCAGTACAAAAGGAATTGTAATTGTTGTTGCCACGTCACCTTTAAGCTTAATTTCAAGTGTAGCTTCAGTTTGCATAGGATCTTTTTGATAAATTTGGCTGATATTGATCTCTGCATCCTTCAGCATATTAACGACAGATCCCACCTGTTCGTTATTCTGAGCCATATTCACGGAAAGGTCCTTAATTTTAATTTCATTCTTAAGAACATATGAGTCCATTTTCAGTGCATTTGTAGCTGCACCTTGAAGAGCCTCTTTTGGATCTTTTTTACTGCTGCAACCTGACAAAACTAGGACCACTGACAACAGTAACGTCAGGGTCAATCCCATAATCTTACGCATGAAGTTCTCCCCTCTTTATTCCCCTAAATTGTGACAAATACATTTAATATGATAAACCATTTCGGCTGGGAGAGAAACCCTTTTCTAGAATTAATGGATATCTTTTTTCTTGAAACGGCCGCCCTTCACGTCATGGATGTTTCCAACTGCAAGAAAAGCTCGCTCGTCAAAGTGATTCACAATCTCTTTGAGCTTAGCTTCTTCCAAACGCGTAATTACGCAAAAAATAACTTTCTTCGGATCACCTGAGAACCCGCCCTCACCGGACAGATACGTAACACCGCGCCCTAAGCGGCTGATAATGGCATCGCCGATCTCGTCGATATTGTTACTAATGATCCATACCGACTTCGATTCGTTAAGCCCGTCTATCGTAATATCGATGACTTTAAAAGCAATATAGTAAGCAAGAATCGAGAATAAAGCCGCATCCCAGCCAAATACAAAGCCTGCACCGCCAAGAATGAATACGTTGAGAATCATAATGATCTCGCCTACAGAGAACGGGGTTTTCCGAGAAATTAGAATAGCAATGATTTCAGTCCCGTCCAGCGATCCACCCGCACGGATTACGATACCCGTACCCAAACCGAGAAGAATACCGCCAAACACAAAGGCTAGCGTAGTTTCCTGACTAAAAGCCTGTACGGAATGAAGAAGCAGGGTAGTGACTGACATAACGATGATACCCAGAAGAGTGGAGAAGGCAAATGTCTTCCCAATTTGTTTGTATCCTACGATGAGAAAGGGGAGATTAAGCAGAAATAAGAACATACCCAGAGGCAGACTCGTAAAATGCGAGGCGATAACGGATATCCCGGTGACCCCACCGTCCGTGATCTCATTAGGAACCAGAAACAGCTCAAGTGCAACGGCGTAGCACACAGCTCCTATAATAATAAGCATACACCTAAGGAGGATATTCCCCAAAGAACGCTTGCCATGCTGCCGATTAGGCCGTGGTATCATCCCGAGGGATTGGTCATGCATCAGATCATTTGTGAGTTCATTCATTGCATCACTTTCCTTTCAATTATCTTTTTGTCTCATCTCTCCATTTCCTAGAATACTAATACTATCCATCAGGTTCGCAGTAACCCTATCTTTATTATGCCATTAATTCAGGTTGATGTCTTGTTTAATTCCGTTTTTCTCGCAAAAAAGACTTAATTTGCCCGAAATCGGGCAAATTTGGGATTCAGCTTCCCTGACGGTTATGATGGTCAACGTGATTCCGGTTCTTCACTTTCTTCGATCCGGAGAGGGGCTCAGGTCCACCTGCTCCTTCTTCCTTGCGACGTCTGCCTGTGCTGGGCTGTACTCCTGGCACAGCCATAGATTTCGGTTTGCTCATTTGTTGTCCCTCCTAAGTTTGTGTAGCTACAGCTTCATACCGCACATTTAATTTACCGAGATCCAGCCTTTATTATTCAGTTCCACCGCTGGGATTGAACAATTAAAAAGACCTATTCCCTAAGGAATAAGCCTTGTTCTAATCACTGTATATTATGTTAAAAATATTATGGCGGAGAGGGTGGGATTCGAACCCACGTGGAGTTGCCCCCTAACGGTTTTCAAGACCGCCCCGTTATGACCACTTCGGTACCTCTCCAAATCAATCTAATCTGTCTCGTTAACACGTGACAAATTAGATTATATCATGAGTTATCTTATCAAGCAACTATTTTCTTGGAGAAATATAATTTATATTTCCCATGTAAGGACGAAGAACCTCGGGAATCTCGATACTGCCGTCCTCTTGCTGATAATTCTCAAGAATAGCCGCAACAGTACGACCCACTGCGAGTCCCGATCCATTCAGCGTATGCACGAATTCCGGCTTGGCTTTCGCTTCAGGACGGAATCTGATATTGGCCCGGCGCGCCTGGAAGTCCTCTACATTCGAGCAGGAAGAAATTTCGCGGTACATCCCGCTCTCAGGCAGCCATACCTCAAGGTCATACGTCTTGGCCGCAGTAAAGCCCATATCGCCTGTACAGAGCGCCAGAACACGGTAAGGCAGGTTAAGAAGCTGGAGTACACGCTCTGCATTCTGAGTCATCTTCTCAAGCTCTTCATAGGATTTCTCAGGATGCACGATTTTAATCATCTCTACCTTATTGAATTGGTGCTGACGAATTAATCCTCTCGTGTCACGTCCGGATGCACCCGCCTCAGAGCGGAAACAAGAGCTGTACGCAACATAGTTGCGAGGGAGATCGTCAGCATTCAGAATTTCATCACGGTGGTAGTTGGTAACCGGCACTTCAGCTGTAGGAATCAAGTAGTATTCGGTATCCCGAAGCTTGAAGAGGTCTTCTTCAAATTTCGGAAGCTGCCCCGTGCCATATAGGCTGTCGCGATTCACAATGTACGGAGGAAGCATTTCCTCATAGCCATGCTCATTGCTGTGAAGGTCCATCATAAAGCTGATCAGAGCACGCTCCAAGCGGGCACCGAGGCCCTTATAGAAGGTGAACCGGGAGCCCGTTACTTTTGCAGCCGCTTCAAAATCAAGGATATTTAATTCCACACCCAGTTCCCAGTGAGCCTTAGGCGTAAAATCAAATTTACGCGGTTCGCTCCAGCGGCGGATCTCCACATTATCTTCTTCCGAGGAACCTACGGGTACGCTTTCATTTGGAATGTTCGGGATAGCCAGTGTGAGTTCATCGATTTGAGCTTCAAGCGCCCGCACCTCATCGTCCAAAACCTTGATCCGATCACCCACTTCACGCATCTCCGTAATGAGCTCATCCGCATCTTCCCGATTCTTCTTACGCTTGGCTACCTCTGCAGAAACTACATTGCGGCGGTTCTTCAGCTGTTCGCTTTCTTGAAGAAGTTCACGGCGCTTCTCATCCAGCTGCGGGAAGCCTGAGATCAGATCGAGTGACTTGCCACGCTTCTGAAGGGCTTCTTCAACCCGGCTATATTCATTTCTTAATATCTTCACATCTAACATAACTAGTCCCTCCTAGGGCAGCAGCCTTGACTGTACAGAATGAACCAGATGAGAGCCCTCACTGCATGCCCCCAATAGGGCAATAGCACAAATGAGCACACCCTTCTTCAGTTCAGTCCGCGCAGGACTCCGATTATCGGCTAAAATCGAACTACACCCGGACGGAATTATCGCATTCCAGACCAGATGTAGTTAGTTTCAGATCTTTAATTATACTGTCTTACCATATCGGCAAAATATTGATGAAGTGAAAAGTCCTCTGTAAGCTCTGGGTGGTAAGAGCTAACAAGCATATGTTCTTCCCGTGCTGTGACAATTTCATCTTGATAGGTGGAAAGAACATCTACGCCCTTACCGACTGATGTAATCAGAGGCGCACGAATGAACACAGCCCGAACGGGATTATCGATCCCCTTCACATCCAGGTCCGTCTCAAAACTTTCACGCTGGCGTCCAAATGCATTCCTTGAGACACGAATATCCATCACACCAAGGTGAGCTTCTTCTCCGCCTTCAATCTCTTTGGCAAGCACGATCAACCCTGCACATGTTCCGAAGAGCGGCTTACCTTCGGCTGAGAATTCACGAATCGCATCAATGAAGTCATATCTTCTCATCAACTTACCGATTGTCGTACTCTCTCCGCCGGGAATAATCAGACCTTGAATATCCTTCAGCTGATGCGTGTGCTTAACAGCGACGCCTTCTGCACCAGTACGTTCAATGCTTCTGATATGCTCGGCAACGGCACCTTGCAGCGCCAATACTCCTATTTTCATAACGCTCATCATCCTTCTATATCAAGCCAAGTATTGGATTTGCCGAAGAACCAGGGCTTACCAGCCCCGGTCACTCATACGCTCAGCAGCAGTCAATTTAGAGATTTCGATCCCTTTCATCGGTGTACCGATGTTCTTGGAGACTTCAGCAATCAATTTATAGTCTGTGTAGTGAGTTGTTGCTTCCACAATAGCGCGTGCGAATTTCTCAGGATACTCCGATTTGAAGATACCTGAACCTACGAATACGCCGTCTGCGCCCAAGTGCATCATCAAGGCAGCATCTGCAGGGGTAGCTACGCCACCGGCAGCAAAGTTAACGACTGGCAGTTTGCCGTTCTGATGAACTTCAAGCAGCAGGTCATAAGCTACGCCAAGGTTCTTGGCTTCTGCATACAGCTCGTCCTTGGACATGTTGGTGATCTTACGGATTTGGCTGTTAATCAGACGCATGTGCCGTACGGCTTCAACAATGTTGCCTGTTCCCGGCTCGCCTTTAGTCCGGATCATGGACGCGCCTTCTCCAATACGGCGAAGAGCCTCTCCCAGGTCCTTAGCTCCACATACAAATGGAACTGTGAATTCACGCTTGTCGATGTGATACACTTCATCAGCTGGTGTAAGCACTTCACTCTCATCGAGGTAGTCAACACCAAGGGATTCAAGCACTTTAGCTTCAACAAAGTGTCCGATACGGGCTTTAGCCATTACCGGAATAGTTACCACTTTCATAACTTCTTCCACAATTGTAGGATCGGCCATACGGGCTACCCCACCAGCAGCACGAATATCAGATGGTACACGCTCAAGCGCCATAACTGCTGTTGCACCAGCAGCTTCAGCAATCTTAGCTTGCTCAGCGTTCATGACGTCCATAATGACGCCGCCTTTTTGCATTTCAGCCATACCTCTTTTTACACGAGATGTTCCAGTTTCCATGTCCATACCTCCCGAATATATAAACAAATTTCTAATCCATATCGCTCAAAAATCGTGCTTTGATCTAACTTGTTATTTTACAAGATATGCTTAAATTACACAACCATATGGAATGAACTAAATACGATGTAACGTATATCATTCCTATATTCTATATGAACTAAAGAAATATACGTCTGGATCAAGGCAACCAATTATTGTGCCAGGTAATCAACTACCGCAGTCTTTAGTTCAATCCATATAGGCCTCTAGAATAAATTCTTGATCGCATTGAACAGATCTACAAAGAATTGACCAATTGCGCGAAGCAGCAGCTTGAACCAGCCAGCTTTCTCTGTTTCCTCTGCCGTGATCAGATTAACTGTCTTCTCTGCCGGTGCCGAAGAGTTATCGGATTTGTAGGTATAGGTTATGGTCCCGACTTTGGTGCCCTTTGGTAGTGGAGCTGTCAGCTTGTCCTTATCCAGCCATTTCACGGTGGACTTGATTCCTTTAAGATCAGCACCCTTCTGTACCACAAAGCTTACAGCCTGGTCCGTAACTACAGGAACATCGGTATTGGTTGCTTTCTTCACACTAACTTGCTCTGCACCTTTAACTGTAGTTTTTGGAGCAACGACTTGTTTAACCTCGAAATTATCAAAACCATAATCAAGCAGCTTCTTGGTTTCAACAAAGCGGGATTTCTGTGATTTAGCATCTGTTCCCATAACTACACTAATGAGACGAACTCCATTACGTACTGCTGTACCTGTGAAGCAGTTCCCTGCATTCTCGGTATGCCCTGTTTTTAGACCATCCAATCCAGGATAGGCGTACTGCTTGAAATTAATATTCGACTTATTTGCTTCTAACATCCAGTCCAAATTCACCAATGGGGTTTTATCGCGATCGCGGAATTTGTATGATTGCATCGTAGTAAAACGAGTGAAGTCCGGGTGATCAGTTACAATGTATTTAGCCAGAGTAGCAGCGTCCTCTGCAGACATAACGGTTTCTTTCGGGTTCTCTGGGCGATAGCCTTCCGGCATATCTCCAACATTAAGACCTGTGGCGTTAGCAAAATAGGCTGTCTTCATGCCCATGCGCTTCGCTTCCGCATTCATCATCTTAACGAATTCCTGCTCCGTGCCCCCTACGCGCTCTGCCAGGGCCACAGTTGCATCATTTGCAGACGCGATAGCCATCGCGATATATAGCTCTTCCACGGTATGTTGGTCTCCTTCTGCAAGGAAGACACGTGAACCGATCTGCTTCGCGGCGTTCTCTTTTACAGTTACAACATCGTTCCATTTAAGTTTGCCCTGTTTAACCTGCTCGGCAACAATATATTCCGTCATCATTTTCGTCATACTTGCCGGCGGCATAGCCTCGTCCCCATTTACGGAGTACAGGACCTGACCGGTAGTTGCCTCAATTAGAATCGCTGACTTTACATTAAGTCCTAATTTATCTGCTGGTGCTTTTGCTTCTACAGATGACTTACTGCTTGGTGCAGCCACGGCCTGTCCTTCAGCCAGGGTTAAAGCGGGAATAATGGACAAGCATAACATATTAATCATCAAAAGCGACGTGACACTCTTACGAAGGATACGCCGTTTAGGCTTCGTGTTCAATTCTATCGGTTTCAAGTTACCTTTAAGCTCCCCTCATGATCTCAATCAATTACTTGTTCTATTCTAACACAGGGTATGCAGCAAAAAAAGACAGGTAGAACGAAATCCGTCCTACCTGCACCTTGATTACTGACCATTTCCCGAAAATTACAATGAATAGTTCGGCGCTTCTTTCGTGATTTGCACATCATGAGGATGGCTCTCACGTAGACCCGCACCCGTTATGCGAACAAACTCAGTCTCATTGCGAAGCTCGTCCAGATTAGCTGTGCCACAATAGCCCATGCCTGAACGCAGGCCGCCGATAAGCTGATGGATTGTGTCGGACAGCGGCCCTTTATAGGCTACCCGTCCTTCAATACCTTCAGGTACAAGCTTCTTATCATCATCCTGGAAATAACGGTCTTTACTGCCCTGTTTCATGGCAGCTAATGAACCCATACCGCGGTATACTTTAAAGCGGCGCCCTTGATAAATCTCAGACTCACCCGGGCTCTCTTCTGTTCCTGCGAACAAACTTCCAAGCATTACCGCATGAGCACCTGCGGCTATAGCCTTAGGTATTTCACCGGAGTACTTGATACCCCCGTCTGCAATAATTGGAATACCGTACTCGCGTGCAACTGTAGCGCAGTCGTAGATAGCCGTGATTTGCGGTACACCGATACCAGATACAACGCGTGTCGTACAAATTGATCCAGGTCCAATTCCAACTTTCACCACACTAGCTCCAGCTTCAATCAAATCGCGGGTAGCGTGCCCAGTCGCTACATTCCCTGCAATTATAGTCAGTTCAGGATAACGTGTACGCAGCTCGCGAACTGCGTCTACAATGTTGATATGGTGACCGTGTGCCGAGTCAACCGTAATTACATCTACACCGGCTTTGACTAAGGCATCCGTCCGTTCAAAAGTATCCTTGGAGATCCCCACAGCCGCTCCTACCAACAGGCGCCCCTGAGCATCTTTCGCTGCATTCGGGAACTGAATAGCCTTCTCAATGTCCTTGATCGTGATCAAACCCTTGAGGACGTTATTCTCATCGACTAACGGAAGCTTCTCAATCTTATGCTGCTGTAGAATAACCTCTGCCTGCTGGAGAGTGGTTCCTACAGGTGCAGTGACAAGATTCTCATGAGTCATAACCTGGTTGATTTCGATGTTATAATCGTGGATGAAGCGGAGGTCACGGTTAGTGAGAATACCTACTAGCTTCTGATCCTCATCAACAATAGGTACACCAGAAATACGGAACTTGCCCATAACCTGCTCAGCATCCGTCACCAAATGAGTTGGAGTAAGCGAGAAAGGATTCGTAATAACTCCGCTCTCCGAACGTTTAACACGGTCTACCTCTTCTGCTTGCTGCTCAATTGGCATATTCTTATGGATAATCCCGATCCCACCTTCGCGAGCAATTGCGATAGCAAGAGCTGCTTCAGTAACTGTATCCATGCCTGCGCTAATCAATGGAATGTTAAGCTTGACCTTATCGCTCAATCTTGTGGATACATCCACTTCTTTCGGCAATACATTAGACTTTCTAGGAATCAGGAGCACATCATCAAAAGTAAGGCCTTCTTTGGTAAATTTACTTTCCCACACCAGGGTTTTCCTCCTCAGCTCTATTGTCCCAGCGGCCCCTATCCATATCCTTGACGGCCGTAGATCTCATCTTACGGGAATATATTTGTACTATCTTAGCAAAGGGGATATAGGCTGTCAACACGTAAAGAGGATCATCCGAAACAGAGATACAACTTAATCATGCAGCTACCGCCATCCTCTTCCTCTCTAAAAATAAAGCTACCCGGCTCCGAACATAGCTAATATCTGCATTAAGTCTATAATATAAACAAAAAGAGCACTACCTAGTGGTAGTGCTCCTTCTCTTCGCTTGGCGGCGTCCTACTCTCCCAGGACCCTGCGGTCCAAGTACCATCGGCGCTGGAGGGCTTAACGGTCGTGTTCGGGATGGGTACGCGTGGAACCCCTCCGCCATCGCCACCAAACGGGCATTCGCGGTGCAAATGCGGTTTCAAGCTTGATCGCCTGAAAACTAGATACGAAACGAATTTGCGTGTTAGATTGTAGCTTTCCCCGTTGTTCTCGGGGTCCCCGCAAAGTACTTGGAATTCGCTGCGAAGCGATTCGTCACTTTGTGGGACTTTGTTGGATAAGCCCTCGACCGATTAGTACTGGTCAGCTCCATGCATTGCTGC
>RCUQ01001047.1_pt1 | contig 11199 bp, 9 predicted proteins | sample 2166351 | NCBI WGS metagenome assembly RCUQ01 (sample SAMN09932597, study PRJNA488358) | compost metagenome | feature: garden; material: soil; isolation source: compost soil in acetonitrile-enriched culture | place: Germany: Experimental Botanical Garden Goettingen | collected 2016-01-27
TTTTAATTGTATTTACTAATTAAAATAAGTTTATTTAAATAAGATTTGAAGCAAATTTTTATGTTTTACAATACTTTTATCCTTTTTATAAAAACAATCTAGTGTTGAGCTTTATTTTAATTTTATATTTAAATAGCTGTACTTTTTTGAACTGTTAAGCTGTGATTGTTAATAAAGCCATATTTAGTAACAAGATTTAGGATTTTAAGATTTATGGTCAAACATTTTAAGTTTCATTTTTAAAATGCGGATGTCTTTTTTGGTGAGGATTTTAATTTTTATAAAATTTTAAAAACAGCAATTTTTTAAAAATGAGTTCTTAAATTTTGTTTCTGGTGCTCTTATTTTTAATATAGATTATATTGATTAAAAATTTAATTTTAAATCAACTTTATTATTATTTATTTTTTCTATTGATTTTATAATTTTAATTATATTTAATTATTAAAAGTGACTTATTTAAGCTTGATTTAAAACATTTTTATATTTTTTATGATACAATTGTTGTTTTTGGATAAATCGTTTAGTGACGGTCTTTATTTTACTTTTTATCTTATAAAACTACACTTTATCGAGTTGTTAACCTATGATTGTTAATAAAGTTGTATCTTTATAAAACAAACTATTTAAAAAGGAAAAATCATGTCAAGTAACACAGGAAATACATTGTTGGCACTTTTGACTGGTGCAGCAATTGGAGCTGGAATTGGAATTTTGTTTGCTCCGGATAAAGGTTCAAAAACCAGAGAAAAAATTAAAGATGGTTTTGATGAAACTAAAAATGATTTGAAACACAAATTGGATGAAGTTTCGGCGCAATTGAAAAATAAGTTTAATAACACTAAATACAATTTAGAAGATTCCTATGAAGAGTTGGTTTCTAACATGAGTTATAAAACAGAAGATGTTATTTCATTTTTAGAAACTAAATTGGCTGACTTGAAAACTCAAAATGCTAAACTTCAAAAAAAATAGGGGAGCAGTAAATTAATATTGAAAACTAAAAACTAAACTATGGCTTTTCAAGAATTAAAAGAACATACAGAAAATATTCAAGATCACGCACAAAAGTATATTGATAGTAATTTAGATTATTATAAATTGAAAAGTTTTAAAGTGGCAATGAAATCGACTACCATGATTTTGAAGTTTGCTTTGGTCCTTTTATGTTTTAGTATGGTTTTATTATTTTGTTCTGTAGCTGGAGCTTTTGCAATTGGTAATTTTTTAGATAGTACTGCTTTAGGTTTTCTTATTGTTGGAGGATTTTATTTGTTACTGACTATAATTTTGTTTTTGTTTCAAGATAAAATTATTGATAGACCTATTTTAGAGAAATTTTCCGAAATCTTTTTTAATGACTAGTTATGGAAATCAAAAAATATTCATCCTACGAAGAAATTGATCGAGAATTGGAAATTCTAAAATTGGAAAAAGAAATTCATCTTCAAAAAATTCTTTTAAACATTCAACAGACAAAGGAAGTTCTTAGACCTGAAAATTTATTGATTGACTTTTTAGGCAGTTGTAGAACAATGGTAACGAATTCATATACAAAAGTTCTTTTGACCGTACTTCCTTATGTGATCAAATGGCTTAGAAATAAAAAAAGAGGCAATTAAGCCTCTTTTTTATTTTAGTATTTAAATAATTTACACTTCTTCCTGTGGTGTTTCCGGTGGAGTAGGTGTCTGATTAGCAGTTGGATGTTCTTCAGATTTTGGTTTCTGCTTTCTGTTGGCTTTCTTCATCATTTCACCAACTTGATTAGAGGCAGAGAATGAAGCAACCATATTGTTCAACATATCGCTTCCTGCCTGTGGTGAATTTGGTAATAATATTAGATTAGAATTTGCGTCAGCACCGATCGCCTGTAAAGTATCATAATGTTGTGTAACTACTATTAATGCTGATGCTTCTTGTGAATTAATTCCAACACTGTTTAAAACTTCAACGCTTTCTACTAATCCACGGGCAATTTCACGTCTTTGATCTGCAATACCTTGTCCTTGTAAACGCTTACTTTCTGCTTCTGCTTTGGCTTTGGCCACAATTCTGATTCGGGAACTTTCTGCTTCAAATTCAGCTGCTGTTTTTTCTCTGTCAGCAGCATTAATTCTGTTCATCGCATTTTTTACCTGTATATCCGGATCAATGTCGGTAACCAAAGTATTGATGATATCATAACCATAAGTAGTCATCGCTTCGTTCAATTCTCTTTTTACCGCTATTGCTATATCATCTTTTCTTTCAAAAACGTCATCTAGTTTTAATTTTGGAACTTCTGCACGTACTACATCAAATACATAAGCTGTTATTTGGTCGTGAGGATATTCCAGTTTGTAAAAAGCATCATATACTTTTTCCTGAATGACTTTAAATTGAACCGAAACTTTCATTTTTACAAAGACATTGTCTTTGGTTTTTGTTTCAATGATAACATCTAATTGTTGAATTTTCAAATTAACACGTCCTGCAATTCTGTCAATTAAAGGGATTTTAAGTTGCAATCCGGAATTACGCACACTTAAAAATTTACCGAAACGTTCAATAATAACGGATGATTGTTGTTTGACGGTAAAGAAAGAGGATAGAAAAATAAAGAATCCAAATACAAGGAAAATAATTAATGGAATGTCCATAGTTTTAATAATTTAGTTAAAAAATCAGTGTTAAATTACAAAAAATCTTTAGGTTTGTTCCAGTTATATTTTATTTCATGAAAAAGATATTTTTTACTTTTAGTTTTATGCTGTTTTCAAGCTATGTATTTGCGCAGTATAATTACAGGGATTCCAATAGAATTGGTGTTTTTGTTGGGATGAATCAATTTACTTTAATCACAGATAGTTTTGATGCAAAACCTGATACAGGATGGAATGCGGGACTTTCTGTAAGAGGTAATTTTTATGAAAATTGGGACATAGTTTATGCTATTCAATTTAGTGAAAACAATTTTCTGGTGGCAACAAAAAATCTCGTATTACTGGATGAGGATGTTAAATATACTTTACCGTCAGCTCAAGTATCTTTGCAGTTTAGTTATAAAATAATTCCAGATCATTTAAGTTTGGAATTCGGGCCTATTTTTCAATTAAATGGAAAACTTAATATTGATAATGAAGACGAAAATAATATAATTTCCGGAACTCCTTTGTTAGCAAAAGATATAGTGGAGATTTCTAAGTTTAATTTTTATCCTGTTGCTGGTATTACGTTTGGAGTTAAACATGTTCGTTTAAATTTCTCGTATCAATATGGATTGTTTAATACTCTTGGTAATTTGAATTATGAAAATCTGGGAGTCAATTTGAAAGGTAATCCTGGAATAGCTAATGGTAATCTTATTATTTACTTTTAATAAAAAAGCTCCCGATTATGGGAGCTTTTTTGTTTTTTATAATGTAGCTATTGCTTTTTGAATTCGATTAATGGTTTCTTCCTTTCCAATTAGTTCAACAATATCAAATAGGTGAGGACCTTTTAACGCTCCTATTAAACTCAAACGAAAAGGCTGCATGACTTTCCCCATTCCGATTTCGTTTTTTGTCATCCAATCTTTGACAATCGTTTCGATATTCATAGATGAGAATTCTCCGATTTCCTCTAAGATAGAAATCAGATTTTGCATTAAAAATGGTGTTTCTTCTTTCCAATTTTTAGTTGCTTTTTCATCATAAGTTGTTGGAGCGACAAAAAAGAAATCACTCATTTCCCAGAATTCAGAAACAAAATGTGCACGATCTTTAATCAAGGAAACGACTTTTGTCAAATCAATTGTAGAGAAATCAATTCCTTTTTCAGTCAAAATAGGAGTGAAGGCTGCTGCTAAATCTGAATCTTTTTGTTTTATTAAATACTGATGATTGAACCATTTGTTTTTTTCAGGGTCAAACTTTGCACCAGATTTATGAACTCTGCTTAAATCAAAAGCATTTATTAGTTCTTCTAAAGTGAATAATTCTTTTTCGGTTCCATCATTCCATCCTAATAAAGCTAGGAAGTTGATGACTGCTTCGGGGAAAAATCCTTTTTCTCTGTAGCCCGATGAAACACCTTCTTCAGTTTTCCAGTCTAATGGGAATACTGGAAATCCCATTTTGTCTCCATCACGTTTGGATAATTTTCCGTTACCAACAGGTTTCATGATTAGTGGTAAATGTGCAAATTCTGGTGCATCCCAACCAAAAGCTCTGTATAATAGAACATGAAGCGGCATAGATGGTAACCATTCTTCACCACGAATAACGTGTGAGGTTTCCATTAAATGGTCATCTACAATATTTGCTAAATGATACGTTGGCATTCCATCACTTTTGAATAATACCTTATCGTCTAACAAACTTGTTTCAAATTTTACATCTCCGCGAATTATATCTTGCAAGTGTAAGGTTTCATTAACTGGAGTTTTAAATCGGATAACAAAATCTTCACCGGAAACGATTCTTTTGGCAGTTTCTTCTGCCGAAATCACTAAGGAAGTGTCTAGTTTTTCCCTGTTATGATGATTGTAAATAAATGTTTTTCCTTGTTCTTCGTGTTGTTTTCTTTGGATGTCTAAAGCCTCGGCTGTATCAAATGCAAAATAAGCATTACCAGAATTGATTAATTCATCTGCGTATTGTTTGTAAAGATGTTTTCTTTCGCTTTGACGATAAGGACCAAATTTTTCATTTTTGCCAATGGTTTCATCTGGTGAAATTCCTAACCAGTTTAATGCTTCCATAATGTATTCTTCAGCACCTGGAACAAAACGATTTTGATCGGTATCTTCAATTCGTAAAAAGAAAACACCATTATTTTTTTTAGCAAATAGGTAATTGAATAACGCGGTACGTACTCCGCCAATATGTAAAGGTCCTGTTGGACTTGGTGCAAAACGCACACGAACTTGTTTTGACATCTTTATGAATTTTGGACAAAGATACAATTTCAATTAGTGAATTAAAGAATTTGAAAATGAGATAATTTATTCATTTAAAACTTTAAGCATTTAACATTTCTTTATTTATATAAATTGTTACTTTTAGTGGTTATAATAATTAAAACTTGGATTTTGGAAATTAGGAGGGTAATATATCAGAAACTGGAAGCTTTTATCAAAAAATTCTATATGAATGAATTGATAAAAGGCATGATTTTCTTTATTGGTTTAGGTCTGTTATATTTTCTTGTAACGCTGTTTATTGAATATTTTCTCTGGTTGAAACCCTTAGGAAGGACAGTTCTGTTTTGGTTATTTGTGATTGGAGAGATGTATTTACTGTTGCGTTTTATTTTGTTTCCGATATTTAAATTGTTTCGATTACAAAAAGGAATGGATTACAGACAAGCATCAACTATTATTGGAAATCATTTTAGTGAAGTGAATGATAAGCTGACTAATTTTTTACAGCTTTCTGAAAACGTGGAACAATCTGAATTATTGATTGCATCTATCGAACAAAAAGCGATTGCTTTACAACGGGTACCTTTCGGTAAAGTTATTAATTTTAATAGAAACCAAAAGTATCTGCCTTTAGCAATTATTCCTATTTTGCTTTTCCTTTTTTTCTATTTGTCCGGAAACAGTACAATTATCTCTCAGAGTTTGAATCGTGTGGTTCATTTCAATCAACAGTTTTTACCGCCGGCTCCTTTTCAGTTTATTGTAATAAATAGTAACCTTCAAACAGAACAAAATAAAGATTTTGTTGTTCGTGTTAAAACAGAAGGTAAGGTGGTTCCTGAAAATGTTATGGTTTTTTTGAATGATGAAAGTTATTTCATGGAGTCTGTTGGAGTAGGTTTGTTTGAATTTAAAATAACCAAGGCTGTTGAAAACCTAAGATTTCATTTTGAAGCAAATGATGTTTCATCTCCCGATTATGAATTGCAAGTGGTGACTGTTCCATCTATTTCTAACTTCGAAATGCTTTTGAATTTTCCTGCTTATTTGAATCGGAAACCTGAGCTTGTCAGAGGTTCCGGTAATGCCATTATTCCTGAAGGAACTCGCGTTACTTGGAAGATGAGTACTATTGCAACACAAAGTATTGATTGGAAGGAAGGAATTAACACTGTTCCTTTTGTCAAAGCGGAAAACTCTTTCGTTTTATCTAAAAATGTTATGCAAAATACAGAATATCAAATTTTTACATCTAATAATCAAGTAAAAAACCATGAAAAACTTAATTATCAGTTGTCTGTTATCAAAGATCAGTATCCATCCATTGATGTGAAGCCTGCTCCAGACAGTTTAAAGGTTCGTAGTCGCTATGTGATAGGTCAGATTGCAGACGATTATGGTCTTTCTAAGCTTCAGATTGTGTATTACGAAAGAGGGAAACCTCATAATGCCAAACGTGGAACAATTGGTAGTAGTCGTAATGCATTTGATCAGTTTGTGTTTGCTTTTCCAAGTAATCTGCCAGTGGTCGAAGGTGTTTCTTATGATTACTATTTTGAAGTTTTTGATAACGATGCTTTACATCATTTTAAAAGTGCTAAATCCAGTGTTTTTTCTGATAGGGTTGCTACGGTGGAGGAGAAGGAAGATCAAATTTTACAACAACAGAATGACAACATTAATAGTTTAGAAAAATCCTTGAAGTCGCAAGATAGGCAATTATCTGAGATGGATAAGTTGCAAAAAATCGGTAAGGAGAAGGATAATTTTGAGTTTAAAGATCAGCAGAAAGTAGATGAGTTTGTTAAGCGCCAAAAGCAACAAGATCAAATGATGCAAGAATTTGCTAAGAAAATGAAAAGCGATTTGGATAAGTTAAATTCAGAATCAAAGGAGGAATTACAAAAACGTCTTGAGAAAGTAGATAAGGATTTAGAAAAAAACGAGAAGCTTTTGGATGAATTGCAAAAGTTAAATGATAAGATAGATAACGAAGAATTATTGAAGAAATTAGATAATTTTAAACAGAGCAGTAAAAATCAAACTAGGACTTTGGAGCAATTGGTAGAGTTGACGAAAAAGTTTTATGTAGAGCAAAAGGCTGAACAAGTAGCGGATAAATTAGAGAAGCTTTCCGAAAAACAAAGTGAATTATCAGAGAAAGAGAGAGAGAATAATTTAGAGAATCAAGAAGAGATTAACGAAGCTTTTGATAAAATACAAGAGGAGTTGGATGAATTAGAAAAGGAAAATAAGGAATTAAAATCTCCTTTGGATCTTCCAAAAGAGGATTTAAAAGAAAAAAGTATTGATGAAGATCTAAAGAAAGCTGGTGAAGAATTGCAAAAATCCAATAGGGATAAGGCTAAACCAAAGCAAAAAAATGCTTCTAAGAAAATGATGGAAATGTCTATGAAAATGAAAGAAACTATGGAGGGGTCAGAGAGTGAACAAATGGAGGAAGATGTAAAGATGTTGCGTCAAATTTTAGATAATTTACTTGCTTTTTCTTTGTCTCAAGAGAATGTAATGGGACAGTTTAAAAGTCTAAAAGCAGGTTCGCCGTCTTTTAATAAATATATTAAACAGCAACAAAATCTAAAACAACAGTTCAAACACGTTGATGATAGTTTGTTTGCAATATCGTTACGGAACCCTAAAATAGCCGAATCAGTCACTAAAGAGATTGGTAATATTGAGTACAATATAGACAAATCATTGGAGACTTTAAGTGACGCTCAAATCTCAAAAGGTCTTTCTCATCAGCAGTACACTGTTTCATCTGCAAATAAATTGGCGGACTTATTGAGTGATACCCTTTCTAATATGCAGATGTCTATGTCTGGCATGGGAATGGGTAAACCCAAACCCGGTCAAGGTCAAGGAATGCAGTTGCCTGACATTATTAAAAAGCAACAAGGATTAGGAGAGAAGATGAAAGATGGTATTAAAAAAGGGGATAAGCCAGGGGCAGGTAAACCTGGTCAACAAGGGAAAGAAGGAAAGGGAACTGGTGAAGGTGGAGATAGTGAAGGTGATGCAAAGGCAATAATGGAGATTTACAAAGAACAAAAACAACTTCGGGAAGCATTGGAAAAGGAACTCAATAAACAGGGTTTGGGAGGTAATGGGCAGAGTACTTTAGAGCAAATGAAGCAGATTGAAAAGCAACTTTTGAACAAGGGTTTTAAAAACGAAACCCTTCAGAAGATAATTCAAGTTGAGCAAGAGTTATTGAAATTGAATACTGCAATACAGGAACAAGGTGAAGAGAATAAACGTCAATCTGAAACCAATAAGAAAGAGTTTTATAACCACTCTAATGCCTTGCCACCCGCTTTGTTAGATTATTTAAATAGCATTGAAATATTAAATAGACAATCCTTACCTTTGCGCTCGAATTTTAATCAAAAGGTTCAAGAATATTTTAATAAAAAATGATCAATTTTAATTACGAAAATGACTTCACTTTAGGCAATGAAGATGCAATAGCAATTTGGTTGTCTAATGTTATTGAGTCCGAGAAGAAAAAAGAAGGAGAAATAAACTATATATTTTGTGATGATGAGTATTTGCACAAAATCAATTTAGAATATTTAAATCATGACACATTAACAGATATTATTAGTTTTGATTACACGATGGGTAATGAATTGAATGGTGATATTTTTGTTTCTGTGGAGCGTGTTAAAGACAACGCGCTTGATTTTAATGTTTCTTTTGACGAGGAACTTAGACGCGTTTTAGTTCACGGGCTGCTTCACTACTGCGGATATAAGGATAAAAGCGAAGAAGATGAGTTAAAAATGCGCGCTAAAGAAGATGAAAAATTAGCTATGTTTCACGTGGAACAGTAATATATCTTTATTTTAAAGTTAATGTGTTTCACGTGGAACACATATTTAAACAGAGTTTTTGAATTTAATTTTAGGTTGTTTCACGTGGAACAGTTTTTGATTAGAAAGGAAAAAGAGTTTTTGTTTCACGTGGAACAAAGAGCAGATTGCGAAACTACAGCCTGAGGCTTGCCGAAGGGCGCAAATTAAAAGAGAATGTTTTTAAATGAATACGATGTAATTGTTGTTGGCGCGGGACACGCAGGTTGTGAGGCCGCTGCCGCTGCCGCCAATTTGGGTTCCTCAACTTTGTTGGTCACAATGAGCCTGCAGAACATTGCACAAATGTCCTGCAACCCTGCTATGGGGGGAATTGCGAAAGGACAAATTGTAAGAGAGATCGATGCTCTTGGTGGGTACTCGGGAATTGTTTCTGACAGAACGGCAATTCAATTTAAGATGTTGAATAAATCAAAAGGTCCGGCGATGTGGTCACCAAGGGTTCAAAGTGATCGTATGCGTTTTGCTGAAGAATGGCGTTTGATGTTGGAAGGAACTCCTAATTTGGACTTTTACCAAGAAATGGTAAAAGGTTTGATTATTGAGAACGGAAAGGTTAAAGGGATTCGTACTTCTTTGGGGATTGAAATTAAAGCTAAATCAGTTGTCTTGACGAATGGAACTTTCTTGAATGGTTTGATTCATATCGGAGAAAAACAGTTTGGTGGAGGAAGAGCAGGAGAGAGTGCTGCATACGGAATAACCGAAGATTTGGTTGGCGCAGGTTTTCAATCGGGAAGAATGAAAACAGGAACACCTCCAAGAGTGGATGGTCGTTCTTTGGATTATTCTAGAATGAATGAAGAGAAGGGTGACGCGAGGCCGGATAAATTTTCGTACTCCGATGTGACTTCTCCGTTGGTGATACAAAAATCTTGTCACATGACGTATACCTCTTTGGAGGTTCATAATATTTTAAGAGAAGGTTTTGATCGTTCTCCCATGTTTAATGGAAGAATCAAAAGTTTAGGCCCAAGATATTGTCCTTCTATTGAGGATAAAATAAATCGATTTGCTGATAAGGAAAGACATCAGCTTTTTGTTGAACCGGAAGGTTGGAATACCTGTGAAGTTTACGTGAATGGTTTTTCAACATCCCTTCCTGAGGATATTCAATTTAAAGCGTTGCGCACAGTTGTTGGATTTGAAAACGTGAAATTTTTTCGTCCAGGTTATGCAATAGAATATGATTATTTTCCGCCAACACAATTAAAACATACTTTGGAAACAAAGTTGGTGGAGGGTTTGTATTTTGCCGGACAGATAAATGGGACAACAGGATATGAAGAAGCAGCTTCACAAGGATTGATGGCTGGAATTAATGCGCATTTAAAAGTGCATGAAAAAGCGCCTTTGATTTTAAAAAGAGAAGAAGCGTATATTGGGGTACTTATTGATGACTTGATTACAAAAGGAACTGAAGAGCCTTATCGAATGTTTACCTCTCGCGCTGAGTATAGAACTTTGCTTCGTCAGGATAATGCTGATTTTAGATTGACACCAATGTCACATGAAATTGGTTTGGCTTCAGAAGCTCGTTTGCGTCGTATGGAACATAAATTAAATGAATCTGAAAAAATGGTTGCTTTCTTCAAGGAGACGAGTGTTTCTGTTGCGGAAGCAAACCCTATTTTAGAATCGAAGGATACTGCGTTAATTTCGCAAGGAGATAAGATGTTTAAAGTTTTTTCTCGTCCACAGATAGATTTGGAAGATATCATGAAATTTGAAAAAGTAGTTTCTTATGTGGAGGAAAATAATTTAGATCAGGAGATATTAGAGCAAGCCGAGATCCAAGTCAAATATTCTGGTTATATCGAAAAGGAAAGAAATAATGCAGATAAGCTGACTCGTTTAGAAGAAGTGAAAATCCCTGAAAATTTTGATTACAATAAGATAAAATCGATGTCTATTGAAGCCAAGCAAAAATTATCAAAAATTCGTCCCGTAACTATTTCTCAAGCGTCTAGGATTAGCGGAGTGTCACCGAGTGATATTTCGGTTTTGCTGATTTATATGGGACGATAAGAAATTGTTTGATTTTCGGTTACGATTTTCAGTTCGGCAACAATAATTTTGTTGGAACTATCGAATCGGGAATCGAAAATAAAAATCTCGTTGTTCCACGTGAAACTACGCTGTGAAGTCCTATCTTTGTTGAAAAGTTTTAAAATAAAAATAAATTAACCCTGAAAATGATTTTAACCATTTTCAGGGTTTAGTGTAAAAAATAAAAAATAAAAGCATAATTAATTAATGGACACTTCTAACCAAAAGCATTTTTTAACCGTTACTGATTATTCTGTTTCAAAAGAAATTTTCGATTTGTATCACGATGAAAATCTGGATATGCTAATCACATCGCCGCAGCCCAGTTTGGATGCATTAGGAAAATATTACGAAAGTGTCGATTAT
>RCUQ01001049.1_pt1 | contig 11193 bp, 14 predicted proteins | sample 2166351 | NCBI WGS metagenome assembly RCUQ01 (sample SAMN09932597, study PRJNA488358) | compost metagenome | feature: garden; material: soil; isolation source: compost soil in acetonitrile-enriched culture | place: Germany: Experimental Botanical Garden Goettingen | collected 2016-01-27
GCCACGAAGTGCCCGGTCAACTGGCCAAGGCCGGGCGCAATTGTGACCTGCACCCGATCCCTGCCTGACACCGCAGAACACCTGTGGGAGCGAGCTTGCTCGCGATGACTGAGTCACAGTCAACCTCAATGTTGGCTGACCCGACGCAATCGCGAGCAAGCTCGCTCCCACAATAAAAAAGCACCTCAACCAGACAACAAAAACAATCGGACACCCACGGGAAGTCCGCCTGGAGAAACGCAATGAGCCTTAATGCACTGGAGGCCGGCGCGAGCCCGGCCGTTAGCCACGACGAAGAAAAAGCCCTGGTCAGCAAAGTCGCCTGGCGCCTGATGCCGCTGATCATGGTCTGCTACCTGTTCGCGTTTTTCGACCGCATCAACATCAGCTTCGCCAAGTTTCAGCTGCAGGCCGACCTGAGCCTGAGCGACACCGCTTACGGCCTCGGTGCCGGGTTGTTCGTGGTCGGCTATGTGATTTTCGAAGTGCCGAGCAACATGATGCTGTACAAGGTCGGCGCCCGGCGCTGGATCGCCCGGATCATGATGTCCTGGGGCCTGGCCACGGCGGCCATGGTGTTCGTCAACAGCGAATGGCAGTTCTACGTGCTGCGCTTCGTGATCGGCGCGATGGAGGCGGGATTCGCCCCGGGCGTGCTGTATTACCTGACCCTGTGGTTCCCGCAGCACTATCGCGGGCGCATCACCTCGATGCTGTTCCTGGCGTCGGCGTTCGCCGGCCTGGTGGGTGCGCCGTTCTCCGGCCTTGTGCTGCAACACCTTGACGGTGTGCTGCAAATGCGTGGCTGGCACTGGCTGTTCCTGCTCGGTGGCGTGCCGTGTATCGGCCTCGGTTTGCTGGTGCTGACCCTGCTCAAGGACCGCATCGAAGACGCCCATTGGCTGACGCCTTCGGAGAAGACTTTGCTGGCCAGCCGTATCGCTCAGCATGAGCCGCACAAGAGCGGTGGTTCGCTGCTCGCCGCGCTGCGGATTCCGGGCTTCCTGACTTTGGGGCTGATCTATTTCCTGATTCAGGTGGCGTCCTACGGCTTGAATTTCTGGGCGCCGCAACTGATCCGCAGCGCAGGTACCGAGAGTCCGGTGATGATCGGCTTGCTGACGGCCATCCCGTACATCTGCGGCGCCATCAGCATGGTGGTGATCGGACGGCTGTCCGATGCTACTGGCGAGCGGCGCAAGTTTGTCGCCGGTCTGGTGGCGGTCGGTGCGGTCGGGTTCTTCTGTGCGGGGATCTTCGCCAGTCACACGACCTTCCTGATTGTCGCGTTGGGCCTGCTCGGTGCCGGGATCATCGCCTCCATCCCGAGCTTCTGGACCCTGCCGCCGAAACTGCTGGCCGGTGCCGGCGCGGGCGCGGCCGGCGGGATTGCGGTGATCAACACCCTGGGCCAGTTCGGCGGCATCGTCAGCCCGGTGATGGTCGGCCGGATCAAGGACCTGACCGGCAGCACCACGCCGGCGCTGTATGTCATTGGTGTCTGTGCACTGATCGCGGTGGCGCTGTTGCTGTGGGGGTTGCCGCAGAAGTTGCGGACCCTCGACAAGGCCTGAAATCTACGTTGCCAGATAAACCGCTTTCGCGAGCAAGCCCGCTCCCACAGTGACCGCATATCCCCTGTGGGAGCGGGCTTGCTCGCGAAGACTGACTGACAGCCGACATTTGACTGTCGGTTGCCCCCTCAACCCACTGTCGCCAAGCCCTTGGCCGGCGCATCAAAAAATTGAATCAACACCACCCCGCCCATCAACAGCACCACCCCAAGCACCTTGGGCAAGGTGACCTGCCGCTCCACCAGGCCAAACCAGCCGAAGTGATCCAGCAACAAAGACGCCACCACTTGCCCCGCCAGCGCCAATGCCATGAACCCCGCGGCACCGAGCCTGGGCAGCAGCACCAATGCCAGGGAAATGAAGCACACCCCAAAAGCGCCACCCGCCCACATCCACAACGGCGCCTTGCCGATAAAGGCCAGTGATGGCAACGGCAAGCGCATCACAACGATGATCGGCAACAGCACGATAACGCTCACCAGCAACGAGGCGAGCGTCGCCCACAACGGATGGCCCAACCCGCGTCCGAGGTTGACGTTGATCGCGCTCTGAAACGGCACCACCGCCCCGGCGATCATCGCCAGCCCCATCAGACCGGCCCAATGCAACGTACTCATGATCGATCTCCAACAGGTTTTGCTGGACTCTAGGGTATTCGTCGCGCAGATTTAAATTCCGTTTTGTTATCCAGAACATGCAGCAGATGAATGATCTTCGACGCATCGACCTCAACCTGCTGGTGATCCTCGACGCCTTGCTCACCGAGCAACACGTAACCCGCGCTGCCGAGCGTTTGCACTTGAGCCAGCCAGCGGTCAGTCATGCGCTGGCGCGATTGCGCGACCTGCTCGGCGATCCGCTGCTGGTGCGCGCCGGAGCCGGCCTTGTTCCGACCCCGCGGGCGCTGGAACTGGTGGCACCGCTGGCCGAAGCCCTGGCCCAGGTGCAAGCGCTGCTGGCGCCGAACGCGTTTGATCCGGCTACCGCCAGGCGCACCTTCCGCCTGGCGATGTCCGACTATGGCGCCGCCATTGTCCTGCCGGGCCTGATCCGGACGTTGCGCCGCGATGCGCCGGGCATCGACCTGCAAATCAGCCATGGCAGCCGCGAAAGCATGCTCGACGGCGTGCTCAACGGTGATATTGACGTCGCCATCGGTGTGTTCCCGGAAATGCCCAACGAATTGCGCAGCACGCCGCTGTTCGAAGAGCACTACGCCTGCCTGGTGGACCGCAGAAGCCTGCCCGCCGACGGTGTGCTCGACCTGCCCACCTACCTGGCTCGACCCCATGTGCTGCTGGAAATGCGCGGCAGCGGCACCCCGGAAATCGAGCGGGCGCTGACGGCATTGCGTGAACGTCGTCGTGTGGCAGTCAGCCTGCCGCACTGGAGCGTGGCCCCGGAATGCATCAGCGGTACTGATCTTATTCTGACGGTGGCCTCGCGTGGTCTGCGCGATATTGATGAACAGTCGTTGATCGTCGTGCCGCCACCCTTTGATATTCCGTCGTTCACCTTTGTGTTGGCGTGGCATAAACGGCGGGGCGCAGACCAAGCGTTGAACTGGCTGAATGAGCGGATTGGTGCAGGTGCAGACGGGGTTTGTTTTCGGGGGGGATGATTCGCTGTAATCACCAATGGATGGGGGGAAGGCGTCGAGTGTGGAAGACCCTGAGCACTTGCAGACGACCTTGGCGAACTCGATACGGAATCAGATAGGGGCGGTCGGGCAAAATCCATTCACGAGTACCGGGCAATCGACCTTCCCGGCCTGTCGCCGGAAAGCGCGCAAGGTGATCGACACTGGCGAGAATGGCTTGTACGAAATCTGCTGCTGCCTTTGGATTCTCTATCGCAATATAAGCGGCTTCTTCATCAAGGTTCTTGAGTGCAGTACGCAGCCACTCAACGCGCATTGCTTACCCACTTATCAGCAATCGCACTGACCTCGTCTGACGAGGCGAAGTCGCCGGCATCGGCTTCTTTCAGCGCTTTCTGAATTTCTTCGATTTGCCATGCTTCCCTCGCGAGATACTCGCGCAAGGCATCGACTGCGAGGAACGACTTGCTGCGGCCAGTGGCCTTGGAAAGACTGGCGAGGGTATCGGCAATTTCGTCTGGCAGGCGCAAGGACATGGTGGACATGGCGGTCTCGATGTAGTGGTTTGTAATACAACATACTACAGTGTCATGCAGGGTGGAGGCCGCCCCGTTCGTCTGTCGTAACAAATGGTCTTGCGGTGGTGTTGAATCTTTCCATCTGTCGCGTGCAGATTCAGGCGTTTTCGCTGCCAACCTCATAGCTGAAACCTGCGTCGCACCTGAAAACCTCAAAGGTCTTTAACCCCATGCTCACAGGCCTCAACCACCTGACCTTCTCCGTCACCGACCTGAACCGCAGCGTGGCGTTCTACCAGAACCTCCTGCAACTGCACCTCGAAGCCACCTGGGATACCGGCGCCTACCTGTCGCTGCCAAGGTTGTGGTTGTGTCTCTCCCTCGACCCGCTACGCCATTGCGAGCCCGCCGCCGACTACACCCATTACGCTTTCAGCCTCGATGCAGCGGATTTTCCGCGTTTCGTCGAGCGCCTGCGATCCGCCCGGGTGCAGGAGTGGCGCGACAACCGCAGCGAGGGCGCATCGTTCTACTTCCTCGACCCGGATGGCCACAAGCTGGAAGCCCATGTGGGTGATCTGGCGTCGCGCCTGACGGCCTGCCGGCAGCAGCCGTATGCGGGGATGAAGTTCTTCGACGATCTGTAAGTCGATATTGCGGGACCTGATATAGACTGGCCACCATTCACCCAGCAGTACAAAAGGACGCCCCATGACCCCATCGTTACTAATGGCCGTGCTTGCCTCGGGTTTTATCTACGGCATCACCCCGGGACCGGGCGTGCTGGCGGTGTTCGGCATTGGCGCGGCCCATGGGCGACGGGCCGGGGCGGGGTTTCTGTGCGGGCATTTGCTCGGTGATGTGGTCTGGTGCAGCACGGCGCTGATCGCGATTGTCGGTGCGCGGGAGATCGGCAGTACCGCGTTCGACGTGCTCGGTGTGCTCAGCGGCCTGTACCTGTTCTGGCTCGGCTGGCGTGCGGTGCGCGCCCGGCGCAGCAATGGCGATGCGCCACAGGGTCCGGCGCGGCAGCCGTTCTGGCATGGCATTCTGTTCGGGCTGACCAATCCCAAGGCTTATCCGGTGGCGGTGGCGACATTCACGGCGCTGTTGTCGAGTCGCGCGGAACTGCTCCACTGGTCAATGCTGCCAGCACTGATCGGCCTGAGCTTTGTCGGTGGATTGCTCGCCTACGCTATTCTCATCGGCATCGTGGGGGCACGGCGGGTGCGCACCTTGTATCAACGCCATGAACTGGCGATCACCCGGTTGTGCGGGGTAATGTTCATCGGCTTTGCCATCAACGCGCTGGTCCATGCGTTGCCGGGGCTGATGCCGAACAAGGCTTGAATGTGATCACAAGGAAGCAAGGCCGACCGGGCAGGGATGATTGATGAGCGCTGCATTATCGGGACACCCACGCTGAACCATGGAAAACCGGAACTCCGCGCCACTGGCGAGCTATATCGATCTGTTGCTGGACGCCGTTTGTGCGGTGGACAAGCAAGGCCGCTTCGTCTTTGTCAGTGCGGCGTGCGAGCGCATTTTCGGCTACAGCGCCGATGAAATGATCGGTCAGTTGATGATCGACATGGTGCACCCCGCAGATCGCTTGCGTACCCTTGATGCCGCCCGGGAAATCATGGGCGGCGAGCCCAAGCTCAACTTCGAAAACCGCTACCTGCGCAAGGATGGCCGGGTGGTGCACATCCTCTGGTCGGCACGTTGGTCCGAGGTCGACCAGTTGCGCATTGCCGTGGCGCGCGACATCACCGAACGCAAGCAGGCCGAATCCCGGCAGGCCGCGTTGTATGCGATATCCGAAGCGGCCCACGCGGCGGAGGATCTGCTGGCGTTGTTCAGGCGCATCCACATGATCATCGGCGAGTGGCTGCCGGCGCTGAATTTTTCCGTGGCGCTGTACGACGAGCACTGTGCGCAGCTGAATTTCCCTTATCACGTCGATGACCAGGAGTCACAGCCCGAACTGCCCGGGACCATGACCGGGCGGGTGTGCACCGAAGTGATCCGCACGGGGCAGCCGATCCTTTTGACCCCGAACCCGTGCACGCCGCCTGCCGGCTTCGAAGCGCTGATGACCGGGCAGAACGCACCCTGCTGGCTGGGTGTGCCGCTGAACTCGCAGAACGGCACCATCGGCGCGTTGATCGTCAAAAGCGTTCCGGGCGGCGAGCGCTACACCGAGCAGGACAAGGAGTTGCTGCAGTACGTCTGTGCCCAGGTCGCGACGGCCATCGAGCGCAAGCAGTTGCACGCCCGCCTGCAACATTTGGCCCAGTACGACCAACTGACTCAGCTACCCAACCGTGAACTGTTGCGCGACCGCCTCAAGGCGTCACTGCAATTGGCCCGCATGGACGGCGGGCGCATGGCCCTGTTGTACGTCGACCTCGACCGCTTCAAGCAAGTCAATGACACCCATGGCCATGCGGTCGGCGACATGCTGCTGCAAGCGGTGGCCAACCGGCTCAAGGGCTGTGTGCGGGAAACCGACACCGTGGCCCGCATTGGCGGTGATGAATTCGTGGTGTTGCTGCACAGTATTCATGCCGCAGACGATACCGACATCGTGGTCGGAAAAATCCGTCAGGTCCTGGCCCGGCCCCTGCGTCTGGACGGGCACAACCTGAGCATCCATCCAAGCATCGGCGTCGCCCGATACCCCGATCACGGCACCGAGGAGAAGCAGTTGTTCCGGCATGCCGACGAGGCGATGTACTGCGCCAAACGTGAGCATCACCTGCGAATGGTCTGATAGTCCGTACACCGTTCGTCGTGCTGTCCACGCATTTTTCTAAACCTTTTGCGACGCGCAAATTCAGATTCTATGCGGGCGCCAGCTCGCCGCGACTATCACCAAGAGGAAGAGAATCATGCCTAATTCAAGAAACTCGAACTCGGGAAATTTCGCCAACGATCGAACGAAGGCGTCTGAAGCCGGTCGCAAGGGTGGGAAAACCACCACGACGACTGTCGATAAAGAACCTGCGAAACCCGACATGGGCCGCAAACCCGGACAGAAATCCAAGTAATGGATGCAGGTGGTTTTGATTGAGAAGCGGGGGCGCAAGCTCCCGTTTGAATTTGAAAAAGGAGGGCGCGACCATGAAACGGATGGCCACCCGATTATGTAATGCCAGTATTGCCACATTACTGGGCCTGTTTGCCAGCAACGCCTTCGCCCAGTCACCTGCCGAATTCATCGACGATGCGTCGGCCCAGGGCATGGCCGACATCGAGGCCAGTCGCCTGGCACACCAGAAGTCCGAGTCCAAAGAGGTCAAGGACTACACCATCGTTGTCATCAACGACCGCACCACGGCGAACCAGCATCTGGCGAAAATCGCCAGGCAACTGGATTTACCGGTAGCGCCGCGCGAAGAAATTGTCGAAAAGGCCAAAGCCCTGATGCCACAAGTCATGGACGGGGCAACCTTCGATGAGGCCTATACGGCCAGCCAGGTGAAGACCACGCAGCAAGCCATCGAACGGTTGCAGCAGGAAGCGCAGACCACCGACGTGCCGCAAATCAAGGCGTTCGCCGAAGAAACCCTGCCCAAATTGCAAAATCATCTGCAAATGGCCAAGGCGTTGCAGGCCAGTCGTTGACCTGAAGGTTTGAACACAAACGGCGCGGGACTTCACTCACGCGCCGTTTTTCTTTTCCGCACTGATCCAGATGTGGCTTGGGGTTGTGAATGAAAATTCGACGTGACCGAAAAGGTGATTCTCTGAAACATTTAGCGGTGCTCGCCGCGGTATCGTAGCGGCCCGAGGACAACACACCGACAGGAGAACGCAATGAGTTGGTCCGCCAAACAGTACGTCGCTTTTGAAGATGAACGCACCCGTCCCGCCCGTGACCTGCTGGCGGCCATCCCCGCCGGGGATGTGCGTTCGGCCATCGATATCGGTTGTGGCCCCGGTAACTCCACCGAGTTGCTGGTCGAGCGTTTTGCCAACGCTACGGTCCGAGGCCTGGACAGTTCGACCGACATGATCGAGGCCGCACGCAAGCGCTTGCCGCAGGTGCAGTTCGACATCGCCGACATCGACACCTGGAACGACGCAGGCCCCTTCGATGTGATTTTCGCCAACGCTGTATTGCAGTGGGTTCCGGATCACGCAAGCTTGCTGCCATCGCTGGTGAGCAAGCTTGCGCCCGCAGGCAGCCTGGCCGTCCAGATGCCTGACAACCTCAATGAGCACTCGCACCGCTTGATGCGTGAAGTCGCCGCTGATGGTCCATGGGTCGGCAAACTGGCAGGCGCAGCCGGGCAGCGGACCGAGATGGCCGATGCCAGTGGTTATTACTCGATCCTCAAGGCCTGCTGCTCACGCGTCGATGTGTGGCGCACCACTTACCATCATCCGCTCGCAGGCGGCGCGTCTGGCGTGGTGGAGTGGTTCAAGGGCAGTGGCTTGCGGCCGTTTCTGGAACCGCTGGACGAGGCGGAGCGGGCGCAGTATCTGAAGCAATACCAGGCGGCAATCGAGCAGGCGTATCCGGCCTTGGCCGATGGTTCGGTGCTGTTGCCGTTCCCGCGACTGTTTATCGTCGCGACCCGCTGATGCGAGAAAGGGACAGTTGATGCGCGTCACCTGTCTCTTTTACCGCTTGGAACAATCACGGCAGTTTGTTTTTTTTCGAGCGTCGGGCGCTCAAGTATTCAAAAGCAAACGAGGCAAAGCCGAACAACCCGATCAATGAAATGATCATGATTCCCAACTCTGAATTGTGCATGTCGATCTCGGGGCGATGGATGAGCCGGGAGAATAAGGGATCTGTTTCCGGGCTCAACGCCGCGCTACGGTTTCTTTATTCGCGTGCCGGGATCTATACGCAAAAGATACGCGCGTGGCTCAGCGCTGAACGCCGACCAACATCATCATCGGCCGCTCGCGCTCTTCGGCCAGCGCCGGTTGCGCCGTCACCTCGGCATCGCTCGGCCCCCATTCGTTGACATGGCGGATGCTGAAACCCGCTGCAATCAGCAGGTTGAGCAAGGTGCCAATGGTGCGGTGCTGCTTGATCACACCGTCGGCCAGCCAGTGGGTCACGCGCTCGCCTTCACGCTGATAACCGTCCACCGGCCAACGCTTGCAGCCCTCGGCATCGATGATCCAGCCAGGATTACGCGGAGCCATGAAGATCGGGTGCTCGATGGAAAACACGAACGGCGAACCGGGCTTGAGCGCCGCGTGGACATTGGCGAACAACCCCGGTAAGTCCTTGATGTAGTGCAGTGCGAGGGAGCTGTAGGCCAGATCGAAACCGCCGGCCGGCAGATCGAGGGCTTCCAGGTCGGCGCGCTCATAACGGATGTTTGATGCGGAGGTGGTTTTGCGTGCCTGCTCCAGCATCTTTTGCGAAACATCCAGACCGAGCACGCTGTCAGCGCCTTGCTCACTGGCCCAACGACAAAACCAGCCGTAACCGCAGCCGAGATCCACCACCTTCAAGCCCTGCATGGGCGGCAGCATGGCCTTCAGCGCCGGCCATTCCGGCGCGGCATCGAGACCGCCGATGGAGCGGGCCATCTGGCTGTAGCCCTGGAAAAACTGAGGGTCGTCGTAGATGTTTTGGGTCATGTTCGGGTTGCTCTGTTGAGGTGTTCACATGATAAGTGAAGGCACCTGTGGCGAGGGAGCTTGCTCCCGTTGGGTCGCGAAGCGACCCCGAACAGGGCCTGCTGCGCAGTCCAACGGGAGCAAGCTCCCTCGCCACAACAGGATGCCGCCCGGTGCAATCTTAGGACGGCTCTGCATCCATGCGTCTTGCGATCACATCCAGCACATCGCAACCATCGCGCAACGGTACGCAGCAGAGCAATGCGAAGTCGCTCAGCACCACAGTGTCAGAGGTCAGGTCGCCGCGCATTGCAAGGTTTTCGAGGAGTTGCGTTACCGCTCGGATGCGGTAACTGGCGGTGCTAAGCAGTGAGTGCAGCGGTTGTGTGGTGTTGACGAACAGCGAGGGCAAGTCGTCGGCGTTGCTGGTTAAAGCCATGTATTCATTCATGAGTGATTACCATGTTGGAGGAGGACGCACCACTCAATCGTCGCCAAACAATAGGGTGGTAGCTGTACGCGGGTTGGCGAACCGGACCATGGTAAAACCGGCAGACCCGAAGGTCTCCCACGCACAGCTACCAAAAAACAGGTAGCCAACTGCGTTCAAAAGCGCTCCGAGAAACTCTCGGAGGCTTCTGTACCACGGCATCGAGTCGCCAAACCCGATACGCCATTTGGGCGCGGTCGGACTATAGGGCTCATGACAATGGCACAGCAATGCGCAAGTGTACGGACAATTCCCAGTGTCGTGTAGGACATTGCTTTTTCTAGCGTTGATCTCCGTTGGGGGCCTTTAAATGTGGGTCTTAGCACTAACGTTGGAGGGCGCCATCACCAAATTCCGCGCACAAAAAAACCGGCCACATGGACCGGTTTTTTCTAACTCTGCATCTCCCGTCAGACAACCTGTGCTGAGGCTGGAATTGCGGGAGAGCTATCAGGCAACACCCGCGAGCAAGCTTTCGTAAGGAATTCGCAACCCATCGTGCAGACGCTTGATCATTGACAGGCTCAATTTGCGTTTGCGGTTCAGCACCTCGGATACGCGTCCGCTTGTGCCGATAAAGGGTTCCAGGTCACGAGGAGTCAGGCCTTGCTGATCCATGCGAAATTTGATGGCCTCAATCGGATCGGACGGAGGCATTGGGTAATGCTCGTCTTCGTACTTTTCGATGAGCAGCGCCAGAATTTCCAGCTCATCACCCTCAGGTGAACCAATGTCAGCTCCCCACAATTGTTCCACGCGTACAAATGCAGCGGTCAGGTCTTCTTGGTTGCGAATAGGTTTAATGTCCATCACACGGTCTCCGCGTTGATCTGATCGTACTGGGCGTGGGTGACAACGAATCGTATGAAACCGAGCTGGCGCTGATAATCGATTGCCATGATCACTCGGTATTTGTTGCCACCGATGTTGAATACAACCCTGCCACCCTTGAGGATGCTGGCCGTTCTCAGCTCCGCTTTGACCTCTTGCGGCGTGCCATAAACGGCTTTTTCCATGTGCCGATACCATTCAACCAGTGGTGTTTCGGAGTCAGCATAAGCCGGGCTACTTTCCCAGAACTCCCGCAATGTCCCTTTTGCAATCACACGCACTGCACGTCCTCCCGTTTTGGGAGATGTTGGTCTGAGTTCTGGAGAGTTGCAATCTCTGATGTCGTGGAGGAAATCTATTATCGGGACAAGTAAAACGTTAACAAAACCTGGATTTTGCGCGAAAACGCTAATTTTCAGGGTTTGGAGACGCTAACCCAAATCCCGCCCACAAAAAAACCGGCCACTTGGACCGGTTTTTTCTGTCTCTGCATCCCCCGTCAAAACCACTCTGACGTGAGATCAAAATTCGATTGGAGCGGGTGAAGGGAATCGAACCCTCGTTATCAGCTTGGGAAGCTGGAGTAAT
>RCUQ01001053.1_pt1 | contig 11148 bp, 10 predicted proteins | sample 2166351 | NCBI WGS metagenome assembly RCUQ01 (sample SAMN09932597, study PRJNA488358) | compost metagenome | feature: garden; material: soil; isolation source: compost soil in acetonitrile-enriched culture | place: Germany: Experimental Botanical Garden Goettingen | collected 2016-01-27
GGTGGTACGTTGGCTGGCCATCCCCGACATCGGCCCGCTCGCCGCGCGCGATGTGGTTGCCTTGTGCATCCGCGCGGTACGCACGTTCTGCCACAGCGCCGACACCCAGCTGCAGTTGCACCACCTGCCTTGGGCCGGGCCGGGGACCACGCCACTGGACCAGGAAGTGTTGCTGGAAAAGGCACGGCTGTACTGGCAGGAGCTGATTCGCCCGTCGGCACGGGAAATCCAGTTGCCGGTGCGCGACTACCACCGGGTCAAACTGCTGTCGCTGACCGGTTATGTGATCGACAGCCGCTACACCCATGTCATCGTCGACGAGGCCCACGAGCTGTCGGCACCGATGCTTGCCGTGCTCGACCGCAGCCCGCAGTCGATCATTGCCCTGGGTGACGAGCTGCAGAACCTCAACGGCCTTAGCGCGCACCATGGCGGCTTTATCCGCCAGCGTTACATCGACCACTCGCTGCGGGCCGGCCCGGCGATGGACAACGTGCTCAACCCGTTGATCCAGGCCCACCCGGCGGCGATCCAGGCAGCCTTCAGCGGCAGCGCCGAGCATTACACCCGGGTCAGCTTCTTCGATGCGGTAACGGTGCCGGAACAGCCAACGGCGCTGATCGTCGACGATGAATGGGGCCTGTTTGGCTGGTTCCAGCGCCTGACCCACCAGGGCGTGCCGTTCGTGCTGCTGAAAAGCGCGCGCAAGGACTTCGAGCTGTTCGTCGAAGACTGCATCGAGCTGTACCGCCATGGCACCCGGCCGCGTCACCCGATGCTGTTCCGCTATGCCAGCTGGCAGGCGCTGGAGCAGGACAAGGGTGATGACAAGGCGTTCGTCGCCGTGGCCAACATGCTGCGCAAGGGCTACACGCCAGAGCACTTTGCCAGGGCCAAGAGCCGTTACCGCTGGGACAAGGCGCCCAAGCTGTTCCTGGGGCGGGTGCGGGATGTGAAGAACATGGAGTTCGCCCGGGTGATGGTGTCGCCGGAGCTGATGGTAGCGCCGCAGGTGGCGGGGAACCGCAATGAGCGGGCGCGGATGCTGGCGGGGTTGTATACCGCCTGTTCGCGGGCGCGGCATGAACTGATCGTGCCGGGGGGGATGCTGGACTGGGTCAAGGACCAGGTTCGGGATTGAGGCCCTGGGGCTACTTTTTCAGCCCTTCAAAGTCCTTGTGGGAGCGGGTTCACCCGCGAACACCGGCGCAGCCGGTGCCGGGCACCGTGTCGCCTGATTCGCGGGTAAACCCGCTCCCACAGGGCCGCAATGCGGCCCCTAAGCATCGAATCAGTTACGGTCCAGCCACACAGTCTGGGCATTGGTGAATTCACGCACACCAAAGTGCGACAGCTCACGCCCGAAGCCGCTCTTCTTCACCCCGCCAAACGCCACGCGGGGGTCGGAAGCGCAATAGCCGTTGATGAACACGCCGCCGGTATCCAGCGCCGCGGTCATGCGCTCGGCCAGCGCGTAGTCGGCGGTGTAGATGGTCGAGGCCAGGCCGAACTCGCTGTCGTTGGCCAGCTCCACCGCATGCTCCGCATCACGTGCGCTGATGATCGCCGCTACCGGCCCGAACAGCTCCTGCTTGAACGCAGTCATCTGCGGGGTGACGTTGGCGAACACGGTCGGCGCGTAGAAGTTGGCCACACCATCGACCTTGTGGCCGCCCAGCAGCAGGGTGGCGCCTTCGGCGATGGTCGCCTGGACCTGGCCATCCAGCTCGTCGCGCAGGTCGTAACGGGCCATCGGGCCGATGTAGGTACCTTCTTCCAGCGGGTTGCCGACCTTCAGCTCGCGAGTGGCCTCGACGAACTTGCGGGTGAATTCGTCAACGATGCTTTCCTCGACGATCAGGCGCTTGGCCGCAGCGCAGACCTGGCCGGTGTTCTGGTAACGGCCTATCACGGCTGCTTTCACGGCGGCATCCAGGTCGGCGTCGGCCAGCACGATGAACGGATCGGAACCGCCCAGCTCCAGCACGCACTTCTTCAGCGCCGCGCCGGCTTGCGCACCAATCGCCATGCCGGCACGCACGCTGCCGGTCAGGGTCACGGCGGCGATGCGTGGGTCGTTGATGGCGCGGGTGACGCCGTCCGGGGTCACGTTCAGCACTTCGAACACGCCTTCCGGCAGGCCGGCATCCTTGAACAGCTCACCCAGCAGGTAGGCGCTGCCCATCACGTTCGGCGCGTGCTTGAGTACGTAGGTGTTGCCGGCCAGGATCGCCGGCACGGCGCCGCGCAGTACCTGCCAGACCGGGAAGTTCCATGGCATCACGGCCAGGATCGGGCCCAGCGGGCGGTATTCGATGCGGGCTTTCTCGACCTGGGTCGGCTCGGCGGCGAGCATGGCCGGGCCATGTTCGGCGTACCAGCGGCACAGGCCGACGCACTTGCTGACTTCACCACGGGCCTGGGCGACAGGCTTGCCGATTTCGCGGCTGATCATTTGCGCGAAGGCTTCGGCCTTGGTTTCGAGGGTGCTGGCCAGGGCAAGCAGGTACTCGCTGCGCTGACCCAGCGACACCTGGCGCCACTGGCGGTAGCCAACCTTGGCGCGTTGCAGCGCCGCTTCCAGTGCGGCGTCGGTGTCGAACGGGTAGGCGCCGATCTGCTCGCCGCTGTACGGGTCGAGGGAGATGGCGTGGGTCAGGCTGCTGATCGCGCTCATGGCGGGACACTCTCGTTGTTGTTGAACCGTGACGCCAGACTAGTGGGCTATGGCTTTAATGAAAACTGAATAATAATGAGCGAAACATTCACGTTTGGAGAAAGGCTGTGGACCTGGTGCAACTGGAGATCTTCAAGGCCGTGGCAGAGCAGGGCAGCATCAGTGCCGCCGCGCAGCATATCCATCGGGTGCCGTCGAACCTGACCACGCGTATCAAGCAACTGGAGGAGGACCTGGGCGTGGAGCTGTTCATCCGTGAAAAGAGCCGCCTGCGCCTGTCCCCCGCGGGCTGGAACTTCCTCGAATACACCCGGCGCATCCTCGACCTGGTGCACGAGGCGCGGTTGACCGTGGCCGGTGAAGACCCGCAAGGCACCTTCGCCCTGGGGTCGCTGGAAAGCACGGCCGCGGTGCGCATCCCGGCCTTGCTGGCGGCCTACAACCAGCGCTACCCCAAGGTCGACCTGGACCTGTCCACCGGGCCTTCCGGGACCATGCTCGAAGGCGTGTTGTCTGGCCGCCTGGTGGCGGCGTTCGTCGACGGGCCGGTGCTGCACCCGACGCTGGAAGGCATGCCGGTGTTCGAGGAAGAAATGATGGTCATCGCGCCGCTCAACCACGCCCCGGTAACCCGCGCCCAGGACGTCAACGGCGAAAGCATCTACGCCTTCCGCGCCAACTGTTCGTACCGCCACCACTTCGAGAACTGGTTCGTGCAGGACCAGGCGGTGCCGGGCAAGATCCACGAAATGGAGTCGTACCACGGCATGCTGGCCTGCGTCAGCGCCGGCGCCGGCCTGGCCATGATGCCGCGCAGCATGCTCGACAACATGCCCGGTTGCAGCACCGTCAGTGCCTGGCCGATGTCGGAGGATTTCCGTTACCTGAAAACCTGGCTGGTGTGGCGCCGGGGCACGGTATCGCGCAGTTTGAGCATGTTCGTGAAACTGCTTGAGGAAGGGCGCGCAACCTGATGTTCCAGCGCAACATCCACACCATTGATGCAAATTTCATCAAGACGACCATGCATCAGCACGAACGCCGTTACGCCCGAAGGATCAGATAATAGGTAAGCCATCCTCGAAAGGAGGGTCGTACCATGCGTAACCATCACTATGCCCTCGGCGCGGCGCTGCTGATCGCCCTGGCGCTGCCATGGACCCTGGCGGCAGCCTCCGACCACAATGCCCCTATCGACATGCAGGCCGTGCAACTGCAACAGCAGGAGCAGAACGGCGTCCGCTACCTGCAAGGCGGCATCGGCCAGGATGAAGCCAACGCCCTGCGCAAGACCCCGGGCTATGACCTGCACGTAGAACTCTCCACCGGCCCGGAAGGCAAGTTCCAGAGCGGTGCCACCGTCGACATCCAGAATGCACAGGGCCAGCCCGTGCTCAGCCTTACGGATGCCGGGCCGCTGCTGTATGTGCAGTTGCCTCCCGGCAAATACAAAGTCACTGGCAACGCCCAGGGTGAGACGGTGCAGCAATTGGTGACCGTGAATGGCAAGACCCCCGCGACCGTGAACCTGAACTGGCGTTGATGGAAAACGGGCAGGAGTACGAATGTGCTCCTGCCTGAAAGGAGCGCATCGCCATGAGCCTGGACCTTCAGCTGGAGATGTTGGACGAGCGGGGCTATGTGTTGCTCCCCGGTGTGCTCGAACCCTTGCGTATCGCCTTGCTGCGCTGCGCTATCGATGACCTGCAGCCCATCCACTGGGATTACCAGGGGCTGCTGGAACACTACAAGTGCGTGTTCAACCGCAACCCGTTGTGGTTGCCCTTTCTCGACCTGCCGCCGCTGATTGCCCTGGCCGAAGCGGCACTGGGCGCCGACTGCCATGTGATCGGCCAGACCGCCTGGCGCAGCCACCCGGGCTACCCCGGCGTGGCCCTGCACCTGGACCATCTGCCCATGCAGTTGCCCGACTGGCTCAGCGAGCGCGGCGACTTCACCCAGCCCCCGCAGATCCTGACTGCGCAGCTGTACCTCAGCGATATCGACCATCACATCGGGCCGACCTGGATTGTGCCCGGCAGCCACCGCGCGGCGCGGCCACCGCAGGCTGGCGAGCAACACTGGCAGGGCCGTGAGGCCCAGCCGGTGCTGTGCAAGGCAGGGGACGCGCTGGTGTTTCGTAGCGATGTCTGGCACAGCGGCGGGGCCAACTGCACCCAGTCACGCGAGCGCGACATGCTGCAAGTGCACTATGGCCGGCGCATGGTCGCGCAGAAGTTTTCGCCGTACCTGAACTGGCGTTTCAACCCGCAGGTGCTGGAGGAGGCCACCCCCAGGCAAAGGCGCCTGCTGGGCGAACACGAAGAGGCGGAATACGACTGACCGCTGCTGTTCGGCATGGCAGATGCTGGCGCAGGGTATTAGCCAATGGTGGCAATTCACTTTCAACTTTCTGTTTATCTGGTCGATAATCAGAAAAGTATTACTTCGTGTGACCGGTCTGGATGCAACCGGTCACCACATAAGATCGAGGGGCCCAAGCCCCCGCTTGCCGTATAGACCATCAGGAGAAGTCATTGATGAAAACCCGTCTAGCAGCTTCGCTGGCTGCTGCAGTGCTGGCCTTTGCCGGGGCGAATCTGGCCCAGGCAGCGCAGGTGAGCGGTGCCGTTGGCGCCACTGGCCAAGGTGACATGACCTACCGTATCGGCCTGTCGTTCGACTGGGACAAGAAATGGCTGGAAAGCAGCACCGGTCATCTGACCGGATACTGGGATGCGGCCTACACCTATTGGGAAGGCGGTGAGGCCAGTGGCGCGCACTCGCTGTCGTTCAGCCCGGTGTTCACCTACGAGTTCAGCGGTTTCACCTATACCCCGTACATCGAGGCCGGCATTGGCCTGGCGGCGTTTTCCAAGACCGACGTGGGCGACCAGCGTCTGGGCTCGTCGGTCAACTTCGAAGACCGCATCGGCTTCGGCCTGAAACTGCCGGGGGAGCAGAAGGTGGGGATCCGCGCGATGCATTACTCCAACGCGGGGCTCAAGCAGCCTAACGACGGCATCGAGTCGTACTCGCTGTTCTACAGCAAAGGGTTCTGAGACCGGGGGCCGCTTTGCGGCCCATCGCCGGCAAGCCAGCCCCCACAGGGACCGCGCAGTTCTTTGAATTTGCGCTGGCCCCTAAAGGGACTGCGTATGGTTGGGATGATGCGGTCGAGGTGGGAGCTGGCTTGCCGGCGATGGGCTGCAAAGCAGCCCCATTAACTGTCAGAAGGTATACGAAACCCCAGCTTGCACTGTCCGCGGCGCTCCTGGGTAGGCGTAGAAGTTGAATGCTCCCTCGTCGTATTCCTTGTTGAACAGGTTCTTCAGGTCCAGGTTGAGGCGAATGTTGTCGTTGACCTTGTAAAAGGCCAGCAGGTCGACAACGGTGTACTGGTCCATGTTGTAAGTCACTGCCTCGGTTTGGCCATTGCGGTCATCGACGTACTTCACCCCAACCCCCAGACCAAGGCCTTTAGCCAATCCGTCCTGGAATTCGTAGGTGTTGAGCAGGCTGAAGCTGTTCCTTGGAATGTTCGCCAGCCGGGTGCCAGAGGGCAGGCGGTTGTCCTTGGTCACTTCAGCGTCAACGTAGGCATAACCACCGATCACACGCCACTCCGGTGTCAGGTTTCCGGCAACGTTGATATCCAGGCCACGGCTACGTACTTCGCCAGCGGCAAGGTTGTAGTTGGGGTCCGCCGGGTCGCGTGTCAGCACATTTTCCTTGACGATGTGGTAGATCGCCGCGTCAACGCTCAGTTGACGGTCCAGCGCTTCCCATTTCACACCCAGCTCATACGACTTGCCTTTCTCCGGGTCGAAGCCCGAACCTTGCAGGCTGGCGCCGCTGTTGGGCTTAAATGAACGGGCGGTATTGGCATAGACGGCAACCGTATCGGTCAGGTCGTAGATCAGGCCGAAGCGTGGGGTGACGCCGTTTTCGCCCTTGCTGAAGTCGCGGTTTGCGGGCCGCTTGTCGTCGTAATCATGCTCGAAACGTTCGAAGCGCACACCGGCCAACGCCTTCAGGCGCTCGGTAAGGGCCACCTGGTCCTGGATGAAGAAGGCCCAGGTTTTCAGGTTTTCTGTATCCCAGGTTGTAGGCACTGAAGCTAATGCCGGCCTTGGCTGGCCCAGTACCGGGTTGTAGATGTCGATTGGGTAGGAGGCAGTGGATCGTCGGATGATAGAGCTGTAGTCGTAGTCTTCGTACTCGATGCCAGTCAGCAGGGTGTGGCTGAACGCTCCTGTATCGAAATGCCCGGTCAGGTTCAGTTGCCAATCGCGATCAGTCCACTCCAGCTTGCGATAGTTGAAGTTTCGCTGCAGCGTGCGGCCGTCTGCGGGTGCGCCATTGGCTTCGACAGCATTACCCTTGAGCGAGCCATCCAAAAACTGGAACCCGCCACCCAGCGTCCAGTTATCGTTGAGCAGGTGTTCGAAACGCACCTGAGCCATGTTGTTATCGTTGTGCAGAAGGTTGTCGCTGCCTTTTTCCCAGATATAGGTGTCGCGCGAGGCGCTGCCAGTCTGGGTGGCGTAGCGGGTCAGGCCACGGTCCAGCGGGTGGTTGTTGCGCATGAAATCGCCCTCGAAGACGATCTTCGTGCTGTCGTTGACTTGCCAGCTGAGCACCGGCGCCACGTCATAGCGCTCGCTTTCCACGTCGTCACGGAAGCTTTCGCCGCCTTCGCCCAGCAGGTTCAGGCGGTAGGCCAGCGAGCCGTCCTGGTTCAGCGGCCCGGTGGCGTCCAGGGTCGCACGGTGCATGCCCTGGTCATCGAACTGGCTGCCCAGGGTGACTTTCGACTCTGGGAGAGGCTGCTTGCTGACCACGTTGAAGGTGCCACCGGGGTCGCCACGGCCGTACAGGCTGCTGGCCGGGCCACGGATCACTTCCAGGCGCTCAACGGTGTTGGCGTCGGGGGCGTTGGGGTAGCCGCGGTTGATCGGGAAACCGTTGCGGTAGAACTCCCCGGTGGTGAAGCCACGCACGGTGAAGGTGGTCAGGCCCTGGCCGCCGAAGTTGTTGGCGCGGCCGACACCGCCGGCGTAGTCCAGGCCGTCCTGCAGCCGCGTGGCGCCGGTGTCTTCCAGTACATCCTTGGGCACCACGCTGACCGATTGCGGGGTTTCGTGCAGGGCGGTGTCGGTGCGGGTGGCGCTGGCCGAGCGGGTAGCCTTGTAGCCCTCGACCGGGCCATCGGCACGTTCGCTGTCGGCGCTGCTGGTGATGTTCAGGGCCTGGAGTTCGATCTGGGCGGGTTCGCCGAGCGGTTCAGGCTCGGCAAAGGCCAGCGGGGAGACAGCATGAAGCACACAAAGCGAAACGAACGTGCGACGCATCGACGGTACGATCCTGGAGTAGGGCGCTGAGGGTAGGGTGGGCAAGCGCCGAGAAACTACTACGAATCATTATCAAATGCATTCTTTTTGTGTGGCACTGGTGTACCAGATACCAAGGGTGAAATCCGTGTTGGCCTCTTCGCGGGTAAACCCGCTCCCACAGGGGGTTCACCAGGCCTGAGGTCAGTGGGGTACCTGTGGGAGCGGGTTCACCCGCGAAGAGGCCGGTGCAGGTACACCAGCACTCAACGAACCGCCTTGATCGCCAGCACATTGCACAGCGGATGCTCCAGCACATGCGCCGTGGTCCCGCCCAGGAACGTCTGCATGGCGTCATGCCGGTGGCTGCCCATCACGATCACATCCGCCCGGCTGTGCCCGACGAACTGGGCAATCACCTTGATCGCGGCCCCTTCCAGGAAGTGCCTTCGCTCCAGCGGGATCTGGTGGTGGTCGCCCAGCCGGTTGAACGCCGCCCGCTGCGCGGTCCGCACGCTGACATCGAAGCCTGGCATGGTCACCGTGCCGGCGCCGAAGTCGGCAATGTGGGTCTTGGCCGCGTCGCACACATGCAGCAGGTGCAGTTCGGCATTGCACTGCAGGGCCAGGGCATGGGCACAGTGGATCACCTGCTCATCCAGGTGCTCGCCGGCGCCATGGCTGTTCAGGTCCACCGCGGCGGCAATCTGCCGGGGCAGGGGCAGGCGGATATCGCTGACCAGGTGCACGGCGACCGGGCTGTCCTTGAGCAACTGCCAGTCCAGTGGCGTTACCAGCAGGCGCTTGAGCACCGGTTCGTGCTGCACGTCCTTGATCAGCAGGTCGCAACCCAGCCGTTCCACCCGCTCCAGCACGCTGCCCAGCGGGTCGCGGGTCAGCAGCAGTTCGGTAGACACATCCAGGCCGGCGTTGGCCAGTTGTTCGGCTTCGTCCGCCAGCCATTGGCGGTTGTCGCTGAGCAGCCGCTCACGCTCGCGGCTATCGCTCATCAAACCGAAGGTGTCGACATCGTCGACGAACACGTTGATATCCAGCAAGGCACCGCTGGATTCCGCCAGCGCCGCAGCGCGTTGCAGCGCTGGCGTGTGGCGCATCTGCGGGCCGAGCATGACGAACAGACGCTTGAACTGGCTCATCTCACACCTCCACGTGTGGCAGCCCCCCGGTGATCTGGTCTTGTTCAGTCTAGACCGCGCAGGGCCGCATGAGCGGCCGACGGAGGCTGGCGCGGCACGGTGTGTCGGGTATGATGCGGGCCCCATCATTTTCACGAGGCCCGCCCCATGTCCCTGAGTGCTGAACAGATCGGCGAATTCCGCGCCTTCGCCGAGCAGTTGGCCGATGCTGCTGCCGTGGCGATCCAGCCATACTTTCGCGCCAGCCTGGACGTCGAGGACAAGGGGGGGCGCCTGTACGACCCGGTGACCGTGGCCGACAAGGCAGCCGAGGACGCCATGCGCGAGCTGATCCAGGCCCGCTATCCCGAGCACGGCATCCTCGGTGAAGAAGCCGGTGTGGCAGTCGGCAGCAGCCCGCTGACCTGGGTGCTCGACCCGATCGACGGCACCCGTGCCTTCATCACCGGCCTGCCGCTGTGGGGCACGCTGATTGCCCTGAACGACGGCACCCGCCCGGTGGTCGGTGTGATGAACCAGCCGTTTACCGGCGAACGCTTTGTCGGCACGCCGGAAGGCGCCTGGCGCAGCGGTACGCCGTTGCAGACCCGCGCCTGTGCCGACCTGGCCTCGGCCACGCTGATGTGCACCACCCCGGACATGTTCGATACCGCCGCGCGCAAGGCTGCGTTCGAGGCCGTTGCCGGCAAGGCTCGCCTGATGCGCTACGGTGGCGATTGCTATGCCTACTGCATGCTGGCTTCCGGGTTTGTCGACGTGATCGTCGAGGCGAGCCTGCAGCCGTATGACGTGCAGGCGCTGATGCCGATCATTGAAGGGGCGGGCGGGGTGATCACGGCGTGGGATGGCAGCAGCGCGCAGAATGGCGGGTGCGTGGTGGCCTGTGGTGACCCGGCGCTGCATGCGCAGGTGGTGGAGATGTTGCGTCACGCCATGTAACTTGTGCAGCAACTGTGCCGTGCTGTTCGCGGGGCGCCCCACGATCAGCACGGCAGGTGCTGTAACCTAAATCATTTTATTGCGTGATGATGCTGAAACGAGCTCATACAGGTAAGCAAAAGCAGCCTCGGCGTTCGGCCTGTGGCCAATTTTGTCTTGGCTGCCTTCTGTGTATCCGGTCTTTGCAAGAATAGCGACCAACTCCTTGGCTGTTAGGCAGAGGTTGAATTGTTCGATGCTGTAGGACTGCAGCAGCGCAGCGACGCCGACAACCAAAGGCAGCGCGCTTGAGGTCCCGGCGAACCGTGCTGTGTAATCCCTGGTATGGCTGCTGTCTGGGCTGAAGAGGTCACCATAACCAGTGGTGACCACCCTGGGGCTGCCCCAGGAGTTAACCAGTAGCCCATAATGATTGTAATTGGAATAGCCCTGGATGCGGCCATCTGAATCTTGGCACGCCGCCACCAGGAAAGCGCCACTGTCGCCAAAATCTTCCATCAGGTTCTTTTCAATCAGCCAGGCCAAATCGGAAAGGCCGTTACCCGCCGCCATGAACACGATGCCACCGCGTTCAACCACCGCTTTTATTTTGCTCCACCAGCTCCAATAAGCGATGATGGGGTAGCTTTCTGCGGTCTGGATATCCAGGCTGACAATATCGCCAGGCAATACATCATCCAGAATGGGCTCCATGGTTGTACCTTTATCGTAATAGATGAAGTTACAGCCGTGCGCAACGCCTTTGATGCCAACACCATTGTCCATGGCTGCAATTACGCCTGTGGAGGCTGTGCCATGCTCCTTGTTGCTCTTGCCATTGGTTGCAATCGTGATGTGCCCTTTCAAGTCTTCATGGTCCTCATACACACCAAAGTCCAGATGCCTTACGGTGGCGTGGGAACCAACCGATTGGCGCCAGGCTTCTCTCACGTTCATGCCCAATTGACCGGTGGCTGATATTGCATCAAGGTAGCCCTGCCTGTCTGTGAAGTCCGGGGTCTAGTCGATCTTGAACTCGGTGACTGGCAGATTTTCCGTCGTG
>RCUQ01001058.1_pt1 | contig 11137 bp, 9 predicted proteins | sample 2166351 | NCBI WGS metagenome assembly RCUQ01 (sample SAMN09932597, study PRJNA488358) | compost metagenome | feature: garden; material: soil; isolation source: compost soil in acetonitrile-enriched culture | place: Germany: Experimental Botanical Garden Goettingen | collected 2016-01-27
CGACAACCTGGTGCACGTGATCGCCGCCGACTACGGCAACCAGCGGGATCTGTTCAGCCTGGACAAGCCCATCACCCATCACCCGGACCAGCGCTGGAGCGACTACATCCGCGGCGTGGTCAAGCATCTGCAGGCCCGTGGCCACGCCCTGCGCGGCCTCAACCTGGTGGTCTCCGGCAACGTGCCCCAGGGCACCGGCCTCTCCTCGTCCGCCTCCCTGGAGGTGGCCATCGGCCAGGCCTTCAAGGAAGCCCAGGGGCTTGCCATCAGCCAGGCCGAGATTGCCCTCAACGGCCAGCAGGCGGAGAACCAGTTCGTCGGCTGCAACTGCGGCATCATGGATCAGATGATCTCCGCCAGCGGCGAGCGGGATCATGCCCTGCTGCTGGACTGCCGCACCCTGGAGACCCGCCTCATCCCCATGCCCGCGGATCTGGCGGTGCTGATCGTCAACTCCAACGTGCGCCGCGGCCTGGTGGACAGCGAATACAACACCCGCCGCCAGCAGTGCGAGACCGCCGCCCGTCACTACGGGGTCAAGGCGCTGCGCGACCTGGATCTGGCCGCGCTGGAAGCGGGCAAGGCCGGACTGGACGAGGCCTGCTACCGCCGTGCCCGCCACGTGGTGGGGGAAAACGCCCGCACCCTGGCCGCCGCCGAGGCGCTGGCCTCTGGCGATCTGGTGCGCCTCGGCGAGCTGATGGGCCAGTCCCATGCCGCCATGCGGGATGACTTCGAGATCACCGTGCCCGCCATCGACGGCCTGGTGGAGATCATCAAGGCAGAGATCGGTACCCAGGGCGGCGTGCGCATGACAGGGGGTGGCTTCGGTGGCTGCGTGGTGGCCCTGCTGCGCCCGGCGCAGGTGGACGAGGTGATCGCCGTGGTCGAGGCCCAGTACCCGGCCAGGTTTGGCCTCAAGGCGGACTGCTATGTCTGCCGCGCCAGCGCCGGGGCGGGCAGGCTCTAACGGGAAGCACATGAGTGACAGGTCACCGATCATCGAAACGGGCAAACCATGAAAACATTCGAACTGGAAAACGAGGAGGGGCTGCGCCTGCGCGGCCTCGAATTTGGCGCCACCCTCACCTCCCTCAGCCTGCCGGTAGCGGGTCAGCGTCGTGAAGTGTTGCTGGGCTGCGCCGACGAGGCCTATGCCACTCAGCAGGTGTGGCTGGGGGCGGTGGCGGGGCGCTTTGCCAACCGCATCGGCGGCGCCGAGCTGGTGCGAGGGGACGAACGCTGGTCTCTCGACGCCAATCAGCCCCCCCACTGCCTGCACGGCGGGCGCGACGGATTCCATCGCCAGCCCTGGCAGATCAAGGAGCAGGAGGCGGACAGGGTCAGGCTGGCGCTGCTATCAAGAGCGGGAGATCAGGGCTTCCCCGGCAACCTGCGAGTGACCCTGGAGTACCGGCTGGAGCAACACGATCTGGTGGTCGACTTCAAGGCCAGCACGGACGCACCGACCCCGGTCAGCCTCACCAGCCACGCCTACTTCAACCTCGATGGCCACCAGGGCGGCAGCGATGTACGCTCCGATATTCGTCACCATGTCATCAGCATCAATGCCGATCGCTATCTGCCCACCGACCAGAGTGGGTTGCCGCTCGCCATCGCGCCGGTGGAGGGTCCCTTCGATCTGCGCACCCCGCGCCCCATCGGCCAGGATTGGCTGAGCCACCCCCAGCAGCAACAGGCCAAGGGCTTTGACCACGCCTTTGTGCTGAACGGCCCCGAACAGGCGTGGGCGGCACGGGTGGTGTCCGGGGATGAACAACTGGTGATGGAGGTCCACACCAACCAGCCCTCCTTGCAGTTCTACACCGGCAACTGGCTGGCCAGCACGCCGGACCGCAGCGGCCGGCCATACCGGGATTACGACGGTTTCTGCCTGGAGGCCCAGCAACTGCCGGACAGCCCGAACCGGCCCGAGCTCGGCAACCCCTGGCTGCTGCCGGGCCAGCTGTATCACCATCAGACCCGTTACCGTCTGATCACCGCAGGCTAAGACCCTCCCGATCTCCCGCCTTCGAAAGGGGAGGTGCGATGATACTTCTCCCCTTATGAAGGGGGAGAGGTGGAGCTCTTCACTTCCGCTTGCTAACGATAGTCCACCGAGCCAACTCAGGAGCCTTGATAAACATGGATGTTCACTACCTCGCCGCGCCGGATCGCTACCAGCGCCAAGCTTACAGAGCCGCCGGTCGCCACGGCCTGCGCCTGCCCGGCATCGGCCTCGGGCTCTGGCACAACTTTGGTGCCGGGAGCGATCCCGCCAGGGTGAAGGCCATGGTGCATCAGGCGTTCGATCTGGGGATCACCCACTTCGATCTCGCCAACAACTACGGGCCACCGCCAGGCTCCGCCGAAACCACCTTCGGCGGCGTGCTCAAGGGCAGTCTGGCCCCCTACAGAGATGAGCTCATCATCGCCAGCAAGGCGGGCTACGTGATGTGGGACGGCCCCTACGGCGACGGCGGCAGCGCCAAATACCTGTTTGCCAGCCTGCACCAGAGCCTGCGCCGGCTCGGGCTCGACTATGTGGACATCTTCTATCACCACAGGCCGGATCCCCGCACCCCGCTGGAGGAGACCTGTCAGGCGCTGGCGCTCATGGTGCGCCAGGGCAAGGCGCTCTATGTCGGCCTCTCCAACTACCCGGCCGAGCTTGCCGCCAGGGCGGCGACCCGGCTGGCCGAACTCGGCACCCCCTGCCTGGTCAATCAGCTCAAGTACTCCCTGTTTCAGCGCGACATCGAGGGCGAGACCCTGCCGGTCTGCCGAGAACAGGGGATGGGGGTGGTCGCCTTCTCGCCCCTGGCGGGGGGGTTGCTCAGCGATCGCTATCTGGAAGGGATCCCGGCGGATTCCCGCGCCGCCAGCGCCAGCCCCTTCCTCCAGCCCGACCAGATCACCGCAGACAAGCTGGCCCGCATTCGCGCCCTGCACGCCCTGGCGCAGCAGAGGGGGCAGCCCCTGTCACAGCTGGCATTGCAGTGGGTGCTGCGCGATCCCGTGGTGAGCTGCGCCCTGATCGGCGCCAGCAGCCCGCAGCAGATAGTGAGCGCGGTCGAGGCCCTGGCCCTGCCGCCACTGGACGAGGCGCTGCAGCAGCAGATCCTGGCGGTGCTGGCATGACGAATTGACCCCGCTACGGGCGGCTGACTGAGCGTCGCGGCCATGTCAGAAGGTGACGGGGCGGCGACGGAGCCCGAGATAGTGCTACAAAAGCCGCTGCGCCCTGACCCTGCACCATGCGGAAAGTACCGGCCGCCAGACAAGGGCCGGAAACCGCACAGGAGTCCCCAATATTCTCTGGTTGCCCGCGTGATTTTCCGCCATCATTGGCCGCCCCGACCCTGATCGGGGCTGATTTTATCCGGACCCATCAACCAAGAGATCTGTACCATGACCGAATCCTACGCCCTGTTTGTGGCCTTCGTGCTGGGCATAGTGGAAGGCCTGACCGAGTTTCTGCCCGTTTCCTCCACCGGCCACATGATCATCGTCGGCCACCTGCTCGGTTTCGAAGGCCCCAAGGCCGCCACCTTCGAGGTGGTGATCCAGCTGGGCTCCATCCTGGCTGTGGTCGTCATGTTCTGGCGCCGGCTGTTCGGCCTCATCGGCATCCATTTCGGTCAGAAACCGGCACCTGGGCATGCCACCCTCTCCCTGGTGCACATCATCCTCGGCATGCTGCCCGCCGTGCTCATCGGGCTGGCCATCCACAGCTGGATCAAGGCCCATCTGTTTGGCCCGGAAACCGTGATGTATGCCCTGGTGGCCGGCGGCATACTGCTCATCATCGCCGAGAAGTGCCGCCCCGCCGTCACCGCCGAGACCCTGGACGACATCAGCTACAAGCAGGCGTTCGGCATAGGCCTGTTCCAGTGCCTGGCGCTCTGGCCCGGTTTCTCCCGCTCCGGCGCCACCATCAGCGGCGGCATGCTGATGGGCATCAGCCGCCATGCGGCGGCCGAATTCTCCTTCATCATGGCGGTGCCCATGATGATGGCGGCCAGCGGACTGGACCTCTACAAGAGCCGCGACTTCCTCTCCATGGCCGACTTCCCCATGTTTGCGGTGGGCTTCGTCACCGCCTTCGCGGTCGCCATGGTCGCCATCAAGACCTTCCTGGCGCTGATCCGTCGCCTCGACTTCATCCCGTTCGCCATCTACCGCTTCGTGGTGGCCTTCGCCGTCTACCTGGTATTTGTGGCCTGATCCCGAGGGATTGCCTGATGAAAAAAGGGACCGTTAAGGTCCCTTTTTCTATTGCTGCCCGCACTCAATAGAGGCGATGGCTGATGCCGTTGAGCAGCCGCGACAGTCCCTTGGTGAAGTGGACGGGCGCATCCTGCACCGTGTAGCAGAGGCAGCCGTCCGGGGTGTGCGGGCTGTGGGCATGGCTGGCATCGCGCCAGATGAAATCTCCCGCCTGATAGCGGGTGTCGCCGTCCTCTATGGTGCCTCCCAGCAACAGCGTCAGTTCATAACCCTTGTGGGTATGCTCAGGGATGTACCCGCCCGCCTCGATATGGAGCAGGCTGGCGCGGGCTCCCATCTCGTCCAGTGGCAAACTGTGCTGGCGAATGGCGCCGATGTGGCGCCACTTGGGCGCATGGTGGCGGGCCAGCACCCGTGGCAGGTGGTAGCTCTGGCCTGCCACCCGCAGCTCGGGCGCCGGCCGTACCGGTTGGCCGAGTTCGGCCGGGCTGGCCACGGGTTGTTGCAGTATGCCTGCCAGCATGGCGTCGAGTTCCAGCGGCATGGTCTCGCTTATCGCCACAGGCTGATCTGCCGGCTCCAGATACTGGCGAGCCAGCTCCTCTTCACAGCCCTTGAGTCGGGCGGCACAATCGGGGCAGAGCTCGCAATGGGCAGAGACACCGACGGCCAGCGGCAGGGGCAACTCGTCGGCGGCGAAGGCCCGCAACATGAGTTCGGTCGGATGGGTCTTAATCATGGCCTTGCTCCACTTGCTCTTTCAGTTTCTGTAATGCCAGCCGGAGGCGGGACTTGATGGTCCCGAGCGGCACGCCTAGCCTGTCGGCCAGCTCCTGCTGGGAAAACTCCTGCAGATAGATGCCGCGCACCACCTGTTGTTGCGGCTCCGGCAGAGTGGCGAGGTAATCTGCCATCTGGCGGGTCAGCACGGCGTCCTCCCCGCCGCTCAGGTGCTCCTCTTCCGCCCTGAACTCCAGCAGGGGCCACAGCTCCTCGGCGCAGAGATCCTCCTTGCTGGCGCGACGGCGCCGCAGCATGTCGAAACTCTGGTTGCGCATGACGGTATAGATCCAGGTCGTCGGCGCCCCCTTCTCGGGGTGATAGAGCCGCGCCTTCTGCCATACCAGCAGCATGGTCTCCTGCACCAGCTCGAGGGCGTTGGCCTCGCTGCCGAGATGGCGCATCCCATAACTGCGGATGCGCGGTGCAAAGTGTTGGAACAGGGTGGCGAAGGCGACCTTGTCGCCGTGCTCGGCCACCCGGATGAGAAGAGACGTCAGATCGCCATCTGGGTTGTCCATGGGGGGCGATGTCCTGCGTAGAGCCGATTGTGGTTGGCTAGTATATGCCATTGCGCCATCCCTTGAATGTTGCTGTCATCACCATTACGACGGGCGGGGCAAAAGGATCACCGGGGACGGGAATTCAGTGGCTCGCGACCAGCAGGCCGCTCAACAGGGAGAGGGCGGGCTGGTTGTCCTTGGCCGCGACCAGCCACTGCTTCTGCTCCACCGGGATGGGCAGCACCTCCAGCCAGCGCTGGGCCACCCAGCTGGCGTCGTCCCAGTCGGGCTCGGGGTAGAGGGCAGCGTATTCCGGGTAGTCGTTGAACACATCCTGCAGCGCCTTGGCCAGGGTGTGCTGGTCGGCCTTGAGCCGGCCGCTCTGCCAGGGGGGCAGCGGCTCCACCTCGCCGACCCGCAGGCCGTCCGGCTCCTGCCACAGATCGACTATCCTGACCCGCTCCACCCCGAGCACTGTGATGCCGAGCAGGCCGTCCGGCAGCAGATCGAAATCGATGATCCGCACCCGGGTGGCGATGGGATACATGTTGCGCATGGCCTCGGGCTGGCGGGGGTCCAGCATGCAGAGCGCAAACTCCCGCTCCCGCACCTCGGCTATCATGCGCTGATACCTGGGCTCGAAGATGCGCAGCGGCATGATGCCACCGGGCAGCAGGTGGGCGGAGAGTGGAAACAGCACCAGTGTCATCGGGATCGTCCTCTAGCGACTTCCTCTAAGGATACGACCGCCGGACGGCGCGGGATCATTCAGACCAAATTGGAATAAATAACCCCTTAACAATCAGGGGAAAATAGCCTGGACAAGCCGCTTCGATATGCAGTAGAAATGGATAACCACCACTTATTCAAATCAATATTCTGCAATGTGGTGAAAAACGCAGTGAAATATCCGCCACCCCAAGGGGGTCGGGCCATTCCTATAGTTTTCTCGGCCCGATGCGGGTAAAATTCACGCCCTTATCCAGTCAGTCATTTTTCGACGCGCAACCTCGGTGGTCAGTTATGAAAGAGCATATTCATCATCTACTTGAACAAACGGTAGCCAATCTCAAGTCCGCGGGCGTCTTGCCGGCCGACCTGGAAGCCCGGGTGCAAGTAGACCGATGCAAGGAGAAGGCTCACGGCGACCTGGCCACCAACCTGGCCATGCTGCTGGCCAAACCGGCCCGCAAGAACCCCCGTGAGCTGGCCGCTGCCATCATAGAGCACCTGCCCGCCTCCGATCTGATCGCCAAGGTCGAGATCGCCGGTCCCGGCTTCATCAACTTCTTCTTCGACCCGAGCTGGCTGGCCGGTCAGGTGGAAGCCATGGTGACCAGTGCCAACGCCAACGTGAAGCTGCCGACCCCGCAAACCGTGGTGGTGGACTACTCCGCCCCCAACGTGGCCAAGGAGATGGCGGTGCACCACATCCGCTCCACCGTCCTCGGTGACGTCGCCGCCCGCGCCCTGGAGTTCCTCGGCCACAAGGTGGTGCGTGCCAACCACATCGGCGACTGGGGCACCCAGTTCGGCATGCTGATCGCCTATCTGGAGAAGATGGCCAACGAGCACGCCTCCGACATGGAGCTCAAGGACCTGGAAGCCTTCTACACCCAGGCCAAGCGTCACTACGACGAGGACGAAGCCTTCGCCGAGCGCGCCCGCAACTACGTGGTCAAGCTGCAGGGTGGCGATGAGTACTGCCGCACCATGTGGAAGAAGCTGGTCGACATGACCATGGAGCAGAACCAGCGCAACTACGATCGCCTGAACATCTCCCTGTCCAACAAGGACATCATGGGCGAGTCCATGTACAACGACATGCTGCCCACTATCGTCACCGACCTGAAGGCCCGTGGCCTGGCGGTCGAGAGCGAAGGCGCGACCGTGGTCTTCCTCGACGAGTTCAAGAACAAGGATGGCGAGCCCATGGGCGTCATCATCCAGAAGAGCGATGGCGGCTTCCTCTACACCACCACCGACATCGCCTGTGCCAAGTACCGTTACGAGAGCCTGGGCGCCGACCGTGTCATGTACTTCATCGACTCCCGTCAGCACCAGCACCTGATGCAGGCCTGGACCATCACCCGCAAGGCGGGCTATGTGCCGGAATCCGTGCCCCTCGAGCACCACGCCTTCGGCATGATGCTGGGCAAGGACGGCCGTCCCTACAAGACCCGCTCCGGCGGCACCGTCAAGCTGGTCGATCTGCTGAACGAGGCCGAAGAGCGCGCGAGTGCCCTGCTGGAGAGCCGCAACAGCGATCTCAGCGCCGAAGACAAGGCCAAGGTGGTGCACGCCATCGCCATGGGCGCGGTCAAGTATGCGGATCTCTCCAAGAACCGCACCACAGACTACATCTTCGACTGGGACATGATGCTGTCGTTTGAAGGCAACACTGCCCCTTACCTGCAGTACGCCTACACCCGCATCCAGTCCATCTTCCGCAAGGCGAACATAGATGCCGAGGCCCTGACCGGCCACGTGACCCTGAACGAAGAGGCCGAAGAGGTGCTGGCCCAGAAGCTGATCCAGTTCTCCGACGCGGTCAACGGCGTGGCGGACAAGGGCATGCCGCACCTGCTGTGCACCTATCTGTACGAGCTGTCCGGCAACTTCATGACCTTCTACGAAGCCTGCCCGATCAACAAGGACGGCGTGGACGAAGCGACCCGCAACAGCCGCCTGCTGCTGTGCGCCGCCACCGCCAAGGTGCTCAAGCTGGGCCTGGGCGTGCTGGGCATCCACACCCTGGAGCGCATGTAATAGATGGCGACCCGGGATTACGTCGGCAACAGCCCGAGACGACGGGCCGGTGGTCGTAACATCAAGAAAGCGGCACCTCGCCGCTTTCCTGTTATCCCGGCACTGCTGGCCGGGGCCCTGGTCGTCGGCTTTGGCGCCTTCCTTTACCTGATCAACGGCAAGGGGGCGGATGCCCCCACCATCGAAGAGCAGGTGAAGGCCAACAAACCCAAGGCTCAGGGCAATACCCTGCCTCAGGAGAAGTGGAGCTACATCGAACGGCTGGAGAACAAGCAGGTGGACATCATAGAGCCGCCGCCCCAGCCGGGCGTGCTGCCGCCTCCGCCTGCCGAGACCCTCACCCTGCAACCCGAGAAGCTGCCGCAGCCGGTACCGACCGAGATCCCCCAACCTGGGACCCCCCTAGGTCAGGTGAAGCCCTTCCAGCCGCAACCGGTGCAACCGACCAAGCCGGCCACCGGTGCCCCGGTCGCCAGCGCGCAAGAGCAGGTGATCGACCAGAAGGCCGAACGTGAGCGGATGGAGCGGGAGATCCGTGCCGAGCTGGAGCGGGAGCGTGCCGAGGCCGCCAGGGCCAAGGCGGCGACCCAGACGGCGGCAGCCGACGGCGGTCGTTACATGATGCAGTGCGCCGCCCTGCGCTCGCAGGATTCCGCCGAATCGCTCAAGGCGCGCATCGCCTTCGGCGCCGGCCTCTCCTCCAGCCTGCAGGTGGTCAATGGCGCCAATGGCACCGTCTACAAGGTGATGGTGGGCCCCTTCAGCGGCAAGGCGGCCGTCGATGCGGCCAACCGCAAGCTGCAGAGCTCAGGCATCAGCGGCTGCATTCCCAAGAAAGGCTAGCCACAGAGCCAATCAAGAAGGGCCGGGGGACAACCCCGGCCCTTCTCCTTTCGACTCCCCTCTCCCTCGCCGACATGGCCTCCCCCTTTTTCCCGACAACAGGCAGGCTTGAAAAGCCGGTTTGCCATCCCCATCTTTCTTGCCATGCACAGTCCGGCCGTCATTCGGCTCAAGCGAGGTAAGTAAAGTGACTACCATAGTTTCCGTCCGCCGCAACGGCCAGGTCGTGATCGGCGGTGATGGCCAGGTCTCCCTCGGCAACACCGTCATGAAGGGCAACGCCCGCAAGGTTCATCGTCTCTACAACGGCAAGGTGCTGGCAGGTTTTGCCGGCGGCACCGCCGACGCCTTCACCCTGCTCGAGCGCTTCGAAGCCAAACTGCAGGCCCATCAGGGCAACCTGGAACGCGCCGCCGTGGCGCTGGCCAAGGACTGGCGCACCGATCGCGCCCTGCGCCGCCTCGAGGCCCTGCTGGCCGTGGCCGACGAGCACAAATCCTTCATCATCACCGGCAACGGTGACGTGGTGCAGCCGGAGCATGACCTGATCGCCATCGGCAGCGGCGGCAACTTCGCCCAGTCCGCCGCCATCGCCCTGCTGGAAAACACCGAGCTGGATGCCAGGACCATAGTCGAGAAGTCCCTCAAGATTGCGGGCGACATCTGCGTCTTCACCAACGGCAACCACACCATCGAAGTGCTGGACTACAGCGCCAAGTAAGGGCGCCCGTCAGCCAACTCATTCTCCAAGGGGTGGGCCCTGCCCGCCCCGGATACAGGAACTCCATCATGTCCGAGATGACCCCGAGAGAAATCGTCCACGAGCTGGACAGACACATCATCGGTCAGGCCGATGCCAAGCGTGCGGTGGCCGTGGCCCTGCGCAACCGCTGGCGCCGGATGCAGCTCAGCGAAGAGATGCGCCATGAAGTGACCCCGAAAAACATCCTGATGATAGGCCCGACCGGGGTCGGCAAGACCGAGATCGCCCGTCGTCTGGCCAAGCTCGCCAACGCCCCCTTCATCAAGGTGGAAGCGACCAAGTTCACCGAAGTGGGCTATGTGGGCAAGGAAGTGGACAGCATCATCCGCGATCTCACCGATGTCGCCATCAAGCTGGTGCGCGAGACCGAGATGGAGAAGATGAAATACCGCGCCGAGGAAGCCGCCGAGGAGCGCATCCTCGACGCCCTGCTGCCGAACCCGCGCAACAGCTGGGGCGAGGAGGAGAAGGCCGACAACTCCAACACCCGCCAGATCTTCCGCAAGAAACTGCGGGAAGGTCAGCTGGATGACAAGGAGATAGAGCTGGATCTGGCCGCCACCCCCATGGGCGTCGACATCATGACCCCGCCGGGCATGGAAGAGATGGCCAACCAGCTGCAGGGGCTGTTCCAGAACCTGGGCCAGCAGCAGAAGAAGAAGCGCAAGATCAAGGTCAAAGAGGCCATGAAGGCGCTGATCGAAGAGGAAGCGGCCCGCCTGGTCAACCCGGAAGAGCTGAAGCAGAAGGCCATTGCCGCGGTCGAGAACAACGGCATCGTCTTCCTCGACGAGATCGACAAGATCTGCAAGCGCGGCGAGAGCTCGGGCCCCGATGTCTCCCGCGAAGGGGTGCAGCGCGACCTGCTGCCGCTGGTCGAGGGTTGCACCGTCAACACCAAGCACGGCATGGTCAAGACAGACCACATACTGTTCGTCGCCTCCGGCGCCTTCCAGGTGGCCCGTCCGTCGGACCTCATCCCCGAGCTGCAGGGTCGCCTGCCGATCCGGGTCGAGCTGACCGCACTGACTACCCATGACTTCGAGCGGATCCTGACCGAGCCGAACGCCTCCCTGACCGATCAGTACCAGGCGCTGATGGCCACCGAAGGGGTCAAGATCGAGTTCACCCAGGACGGCATCCGCCGTCTGGCCGAGGCGGCCTGGCAGGTCAACGAGCGCACCGAGAACATAGGTGCCCGCCGTCTGCACACGGTGATGGAGCGGCTGATGGAAGACATCTCCTACGA
>RCUQ01001059.1_pt1 | contig 11133 bp, 7 predicted proteins | sample 2166351 | NCBI WGS metagenome assembly RCUQ01 (sample SAMN09932597, study PRJNA488358) | compost metagenome | feature: garden; material: soil; isolation source: compost soil in acetonitrile-enriched culture | place: Germany: Experimental Botanical Garden Goettingen | collected 2016-01-27
TTTCAGGACGCATTGCTTTAGCAATATCATGACTTTGTAAATCACGTTCTTCTTTATGTAAAAGGTTCACCTGAATATCAGCCATATTACTGCCGCCACGCATATCGTAATGACGTACTAAACCGTTAAACGTAATCGGAGCCGAGGTTCCGATGTAATTTTGATAATTAACCACTTCCGGTTTGGTCGATAAATACTGAGCGATTTCTCTCGTAATTGCCGATGTACGTTCTAATGTGGTTCCTTCCGGCATGTCAATCACGACTTGAAACTCATTTTTGTTATCAAAAGGTAGCATTTTTACCACCACCGATTTGGTAAAAAACATCAAAACAGAACCAAATAATAACACCACGGTAACGGCCAGCAGTACTCTTCTTTTCATACTGTTATCAAGGAAAGGACGCTCCAGTTTATTGTATATTCTGTAAATGACACTGGTTTCCATTCCTTCGGCTTCTTTATGTGCCTGCTCGTCTTTTTCCTGAAGTAAATGATATCCTAAATAGGGCGTTACTGTTAAAGCAACGAATAATGACAATAGCATCGCAATCGAAGCACCAATTGGCATCGGACTCATATAAGGTCCCATCATTCCGGATACAAAAGCCATTGGTAAAATAGCCGCGATAACGGTAAACGTTGCTAAAATCGTTGGATTTCCTACCTCGTTTATTGCATAAATAGCCGCTTGTTTAAATGGCAGTCGCTTCATTTTGAAATGACGGTGCATGTTTTCGGCAATAATAATACTGTCATCCACCACAATTCCGACCACAAAAACCAAAGCGAAAAGCGTGATTCTATTTAAAGTGTAACCCAGTAAATAATAGGCAAAAAGTGTCAAAGCAAACGTTAAGGGTACCGAAAAGAATACCACCAATCCACCGCGCCAGCCCATGGCCAGTATCACTAAAACCGTAACGGCAATAATGGCAATTCCCAAGTGTAATAACAATTCGCCTACTTTGTGCGAAGCTGTTTCTCCATAATTTCGGGTTACTTCAACATGAACATCATCCGGAATTAAATTTGTTTTCAAATGGTCTATCTTGGTCAGAATCTTATCCGAAATTTTCATCGCATCAGCACCTTTTACTTTACCAATAGAGATAGTAACGGCCGGGTATTCTGATTTTGCAGTTTTGAATTTTTCATTGGCTTTGCCATAACCAAAAGACACATAACTTCTGGCTGTTGACGGACCGTCTTTTACCGTTGCCACTTGTTTCAAGTAAACCGGCATGTTTTTGTTCACACCCACTACCAAGTTTTCTACATCATCGGCATTCGATAAAAATTGACCGGTTGTAACCAGATATTCCTGATCATTTTGTACAAAACTTCCCGATTGTGAACTGCCGTTATTCGCTTGAATCATTTGCATGATACCCAACGCATCCACGCCATTTTCGGCCATTTTATCTTTGTCCAAAATCACTTTCAGCTCGCGATTGCTCCCACCAATTTCTTTGGTAATGGCTACATCTTTCACTTTTTCAATTTCAGATGTTACCTCTTCAGCGATTTGACGCAACTGATAATCATCTAGTTTTTCGCTCCAAAGCGTGATACCCAACATAGGAACATCATCAATAGAACGGGTTTTAACCATCGGTTTGTAAACACCTTGTGGAAACATATCTCCATGTTTCGCCAATTCGTCATACAATTTTACATAGGAACGCTCCACATCCTGACCTACATAAAACTGTACAATCAGCATCGCCTGACCGTTCATGGCCATAGTATGCACGTGTTCAACCCCTTTGATATTCGAAATAATTTTCTCTAATGGTTTTGCCACACGACTTTCCACTTCCGTAGGACTCGCTCCCGGATAACCAACCATAACGTCAGCCATAGGAACATTAATTTGCGGTTCTTCCTCCCTCGGGATAAGAAACGAACTGTACACGCCAATGATCATCAATGCCACCATCAATAAAATGGTCAGTTTCGAATTGATGAAAAAATGGGCTATCTTACCTGAAATTCCTTCTTGCATATTATTTTATTTATTTGGGCGTGACCCTTCCGAAAAGGTCGGGTCGGGCTATCCGTTGCAATCTTTTTCTTGTTCTCGATACTTCCGCTAAAAAGCGGAAACTCGAACTGACGAAAAAGGATTTTCACTGCTATCCCTCACGCGGAATTAATCTATTTCTTTGAACACTATTTTAGCTTTCTGAAAACCATTTACTAAAATCTAAAGTCCGCTATCTGCGATTGAAAACTGTTTACTGAAAACTATTTACTGAACACTAACTGTTGCTCCGTTATACAATTTTCCGTCAGCAGAAATAATGTATCGTTCGTTAGCTGACAAACCAGATAATACTTCGACTTGAGTACCAAATGTTTTTCCTGTTCGCAACCATCTTAGAATAGCCACATTCCCGGTTCCTATAGTGTATATCCCAGTTAATTGTCCTTGTTTTACCAAAGCACTTTCCGGAACTAAAATTCGGTCAGTTTTAACTGCTCCTGTTCTGTTTTCTATAGGAAATTGTACGTTTACAAACATTCCTGATAAAACAGAACTGTCAACTCTATCTAAATTGATTTTTACTAAATATTGTCCACCCGTATTTTTAGCAGATAAACTCACTTCACTTACTTTTCCGGTAAGGGTTGCGTTAGATGATTTTACCAAAACTTTTACCGGCATTCCTTTTTTGATCGATGCGATATCATTTTCAGAAACCATGGCTGTAACCTGTAATCTTGATTCGCCTTCAACACTCACCAAAGGCATTCCCGGATTCGCCATATCACCTTCTTTTATGAAAGTATTGGTTACCACTCCAGAAAATGGAGCTGTAATATTGGAGTAGGAAAATTGCGCCATCACTTCATTTCGCATTTGTTTCGCACCTTCCAATCCTGCTTTTGCCATCTCGTAACGCGCAGTCATATCGTCCAGTTCTTTTTGTGAAGCACTTTGTTGCTTGAATAAATTCACAAAACGATCGTAATCTTTTTTGGCATTGTTGTAACCGGCAGTTGCCTGAAGAATACTGGCATCCACTTGTGCTTTTTTGGCTTGTAAATCAGAATTATTGATGCTGACCAACAATTGTCCGGCACCAACTTTTTGCCCTACCTGAACATGAACCTTGGTCACATAGCCCATCATTCGGGTACTTAAATTGGCACTGTTCTCAGCTTCAATTTTCCCGCTTGCCGTTACAAATGGACTGTTGTCATCAGATGAGATTCCGCTTACTTTTACCGGAATTGCAGCTTCTTTAGTAATAACTTCTTTCTTATCTCCGTTGCAGGATGTCAGCAATAAAAAAAGAGAAGCTATGATTGTTGTTTTAAAAAAAAGGTTCTTCATTATCGTATTTTTAAAATTGAAATTGATTTTTGATATTGTCATTGCAATTGACTTTTTACTTGGTTAAAAATTGTAAATATTCCTGGGTGAAGTTGTATTCAAAAACAGCTTGCAGAAATTCCAATTCCTTTTGTGACATTTGTGTTTCTGACTGCAATAAATCAGTTGTTTTTTCTAATCCTTGTTTAAAACGGTTGCTACGGATTCTGTAGGCTTCCTGTGATTGTTCTAAGGCTAATTTGGCCAAATTCACTTTGTTTTCAGCATCTTTCAACTGACGATTGGCTTTGTTCAAATCCAATTGACTTTGTGCTTTGTATTGTTGGTTTTCAATTTCTGATTTTTGGAAATCCGCTTTTGCTTTTTCCATTTTTCCAATGGATTTGTAACCGTCAAAAAGATCCCATGATAATTTTGCACCAACAAGGTAGCCTTGCGCATCTGTTCCAAATAAGGTGTCATCATACAATTCATAACTTCCAAATGCATTCAACCTTGGCAGGAAAGTCATTTTGCTCGATTGCAACATTTTTTGGTATGCTTCAGATGATTTGTCCATCGCAAGAATATCTTTTCTGTTTGGAGAAAGAGTAGTGATGGCACTTTCAATAACAATAGCATTTTCTAATTCTTCTAATGGTTTATATACTTTATTGGTATTGTCTTCATTTAAAAGGAAAGCCAAATAATCCGATGAGTTTTGTACATTACTCTTGGCATACTGTAATTGATTTTTAATTTCATTTACACGTACCTGCACTGAAAGTAAATCGGTTTTTTGAAGAATTCCTTGTTTGAAGTAGTTTTCTACCAGCTTCAAATTAGCATCGGCTGTTGTGTTTGCTTTTTCTAAAACTTTCACCGCTTGGTATCCCAATTGCAATTGCATAAAGGCTTTATTCACTTCCAGTTCCAAATATTCTTTGGTTCTTTCTGTTTGCAATTGAAAAGCATCCATTTTCGCTCTGGCAGCTTGTCTTCCATACAAACCATCGATATTGATTAAAGGTTGCAAAACCTCAATTTTGGTAGCATAGTTTTGTGTGGAGGCAGGGTCATTCAACAAAGCCGGATTAAAATCAGAAGCTGTTAGAATTTCCTGATTCAATTTGGATCCAAAAGCCATCAAAGGATTTGTGGTTGAAATTGCTGTGTGTGATGCGGAAATATTTGGTAAGAAAAGCGAATTGGATTGTCTGTAATCTGCTTGTGCCGACACAAAATCCTGATTGGCCATCTTGATTTGAAGGTTTTTATCTGAAGCTTTCATCCAAATATCCCTTTTAGATATAGTCAAGGTATCCTGACTGAATCCTAACGCGGAAAAGGAAAGGGTTCCTAAGAGCAGTAGTAAATTTATTTTCTTCATAATTGTTTTTCTCTAATTGATGATGCAAAGATAGATTGGGTAAAATGCGAAGTCAGTAACAAATGTCACAGTCACCGAATAAAATAGAAAAGCATCTCTAAATTGCTCTAGAAATGCTTCTTGGTTAACCATCATCAATGCGATTGATGTATCTGTGTTCTAGTGCCTCCGTGTCCTCCGGCAACGATTTTTAATATTTTTATATTTAAATATAAAAATTTAAAAAACTGAATAATTGGGTTTTGCATTTTGGAACGTTGCGCTTCTGATATTCTTTGTGTCATGATTTTGTGTTTTTATGTTTATTCTTTGAAAAACTTTTTTAGAATCACTTCAATTATTCATGGGCGAATTACTCTTTTAAGGTTTACTTCCTCAATGAATTTATTCAGGAATTAACCACCAAAACGGCCTCATTTTAGCTTTGTACATAAAGGCATAATGTAAAGTCAATTTTAGCCAATGTCCTGCTAAACCAATATCTCCAAAGGTTTTTTTCAAATCTCGGCCACCCGTATCTTTATATTTGACATAATCAGGAACAATCGGGAAAGTGGTCATGCTGATTCCGCTTCCCTGCCTCATTCCAAATCCGGCTGAAGCAATACAGGCAGCTCCCATATTGCCCATCGAACCTTTGTGATTTAATGAAATTGTTCCACTTTTAATAGAATCGATGATGTTATCGGCAACTAATTTTGCCGTAATTCCGGATGGCATTCCGGTTCTTGGAGGAGAAGGGAATATGTCAGTTCCATTTTTACTTTTTCTGGGTCTTGACATAGAATGTGGTGGGGCAAAGGCTATTCCTGGTGCAAAAATATTTGGGTAGCTTGGATTCTGATAAGTTTCCGGCCAGTCCTGAACAGTCCATTCTTCATAAGGTTTTGGCGTATAATCTGCATCAACAATCATGAAACCTTTGAAAAGTTTATCGGTAATATCATTATTGTTTTTGTCAAAAGCTTTAAAGCCATGGCCTGAAAAAGCTGGAATTAACATTGCAAAATCAAATGCTTCGGTTTTATATTCGCCTTCCAGATTTTCATAATGGGCAATTCCGTCTTCTATTTTATGGACACCCGCGCCCAAAATCCATTTAATACCCCGATCTTCAAAAACCATTTCAACCATTTCGCTGGATTTCATGATAGCATCTCCATAGGAAAGCAACATTCCATCCATACCAAAATCTCCTAAAGCGTATTCATTGGATATCCAGGTTAGATCTACTTTATCTCTTACGCCAAATTTTACCAATTCTTTTTCGACGTTGAGAATATATTCAAAAGCGGCGCCTTGACAAGTTGCTTTTGCATGACCGGTTCCAATAAGTATCTTGGCCCTTGTGCCGGTAGTTTTTATTTGATGAATTAAATCGTGCAGTCCTTGTGAGGCATGTGAAGCATGGTCATACGTGCATACAGAATAGACTTTGTTAGTAGCCGGAATTAATCCTTCGGTCATGTCAAAGGCCAGTTTTGGTCCCGTTGCATTGATGAGATAATCATAGGTTACCTTTTCCTGAATACCTTTTCCTTCTCCAAAAACATTTTCGACAAGTATATAAGGCTTGGATTCTGTAGCGTCCCCTTCTGGATGAAAAGAAATTCCTTTCGCTTGTTTATAGCCAATTCCTTTTCTGGCATATAAAGGTTCTAATGGAAAAATAACATCTTTTACTTTCATACGTCCAATTCCTACCCAAATATTTGAAGGAACCCATTGGTAATTTCTATTGGGTGAAACAACCAAAACCTCATGTTTTTTAGAAAGTTTTCGTCTTAGATGGGCGGCTGCGGTGTGACCGGCAATTCCTGCTCCCAATATTACAATTTTAGACATTGTTTTTTATTTTTATTTAAGTATCTTAAAATTAAGTAATTATATTATTGTTGAATGTGATAATTGATACATAAATATTTTTTTTTAACTTTTTTGGGCTACTTTTTTTCAAGTTTGGGACAGAGAGTTTTTATTTTTAGTGGTGAGCTTTAGTGTTTTACAACAAAAAAGAACCAAAACAGAATTTTATTTGTAATTTTAGGATACTATTTCAGTTGACTCTTTAAAATAAAATCAAGAATTGTTTTATTTTGATTTAGAAACTGGAAAGGCCCCCCAAGCCTGCACCTGAATAATTAACCTATTAAGTAAAAAGTAACGTATTTGAAATAGATTGATTTAGACTTTCATTTAATAATTTATACTTTTTTTGAATGAACCAATGGGTATTAACCTGATGTGGTTCCATTCGTATAAATTTTTTAAGTGGCCCCAAATGAGTTAAAAATTAATTTAGTGTTATTTTTTTAATGGTTGTCTTAACAACCCAAAAGATGATTTTTGGTTGGGGGAGTGTGCAATAAATTTCAATGTTTTACTAGCCAATTATGAAGTAAAAATACCAGCTATTAAGATAAAAGGATGAAGAAATCAATGAAATTAGACTAGATCATACCGCAAAAATCTAATGTTTTAAAAGCGTCTCAATTATGAATAATTTAGGAGATAAATCGGAAAGAGCAGGTGCTATTCGTCGAAAAGTAGATAAATTGCTTCGAACTAAGCAAGAAACGTCTGATTTAAGATTTTCAAAAACAGAGATTTTGAAAGCTAATAGTGAGGAAAGATATTGCAGTTTATTGAATAATCTTGATGTGGGTATTATTGTTCATGCTCTAGACACTTCTATTCTTATCAGTAACCCAAGAGCCACAGAATTATTAGGATTAACCGAAGAGCAGCTAAGAGGGAAGTTGGCAATAGATCCTAATTGGAAATTTTTTAATGAAGATTATTCTCTTTTATCTCTCGAAAAATATCCAGTGAACCAAATTTTATCCAGTAAAAGGCCAATAAAAAATTTTATAGGAGGGGTTAAGCGGCCAATAACAAATGATATCGTCTGGCTTTTGATTAATGGTTTTCCCGTTATGAATACAGCAGGCGAATTGGTTGAAATTGTTATCAGCTTTAATGATATCACTGAAATTGTGCTTTTGAAAGAAGAATTGACAAAGGCTAAAGAACAAGCCGAGGCGGCTAATAAAGCCAAATCCACTTTTCTGGCGAACATGAGCCATGAGATTAGAACCCCCTTAAACGGGATTATTGGTTTTACAGATTTAATGATGAAAACCAATCTTGATGCCGGTCAATCCGAATATATGGGGATTATCAATGAATCAGCATCTACTTTGTTGGAAATAATCAATGACATTTTAGATTTTTCAAAAATTGAGGCGGGTAAATTAGAATTACATATCGAGGAAGTCGATCTGTTTGATTTAGCCCATCAAGTGATTGCTCTTTTCAACCATCAGGCGAATTTAAAAAATATTGATTTAGTTTTGGGTATTGATGCCAATGTGCCGCAATTTATCTTTGCTGACGCGGTACGATTGAAACAAATTATTGTAAATCTGGTTGGAAATGCATTGAAGTTCACCAAAGAGGGACACATACATCTTGATATTACTGAAACAGCTTCCGATAAAGATTTTTCAACATTGAAATTTTCAGTAAAAGATACCGGAATAGGTATTAAGAAAAGCAATCAGGAAAAAATATTTAATTCGTTTGTTCAAGAAGATGCCAATACTACCCGAAAATATGGCGGAACTGGTTTGGGATTGACTATTTCGAATCAATTGTTAGATTTGATGAAAAGTAAGTTACACGTAATCAGTCGTTATGGGCAGGGAAGTGATTTTTATTTTTCAATAGAATTCAAAAAATCAAATATTCAAAAGAATCGTGAAATTTTTAGTTTCAATCCAATTGTAGGAAATAGTGAATCCGTAGACGAACATCCAGATCCTACCAGAATATTGATAGTTGAGGACAATAAAATCAACATGCTTTTGGCCAAAAAACTAATCAAGAAAATCATCCCCGATTGTGTGATTTTTGAAGCTTCTGATGGTAAAAAGGCAATCAAGCAATTTAAAAAAGAAAAATTGGACATTGTATTAATGGATATACAAATGCCTAAAAAAAATGGGTATGAAACAACAACAGAAATCAGGAAATTAACTGATTCTGAAAAAACGCCTATAATTGCCTTAACCGCCGGAATATTAATCGACGAAAAAGAAAAATGTTTGAGATGTGGTATGAATGATTATATTTCGAAACCGATTAAACAGTCCGATTTGCAAAAAGTATTGGAGCATTGGGTGAAAACGAAACAGTAAAATCAGATTAGGAGAAACTTGAAGTGATAAATTGATTGCGTTATGATATGTCAGGTCGAGCGGAGTCGAGACCCATATTGCTTGCTAAAAATCTTGAAAGTATCTCAACTTCGCTCGTTGTCACAAATGACAATGTTATTTCAATCATGTCATATAGAACACAGTCAAGCATTGTATTTCATTACTAATTCCAATGATTAAAATCGAATTTTATCTAAAATATTTCTATCTTTTTCTTTCCCAAAACCACCATTTGGCCTTGTGTTTTTCTTTTTTCAAGCCAAATTTTTGAATGCTGTATTTTTTAATATGATCCGTCAATTCTTCTACCGAATCGGTTACAAAAAGCAGTTGCATATCTTCCGGACTGATACTTTCATTTTTTACCATAACTTTAATATGATGGACCAATTCTTTATGATAATCTTTATCAAAAATTACGATAGGAAACCCGCTTATTATTTTCGTCTGTATCAAAGTTAATGCTTCAAATAATTCGTCTAAAGTGCCTATTCCTCCCGGCATTACAATAAAGGCGTAGGAGTATTTTACAAGGATTACTTTTCGAATAAAGAAATAAGGGATATAAATCCATTTGTGCAGGTATGGGTTGGGTTTCTGTTCTATCGGAAGGACAATATTGCAACCTACAGAATGTCCTCCGGCTTCATAGGCTCCCTTGTTTGCTGCCTCCATAATTCCGGGACCGCCACCGGTCATGACAGTAAAACCTAATTTTGCCATTGCAGCGCCAATTTTTTCTGCACTTTTATAGTGTCCCGTTCCCGGTCCAAATCGAGCCGAACCAAAAACAGTTACACAAGGACCAATGAAGTGCATTTTTCGAAAGGCCTTGATAAAGTTATATTGGACCTTGAACGTAAAAAGTAAATTCTTTAATCGGGTCAAAGGCTCTTCTATAAATAAAGATTCTGATTTTGAGAGTCTGTATTGCGGAGAATTTTTCATAATGAGATAAAGTTAATTAACTTTTTTATAACTCCAAAGTGCTAAACTATTTAAAATAACCGCATATATGATAATCACAAAAAATTGAAAAGAGATATCCTGAAAAGTGGCACCTTTCAATAAAACCATTCTCATGATTTCTACAAAATACCGAATCGGATTCAGCAAAGTTATGTTTTGAGCCCACTGTGGCATGCTTTCTATTGGAGTAAAAAGTCCGCTCATTAAGATAAAAATTACTGTAAAAAACCAAGCAATGAACATGGCCTGTTGTTGGGTTTCGGTATGATTGGATATGAAAAGACCAATGCCCAAAATAACGAACAAATAAACGGATGTGAACAAATATATAAGTCCAATATTGCCCAGGATAGGAACATTAAAAACAACTTTAGCAATCGCTAAACCGACTGTCAAAATCACTAATCCCAATACCCAAAACGGAAATAATTTACCAATAATGAACTGGTATTTTTTGATAGGGGTAACATTAATCTGTTCTAGTGTTCCGATCTCTTTTTCCCTTACAATATTCATGGCTGAGAGAAATAAGGTCAGCATGGTAACCAATAGAACTAAAATCCCCGGAACCATAAAGGTTTTGTAATTCAACGTTTTATTGTACCAAAAGGAAGGAATGGTAAGTATGTTCTGGGGTTGTGTAAAAGTACCGTCAGTATACTGAAGCAGTTTTGTTTGTATGTTTTGGTTAAAGGCACTAATCACCTGTGAGATGTAAACATTTTCAATTCCGGCGGAAGCACCATCTATGGCATTGATACTAACGGAGAGACTTGATTTTTTTCCCTTGATGAGGTCACGTTCAAAATGGTTCGGAATTTCGAGAATCACATCTACTTTTCCCTTTTGCATTTCCTGATTGGCTATGGCTTTTGAGTCAAAGCTTTTGATGACTTTAAAATAAGTGGAAGCTTGAAATTTCGAAATCAATTCGCGTGAAGCATTGGAATGATCGTTATCAACATAAGAAAATTGGATGTTTTTTACTTCAAAACTGGCAGCATTAGACAGTATCAACAATTGAAGTAAAGGCAAAACAAATATAACGGGAAGCATTCCTTTATTTCTAAAGATTTGCCTGAATTCCTTTTGGATGATGAATAGTATTGTTTTCATTTTTTTTTTTACCGCTAAGACGCAAAGACGCCAAGTTTTTTTAGGTCACAGATTAAACAGGTTGAACTGATTCCCACAGTTTTTTTATTATTTTTTTATTTTTGTTGCTATTGCCG
>RCUQ01001061.1_pt1 | contig 11121 bp, 10 predicted proteins | sample 2166351 | NCBI WGS metagenome assembly RCUQ01 (sample SAMN09932597, study PRJNA488358) | compost metagenome | feature: garden; material: soil; isolation source: compost soil in acetonitrile-enriched culture | place: Germany: Experimental Botanical Garden Goettingen | collected 2016-01-27
AGGGCCTGGCCCCCTCGACCGTCGCGGTCGGCCCGAACATGGCGCTGAAGAAGGGCAGGCTGTCGACGCTCATCACCCGCCCGACTACCTCGGGATGCTGCTGCGCCAGCATCAGCCCGGCCAGTCCGCCCATCGAATGACCGATCACGGCGGGCCGGTTCAGCGTCGCCGCATAGCGCGCCAGCTCATCCACCGCCGGCTGGACAAAGGCCCCGTCGCCATGCGTCCAAGGCTCGCCCGCAAACCCCGCCAACTGCACCAGATGCACCCTGTGCGTCGCCGCCAGCCGCTCAGCCAACGGTCGCCACACCTCGCGCGACGAGGCGAAACCGGGGATCAGGACGACATCCGGCCCCTGCCCCATCATCTCGACCGACAGCCGGTCCGAGGCGAAGGCTGGCGCCTCGGACCGCGCCGGTTCGGCATGGGCGGTGGAGAAGATGTTTCCAGCGGCGAGGGCGACAACCGAAGCCAGCAGGAGGGCGCGCAGGGTCGAACGCCCGTTCAGACGGTGATGCAGCATGGCGATATCCTTGTAAGGTTAAGCTGACACAAAAGTCAGCAGAACGTCAGGCGTGCGGGTTCTCAAAGACCTCTTCCACCGGCCGCTCGAACAGGGCGGCGATGCGGTAGGCCAGGTCCAGCGAAGGGTCGTGTTTCTCGGTCTCCAGGGCGTTGACGGCCTGACGCGAGACCCCCAGCGCCTGACCCAGCTGCTCCTGGGTCCAGTTGCGTTCGACGCGCAGCAGTTTCAGCTTGTTCTTCATCAGTTCGACGACCGGACGAAGGGCGCCACGCAACCGAAGATGGCCCAGAACAGCGGATAGATCATCCAGCCCTCGGCGTGGGGCGCCCCGGCGAAGCTCTCGCCGAAACCCCAGGCGCTGAAGGCGGCCATGGCCACGCCCGCCGAGACGATGAACTGCTTGGCTGTGACCGCCCGCACAAACTCGTCGCTGTCGCGCATGAAGCTCAGCGTCGCCCAGATCTGCCCGGCGATGGGCGCCGAAACCACCAGCGCCAGCACCCAGGCGGCGGGCTTGCCCTGGATGGCGTCAAAAGCGCCGCCGATGGTCGCCAGCATGACGGCGACATAACCGCCCATGAAGGCCATGGTGCGGACGACATAGCGTCGACCGGCGAGGGTGTTGCTCTGTTTGCCCATCGTCAACATTGGAAGGCGCTCCTGACTGAATGTAAGGCGAACCTTACTCTACGCCAATGTCATGTCAACCTGACTTTTTGTCAGGCCAGCATGATTTTAATCCGGGCACTCGCGCCGTCTGCCTGTCTGCCCTAGACACCCCTCATGCGCCTGACCCCCGCCAACGCCCCCGACTTCATCGCCGCCAACACCCGGCTGCAGGCCGTGCCGCACGCGCCGGAGATCTCGCTGTGGCTGGCGGACGAGATCACGCCCCTGTGGCGTCTGACCGAGGAAGAGCTGGGGGCCATGGGCCTGCCCCCGCCCTTCTGGGCCTTCGCCTGGGCCGGCGGTCAGGCCCTGGCGCGCTGGCTGCTGGATCACCCCGATCAGGTCGCGGGCAAGCGCGTCATCGACCTGGCCACCGGCTCGGGTCTGGTCGCCGTCGCCGCCATGAAGGCGGGCGCCGCCAGCGTCCTGGCCGCCGACATCGACCCCTTCTGCGCCGCCGCCGTGGCCGCCAACGCCCGCTCCAACGGCGTCGAGATCGCCTTCACCGACGCCAACCTGCTGGACGCCCCGCCGCCGCCCGCCGACCTGATCTGCGCCGGCGACGTCTTCTATGAAAAGCCGATGGCCGAGGCGGTCATGGTCTGGCTGAAACAGGCCCAGGCCAACGGAACCCGCGTCATCGTCGGCGACCCGGGCCGCACCTACTTCCCCAAGTCCGGCCTGACCCTGCTAGCCGAATACACCGTCCCCACCACCCGCGAGCTGGAGGATCAGGAGGTCAAACGTTCGCGCGTCTGGTCGCTGGACTAGTCGCCTTCGGCTCGGTGAGCGCTGACCGTCTTCAGCGCCGCCAGCGCCCGCTCGCGCCCCTCGACGTGATCGACGATGGGCCGGGGATAGGTCACGCCCAGCCTCACCCCCGCTTCGGCCAGCACCATGGGCGGCGCCGTCCACGGCGCGTGCAACCAGCGGTCCGGCAACCGCGCCGCCTCGGGCACCCAGCGCCGCACATAGCGCCCCTGCGGATCAAACTTCTCGCCCTGGGCTGTCGGATTGAAGATGCGGAAATAGGGGGCGGCGTCGGCGCCCGATCCCGCGACCCACTGCCAGTTCTGCACATTGCTGGCCAGATCGGCGTCGGTCAGGCAGTCCCAGAACCAGGCCTCGCCCTCGCGCCAGTCGATCAGCAGATGCTTGATCAGGAAGGAGGCGACCACCATCCGCACCCGATTGTGCATGGTCCCCGTCGCCCACAGCTGACGCATCCCGGCGTCCACCAGCGGATAGCCCGTCCGCCCCGCCTTCCAGGCCGCCAAGCCCTCGGCGTCGTCGCGCCACGGCATGGCGCCATACTCGGGCCGGAAGGCCCGCTCGGGCAGATAGGGGAAATGGTGCAGCAGGTGGGCCGAGAACTCGCGCCAGCCGATCTCGGCGACGAACTTCTCCGCCTCTCCCGCCGGAACCCGCCCCTGCGCGGCTGCGAGGCGCACGCTCTGGATCGCCCGCCACGGCCCGATCTCGCCCCAGTGCAGGTGCGCCGCCAGCCCGCTGGTCCCCGCCCGATCCGGCCGGTCGCGATCGGTGGCGTAGGTCTTCAACCCGCCCGCGACAAAGGCCGCCAGCGCCGCCTTCGCCCCCGCCTCGCCGGGCGTCCCGACAAAGCCGATGGACCAGTCAGGCCGCGTCGGATGCAGGCCCCAGTCGTCGACCGCCTCGCTCGCCATCCCGGCCGGGACCTTGATCGTCTCGGACGCGTCCAGCCCGGCTGGGGCCTCCGCCGCCGTCAGCAGGGCCTTCAGAAACGGCGTGAACACCTTGTAGGGCTGGCCTGACCCGTTCAGCACCGCGCCCGGCCGGCACATCAGGCTGGCGTTGAAGCCCCGGCACTCCACGCCCTCGGCCTTCAGCCCATGGGCGATGTCGGCGTCGCGGGCGAAGGCCTCGGGCTCGAAAAGGCGGTTCATGAAGACCTGATCCGCGCCCGTCTCGGCGATCAGGCGATGCAGTTGCCCCTCCGCATCCCCGCTGCGCAGGATCAGCCGCCCGCCGCGCGCCCTCAGGTCCGCGTCCAGCGCCCGCAGGCTCTTGTCCAGCCACCAGCGCGAGGCCGCGCCGATGGCCCGCCCCTCCAGCCGCTCGTCCCACACATAGACCGGCAGCACCGCCCGCCCCGTCGCCAGGGCGTGATGCAGGGCCGGGTTGTCGGCCAGCCGCAGGTCGCGGCGGAACCACAGGATGACGGGCGGAGATGCGGGCAAGCGGCGTCCTGAGGTTAAGGCGACGGTTCGCCTCTCCGTGCGCGATCAGGCGTCGCGCGGCAAGACCGTCAGCACCCGCGCCATGAACTGATGGAACTCTTCCATATAGTCGCGCAGGAACTGCTCGGTTTCCGGCACCGTGACCTCGCCGTCGTCGGTGATCAGGCCGGGCTTGAACTGGATATAGGCCTCGGGCGCATTCATCTGCGGCGCCTGCAGGAAGCCCAGGACGCTGCGCAGGCTCTGCTGCGCCACCGCCGTGCCGATGGCGCCGGGCGAGGTCCCGATCACCGCCGTCGCCTTGCGCGCGAAACTGTTGGTGCCGTAGGGGCGGCTGGCCCAGTCGATGGCGTTCTTCAGCCCCCCGGGGATGGAGCGATTGTATTCCGGCGTGACGATCAGGATCGCGTCCGACCGCTTCAGGTCCGCCTTGAACTGTTTGGCCACCTCGGGAAAATCGGCGTCATAGTCGTAGGAATAGAGGGGCAGGTCCGCGAACGAGACCTCGTGGAATTTCAGCTTCTCGGGCGCCAGCTTGATCAGGGCCTTGGCCAGCTTGCGGTTGATCGAATTCTTCGACAGCGAACCGACGATATAGCCGACGTTGTAGGTGGTCATGACGCGCATCCTGCTGGGCTGAAGCTAGGTTGAGACGACGCTGACCGCCGCCTTCAGCGAAATGCCTCACCAAGCTTGGCGGTTCCCTCAGACCGTGACCGCCTGTCGCCCCCGCCCCGCCTCGCCAAAGACCCGCAGATAGCGCTCGATCTCGGCCCGGTCGCCGGTGGCCTTCTCGACATTGTCCGACAGCTTGACCGCCGAGCGCCCGCCCGCCCGCGTCACCTTGCAGACCAGAGAAATCGGCGTCAGCTCCGGCATGGGCGCCGGCGCGCAGTCGCGGAAGTCGTTGGTCAGATTGGTGCCCCAGCCAAAGCTGGTCCGCACTCGCCCCTTGAAGTGAGCATGGGTCGCCTCGATCGTATCCACGTCCATGCCGTCGGCGAAGACCAGCAGCCGCTCGCGCGGATCGCGGCCCTGCGCGGCCCACCAAGCCATGATCTCCTCCCCGCCCTCGATCGGCGGGGCCGAGTCAGGCCGGAACCCCTTCCAGTCGGCCAGCCAGTCCGGCGCATCGGCCAGAAAGGCCCGCGTCCCGAAGGCGTCCGGCAGGGCGATCAGCAGGTTGCCGTCATAGGTCGCCCGCCATTCCTCCAACACCTGATAGGGCGCGGCCCGCAAGGCCGCGTCGTCATCCCCCGCCAGGGCCGCCAGCACCATGGGCAGTTCATGACCATTGGTGCCGACCGCCTCCAGATCATTGTTCATGGCCAGCAGGACATTGGAGGTGCCGATGAAGGCTGACCCCAGCCCCTCTTTCAAGGCCTCGACGCACCAGCCCTGCCACAGGAAGCCATGCCGGCGCCGCGTGCCGAAGTCCGAGATCGACAGCGGCTCCAGCTTCCGCAACCGCTCCACCTTGCCCCACAGCTTGGTCTTGGCCCGCGCATAGAGAACGTCCAGCTCGAACCGCCCCAACCGCCGCAACGCCCGCCGACTACGCAGCTCATTGAGGATCGACAGCGCCGGGATTTCCCACAGCGTCACCTCGGCCCACGGCCCCGAAAACTCCAGCCGGAACTGCCCGTCCGCCCCGCGCGACAGGTCGTACTCAGGCAGGCGATAGTCCGCCAGCCAGGCTAGGAAGTCCGGCTTGAAGATCGACTTCACCCCGTAAAAGGTGTTGCCGCCCAGCCAGATCAGCTCGCGGTTGGAAAACCGCAGGGTCCGCGCATGATCCAGCTGCGCCCGCAGTTCCGCCTCGTCCACCTCTTCGGCCAGGCGGACGCTGGTGGTGCGGTTGATGACGCTGAAGGTCACCGGCACCTCGCGATGCTGGCGCCAGATCAGCTGCAGCATCAGCAGCTTGTAGAAGTCGGTGTCCAGCAGGCTGCGAACGATGGGGTCCAGCCGCCAGCCGTGGTCATAGGCCCGCTTGGCCAGATCGACGCTCGCCATGCCCGGTCAGTCCGCCTTCTGCCCCGCCGGTTCGATGACGGCTTCGGGCGGGGCCTCGTCCTCGTTGACCAGACGGCCCTCGCGGTGCGGCTTGATATAGGGCGTCGGCTGCGGCGTCGGCATATTGCCGCGCATCAGGGCCGCCCCGGCCTTCAGCCCGCCGGTCAGGTCCAGATCCAGACGCGCCTCGTCGCGACGGCGCACATCGGCGATGACGTCGGCGGCCTCGTCCTCCGGCAGGCCCAGTTCCTCCAGCACGGCCTGGCCGAATTTCAGCGCGGATTCAAAGGTCTCGCGCACCTGATAATCGACCCCCGCCTGGATCAGGCGCAGCGAGTGGCCGCGATCGAAGGCGCGCACAAACAGCTTCACGCCGGGGAACTCGGACTTGACCAGTTGCACGATCTTGTCGGCCGCCTCCGGCTTGTCGACGCAGACCAGCACGGCCTCGGCCTTGCCCGCGCCCGAGGCCCTAAGCGTGTCCAGCCGCGTGCCGTCGCCGTAATAGACCTTGAAGCCGAAATTGCCGGCGGCCTGGATCATCTCCACGTCGTTCTCGATGATCGACACGTCCACGTCGCGCGCCAGCAGGGGCTGGGACACCACCTGGGCGAAGCGGCCGAAGCCGATGATCAGCACCTGACCGCGCAGGCCCTCGGCCGCGTCCACCCCCTCGGCTTCCTCCGGCGACAGGCCCGCCTCCTTGGGCAGCCAGCGCTTCATCGCCAGGGTCGTCAGCGGCGTCAGGGCCATGGACAGGATGACGATGGCCGTCAGGGCCGCGCTGGCCTGGGCGTCGATCACGCCCGCCGTGGCGGCGGCGCTATAGAGGACAAAGGCGAACTCGCCGCCTTGCGCGAACAGGGCCGCCCGCTCGATCGCCTCATGATGGCGCGCCTTGAACAGGCGGGCGACCACATAGATGACCAGGGCCTTGACCACCATGAAGGCGGCCAGACCGGCCAGGACGACGCGCCAGTCATTGATGACCACGCCGATGTCCAGGGCCATGCCCACCGACAGGAAGAAGAGCCCCAGCAGGATGGCGCGGAACGGCTCGACGTCGGCTTCCAGCTGATGCCGGAAGGTCGAGTCCGACAGCAGCACCCCGGCCAGGAAGGCGCCCATGGCCATCGACAGGCCGACCTCGTTCATGATCCAGGCGGCGCCCGCCACGACCAGAAGCGCCGCCGCCGTCATCACCTCGCGCCCGCCGTTGCGGGCCAGGAAGCGGAAGACCGGATTGATCGCATAGCGCCCGGCGACCAGCACCCCGGCCACCGCCGCAACCGCCAGGCCTATGGTCTGCCACAGCGGCGCGGCGCTCTCGCTGGCCGTCCCCACCGCCACGGCCAGCACCGCGACAATGGCCAGCAGCGGCACGATGGCCAGGTCCTCGAACAGCAGGATCGAAACCGCCCTCTGCCCCTGCGGCGTCGGCAGGTCGCCCCGCTCTTCCAGCATCTGCACGATGACGGCGGTCGAGGACATGACGAAGCCCATGGCTCCGACAAAGGCCACCGGCGCCGACACGCCCGCCGCCATGGCCGTCAGCGTCAGCGCCAGACCCGCCAGCCCGACCTGGGCCGCGCCCAGACCGAAGATCTCGTTCCTCATCCCCCACAGGCGCTTGGGCCGCATCTCCAGACCGATGATGAACAGGAAGATGACCACGCCGAACTCGGCGACGTGCAGGATGGTCTCCGGCTCGCGGAACAGGGCCAGGCCGAACGGCCCGATAGCCACGCCCGCCGCCAGATAGCCCAGCACCGAGCCCAACCCCAATTTGCGGAAGATCGGCACCGCCACGACCCCCGCCGCCAGCAGAGCGGCCACATGCCCCAGATCCAGTCCCGTCGCCGCGTCGGCCATCGCTCACCCTTCAGTTTGAGCCTTCATTGTGGGGGCGAAGCGTCGCGATTGCGAGGGGTCATGCGCCCGAGGCGCCCGCGCCACACTCGCCGCCCCCCTCCTATCAGCGCGAAATAATCGCCACAGTTCCGCCGAACATCGTCATCCTACTAGGCGAGACAGGGATGGAGGAGACATTGATGCCCAACCGCAACCCGCCCCCACAGCGCCTGGCGAACACGACCCTGGCCGCCGTCGCCGCCCTGATGACCGCCGCCCCGGCGCCGGTCATGGCCGCACCCGTCCCACCGCTTGTAAGAGACGGAACGCCCACTGACGCCGCCTGTCGTGAGTTCGGCTTCCATCTGACACCGCCTACTCCGCCGATCACGCGCCGCCCCCCGCCGCCGGTCGCCGTGCCGATCGCGCCGACAAAGAAGGAGGATCGGGTCCAATACAGCGGCCCGCCGGTCATCGCCCCCGGACCGCCGCCGCCAATCGGCGCACCTCCTCCTCCTCCGCCGCCGCCGCCGCCGCCGCCGGGTTCAATGCTCAACGAAGTGACGGTCAGCGGGTCGCGCATCGGCCGCACGCCCGGCGCGCCGGTCCCGCCCGCGCCCGCCGACACCGAACGCTATCCCGACGCCACGCCGAATCCGATCAAGCGCACGGCGGAACAGCCCGTCTCCACCTTCTCCATCGACGTGGACACCGCCGCCTACGCCAATGTGCGCCGCTTCATCGACAACGGCAGCGCCCCGCCGCGCGACGCCGTCCGCGTCGAGGAGATGATCAACTACTTCGACTACGGCTACGCCCGCCCAACCTCGGCGGCGCGGCCCTTCGCCGTCACCACCGCCGTCGCCGCCTCGCCCTGGGCGCCGGGCCGCCAGATCGTCCATGTCGGCCTGCAGGGCTATGAACTGCCCGAAGCCCAGCGCCGCCCTCTGAACCTGACCTTCCTGGTCGACGTCTCCGGCTCGATGAACAGGCCGGACAAGCTGGAACTGGCCAAGCAGTCGATGAACCTGATCATTGACCGCCTGCGGCCCCAGGACCGCGTCGCCGTGACCTATTACGCCGAGGGCGCGGGCACGACCCTGGCTCCCACCTCGGGCAATGAGAAGCTGAAGCTGCGCTGCGCCGTCGCCTCGTTGCGTGCGTCGGGCGGCACGGCTGGCGCCACCGGCATGACCAACGCCTATGATCAGGCCCAGGCCAGCTTTGGCCGCGACAAGGTCAACCGCATCCTGATGTTCACCGACGGCGACTTCAACGTCGGTGTCACCGACGACAAGCGGCTGGAGGACTATGTCGCCGACAAGCGCCAGACCGGCGTCTACCTGTCCGTCTATGGCTTCGGACGGGGCAATTATCAGGACGCCCGGATGCAGGCCATCGCCCAGGCCGGCAACGGGACCGCGGGCTATGTCAGCGACCTGAACGAAGCCCGCCGCCTGTTCGGTCCCCAGTTCGACAAGGGCGCCTTCCCCATCGCCGACGACGTGAAGATCCAGGTCGAGTTCAATCCCGCCCGCGTCGCCGAATGGCGGCTGATCGGCTACGAAACCCGCCTGCTGAACGAGGAAGACTTCAACAACGACGCGATCGACGCGGGCGAGGTCGGCTCGGGCACCTCCGTCACCGCCCTCTATGAGATCACCCCCGTCGGCGGTCCGACCCAGATCCCCGAGCGCCGCTACCCCGACAACCGCGCGCCCGCCGGCGCCGGCGATCCGAACGACGAGATCGGCTTCATCCAGGTCCGCTACAAACAGCCCGGCGCCGCCCGTTCCGAGCTGATCCAGCAGGCCCTGGCCAATCCCGCCGACAGCCGCGTCAGCGCACAGCCGCCCGAGGCCATGCGCTGGGCCGTCGCCGTCGCCGCCTTCGCGCAAAAGCTGCGCGGCGATCCGTGGATGAACGCCGACTATGGCTGGGACGCCATCCTCGAACAGGCGCAAGGCGCGCGCGGCGACGATCCCTACGGCGACCGCGCCGAGTTCGTGCAACTGGTCCGCGCCGCCCAGACCCTGCCCGAGCGCCGCACGCCATGACGCCCTTCTGACCTACTTCTGGCGCGGGCCTTCCAGCCCCTCGTCGGTGGACGCCAGCCGTCCCTCGCGGCGGGCCTGCATCGCCCGCGCCAGTTCCTCGGCGGCGATCTTCACCTCGGCCTGAACAGCCTGATCCTTGTCGAGGGCGTCGTGGCTGGTCGCGTAAGGCTCAAAATAGCCGATGTAGCGGTCGATCTCGGCGTCGGGTCCGGCGGGGATCAGCTTCATCGACTTCAGCCAGTCGGCCACCGAGCGGCGCACGTTCTCCGCCCCCTCGACGTCGCCGTGCGCCACCACGGCGAATGTCCGCCCCGCCAGATGGCGCGGATAGTCCCAGCCCGCCAGTTCGACCGCCTTGGCTGTCTTGGGGTCCTTGCCGTGGGTCAGGGTCGGATCGGGATTGCCTCCGTCCGCGCAGACCAGCCGGTCGATCATCAGCTTCAGCGAGCTGGAGGTCTGATACCAGTTGACCGGGGTGACGATGAAAACGCCGTGCGCCTCGACCCACAGCGGATAGATGTCGTTCATCCAGTCGTGGACCTGCCCCAGCGAATAGTTGGGATAGCAACTGCACGGCCAGTGACACAGCGCCGCCGCCGTCGAGAAACAGGCCTTGCAGGGATGGATTTCACGTCCGTATTCCGACGCCAGCCGCGCCAGGTCCAGCACCTGCGTCTCGATCCCCGCCGCCTGCATCGCCTCTTCGGCGATCAGGGTCAGCCGCCAGCTCTTGGACATCTCGCCGGGACAGGTGTGCTCGGATCGCGACGAGCCGTTGATCAACAGGGCGCGCAACGGTCCCTCGGCGTCGTCGTGCCGGGCCTGCGCCGCCTTGATCGCCGTCCGCGCCGCGATCCAGTCGATCGACAGGTCGTAGTCGGGGTCGGCGTAGCCGGGCCCGGCCTTGCGCGTCACCGGGCTTTTGCGGCCCTTGATGTAGCCGTCCCAGGCCACGGCGGCGACCTGATCCAGCGCATCGCGCACCGCGTCGAAGGCCGGGTCCTGATAGGCGCTCAGGAAACGGGCGGTGAAGGCGTCTTGGCTCAGTTCCGGCGAAGGCATGCCCCGGCGCGGCTCTGGCGTCTTCACGGCATCGGTCATGGGCATGTCTCCGGCCAGCGGTCACAGGCAAACGAGCCGCCGCGATCGCCGTTCCCCGGATCAATTGCCCGGAACCGGCGTCCCTCGCACGGGTTCCTACCGTCAAGCCTGACAGATGGTCGGCCAGGGAGAGACCCATGAAAATCCGCGATGTGATGAGCAAGGACGTGCAGGTGGCCCGTCCCAACGACACCCTGCAGGAAGTCGCCGCCCGCATGGCGGCGGGCGATTTCGGCTTCATCCCCGTGGCCGACGGCGAGAACCTGGTCGGGGCCATCACCGACCGTGACATCACGGTGCGCGCCGTGGCGGCGGGGGCCGCGCCCCATTCGCGGGTGGTCGAGTTCTTCAGCCGCGACGCCCTCGTCGTCCGCGCCGACGACGACCTGAAGGCCGCGCTGGACCTGATGAGTTCGCGCCAGGTCCGCCGCCTGCCGGTGGTCGACAAGGACGGCCGCCTGGTCGGCGTCGTCTCGCTGGGCGACCTGTCGACGCGGGTCAAGGAACGCTACGCCGGCGAGGCGCTGGAAGAGATCTCCCGTCCCGCCTGATCCCGCTCTTTACCGCCCGCTAACCACGACGCGGAACCGGACGATAACGGCTGTGGCGCCATGCTGGCCCTTCGCAGGGAGAATCCGCATGGCGCGCGCGCAGTTCCAGAAGGGCCAGAAGGTCTGGGTTG
>RCUQ01001062.1_pt1 | contig 11115 bp, 9 predicted proteins | sample 2166351 | NCBI WGS metagenome assembly RCUQ01 (sample SAMN09932597, study PRJNA488358) | compost metagenome | feature: garden; material: soil; isolation source: compost soil in acetonitrile-enriched culture | place: Germany: Experimental Botanical Garden Goettingen | collected 2016-01-27
ATAAATGTACTTCGGTTTGGAATCCATTCGGAACTACTATTAAATACCTTTTTATAACAAGCTTTAAAGTTCAATTCAGCCGCTACCAATTCTGTTACCTGGCTCCACAAAAGAAACAAGCCCACATGAATAATAATTGTTCGGATAGTGACATCCTTAATTGATGGACCAAACCATATTCCCGCAGCACCCAATAGAAGCAGTTCAAACGTAAGCATTCGAGGTGCAAACAGAATTTTAAATAATGGGGCAAATATCCGGAGGAAAAACACGGAAATAACACTCCAGTATTTATAAATAAGCATGATAATGGCGTATGCAGCAATAAGCGATGCAAAGCTTAGAATTAACCCTGTTGCAGTAAACAACCTCTCCAAAAACCGGAATGAAGAAGGTTTCTTTACCTTATAAACCAGTTCAACATTCATTAGCAATTCATTGGCTAATGAATCTCGCTGAGCATTAGCCAAATGAGGCATTAATTGTTTATGTTGAGTCCAGAAGTTTTCAGCCTGAGGTGCTGATGCAAGTTTTTTGAGTGTTCCGTACTGATACAGAACCGTTTTCTGATCAGCTGATAACGAATCGATTAATTGAGGCCGATCATTGGAAAAAGTTCTCGTTGAAAGGCATAAAAGGACCAAAATTAACAATAGCGATCTCATGGACATTTACTTATTGAACAAAGTAGGATTATACTTTTTTAAGACTGTATACGGAACAACAGACCACTCCGGATTATCACAAGGACGCGCAGCACGGTAAAAATAAGCTCCAAGGTATAAGCCTTTATCTGTTAAGTACCAAACGCCAAAATCCCATACTTCCGGATCAGTATAATCGCAGTAATCATCTTTATCTGTGGGCTTTTGCATCTCAACAGGATAAAGCTTCTTAAATAGTTCAACCACTTTGGGAGCGAAAACATCGCTCCTGTATTTATACCATCCGTCTGAATCTCTCTTTGGCTTAACGCCTTTGCCAAACCATAAAACATCTTCCAATTCCATTTCCTTTCCTGTTTTTGCATTAATCGTTGTTCCCGATTCACCAAAGTCAAGATGAGCAGCTCTATTACAATACCAACTGCTGTTAATGCAGTAACTGATAAACTGGTCATTAAGAAAACAACTTGAGACCTCCATTATGTCAAATCCAGAGCTGCCATTTCCTCCTGCACAAGAAAAGTAAGCTTCTATATTAGCGTAAAAATCTCTATCGATTATCTGATTAACAGATTTCAATATATTCTCCGGATAACCGGCAACCACTTTAAACATCGTTAGTTTTGAAGTAGGCTCTGAATACCACTGTAGGGTATACTTTTTACTAACGACTTCCTGTTTACCGGGAACAAGTTTAACCTCTGCTAGTCGAAGTTTAGAGTAATCAGAAAGCGCTCTTTCAAATTTTAGATGAGGAAATGGATTTTTTACACTTCCTCCATTCACAATAGTTAACTGAACGGCTAAAGAAGCACCTTTAGCGTTTTTATAGGTTCCCACATAAGTATCTCCGTTTTTTGTCAACGAAAATTTATCGCCTGTATCTTCCGACGCTAATCGAATTAAATTTCCTGAAACAGACCCTGTTAATGGGATATCTTGTTTAAATTTCTTATAGAAATAAGTACCATATAGCGAACTTTCATCTCCTTCAAACTCCATTACAATTGGATATTTCCCAATTGTTCCCTGAAGCGTAACAGATTGACCGCTAGCATTAAAAACAAGTATTGTAAAGCAGAAATACAGGAAAAGTTGTTGAACCAGTTTTTTCATAAATGGAATGAATAGCTTGATTAAATGAAGAGGTCAATAACCCGTTCGTTATCGACCTCTTCAGATAAGTATTATAATGTACCTGCTTTCATTTTTTGCAGATCACCTTTCATATTGGATAACATATCTTCTTGGATATAGTATCCCGATTTTTTATCCGCTGCTTTCGCTACTGCTAATTGCTGTTGCTTTAAAGCCTCTACCTTGTTACCTAAACGATATAACAGATGTGCATAAGTATCGAGATAGTATGGATTATTTTTCTCCAATACTAATGATGATTTCGACCAGTTTAAGGCTTTTTTCAGCAGCTCATCATTTACTTTATTCTCAAAGAAACTCCATGCGGCAGTATTTAATGTAGCTGCCATTACCTGATCAAAGCAAGCTTTATCGCCTTTTTCTGAATTACAATATTCGCCCAGAATCGCATAATGATTATCACTTAGTGAAACATCAAAAGCTTTCTTTTGAAAACTGGCTAGCTTAGTGTAAACCCCATCAACGATACCTCTTACGGCCTCCGGATTTTTAGCAATTGCTTCACAGTAATTAATAGCCACCTCTTCAAACATTGGTTGAAGGCTTAATTTACCTGCGTAAAAATTCAGGTTGTTTATCAAAACAGGTGTTTCAAAATGCTCTACTTCGGGAGTTTGCCTGATAAATTCTTGTTGAAAGGCGAGCATTTTACGTTGGCCTTCTTCTGTTTCAGCCGCATATAGCGCCCGTTTGATACGCTCACTGATAATTTCATATAATGAACGACCTTCATCATCATAATAAGAATCAGCTGAGGTTTTATACTGATAATTTTTCAACTCCGCATAGTTTTTCAATAAGTATTGCATTGCCGGAGAAACCTTCATTTGTCCATCTACTGAAGCAATGTACTGACTGGTCATTAGCGGACAGTAGGTTTCATCGGTATTTATCATTACCTCTGCGATCAGGTTAACTGTTGCAGTGTCGGGCGGACTGTTCAACTTATATTTTGCGATAAGCGTATCCAGATAGTGTACCACTCTTAATGTATCATATGCGGTTTCAAGCGGAGAAGAAAAATTATTCAGATCTTTTTTAGCTGATTCAGCATGGTAACCATCATAAGCAGGAGTTGTAGCATCTGCATACTGCTCACTTTTAACTAATGCAGATTCTTTTAGATAATTCACTAACTCTGGTTCACTGTATCCAGACTTTTCAACTCGCGCGGGTAGTACTACATTAACCTGTTGCATTTTTAGGTTGTTAACAAAATCAGTATAATAGGTAAATACCTTATCCAACTGCGTTTTGTTATCCGGACCGTAACCATAGTATAGTAATTCTTCTTGCGGAGTCAGAATTACCATAGCCGGAAATTTCTTTATCGTATATTTTTTGAATCTGTTCTTATCTGCTTCCGGAACTTGATAAAAAACATAGCTTTTATTTACAGAACCGGCAATATATGAATAAGCCGATTTAGCTTCTCTTAACACTTCATTGATTGTTGAAGTACATCCGGAACAGTCTTTAGGCTCGTAATACATTACCAGGTATTTACCTGTATTCTTCGCTTCTGTTAATGCTTTGCTGTAATCGGTAAATACACTTATTGAGTCCGCAGAATAATCGTACGCAGCTGCGACTGTATCAGCTACAGCAGCATCCGAATAATTATATTCAAACGTGGAGTCCAGAAACAAGCTTTGCTTTGTTAGTGTAGTAAAGCCTGATTTTACTGGCTTTACAAAAGTAGGTTCCGCCTTTTTATCATCAGCTTTTTCTATGGAACGAATAAAAAAGAAGGAAAGCGGACTTCTTCCATCAGTAATCACTATTTCATTCGCTTCCTTTCCTTTGTAAGCATACAACTGATTGAAAACATCCAAAATATCACCCCTGTTTTGACCGATGTATAACTCATTTATTTGATTATTCAATGCATAATCATAAACGTAAGACTTGCTCCCTCCCAATGAGTTTACGATGAACAAATGATCATCAGCATTTATTTTCTGAGAAAAATAGTACACAGAGTCCTTTTTTTCAAAAGTTGAAACGGCCTTTAATTTTTCTTTATCATACTTATCGCCGATCATGAGCTGTATATAATCAGCATAATAAGTATCTTCTTCTCCCAATACAATGGCAATTTTTGTAACTGGAACTTCGTTGGTTGTCATTTTCTGATTGACAACGAAACGATCAAAAACATTATCCGTACTAAATCTAAGAGTGTCATTCTTAAGTGTAAACACCCCTTTTATGTCAGACTGATGCTCTTGTTGATTAAGAGATAATTGAAAACGCTGATTCTCGAACAAGAATAGCTGAAAGTTTACTTCTGAAAAACTGGATTTATAATAACCAGAGAGCCCTTTAGAAGTTGATTGTGCAAAAGATGTTAATGCGAGTGCGCTAAATACAAGCGGTAAAATTAGTTTTTTCATGACGTGTGTAAATTCATCACTATTAGTGTTCGGTAAATTTTCAGAAGTGTTAAGTGCAACTTTGATTTTTAAAGGAGATTAACAGAAGGTCAGACCTACGCGACAGTGTGATGTTTTAAACCGTAAAATTAATAAGCTTTGTTTATGTTTTAACTCTTTTTTTAAAGAAAAGTTATAAAAAGAAAGCAAGTAAACTTAGTCACCTGCTTTCGATTAGTTATTTTTAATCTATAGTTAACAATCAATTCCCTGTATTTTAGTTGAGTGAAGAGTATAACATCTCAACTACTGCACTAATGACATAAAGGATTATGACTAAGACAAGCAGAACATTAAAAGAAAAATCCCGACTTCTGTCGGGATAGAAAAAGTTAGTATTTTGCAATCCAATCTAAAATATAGTCTGCATCTTCTTTCCAGATGGGTTGACCCAGTATGTGATGATTCCTTCCTTCAAATTCTTTATATTCCAATACTGAACCGTTCTTTTTATAGCGTTCAAAGTTGCGGTGATTTAAATGAGGAGGAATAATATTGTCTTCGCTGCCAGCGGTTATCAGCAATGGCGGATGGCTTTTCTCGAAATCGACATGAGCCGCGCTTGTTAATCCACCTCGTGCCACTCTCTTAGATTCAGGAATGGTGTATTTCTCATAAGCAGCTCTTTGCTCTTCCAGCGGCATACCGTTTACAAAAGCATATTGCCAGTCTTCAAAAGACATCAAGTATGTTTTATCAAGAGATGTAAGGAACCCCAAGGCTTTCCAACCTGCCTTTAAAAAAGAAAACTCATAAGGAATAACGCCTTGAGGAGGCACCGGATGAATGGCCACTGCAGCAACTGCCAGATCTTTGTTTACAATTATTTGGGTAATTAATCCTCCCAATGAATGACCGATAACGATCGGTTTCTCAGGAAAACTACTGGCAATCTTTACATAATGATCTACCAACTCATCTAATGTAAGATGAGCGAGATCGGTATCATTAGGCCTACGAGCCCTGAGCTCTGCTGCAGGAGCATCCTTAAAAGGCCAGGCAGGAGCATGCGTTTCATATCCCTTGCTATTAAAATAGGTTTGCCACTCATCCCAGCAGGTGTTACTTACAAAAGCACCCGTAACAAATAATACTGTTTTAGTTTTCATTTGAAAGATAGTTATGGTTAGTTATCCAAGATATTTCTTTAAATACGCTGCAGCATGAATAAAAGCAGCTTTTGTTTGAGGAATTGTAGCAAGTACGTTTAATAATCCGAAATCATGGATTACATCATTATATCGAACTGTGGTTACATCCACGCCCGCTTCACCTAACTTACGACCATAGGCTTCTCCTTCATTTCTGAGGATATCGTTTTCTGCAGTTTGAATCAGTGTTGGTGGCAAGCCCTTCAATTCATCCACAGTAGCTTGTATTGGAGCTGCATAAATTTCATTTCGTTGGGAGAGGTCAGCATACTGATCCCACATCCATTTCATTAGGGAAGTTGTCAGGAAACGATCTACTCCGAACTTGTGATAAGAACTTCTTTCAAAATCGGCATCGGTTACAGGCCACATTAATAGCTGTACTTTAAACTCCGGACCTCCTTTGGCTTTTGCCATCAAGGTGGTTGCCGTAGATAAATTACCTCCAGCACTATTTCCTGCTATTGCCAACTTTTTACCATCTACACCAATTTCTGTACCGTTTGATGCCAACCATTTGGCAACCACATAAACTTCATTTAATGCTTGAGGATACTTTGCTTCAGGCGAACGACTGTAGTTGACAAAAACACCCGTATATCTGGTTAATACGACCAAGTCGCGCACCATTCTTATATGGGTTGGATAGTCTCCCAGAACCCAGCCGCCTCCATGAATAAACATGAATACAGGCGTTACGTCGGTTTTACCTTCGGGTTTTACGATGTTGATTTCTACAGCATTGCCATCCTGCTTAATGGTTTTCACTGCTTCTGAAATACCGCTTAAATCAGCGTTTACAGAGGATTGTGCAGCAACAAGAACATTTCTGATAGCATCAACTGGCAAACTTTCAAGAGGAGGGCCTCCGGCGTTCAACGGTTTCAGGAATTCTTTTACGAGGCTGGATAAATGTGGATCTGTTGCATAATCCTTAGGAAGATGCTGAGTTTGTGTGTGAGTGTTCATTAGGTATTTTGTTTGTAGGTTATTTTTAAGTAGAAAACTTACTGCTGTTCGCCATTTTTTCTAACATAACACCAAAACCTTTTTCTCTATCTGGAATTAATATCAGAGAAAATCAAAATCATTCAAAACTCAACAATACCAAACAGTAGATGTCAAATAAAATTCATCTCAACTGTAATTTACTTAAAAATATATCAAAACCACGTCCATCAAACAATTAAATTATATCATTTATTGACACTATTTTGCCAAACAGTTACAAACAACAACTATTATTCACTTAAATACCAGTAAATGTTAACTAATAAAACTATCACATTACTCAAATTGATTAAAAACAAAAATCATTTCATAAATTAAGCTACATAAACAAACCAATCATGCTCTTTGCCGCTTTTATAGCAGAAACACTTCCTATTTCAACTTGATTTTCAACATAATTAATCTGCTCTTTAACTGATTCATGATTAAAAAACGAATAATGTAAATAGTAACTAATTACATCATGCATCCATCTCAGATTCTGTCCTTGCCTGTTACTATAAAAATGACCGGATTCCTTCGTCACAATTTCAAACTCACCTATAACTTTCCATATTTCGTTCAAACCACTTTTATTAAGAGCCGAAGTTGTAAGCACCTTAGGATACCAGCCATTAGCTGCGGGAGGAAACATGTGCAATGCATTCTGATACTCGCGTTTTGCTATTTCACATTTTTTGACATTGTCACCATCAGCCTTGTTAATGATAATAGTGTCTGCCATTTCCATAATGCCACGCTTAATTCCCTGCAACTCATCACCTGCCCCTGCCAGCATTAACAACAGGAAGAAATCAACAATTCCTTTAACATTAGTTTCACTTTGTCCCACCCCAACTGTTTCAATAAGAATAATATCAAAGCCTGCGGCTTCACACAATAACATAGTTTCTCGTGTTTTTGAATGAACTCCACCCAATGTATTCCCAGAAGCTGAAGGCCTGATAAAAGCATTAGGATCATTAGCCAGCTCCTCCATTCGCGTTTTGTCGCCCAAAATGCTTCCATTGGTTCGCTGACTGGTAGGGTCAATAGACAGTACTGCTACTTTTTTGCCTAATGAAGTAAGGTGTTTTCCGAAGGATTCAATGAAAGTGCTCTTACCGGCACCTGGCACACCCGTTATTCCAATACGTAACGACTGCCCGGTAAAAGGCAATATTTTTTCCAATATGAACTCCGCTATCTTATCATCAGATGACAGCTTACTTTCAACTAATGTGATCGCTTTGCTGAGTAAAATCCGGTCGTGATTAAGTATGCCCTGTACATACTCTTCGGCTGTATGTCGCTGTTTTTTAAACATAATACATCAAGGTTGTAGCGCTTATTATTTCAATAAACGCCCTAAATGTAGATTTTTTGAGCACTTAAAAACATGATTAATATTGAGAAAACCATGTTTAACCAATCGCTGACAATTTTGTTTGCAACTTTATTGTTACTAAAACCAGACTGACTAACCTACTGATAATAATCATTTTTCACGCCTTGTTTTCCCAATTACTTTAACCCAATCAAAAACAACCAATGATGTATTAACGCCACGTTCTCAGGAACCTATTTTTTAGTGCATTAATCCTTCATAATTCGGTATCGAAACTCCCATTTCTATATCGATCTATTCAAAGCAATAACTAATTGAAGTATTATGATTTCGATTGTATCAATTATAGCCAATGTCATTTTTGTCATTGGGTATATCAATGGCTCTAGAGTGCCCTCTAGTTGCTACCGTCGAATATTCTATCTGAAAAACGGCAGCTACTCTGTCAAAATTTTCCATCGAAATCTTACTTGTTACTGCATCCCACTCTTTAATTGATGATTATTTGACTCTACTACAAACACCAACCATTATGAACTTAAATTATATCGAACACATTGGCATAGCAGTAAAAGATCTCGACACTGCCATCAACTATTATGAAGATGTTTTAGGCCTGAAATGCTACTCAATAGAGGAGGTTGCAGACCAAAAAGTAAAAACAGCCTTCTTCAAAATCGGTCAAACCAAAATTGAATTACTGGAAAGCACTTCTGCCGACGGCCCTATCGGAAAATTTATCGAGAAAAAAGGTGAAGGCATCCATCACATTGCGTTTGCAGTGAACAACATTGAAGAGCAACTTCAGGGTGCAGCCTCAAAAGGAATTCAACTTATTGACGAAAAACCAAGAAAAGGTGCGGAAGGATTATCCATCGCATTTCTACATCCCAAATCAACACTAGGAGTTTTAACAGAACTCTGTGAAAACAAAGCAGATAAAAGCATTACACAATAATAAAACTGCCTAAAAGAGAGGTTATCAGTCTATTTAAACTAATTGAATTATCAAAAAAGAAATAACGTATGTCTATACATTCTGAAAAAATTAATGAACTAATGACCAAGCGGGAAGAAGCTCGCTTAGGAGGAGGCCAGAAGCGCATTGATGCTCAACACAAAAAAGGAAAACTAACGGCCCGAGAGCGTATTGATTTATTACTGGACGAAGGCAGCTTTGAGGAATTTGACATGTTCGTAGCTCATCGTTGTGGTGATTTCGGCATAGATGACGACAGACCTTTAACTGACGGAGTGGTAACCGGTTTTGGCACTATTGACGGCCGTTTGATCTATGTTTTCTCTCAAGACTTTACTGTTTTTGGCGGCTCATTAGGAGAAATGTTTGCAAAGAAAATATGCAAAGTAATGGACCAGGCAATGAAGATGGGAGCACCTGTTATTGGAATTAACGATTCTGGAGGCGCCCGTATTCAAGAGGGTGTTCAAAGTCTGGCCGGCTATGCTGAAATTTTTGAACGAAATATTTTGGCATCGGGAGTGATTCCACAATTGTCAGCGATATTTGGCCCATGTGCAGGAGGTGCTGTTTATAGCCCCGCACTTACCGATTTCATCTTAATGTCGAAAACAAACAGTTATATGTTTGTAACCGGACCGAAAGTGGTTCAAACTGTAACCGGAGAAAATGTCACGGACGATGAGCTTGGAGGTGCGATGATACATGGCTCTAAATCCGGGGTTTCACATTTTATTACGGAAGATGAGCAGGAAGGCATATTGATGCTTCGCAAATTGCTCAGCTATCTTCCGCAAAACAACATGGAAGAACCTCCCGTAGTTACCTGTACCGACCCTATTGACCGCCTAGAAGAATCCCTCAACAACATTATCCCTGAAAATCCTAATAAACCTTACGATGTTAAAGAGGTAATCCATGCAATTGCTGACGACCATGAATTCATGGAAGTATCCAAACATTTCGCCCCTAATATAGTAACCGGCTATGCCCGATTTGATGGTATATCTGTTGGTATAGTAGCCAATCAGCCTAATTATTTGGCGGGTGTTCTCGACATAAACGCATCACGCAAAGCCGCCCGGTTTGTCAGATTTTGTGATGCATTTAATATCCCTATTCTTACGCTTGTTGATGTACCGGGCTTTTTGCCAGGAACAGCGCAAGAGTATGGAGGAATTATTATTCACGGAGCTAAACTTCTGTATGCTTATGGAGAAGCTACCGTTCCCAAAATCACAGTAGTATTACGCAAAGCGTATGGTGGAGCTTACGATGTGATGAGCTCTAAACATCTGCGTGGAGACATTAACTATGCATGGCCAACTGCAGAAATTGCTGTAATGGGAGCCAAAGGTGCTACAGAAATATTGTACAATAAAAAATTAGCGCTTATAGAGGACCCTGCTGAAAGAGCTAAAGTGCAGCACGACTTTGAAGAAGAATACAAAAATAAATTCGCCAACCCATACGATGCAGCTTCATACGGTTTTATCGATGATGTGATTGTTCCTCGAAACACACGTTTCAGAGTAATCAGAGCGCTCCATGCATTGGCGACTAAAAAAGATACCAATCCAGCCAAGAAACATGGCAACGTTCCATTATAACTAAAGCAGCTATGAACTTTTTCCTTAGAAAGAAGCCGAAAACTGAATTTTCTGAAACACCGGCTATAACGGAATCTGCAGCTACTGCAAACGACGAAGTAGCTGCTGTGATTGCCATTGCACTTCATATGTATGTTAAACAAATGCGTGAATATGAAAATGCAGTAGTCACTATTCAGAAAGTAATTAAACCATACTCTCCATGGAGTTCCAAAATATACGGGCTCAGACAACAACCAATTCGTATCCCAAACTTAAAAGCAAGAATCAGGTAAATCACTAAACTAAACACAATGAACAATTTTTGTTTCAAAATAGAGGATAAGCAATACGATGTAGATATACTCGGCATTGCTGATAACATTGCAAAGGTTAGCGTAAACGGCGAAACCTATGAAGTTGAGGTTAACCAGCAGCTAAAAACCACTAAAACACCTACTTTAAAAATAGAACCGGCGGTAATTCCAACCGACAGTTCGCCATCAACCGCCAGAACGGCCAATCCTTCAGATCCTAAAGGAACGGGAATGATTAAGTCTCCATTACCCGGCAAAGTGCTCGACATTTTTGTAAAGCAGGGTGACCAGATATCTAGGGGACAAACAGTTATCTGTCTTGAAGCAATGAAAATGGAAAATAACATTATCAGCGATCGTGACGGTGTTGTGGTGGCCATTCATACACAAAAAGGCGATACCGTTCTGGAAGGACATAAATTAATCGAAGTAAGCTAAACATCTGCTTAATCATATACATGGGGGTGATGCATTGATTTGCAT
>RCUQ01001064.1_pt1 | contig 11107 bp, 10 predicted proteins | sample 2166351 | NCBI WGS metagenome assembly RCUQ01 (sample SAMN09932597, study PRJNA488358) | compost metagenome | feature: garden; material: soil; isolation source: compost soil in acetonitrile-enriched culture | place: Germany: Experimental Botanical Garden Goettingen | collected 2016-01-27
AGCCCCGCAAGCAAAGCTCGCGGGGCTTTCTGCTGTCATACGCCTGCCAAGGCCCCTGATCGCGTCCCCGGCCGCCTTGCGACCTGGCGCATCCAGTCCGACGGCGCCAGATCGGGACCGGCGAAGCCCTGGTTTGTGGCGTCGTCGAAGAAGCAGGTCCGCAAGGTTTAAAACTGCGCATCACCGCATGGCCGGTCTCACGGAGCTGACCAGTGGCGTGCTGGCCCAGGCCTCATGCTGGACGACCGCCTGGCGTCGGGGGCGACCGACCGCTCTTGCGGCCCTGACGGCGCCGCGCGGCGCGGTCTGTCTGATCTCTTGAGGGCTGTTGCGAGCATGCAACGCAGTTCGGGCAATCGCGGCGTCTTTACGGTTTATGTGGTGCTTTTTTGGCTCTTTTGGCGAAGTTTGATGAAATTGGCCGTGGCGATTTGTTGCGCGCGGTCCCAGCGAGAATCCTGAAGCAGCAAACTGAATAAGGACGCCGTGATTCAGATGACTATGCGAAATCGACTGCGTGACTCATCTTCTCTTGTCGGGGGCGCGCTGGCTGCGCTGTTAGCGGCGTCTCCCGCTCTGTCCCAAACGACCACGCCAGCTACTCAAGATGAGGGGGCGACACAGGTCGAGGAAGTCATCGTCACCGGCTCGCGGATTCCCAAGAACGAGTTCACCAGCGCCTCGCCCGTCCAGGTGATCACCAGCGAGCGGGCGCAGGCGCGCGGGTTGAGCGATACGGCCCAGATGCTGCAGTCGTCGACCGTCGCCGCCGGTTCGCCCCAGGTGAACAGCACCATATCCAGCGCCTTTGTCACCGATGGCGGGCCCGGCGCCTCGACCATTTCCCTGAGAGGGCTCGGCGCCAATCGGACCCTGGTCCTGCTCAACGGACGTCGCGCGGGCCCGGCCGGCACGCGAGGAGGCGTATCCGCCTTCGATCTCAACGTCATTCCCCAGTCGGCGATCGATCGCGTCGACGTGCTCAAGGACGGCGCCTCGTCGATCTATGGGTCGGATGCGGTCGCCGGCGTCGTCAACCTGATCACCAATCGCGGTCGAGACGGCGGCGAGATGGGCGTGTTCGCCACGGCGCCCTTGGATGGCGGGGGCGAGCAATACAACGTCTCTGGCGCCTTTGGTAAGAAGTTCGATCGCGGCTATATCAACATCTCTGGCGACTATTATCGCCAGGAGGCGCTACGCGCTGGCGATCGTGACTTCCTGATCTGCAAAAATCAGTATGTGTTCGAGCCGGGCACGCGCAATCGCGCCGATCGCATCGACCCGCGCACGGGCAAGCCGACTTGCAACGACACCCTCTGGGGGCAGGTCTATGTCTATGGGCCGGGCTTCACCGGCCGCGCCGGCCGCTTCCAGTACGACTATGACGGCGACCTGGGTCAGCATATTCCGGTGCGTCCGGCCAATCCCGCGATCGACGCCCAATATCCCGGCGCGCCGGACGGCTTCTATCTGGTCAACTATGACGCCGCATCGCGCGCCGTGGTCAACGCCAGCCACCCCTTCGCGCGCGAAGAGTCGATCGTGCCCGAGGTTGAACGCTACACGGCCTTTATCGACGGCGCCTATGAGATCGGGCGCGGCATGGAGGTCTATGGCGAGTTCCTGCTGAACCGCCGCGAAAGCCGGACCGACAGCTATCGCCAGTTCTGGAACTACACCTATACGTCGACCGGCATGGGCTACGGCGGTGATCCGGTCAACGGTTTCACCGGCGACTACTATCTGAGTGCGACGCCCATCACGGATCACTTCGACCAGTCGCAGCGTGTCGACTATATCCGCGGCGTCGCTGGGCTGCGGGGTGATCTGAACCTGTTCTCCAATACGTGGAAATGGGACATCTTCGCCCAGTACAGTCGTTCGGACGGCGACTATACGTCCGATGTGATCCTGGACGACGCCGTGGCGTCGACCAACTTCAAGACGGACAGCTGCGTCGGCACCAACCTGCCCGTCAGCGGCCGCCAGTGCATCGACATGAATTTCGCCGATCCTCGCGTCCTGCGCGGCGACCTGACGGCGGAAGAGCGCGCCTTCCTGTTCGATACGGAAACGGGCAACACCCTGTACGAACAGACCTATGTGGAAGGCGCGATCGGCGGCAATCTGTTCGATCTGCCCGCGGGCCCCTTGGGCCTGGCCCTGGGCTTCCATATCCGTCGCGACGAAATCAACGACACGCCCGGCGAAGTGACGCTGGCCGACAACAGCTGGGGCCTGTCGGGCGCCGGCATCACCGAGGGGACGGAGGACACGCGCGAAGCCTATATCGAGCTGGCCGTGCCCCTGTTGAAGGACTACCCCTTCATTCAGGACCTCGATCTGTCCCTTTCCGGCCGCTACACCGACACCAAGACCTCGGGCGACGCCTCGACCTATAAGGTCGGGCTGAACTGGGCGGTGAACGATGCGGTCAGGTTCCGCGCCACGCACGGCACCTCGTTCCGAGCGCCCGCGCTGTTTGAACTCTATCTCGCCGATCAGACCAGCTTTGCGGGGCAGCGGAATATCGATCCCTGTCTGAATCTGGACAATCGCCTGGCCGACGGCACGGTCACGCAGAAGCTCTATGACAACTGCACCAATGCGGCGGGGCCGGGCGGCGGCGTGGCCGGCGACTTCACCGGCGGCAACGCCTCGGCCGAGGTGGTGACGGGCGGCGGTCTGGGCGTGCTGACGCCGGAAACCTCGAAGGCCACGGTCGTGGGCGTGATCATTACGCCCCCCAACTCGGGGCTCAGCCTGGCGGTCGACTATTTCGACATCAACATCAACAACCAGGTCACCAACCTTGGCGCCGGCGGCATCCTGACGGCCTGCTATCTGTCGGACAACTTCCCGACCGATCCGATCTGCAATCAGTTCGACCGGGACCCGACCCTGGGCATCACCCAGGTGCGCGACAGCTTCATCAACATCTCGGAGCAGAACAACCGTGGTCTGGATTTCACTGTCCGCTTCGTCACCGAGACGCCGTGGGGCGACCTGACGCTGGATAGCCAGACGACCTGGACCCTTGAGAACTTCACGGCCGTGTTCGCCGACAGTTCCGTCGATCCTCTGGGCGAGGTCGGGTATCCTGAACTGGTCGGCAATATCAACGCCAGCTTCTCGCGCGGTCCGTGGACGGCCTTCTGGGGCTTCGACTGGATCGGCAACCAGTCCAGCCTGGGCGAGTATATCGAGGGCAATGGCTCGCCCTTCACCACCATTGACGGTCGTCGGGTCGAGGTGAAGGCGGACGCCGAGTTCACCGGCTTCCACAGCGCCTCGTTGAGCTATCAGTTCGATGACTGGAAGCTGATCGGCGGCGTCGCCAATCTGTTTGACGAGAAGCCGCCGGCGGCCTCGACGATCATCGGCGAATACTCGACCACCGGGAACTCGATCCTGGCGTCGCAATACACCGAGGCCTACTACGGCCGTCGCGTCTTCGTGCGGGTCAGCAAGTCGTTCTGATCAAATCGAGCGGCTAGGTTGAGAGGGCGGCGGGTTTCTCGCCGCCCTCTTGTCAATTTCGGGCTGGGCGAAGCGACGAGCGCTGCGCTACCAATGACGTGCTGGCGGGGGAGAAGCATGGCCATCATTACAGGGATCACGGACACGCTGGACGCGCAGGTGGCGCGTTTTCCGCAGGCGCCCCTCAGTCAACCGGTCCTGCTCAACAGCGTGCCGAAGGGCGGGACCCATCTGCTGCGCAACATCGTCAGAATGTTCGTGCCGGCCGAGCAACACTATGATCGGGACTTCGTGCAGATCCCCAACATGCATCTGCACCTGGAGGCCTTCAATCCTCATGCGCCCAGGCTAAGCGCCGCCCATCTCCTGTTCAGCGACCAGGCTGTCGCCAACATTCGCACGGCCCGTCATGTCCTGTTGGTGCGCGACCCCTACGACTGGGTGCTGGCGCGCGCACGATTTTTCGTGTCGGACGCCTTCCATCAGGAAAACCTGGAGCACCTGAAATCGGGCGTGTTCAACGGCGACATGCTGCTCAACTTCATGATCTTCGGATTGCATGGAAAGACGCCGGCCCTGGCCGATGTCTATACGCACAATGCCGCCGCATGGTTGGGGACGGGCGCGTATCTGGTTCGATATGAGGACATCCTGGCGGCGCTGGCGGATTTGGACGCGCCGTCGTCCGAGCTGTATTTCCGCGCCTTGCTGGACGCCTGCGGCATCGACATGCCAGCCGACTGGAAGGCGCGGGTCCGTATCGGCTCGGATCGCAAATTGAGCCGCACGGCGCGTGAAAACCTCAAGCTTCCGGCCGGGGTGAACTTCCCGGCGACCCTGCCTGAGCAGCAGAAGCGACTGGTGGATTTCCACGCGCCGGGGCTGCGGCAGTTGCTGGGTTACGCCTGACAAACCGGCCTGTCGGCGGTTCCAGCGGCGGCGTTCTGCTCAGAATGTCGCCGCGCCGCCCCGTCACTTCCGCGCGGTGCTGGTGGGAAGGACGCCGCGCATCTCGGAGGGGTAGAAGCCCTCGCGCAGGTTGATCCCGTGTTCCAGCCAGGCCTTCATGGCAGACAGCATGGCGCTCCAGCCCTCGCAGTTGGCGAAGGCGGCCTTTTGGCCCGCGGCGTCTTCGATCCAGCCGGATTCGGCGATGGTGACGAAGGTCGAGCCGTCCTCCAGCGCCTCGAACCCCATGACGATTTTCGTTTTGTAGGCGGGCTGTCCGTCGACCGTCTCGGCGTCCCAGCGCAGCACGATGCGCTGTTCGGGCACGACCTCGTCGACCTCGACCGGAACGAGGCCCCACCAGGTGACGACAGCGCCGGCCGTCAGGGGCGCGCTGGCGCCGCCCAGGGTCGTGAAGTAGCGGCTCAGCGTTGTCGGATTGACGACCGCGTCGAACACGTCGCGCGGCGGCTTGGCGATGCGGCCGGAGACCGTGAAACCCAGAGACATGTCAGATCCTCCCTTGCTTGCAGAGGGAGACGATATGTTATAAAAAACTAACATGTCAAATGAGACGCAAGATGATCGTGTTTTCAAGGCGCTGGCTCATGCCCGACGCCGTCAACTGCTCGATTGTCTGCGCGATGGGCCCGTCACGACCGGGGCGCTGTGCGACCGCTTTGCCGACATGGATCGTTGCAGCGTCATGCAGCATCTGAAGGTGCTGGAAGGCGCCGGCCTGGTGGTGGCGCGGCGAGAGGGACGTGAGCGCTGGAACCACCTCAACGCCCTGCCGATCAAGCACATCCATGATCGTTGGATCAGCGAATATGCGGGCCAGGCCCTGTCGCTGATCGACCGCTTGAAGAGCGACCTGGAAAGCCAGGACTGACCCCGGCCCGGCGGCGGCCTTACTGGTCTTCGTCGAACTTGCGAGCGACCAGGTCGCTGAGAGCTTCGATGGCTTCGGCGGCGTCCGGGCCCTCGGCTTCAATATCCACGCCGCAGCCGATGCCGGCGCCCAGCATCAGCAGGCCCATGATCGAGCGGGCGTCCACGGTGACGCCGTCGCGGGTGACGCGGATCTCGGATTCGAAGCTGGAGGCCAGCTTGACGAACTTGGCCGAGGCGCGGGCGTGCAGGCCGCGCTGGTTGCAGATGCCGACGGTGACCTGAAGCGGTCCTGAAAGAGACGAGTCGGTCATTTCTCGCCCGCCAGAACCCACGACGCCACCGAGATGTATTTGCGCCCGGCGTCCTGCGCATGGGCGACGCAGGTCTCCAGGCTTTCGCGGGTGCGCACGCTGGCCAGCTTGATCAGCATGGGCAGGTTCAGCCCGGCGATGACCTCGGCGTGGGTCTGCTCCATCACGGAAATCGCCAGGTTGGAGGGCGTGCCGCCGAACATGTCGGTCAGCAGGATGACGCCGTCGCCGTCGTTCACGGCTGCGGCGGCGTCGACGATGTCGCGGCGGCGCCGCTCCATGTCGTCTTCGGGGCCGATGCAGATCGCGGCCACGCCCCGCTGAGGGCCGACCACGTGCTCCATCGCCGCCAGGAATTCAGAGGCCAGGCCCCCGTGGGTGACGATCACCAGCCCGATCATGAAGGCTTCACCAAGACAATACGCCCCGCGCTTCTGCTCTCAGCGAACGCCCTTGGGGCGTCCAAACTGATCTGCAAGCCGGCCTTCATAGGCTAATCGCGCGCCGGTTCAAAGAGCCGCGAGCGCAGTTGCGACGACCTGCCCGGCGGAGGCGGGGCGGGGGTCCAGCCGCAGTCGCGGAATCGCCACGCCCTGCCAGGCCCAGGTGTCGGCTTCGGGCAGGCGCTCAATGGCCTCGTGCGTGCAGGCGACGGCGAGGACGATCCGCGCGAGAGGCTGGATCGGGACCGCGACGATGCCCAGGCCGCGCACCTCGATCCGGCCGGCGATCGCGGCCGGTGTCGCGGCGTAGAGGGCGCCGTCCGAGGCCCACAGGTGGGTCCAATCGTCGGCGATCAGTCGCCAGCCCTGACCGATCAGACGCAGGGCCAGGTCGCTCTTGCCGACGCCGGACGGTCCCTGGATCAGGACGCCGCGCCAACCGGCGGCCGTGCGACAGGCGACGGCGGTGGCGTGGATCGGTTGCATCGGCGCGCTCACGGGCGACGTCCGGCCAGGGGCAGGAGGACTTCAAAGCGGGCGCCGACCACGGCGCCGGTCTCGTCGGTGCGGTTCTCGGCATGAACGCGGCCGCCGTGGGCGTCGATGATCTGGCGCACGATGGACAGGCCCAGGCCCGAGTTGGCGCCGAAGGCCGTGCCCTTGGGCCGCGAGGTGTAGAAGCGCTCGAACACGGTCTCGAGGTTTTCCGCCGGAATGCCGGGGCCGTCGTCCTCGACGCGGATGCGCAGGGGCAGGTCGGGGCGGCTGTCGTCGCGTTCCAGACGCACGCGGACCTCGCCGTCAGCCGGGCTGAACGAGCGGGCGTTGTCGATCAGGTTGCGGAACACCTGGCCCAGGGGAATGTCGCGGCCCAGCACACGCGCGGCCTCGGCGGTCGAGGCGAAGCGAACCATGGCCTCGCCGGGCTTCTGTCCGCCCTCGTAGACGGCGACGATGTCGCCCAGCAGTTCGTTCAGGTCGATCAGGCGCGGGCGGTCGCGCGACAGCTCGGCGTCCAGACGCGAGGCGTTGGAGATGTCGGTGATCAGCCGGTCCAGACGCCGCACGTCCTGTTGCAGCAGATTGGTCAGCCGCGCCCTCTGCTCGTCGGTCTTGACCAGGGGCAGGGTCTCCAGCGCCGAGCGGATCGAGGTCAGGGGGTTCTTGATCTCGTGGCTGACGTCGGCGGCGAAGCGTTCGATGGCGTCCATGCGCGTCGACAGGGTGTCGGTCATGGATTCCAGGGCGCGGGCCAGGTCGCCGATCTCGTCCTTGCGGTCCTCCAGGTCGGGGAGGGAGATGGCGCGGGCGCGTTGCAGGCGCACCTGATCCGCCGCCGCCGACAGCCGCATCACGGGCCGGGCCACGAACAGGTGCAGCACCAGGGCCGACAGCAGGTTCACCGCCAGGGCCACCAGGGCGAAGGGGGTCAGGGCGCGGCGCTGCGCGGCCAGGGTTTCGTCCACGTCGCCGGCTTCCAGCGTCAGCACGCCCAGCACCTGCTGGACGTGGCGCACCGGCAGGGAGACCGAGACGACCCGGTCGCCGTTCTCATTGCGGCGGATGTCGGCCTGGGGCTCGCCTTGCAGGGCGCGCTCGACCTCGGCGGACAGTTCGGCGTTGGCGCGCTTCACCCGCGCGGTTTCGCGCGGCGACGGCTCGCTGGGGGCCAGGGCCGTGCCGGCGGGATTGGCCGGGGGCAGGGCCTCGCCGGGAATGGCGTCTGTGACGGCGAAGCTGTCAGAGACCAGCAGGCCGTCCTGATCGTACAGGCGCGCGCGCTGGCCCTCGGGGATGAAGTTGTCGCGCAGCCACAGCCCCGCCGCGCCGGGGTCCAGCATGGGATAGGGTTCGCCCTGGGTGATGCCCAGTTCGCCCAGCACATTGGCCAGAAGCTTGGCCTGGACCGACAGGGATTCCTGACGCGCCTCGATCAGGCCGCGCTGCCATTCGTTCAGGGCCAGGGCCCCGCCGAACAGGATCAGCAGGCTGAGCAGGTTGAGGGCCAGGATGAAGCCGCCGAGGCGCGACCCGCCGAAGCGGAATCGGCGCCGCGGCCGGCCGTCCTCGATCTCAGCTTTCGCGGTAGCGGTAACCGACGCCATACAGGGTCTCGATCGCGTCGAACTCGGGATCGACCACCCGGAACTTCTTTCGCATCCGTTTGACGTGGCTGTCGATGGTGCGATCGTCGACATAGACCTGATCGTCGTAGGCGGCGTCCATCAGACTGTCGCGGCTCTTCACGAAACCGGGGCGCTGGGCCAGGGCCTGAAGCAGCAGGAACTCGGTGACGGTCAGCTTGACCGGCTTGCCTTCCCAGGTGCTCTCGTGGCGGGCCGGGTCCATCGACAGCTTGCCGCGCTTGATGGCCTTGCCGGCGGCTTCTGCGGCGGTCTCGACCTCGCCGCCGTCGGCGCCGGTGCGGCGCAGCAGGGCCTTGACCCGTTCGATCAGCAGGCGCTGGCTGAAGGGCTTGTGGATATAGTCGTCGGCGCCGAGGTTGAAGCCGAGGATCTCGTCGATCTCCTCGTCCTTGGACGTCAGCATGATGACGGGAATCTGCGAGGTCTGACGCAGGCGGCGCAGCACCTCCATGCCGTCCATGCGCGGCATCTTCACGTCCAGGATCGCCAGATCCGGGGGCGTGGTCTCCAGCGCCTCGAGACCCGAAGCGCCGTCATGATAGGCCGTGACCTTGTGGCCGTGGCTTTCGAGGGCCAGGGACACGGAGGCGACGATGTTCTCGTCGTCGTCGACCAGAGTGATGTTGGCCAAGGGCTTCTCCTGAGTGCGGGCGGCGGCGGCGGTCGTTCGATCATCCGTCGTGGGTCGATTGCTCAACGCGCGACAAGCGTAACCGTTCTATTCCATCGTGGTGACATTACGGCCACAGCAAATGGTTCGCCAGAGCCTGTCTTTCAACCTTGGCCGGGAAATGGCGAAACCTCGCCTTAAAGGCTGAAGGGCCAGGATAGCGGTCAGATACGCACGAAAGTCGCCATGGCCGGTCCGGTTCACTACGAAATCTATGTTCGCAAGACGCCGCCGGCGTCCTGGTCGCTGTCGATGGCGACCGAGGACCGCAAGACGGCGATCGAGACGGCCGAGGATCTGTTGCGCGACGGCCAGGCCTGCGCCGTGCGCGTCACCAAGGAAACCCTGGACCCGGACACCATGGAGTTCGCCAGCGTCGTCGTCCTGACGCGCGGCGCGCCCGAACTGAAACGCAAGGCGCCGGTGCGCGAGGACAACCGCGGCCCCAGTTGTCGAGGCGTTCAGGATCTCTACGCCCCTCATGCTCGTGATCTGCTGGGGCGGGTGTTGGAGGACTGGCTGAACCGGCAGGGCGCCACGGCCTTTGAACTCCTGCATCGCCCTGATTTGGCCGAGCGGCTCGAGGCTTCGGGCGTCGAACTGCAGCACGCCATTCAGAAGATCGCCGTGCCCGAGAGCCAGAGCACGAGCCAGCCGGTCCACGACCTGGTGCGCCACTATCAACGCCTGGCGGAGCAGGCGATCGAGCGCCTGTTGCAGGCGGGGCGACGCCATCTCTTTCCCAGCCTGGACGCGCGCTCGATCGCCGATGTGGCGCATCGGCTGAGCGGGGCGGCGGATCGCGCCTTCATCATGGGCGGCGTGGTCGCCGGGGCGCTGAAGGGCCTGCCCAGCGCGCGAGCGCGTCTGGATCGACTGATGGACCTTTGCGAGCGTGCGCCGGCGGACGGACCGCCGCGCGCCCTGGTCATGGTGCCGGTTGAGCAGGTCCTGTGCGAACTGCTGGGGTCGCGCGCCAGTCTGGCCCAGATCGTCGGACCGGCGCTGGATCAGGGCGCCAGCCTGGCGGCCGTGGTGCGGATGGTGGCGCCGCGCGAAATCGCGGCCCTGATCGCCCATGACGAGAAGCTGGCGGTTCTGATCCCGCCGGTCGAAGGCGGCCCGGTGCGTCTGGGCGAACGGTTGGCGGCGGGCGAGTTCCCTCTGCTGGCCGCCTCGTTGGCGCGCATGGTGGTGCGTGAACTGATGAGTCAGCGACGGCTGCGCCCTGGCGACGCCGAGGGCGAGATCGACATTTTGCGCGCCCTGGCCATGACGCTGACCGCGACGGCGGGCCGGCTGCTGACGCTGGAGGAGGTGCAGACCGCCTTCAGCGAGCGCTCCAAGAGCCTGGTCACCGCCGACTTCGTCGCCGCCTATGTGCGCGGCTGCCCGAACGTGCTGAGCGAGGTCGAGCGTCTGGCGCGGCTGTGCGAAAACGTCACCGGCGGGGCCAACAAGCGTTCGGCGGCGCGCTGGCTGGACGCCTGCGTCACCTCGTTGCGGTTCGAGACCGAGATGCGGGCTTCGGGCCAGGCGCCGGGCCAGAAGCTGCTGATCCTGGCGAGCCTGCAGCGGGCGGTGGGGAATGCGGCGCTGTCAGAGCGCGACCGGGACGCCATCGTGACGGCGCTCGGCGTTGTCGGCGGGGCGGTCGAGGCCGACGCCAAGTTGACGGCCCAGATCGCGCGCGCGCCCGCTCCGCCGCCGCAACGGCTGACGGCCCTGCTGCGTCTGGCCGCGGCCGAAGTCGGGCCGAGCGGCCCGGTTGCAGACCGCGCCAGGGCAGAGGCGGTCAAGCTGTTGCGGGCGCCGGAGGTGCGGACCGCCCTGGGCGCGGCCCCGGAGGCGGTCAGCGCCCTTCGCCCCCTGATGAAGGCGGTCGGTCTGGCGGCCTGAGCCCTCAGTCGAAGATGTCGAAGATGTCCATCCGCTTCTTCTTCTTGCGGTAGTGATAGTCGTCGTCGCGGTGACGATCGTCCTTGTAGCGCGGTGGTTCGCGATAGCCCTGCGGCTGGCCGCCCCATGGCTGCTGCTGTTGAATCGGTTGCTGATAGGTCGGCTGCGGTGCAGCCTGCGGGGCAGCGGCGCGGCCTTCCTCGGCGGCGACGGCCATCAGCTTTTCCAGCTCGCCGCGATCCAGCCAGACGCCGCGACAGGTCGGGCACATGTCGAACTGGACGCCGTTGCGGTCCAGGGTCTGCATGGCGG
>RCUQ01001067.1_pt1 | contig 11103 bp, 12 predicted proteins | sample 2166351 | NCBI WGS metagenome assembly RCUQ01 (sample SAMN09932597, study PRJNA488358) | compost metagenome | feature: garden; material: soil; isolation source: compost soil in acetonitrile-enriched culture | place: Germany: Experimental Botanical Garden Goettingen | collected 2016-01-27
AGCTGGCGATTGTCGGCGAGTCCGGCTCCGGGAAATCCACCGTCGGGCGCGCGCTATTGCGCCTGCACCCGGCAAAAGCACGGATCAGCGCAACCAGGATGCAGTTTGGCGATGTCGATCTGCGCAGCGTCAGCGAGGCGCAAATGCGCGGCATTCGCGGCAAGCGCATCTCTATGATCATGCAGGACCCGAAATACTCTCTCAATCCGGTTGTCTGCGTGGGCGATCAGATCGCCGAAGCCTGGCTGACGCACCATCCGGGGCGCAAAGCCGAGGCCAAAGCCAAAGTGCTGGAGATGCTCGACGTGGTGCGCATTCGCCAGCCGGAGCGGGTCTATCATCTCTATCCGCATGAAATTTCCGGCGGGCAGGGGCAACGCATCATGATCGCCATGATGCTGATCACCGATCCCGAGCTTGTGATCGCCGATGAACCGACCTCCGCGCTGGACGTCTCTGTGCGTTTGCAGGTGCTGGGATTGCTGGACGATCTGGTGAAATCCCGCGGGCTGGGGCTGATTTTTATCAGCCACGATATCAACCTGGTGCGCAGTTTCTGTGACCGGGTGCTGGTGATGTACGCCGGTCGGGTGGTGGAATCCATCGCCGCCTGCGATCTGCACAAGGCGCAGCATCCTTATACCCAGGGGTTAATCAGCGCCCTGCCGGAACTTAACCACCGCCGTCCGGTGCTGCCGGTATTGCAGCGTCAGGCCAGCTGGCTTACGGAGTAAGGAGCAGAGATGATCGAGATTAACAACCTCAACCTGGCCTTTGGCGAGGGTGAAAAGCGCAATCAGGTGCTGAGCGATGTGAATATTCACGTCGGCGAAGGGGAAATTTACGGGCTGGTGGGGGAATCGGGTTCCGGCAAAACCACGGTGCTGAAATGTCTGGCCGGGCTGTTCACCCACTGGGACGGCGAACTTGCCATCGACGGTAAACCGCTGGGGCGAAAGATTAACGCTGAGCGATGCCGTCGCGTGCAGATGGTCTTTCAGGACCCGTACGGATCGCTGCATCCGCGTCATACTATCGGCGATATTCTGGAAGAGCCGCTGCAAATTCACGGGATTCAGGATCGCGACCGGCGTATCCACGGTTTGCTGGATAAAGTGGGGCTGAACCGGGCGTTTCGCGATCGCTATCCGCATCAGCTGTCCGGTGGGCAGCGTCAGCGCGTGGCCATCGCCAGAGCACTGATTCTGGAGCCGCAGGTGTTGCTGCTGGATGAACCGACATCGGCGCTGGACGTGTCAGTGCAGGCGGAGATCCTGAATTTACTGGCGGAACTCCAGCGCGAATCGAATCTCACCTATTTAATGGTGACGCACGATCTGGGCGTGATTGCGCACCTGTGCCAGAAAGTGGCGGTGATGCAGTACGGCAAGATTCTGGAGACCCTGAGCGTGGATGAACTGGTCGCCGGAAACGCCAAAACCGACTATACGCGGATGCTGGTCAATGCCAGCCAGCAGTACAGCCGGGAGATGGCGCGCGAGGTGGCGGCGTATTGAGTGGCGTGGGTGCCGGGGGGTAGCGGCACCTTTGCGGGCCTAGGGTGTGCAGGCTCGTGCAAGGAAAGCGTCGCCTGGCAAAACGGTCACCGCAGAAGCGCACAATCCGGCGGCAAACGGCACTCCAGCGCACCGGGAAGCAGGGAAATACGGAAATGTTCCCCGCTGAGCGGCTCGCCGTCGAGATTAAAGGTCATACCGTGTGGGGCGATAATTTCAAACCACGCGGACTGTCCGTCGAGCACGTTCGGGCTCTCTTCCGGGCGGGTCAGTGTGGTGAACAGGGCAGGCAGCATGCCGTCGCTGGTGAAGATACGCAGCTGTAACAGCCCATCGTTGATCAACGCGTCCGGACACAGCTGCTGTCCGCCGCCCGCCTGACGCCCGTTTCCGATACCGATCACCAGCGCATCGCCCTGCCAGTGGAAGTTTTCGCCATTAATTTCGCAGCGATCGGGCTTGAGCATATCCATACGCATCAGACCGTGAATCAGATACGACACACCGCCAAGGGCGGCTTTTAGTTTCTCCGGCGTTTCGCTGGTAATGCGCGTACCAAATCCGCCTGTCGCCATATTGATAAAACAGGTTTTATCATTCACCTGGGCAATATCCACCGCTGCCGGTTTCCCGACAATAGCCAGCTGGAGCGCCTTGTCCAGTGTCTCCGGAATGCCTGCGCTGGTGGCGAAATCATTGGCGGTACCGAGCGGTAAAATGCCCATCACCGGGCGCTGAGCACTATCGTGTTCAATCAGCGCCGTCGCGACTTCGTTAATGGTGCCATCGCCGCCCCCGGCGATCACCGTCGCCACCCCAAGACGACAGGCTTCGTCGATATACCGCGCGGCATCGCCTTTTTCCCAGGTCACACGAACGTGAATGTTCGCGCCAGTATCACGCAGGTCGGCAATCGCCTGGCGCAGAAGGTCGTTGCCTGCGCTTTTGCCGTTGAGGATCAATAAACTATCCGGATATGTCGCCATTCAGCGTTGCTCCCTTTTTTAGCACTAACAAGAGTGTATCCCAGCGAGGGAAAAAGCGGGTAAGAACAGGATGAAAGGGCAAAAAATAAGCCTGCGTAAGGGCGTTTATACACCCTTACAGCAGGGGCTTTCAGCGGTGCAATGCGGGTTTGCGGCACATACAAGACCACTAAAAACCACTATAAATCACTCAAGCGTGGACACTGTGTGGACACTCTGAGCGTCAGTGCCACCGTGTAAAGGATTGAGCGTTATCGCGTCCTGCAGGTATTCCGGGGCGAAGTGTGCATAGGTCATTGTCTGCTCAATCCGCGAATGTCCGAGAATCCGTTGAAGTGTGATAATACTGCCTCCGTTAATCATAAAGTGAGTAGCAAAGCTGTGACGTAATGCGTGCGTAGCCTGACCCGGTGGCAGGTCGGGTTTCAGCTCTTTCATCAGCCGTCTGAACGCTGGATAGTTTGCGTCAGTGAACAGAAAGCCACGCTTACCTGCAGTGATCATTTTTGCCAGCTCCTCGGATATCGGAACGGTACGCGGCTTGTTGGTCTTTGTCTTAACAAACGTGACGCGATTTTGAATGATGTTTTCCGCTTTCAGTTTTGCTGCCTCGCTCCACCTAGCACCGGTGCTAAGACATAGAATCGCTATTTTTTTATTATCCCCTTCGACTTTCGACAGGAGATCAGCGATTTCTTCTTGTGTCAGGTAGCCGGTTTCGGGTTTGTCCTCTTTCAGCCGCTTAAAACCTCTGAAAGGGTGTTCACCGAAAAATAGCTCCGCATCTATCAACGAGGTAAACATTCCACTAAGGCAAGTTAAATCGCGGTTGATGCTTGATGGTTTGATGCCTTGAGAACGCCGCACCGTGCCGTACTGGCTAATCAATGATTTTGTAATCTGAAAGGCGCAAGGGTCACTTGTAATCTTTGTGAATAACTCAATTTTGCCTAGATAATCTCGACCATGAGTCTCATGCTTGCCTTTCAACTCCCACCAGATTTTTGTTAACTCTGACAGATGCCGCTTATCTGTAGGTTTCGCCAACCATTCTTTGTTGTGGTGGTTGTACTGCGTATGTTTTTCAAAAGCGATAGCTTCGCTTTTCTTATCGAACTTCCTGCGGATGCGCTTTCCGTTGCGCCCTGCAGGTCTGACGTCCACTTCATATCGACCATCATCGAGCTTTTTAACAGACATAAAGCCTCCCGATGATGTTACTGCGTACTTCAATTTCCTGATTTACATAACAAAAACTCACTGTGCATTTACTGCACAAATAAGCGCCGTAAATGGTTAGCCAGTTTTCTGGTCTGAGTGGGGTGACGTTGTTGTCTGCTGCCCAAAGTGCGCGAGAGCCGGTGCAATTTGCCCAGCTTCAGGTGATATCGACTCTGTCATAAACCACATAGTGTATTTTTTGAACTGTGGATGGTTCAAAATCTTCATTACTGCCTGTATGCCCATATCTTTTACACCCTTCTCGTAACTCGAAAGAGAACTGTATGGAACGCCAGTTAAGTCACTGAATTCTTTTCTATTCATACGTTCTGACTCACGCATGATGGCTAGCTTCTCATTGACGGGTATCATCGTAATTAACACTCCACTATTGATAGAAAAACGATAACAGAGTAATCTTTAGTTCGTTATCGCAAATTAATGGCTCCAATATGGCAATTAAAAGCCATTGGGAGCAATTAAAACACTAACGAGGAATACTCACAAATGAATAGGGTCATTGATAGTGCGAGCGACGCCGTTCCATACCAGGAATTTGCGCGTCTCATTGGTAAAACTCCTGCAGCAGTCAAAGGGATGATTGAGAAGGGCAAATTACCCATCGTTGAGATGACCGATCCGCAGTCAACAAGTGGAAGAGCCGGGGAATACTGGGTTTACCTTCCTGCGTGGAACAACGGTATGATAATGGCTTATGAGAGCCGCCCGAGAGCGATTCGAGAAGGGTGGCTAATGTGGCTTGGTTTAGGAGAGCCACGTTAATGAATATTGAACGTACAAAGGAGCCTCGTTGCATCGCTCAGTTACTCCGCAGAGAAAGCCCTAACCCCATGAACTTCACTATCACTCACGGGCGCGGCCGTAAGGGCATCATCATCCGTACTCGTAAGCCTGGCGTAATTGAGACGCTTCGCCGGCTGGTCAAAAAAAGAGGGCTGTGGTTATGACCGTCATGACTCTTGATGTGATCCAGAAACAACCAGCGGCGCTTCGGGGTCTGGTCGGTAAGTACCTAGCTCTACCACGCTGGCAGGACACCTGTGATTATTACAATCAAATGATGGAGCGTGAACGACTGACCGTTTGTTTTCACGCTCAATTAAAACAGCGTCACTCAGTCATGCGCTTAGAAGAAATGGACGAAGCCGATCGCGAGCGTCTTGTCTGCGCTCTGGATGAACTGAGATTCGCATTCAGCCGGTTTCGCCAGCATGGCTCGACTAAGGCAACATTCATTAGCCGTCTTACTGTTAGTCAAAGACGTTCTCTTTACCGTCATGCCGGGCTTACGGATCAAGAGTTCAGTATGCCGCACTGGCGATTGAACGAAGAGGACTGCTACTGGCGCGACAAACTATTCCGCGCTTTGCGAGAACTGTTTAGCCTTTTTGAGTACGCGCCAACCATTTTAACCTCGGTAAAACCTGAGCAGTATTTACATTAATTAATCTGTCTTCGTTTTATTACGCGCCTTACAGCGTGGGGACTCCTTTTGTCTGGAGATAGGAAAATGCAAAAACAAAATACAGCGCAGCGGGGCATGTATTCGGTACTTCTGGCGCAGGCAGTAAGCGAAGCGCAGCGCGACACAGCGACCCGTTTCTCTTCTCAGTTTGACGGTCTTATCGCGCATATCAGTAAGTCAGAACTAAACCGCACCGAGATTATCGAGTTATTAGGTCAGGAGTCGGAAAAGTTACACAACTCGATTTTTGGTAGAGCGGATTAACCACTTTTAACAGGAAGTAAAAATGAGCATACGCATCGAGATAAATCACCAGTACGTTATTACCAGCGACCGCTATCAATTTATTTTGCAGGAAAAGAAAACCGCTACATCCGGCAAGAATGAAGGTAAGGAATGGCTGGATGTAGTGGGTTACTACCCGACAATTTCTAAGCTCGTTTCCGGTCTTGTTTTGCATGACCTTTTAACGGGAGACGCCACTCGTTTCTCGGCGCTTGAAACTCAGATTGAGCGCGTAGCGAAGCAATGTCTGGACGCCTTCACTTCAAATGGCCGTTGAACCTCGGGGGCGTATTGCCCCCTCGCCACCGCCTCCTTTCTCGAAGAACACCGATGATACATTCGTCGGTGCTTATCCCTGGAATGCCCCACGCTCTGCAATTGGCCGTGACAGACCCCTTACACGTGGCGAATTCCGTCAGGTGCAAGGTGTTTTAGGTAAAGTTAATCGCCTGCCATACGTCTTAAAAACGTTGTTCAACTCTCGGTATGACTTTATCCGTCGTACTAAAAGCCCACTTCATAGTTTCTATTTCCTTAACAACACCGTCGAGCAAAGGGTCGGGCCGCGTCTTGAGCAGGTCAATCAGCTTAATGGAATGAACGAGACCGCATCGCTACTCTTCATGAGTGAGCGAGAAAGCTATTCGCGTTTACCTGGTATGAGTGACAAGGCGCTCAAAAAGTTTGCAGCTCGTATCGCTTCGCAGCTCTATGTTGCTTATGAAGAATTAAGCGACGCTTGGGCTGAAGCTCACGGCGGTAAAGAGACTCTTTTCACCGATGAGGCGCAGGCGCATTTATATGGTCACGTTGCCGGTGCAGCGCGTGCATTCAATATCACCCCGATGTTCTGGAAAAAATACCGCAAAGGGCAGATCACAATTCGCCAGGCATTTTCCGCTATCGCTCGTCTGATTAACGATGAATGGTGGATTAACCAGTTTAAGGCGCAGCGAATGCGCTGGCACGAGGCATTGCTGATTGCAGCCGGTGAGGTGAATAAAGACCGTTCTCCATACGCCAGCAGAACGGCGATCCGCGACGTGCATTCTCGCCGCCTGGCTAACCTCGAATACCTCAAATCGTGCGAACTGGAAAACAAAGTGACTGGTGAGCGCATCGATCTCATCAGCAAAGTCATGGGAAGTATTTCAAACCCTGAAATTCGTCGTATGGAACTGATGAACACTATCGCAGGCATTGAACGCTATGCGGCTGGGCAGGGTGACGTCGGGATGTTTATCACTATCACCACGCCATCGAAGTATCACCCGACGCGTCAGGTAGGAAAGGGCGATAAAAAGACGGTGCAACTTAATCACAGTTGGAATGAAACCGCCTTTACGCCGAAGGACGGACAGCGGTATTTGTGCCGTATCTGGAGCCTGATGCGTACAGCTTTTAAAGATAACGATTTGCAGGTCTACGGGATGCGCGTTGTCGAGCCGCATCATGACGGAACGCCGCACTGGCACATGATGCTTTTTTGCAAACCTGAGCAACGCAAACACATCACTGAAATCATGCGCCGTTATGCCTTAAAAGAGGATGGTGATGAAAAGGGCGCTGCAGCACAGCGCTTTGAGGCGAAGCACCTCAATCAGGGTGGCGCAGCCGGTTATATCGCAAAATACATTGCGAAGAATATCGATGGTTACGCGCTTGATGGTCAGGTCGATCACGACACCGGAAAGCCTCTCACTGATACTGCCGCAGCTGTAACCGCATGGGCGTCTACGTGGCGTATCCCGCAATTCAAATCTATTGGCCTGCCAACGATGGGCGCATATCGAGAGCTGCGCAAACTGCCTCGCGGCGTAAGCATTGCTGATGAATTCGATGAGCGTGTCGAGGCGGCGAGGGCTGCAGCTGATGAAGGTGAATTTGACCTGTATATCGCAGCGCAGGGTGGGGCGAATGTTCCACGTGATAGCCAGACCGTCCGTGTGGCTCGTAATGTGACTGACGAGGTCAACGCCTACGAAGAGGACATAGAGAGAGTCGTGGGCATCTACGCCCCGCACTTAGGCTCTGAGCTTGTACACGTTACGCGCACAACCGAATGGCGCATCGTTCCAAAGCTTTTGGCCGTTGAGACTTTGACTTTAAAAAGCGGCATTGCCGCGCCTCGGAGTCCTGTCAATAACTGTGGAAAGCTCACCAACGAAGGTTCATTTTTGATGACCATTTGCTCTGATGATCAAGCCAACATACTCCAACCATTGATATTATGTGAGGCCTCAGTTCGACAAGGCTTAGTAATAACTCCAGAACGGGGTTTGGTGAAGGTTAAAAAATCATTAATTAAAGTTTGAGTTAAGTGTTAGGCAGCTAAACTCTATAATCAAAAATGGCCAAGATGAAGACGTATCCCTTTATCGTGAGATACGTCAATTCGCATAAACAGTGTTAATCTGGCCATTCCCAATTGTCGTAGTGCTGAATCTTTTCTGTAAGTTCTTGAGGGGCACTACCGGGGGAAAGATTAGCTGCATAGCCTATGGTACCTATGTAGTTAATATTTTCTGCAGTAAGATTATTTCTTTCCCATGGCCTAATCCTACAATTTGGTTCACAAATTGCGACATCACGATTAATAAATTTCAACCATGATATGCTTATGACTTCCGCCCCTGCAGCCTTAAGATACATTCTTGCTGTCTCATGTGCATTGCCCTCAGTGCAAAAGTCATCAATAACCAAAATCTTTTTGCCACGTAAAGAAGGTCTGTTGGCGTATCTTTCACTTGTGGAAAGGTTTTTAATAGGTGAGGGGTTTAAATTAACGGTATTTATCTGCGATGTAATTTTAACTTGATTGTTTTCTATTCGCGCTTGCTGTGATTTTACTGCTGTCGTATGTCTTACGAAAAGATCTTTTAAATATTTTCCTTTAAAAGATACAGCAAGTCCTTTTAAATCATGCTCCATGATATTGGCGAGCTTATAAGGGGCGGTGGAATTATGCCCAACGTAAGTGGTTATAAAACTAGCACCTTCACTTAATCCAGAGAAATAAATACTAGCTCCAAGATATCTTATCCAGAAGTCTGGGCTTCCCACTGATAGTTTTGCTAAATCACGTGCATTTGCGGAGTACATAGTAAATTCGGGTTTGTAAGTGCTAAATGGAGCAAGGGCAAAATAGTGAACATCATCATTAAAATGGCCTTGCCAGCCCCAAAGTTGTTCTCTTAAACAAAATACATCTATAAACCTCGCAATTTCTTTTGGCTCTGAGAACTGAAATCCGTATTCATTTACTGGCTCGTACCACGTTGCATTGATGAAGAGGGTATGACCATTCGTTGATGCCTGTAAATCCTCCTCAGAACGGCCGATGTAAATCATTTCGTTACGTTTAAGATTTAAGGAATCCATTATGAAATCAATGGCTTTTCCTGTTTGCTTCGGGGGTATGTCATTGTTAAGCTCGCGACAAAAATGAATTGAATCTGGGAATCGATTTTTTAAATATTCATCTAAAGAAATATTTCCTTGTGAAGTTCTAACATTCCTATTTTGATTTGTCAGAAATAGAACCTTTATGTCCCTTGACTTTAAAAACGAAAAAAGCTTAGAAAGTTCGCTATCTATTTTTGATTTGAGCTCTTGAGATTGAGGGTTTGATGTCGTTGCAAGGACAACATCTGCAATTGAAAATATAACAGCTTTTAAGTGCATACTATTCATCTCCCAGAAGTGATAATTGCTGTAATTTAGTATCTTTCTTAGACTTAATTAATGTGATTAAATCCTGGAATTTGGAAAGTGGCGTTTCCATTATGATTGCGGAGTAGAAATCAAGTGAGTATTTTATTTCTTCACTCACTGAGCACCCTCTGAGTAATGGGCATAAAATGGTTCTTTTTAACTGCGCAGCATTTTTAACAGTATGAGCGGTTCCACTTTTTAAATTCCATTCCACTGGGATTAAAATATCACTTAATGCCGCTTGGATACGATTCCTTCTTACGAAGTTCTCTTGGGAAGGTTTTTGATTCGGTAGATATTCAGTAAGTATTAACCCACCTTTATTAATTATATGAGTTCTTAATTCTAAGCTGTTTTTTGGGTAGTTCGAGTTTACTCCAGTACCCAGTACTGCTATCGTAGGTATATTGAATAGCAGGGAGGCATCATGCGCAGCCTGATCTATACCGTATGCGAGTCCACTAACTGTAACGTAATCTGATTCGATAAACTGCGCAATTACCGATTGAGTTAAATAAAGGCCTAAGGAAGTTGGGTTTCTAGTTCCAACAACGCCCACACAATTGTTATTTAATAATGATGTATTGCCTTGTGCAAATAGCCAATAAGGTGGCTCGGGCAGATCTTTTAATTTTTCCGGGTAATCGGGTGACCCATAATGTATTATTTTATATCCACTATTGTGATAGTGAGTGAGTAGGCTTTTGGCAGCGGATATCATTCCATCACGAAATGCAGACCAGTTTTCTTCATTCAATGAATACGGGAGGCGGTTAACTTTGACTCCTAGCATTGACTCGAATTTTGATAAGGACTGGCAAGTAACTACATCTCTAAAACGAATTCCCTTCTGAGCGATTTTATAAAGAGACCAATAACTTACACCACGTATTTCAGATAGCGCTAACAAAGCCGCGCTTTCCGTGTTCCATCGAGCTGTTTCTGTATCAGTCATAGCTATAGCCAAAGATAAAGAAGTTTTATGTTTTTTATCATAGGATTGTAGAAATGTGTAGCGCAATAGCAGTAGAAATTTAGGTTGCATGAAAATGCATTAACTTGGATGTTAAAAATTCAAGTCTCCATCACGATTTTCCCCATAGCTACCACCTCGTAACCCTGAGTATGCAAGTGCATTAAAACCGACCCATTAAGCGGGCAGGCGTGGCGGGGAAAGCATTGCGCGCCAGATGTGGTGTCAGTATTTAATTGTGTACGCCTGCGAGCCTCCTGACGGCGCTGCCGCTTCGCTGGCCTGCGACGGGGCTGACTGATAAATGCGTTGCGTGTGGCGCGTCTGAGGCGGTCTGTGATGATGCCGCCCGGAGGCGGCATTTTTTGCGGGTTTTATTCTGATTCGAGGCTGTAATCTTTAAAGCGGATCACCTCCATTCCGAGCCAGTCGTTTACCTCTTTGAAACGCTCCTGCAGTGGTGACAGCTCGTTACGCACAAACACCTTCGCCACCTTCTCGACATCACCCATTGAGCCGATATTTTCAGGCTTGCCGCCCATCAACTGGAACGGCACGCGGTGCGCATCGAGCAGGTCAGCGGCGCTCACTTTTTTGATATTGAAAAAATCATCCTTCGTGGCGACTTCACTCAGTGGCACGATCTTAATGCCGTCCGGTTTTCCGTTGGGTGCATAGAAAAACAGGTTTTTAAAATTCCCGAGCCCTTTCGAATCCCGCATTGCAGAGCGCAGCGACTCAACGTCGGTGCTGCTTTGCGCCGCGTCAGTGACGTACATGATGTAACCCGCGTGTGCGCCGTTCTGGTAATACTTGCGACGAAACAGCGTGGCGGACTCATTCAGCCAGGCGGAATTGAGCGCGCTCAGGTATTCCGGCATCCCGTAAAGCTCCTGATTAATATCAGGCTCAAGCAGATGG
>RCUQ01001068.1_pt1 | contig 11100 bp, 8 predicted proteins | sample 2166351 | NCBI WGS metagenome assembly RCUQ01 (sample SAMN09932597, study PRJNA488358) | compost metagenome | feature: garden; material: soil; isolation source: compost soil in acetonitrile-enriched culture | place: Germany: Experimental Botanical Garden Goettingen | collected 2016-01-27
CCACGAGGTCGATCGCCCCCACGCCCAGGCTGCCGGTGGTGGCCGAGACGGTGTCGACGGTCAGGATCTGATCCATGTTCGCGCCCACCTGCATGGTGATTTGGGACGGCTGGCCGGCGGCGGTCGGCCAGCTCTCGGTCCAGGGCGTCCAGTCGGCAGGGGTGGCGGTGGGGCCGTTGGCGATGACGGCCGCGGCGTTCAGCGAGGCGCCGCCGTAGCTGGAGCCGGCGATCGAGCCGGTGTCCGCGTCGCTCAGGTTCAGCCGGCCGGCGCTCCAGCCGCCCATCCAAGCGGCGGCGTTGGCCTGGAAGTCGGCCAGGAAGGCGGCCTGGTTGGCGTAGCCGGCCATCACGGCGACGTCGTCGATGTCAGCGCCGGGGGTCGAGGCGAGCATGGTCATGGCGGCACGCAGACCGGTCGCGTGACCGTTGGCGCGTAGGCGATCGTCGAGGTACTTGGTCGCGACGTACCCGGCCGAGTAGTCCCGACTGGTGCCGCCCCAGGCGCTGGGGCTGACCATGTTCACGAGGGCCTGGCGGTTGGCGAGGGTGTTGCCGCCCATCGAGGCGAGGTCGGCCGAGACGCGGTCGTCGGCGCCGTGCACGAACTCGGCGCTGCCTTCCATGAACCAGGTGGGCATGCCCATCCAGTTGGTTTCGTCGAACATGATCGCATGGACCAGCTCGTGCGCGATGATGCGGTCATTGAAGAAGGGACCGGTGCCGAGCCCTCCGCCACCGACGAAGTCGGCCATGTCCACATGCAGCTCGAGAGTCGGAGCCGGCCCGCCGCCCGCCGCGCTGACGAAGGCCGCCACCCCGCCGGCGCCGTCTATTTCGTCGAGCACGATCGTGAGCCCGTTGGCCGGCGCAATGCCGCCGATGCCGTACCGGGTGGCGACGGCGTCCCAGGCGTCTTTCAGGATCTGCTGCTGCAGGGCGTCCAGGACGGCCTGGCGCTCGGCGTCGGTGAAGGTGGAGCCCGTCAGCACCTGGATGCCGTTGAAGGTCGTGGTCTCGGCCGTGCGGTCGATCTCGGCGAGGAGCTGGGCGACTTCGTCTTGCATCGCCTGGCGATCGCCGACCGTGTAGGTGCCGTTGGCCGCCTGCACGGCCAGCTCGCGGGCGCGCTGGAGCATCGTGTGCATGGTCGAGAGGCCCGCTTCGGCGACCTGCGTGAGCGAGATGGCGTCCTGGACGTTGCGGGCGGCCTGCTGGCTGCCGCGCACCTGGGCGCGCAGCGACTCCGAGATGCTGAGGCCCGCGGCGTCGTCCGAGGCGCGGTTGACGCGCAGCCCCGAGCTCAGGCGCTCCAGGCTCGTCGCCAGGTGCCGGTCGTTTTGGCTGGTCTGACGCCAGGCGTTGAGGGCGCTGACGTTGGTGTTGATCCGCAAGGCTGCACCTCCATGTGCGACCGTACGCAGGGGAACGCCGCGCCCCATCCTTGGGACGCAACGAAACGGGTAGGGACCGCTTGGCCCCTACCCATCTATCGAAGGCTGAGCTGTGACACTTAAGCGATCAGCGTCACAACTGAACAAGAAGGTTTGATGTCGGCTACGACTCCCACATCGGGATGGCGACGCCCTTCTCGCGGGCGGTCGCTTCGGCTTCCTCGTAGCCGGCGTCCACGTGGCGGATGACGCCCATGCCGGGGTCCGAGGTCAGGACGCGCTCCAGACGGGCGTCGGCTTCCGGGGTGCCGTCGGCGACGATCACCATGCCCGCATGCAGCGAGTAGCCGATGCCCACGCCGCCGCCGTGATGCAGCGAGATCCAGCTCGCGCCGCCCACCGCGTTGATCAAGGCGTTGAGGTAGACCCAGTCCGCCACGGCGTCCGTGCCGTCCTTCATCGACTCGGTCTCGCGGTTGGGGCTGGCCACCGAGCCGCAGTCCAGGTGGTCGCGGCCGATCACGATGGGCGCCTCCAGCGTGCCGTCGGCCACCAGCTGGTTGATCATGCGGCCGAGCTTGGCGCGCTCGCCGTAGCCCAGCCAGCAGATGCGCGCCGGCAGGCCCTGGAAGTGCACCTGCTCGCGGGCCATTCGGATCCAGTTGCAGAGGTGCTCGTCGTGGGCGAACTCCTTGAGGATCAGCTCATCGATCTTGGCGATGTCGTCCGGGTTGCCGGAGAGCGCCGCCCAGCGGAAGGGGCCCTTGCCCTCGCAGAAGAGCGGGCGGATGTAGGCCGGCACGAAGCCGGGGTAGTCGAAGGCGTTGGCCACGCCGTGGTCTTTGGCCACCTGGCGGAGGTTGTTGCCGTAGTCGAAGGCGATCGCGCCCTTGTCCTTCATGGCCAGGATCGCCCGGACGTGGGTGGCCGCCGATTCGCCGACGCGCTTGAGGTAGCCGGCCTGGTCGCGCTCGCGCATGGCCTTGCCCTCTTCCAGCGTCATGCCGGTGGGCAAGTAGCCCGTCAGCATGTCGTGGGCGCTGGTCTGGTCGGTGACGACGTCGGGGATCATCCCGCGCGAGACCATCTCGGGCAGGATCTCGGCGGCGTTGCCGGGCAGGGCGATCGAGAGCGCCGTGCCCGCAGCCGCCGCGGCCTTGGCCATCTGCCAGGCCTCGTCCAAATTGGCGGCTCTGGCCATGCAGTAGCCGGTCTCGAGGCGGCGCTGGATGCGGGTCTCGTCAATTTCGATCGCGATGACCACGCCGCCGTTCATGGTGACGGAGAGCGGCTGAGCGCCGCCCATGCCGCCGAGGCCGGCCGTGACGGTGACGGTGCCTTTCAGGCTGCCGTTGAAGGCCTGGCGGCCGAGCGCGCCGAAGGTCTCGTAGGTGCCCTGCAGGATGCCCTGGGTGCCGATGTAGATCCAGCTGCCCGCGGTCATCTGCCCGTACATCATGAGGCCCTTGGCTTCGAGGTCACGGAAGTGCTCCCAGGTGGCCCAGTGACCGACGAGGTTCGAGTTGGCGATCAGCACGCGCGGGGCGTCGGCATGGCTCTTGAAGCGGCCGACCGGCTTGCCGGATTGCACCAGGAGCGTCTCGTCGGTCTCGAGGGCGATGAGGCTCTTGACGATCGCCCGGAGCGCGTCCCAGTTGCGGGCCGCGCGGCCGGTGCCGCCGTACACCACCAGGTCTTCGGGCCACTCGGCCACCTCGGGGTCGAGGTTGTTGAGCAGCATGCGAAGAGCGGCCTCTTGCACCCAGCCTTTGCAGTTCAGTTTGGCGCCGCGCGGAGCGCGGAGCGGGATGCGGCTCTCGCCGGCCAGCAGTTGCGGCAGGCCGGTGTCGGCGGCGAATTGGGGGGCGGCGGTGGTCATGGGGGGCTTCCTCCAGCGGTGCGTCATCGAACCGAAACGAAACGCCCCAGTATACCAACCCGCCACGGCGGAAAGCCAGCGCGGCTCGGGCTTCAGCCTTTGCGCCCCGTCACTTTCACTAGCGTGCGGCCTTCATAGGGCACCCGCCCCAGGGATTCCCAGGTGAACTCGGGTTCCCAGTTTCTCAGGACGTTGTCGGGGAAAATCATGTAGATCGGCCGCTCGGCAAGGTGACGCCGAATCAGTTCGGCCTCGCTGCCGTAGCCGTGATCGATCACGTAGCGTCCGTCGACCGTGAGCACGTCGGGGCGGCGGTTCTCTGCGTAGCGCGCGTACCAGAGCGGCGTGGCCATGTTCCACTCGGTGACGATGAGGGCGTTCGGGGCCACCCGATCGAAGACGGCGGCCAGCGTCGACTCGGCCTCCTCGCCCACGCGCGCCTCGGCCGAAGGCCAGTAGGTCGGCAGAAACGCCAGGGGCGCCAGGGCGACGACCCAGGCGGCCACGAGGGCCGCCGCCCGGCCGAGGGCGGGCCGGCCGCCGCGCGAGGACCCCATGCGGATGGCGCTGATGAGGGTCTGAGCGCCGACAGCGGCTAGCACCAGGGCGACGGCCGTGCTGACGAAGAAGTAGCGGCGGATGTCGCCGTTGATGTAGTTGAGCGCCGAGTACAGCGGGACCAAAAACGCCAGCGCCAGGCCGACGGTGGCCTGCCAGTCGCGCCGAGCGAGCGCGACGAGGCCGACCGCCGCCAGCGCCGCGACCACCCACGTGCCGCCGGGCGTCAGCCAGGCCGCATAGGTGTCGGGCAGGCGGTAGCCCTTCACCAGGAAGTACTCCAGCCCCTTGATCGACAGGAAGCTCATGTCTTGTTGAAACTGGGCGCCCGAGACCATCGCCCAGAACCGCTCGGGGGTCGAGGGATCCATATAGTTCAAGGCGGGCTTCTGGGCGGCGCGCAGGGGCAGGTAGGCGAAGACCGACAACCCGGCGAGGCCGCCCCCAAAAGCGGCGGCCCAGGGGCGCCAGTCCAGCCAGCGGCGGCCACCGCCAAGCAGCATGTACGCGGCGAGCGCGGGCATCACCATCGAGAATTGGAGGTGGTTGCCGAGGGCCAGGCCGACCCACACGCCGAGCAGAGCGAGCCGCCGGTGGCTGGGAGAATCGCGCCAGGCGTGAGCGAGCGCGAAGGCGCCGAGCACGAAGAGCACATGGAGCGGAAAGGGATCGGCGCGGTTCGCGACGTTCCAGAAGGGCGCGTGGAAGGCCAGGGCGATCGCCGCCCCTAGCGCCGTCAGCTGCCCGGCGCCGAGCCGCCTGGCGTACACGACCAGCATGGCCGCGGCCCCGGCGCCGCACAGTCCCGAGAACAGGTTCATGCGCCAGGCGATGCTGCCTTCGGGCCAGAGCGCCGCGAGCTTGCCGAGCAGCGTGAAGGTCGGGTAGCCGGGCGCGTGAGCGATGCCCAGGATGTGCGGCACCAGCTGGAACTCGGCGATGTCCCAGAAGCCCACCCCGCGCATCGCCGTCAGGCGGTAGACGATCGCCGCCAGCACGAACGCGGCGGCGGGCGCGAGCCAGGCGGCGCGTTCGCGCTGGGGAGACTCAAGTGGGGAGTCGGGCGTGACGGGGCCGGGGTTCGGTCGGGTGTCGAGCATGGTCCGTGGCTCAGGCTCAGGCGCGGCGCTCGCCGAGGATGCCGACAATCACAAAGACGGCCGCGGCCATCACCAGCTTGAGCATGGCGAAGATGCCGCCCTGGGCATCGCTCGTCAGCGCCACCAGGGCCGAGCGGGCCTGGCCGGTGGGGACGAGCTCGTTGAGGATGGAGGGGGCGCCGGAGAAGAGCGGCACCACGCAGATCAAGAGCGCGAGGCCGAGCAGGCCGACCAGCTTCCAGTCCGTGTCGCTCCAGGTGGCGATCGCCAGGCCCAGGCTGACCATGGTCGCGACCGTCACGGCCCCCACCAACAAGAGGGCCGGGTGCTGGTAGGACGCCGGGCCAATCAGCCACGCGCCGACCGTCAGCAAAGCGCCGGGCACCAGGGTCACGGGCAAGAGGGCGATGAACGCGCCGATCCAATGCTCCCCGGCCGAGACCGGCAGCGACTTCCAGCGCGCCAGCACCGAGCGCTCCATGCGGCCGAGCAGGGCCGCCGGCAACACCCCGATCAGCAGCCAGCCGGTGAGCAGAAGCTGCATCCAGCGGCCCGCGTCGCGTGAGCCGGCGCCCCACAGTGCCAGGCTGACGAGGGGCAAGGCCACGAACACCAACAAGGCGGCGGCGTTGGGGCGAAGGCGCGCCCACATGAGGTGACTCGAGGCGAAAGCCGACATCTAGGGCGTGTCCTCCACCAAGAGCCGCGCCAGGCGGGATTCCAAGGTCTCGGGGCGCACCTCGACACTCGCCAGTCGCTCCACCTCGAAGGGGCGCTCCTCGCCGCCGAGCACCAGCTTGGGCAGCTCGGTGCGGTAGTCCTGCACCTCGACCTCCTGGGTGCGGACGGCCGAGCGCTTCTGGTAGGTGAGCAGCACGCGGCCGCGGCCCGGGGCGGCGAGGGCCGAGGCTTCCCCGTCAAAAGCGAGGCGGCCGGCGCGCAGCACTGCCACGCGGCCGGCCTGGGCGGCCATCGCCGGCTGGCTGGTCGCGACGATCACGGTGCGGCCCTGGGCGGCCAGCTCGCGGAAATGCGCCCAGGCCTGCTCGGCGAACGGGGCGTCCGCGTGGGCCAGGGGCTCGTCCAACAGCAAGACGGGCGCCTGGGTGATCAGGGCCGCGCCGAGGCTGACGCGCTTCTGCCAGCCCATGGCCAGCTGGCCGACGGGGTCCTTGCGGCGCTTGCGCAGGCCCAAAAACTCGAGGGTCTTCTCGAGGTCGTTGCCGAGCTTCAGCCCGGCGCCCTCGCCGAAGATGCGCAAGTTGTCCTCGACCGTCAGGTCCGTGTAGAGCCCGCCGCCTTGCGGCATGTAGCCGAGCAGCTTGCGCGAGGCCGGCTTGGCCGGGTCCAGGCCGCGCATGCGGACCAGGCCGGATTGGGGCCGCTGAATGCCGGCGAGGAGCTCGAGGAGAGTCGACTTGCCGGAGCCGGACAGGCCCACCAGCGCGACGACGGCGCCGACCGGCACCTCCCAGCGCAGACCGACGAGCAAGGGCTGGCGGTAGCCGAACTGCAAATCGGCGACCGAAACGGCGACCTCAGGCACTGGCGCGCTCGGTGTCGGCCAGTTCGGCGCGGACACGGCGGGTCAGGATCGCGACGAGTTCCCCGTTCAGCTGCGTGCCCGAGACTTCCTTCATGATGGCGAGCGCCCGCTCGGGGTGCATGCCGTCGCGGTAGGGGCGATCGGAGGTCATGGCGTCGTAGGTGTCCGCGACGGCGACGATCTGGGCGAGCACGGGGATGGCGTCGCCTTTGAGGCCCTCGGGGTAGCCGCGGCCGTCGATGCGCTCGTGGTGGTAATAGACCAGATCGAGCATCTCCTGGAAGTCCTCGATCGGCTCGAGGATCTCCTTGCCGACGACCGGGTGAATCTTGATGTGCTCGAACTCGTCGTCCGTCAGCCGGCCGGGCTTGTGCAGCACCTCCTGCTTGACGGCGATCTTACCGATGTCGTGGAGCACCGCGCCGTGCCGCAGCACCTCGAGCTCCAGGTCCGACAGGCCCAGATCCTCGCCGATCATCAGGCTGTAGTCCGCCACGCGGGCCGAGTGGCCGGCGGTGTAGGGGTCGCGGGCCTCGAGGGCCTGGGCGAGGGAGTCGACCATGGTCACGACGTTCTTGCGCAGGCGCTCCAGCAGCGCGTTGCGCTCGCGCTCCTTGCGCAACGCCAGCGTCAGGCCCCGAATGGTCGAGAGCAGGTCGTCCATGTCGACGGGCGCCGGCCGCACGTGGTCGACGCCCAGGTCGTGGGCCAGGCGGCCGGTGGCCGGCTCGGCGTCGAGGCCGATGATGATGGAACGCACGCCCGGGTGCGCGAGGCGCGCATGGCGGATAGCCTCGGCGCCGTCGGGGCCGTGGCCGCCGGCCACCACCACCGAGAGGCCCTCGACGGCGTCGCACAACGCGCGGGCCTCGGCGGCGTCGCTGGCCGCGTGGACGCGGAAACCTTCCCTGGCCAGGATGCGCGCCACCGTGTGACGCACCACGGCCTCGGCTTCAACCACCAGGATCTGCTCACCCATGCTTGTCTCCTCAAGCCCACGCGCTTGGTCGGTTTCGACATCATACGCCAATCAGGCATCACCAGGCAACGCCCATGCGGGCGCCCGGACGACTCTTATAGAGGGGCCCACGCCAAAACGTGCGTCCATCGAGACGAAGGTCCCGGTGAGAAGCCCTGATCGGGGCGGGGCCAGGCCTCATCAAAACTTGATCTCGACCCGGATGTAGGCCGCCGCCAGGGCGCCTGCCGCGTCGGCGGCGAGATCGCCCGCGTCGAACTGGCGATCGAGAAGCTCTTTCACCCAGCCGCCGAAAACCGTCACCCCGACGGCGTGCTCTGGGCGCATGCCGGCGCGCATCAGCTGGTCAGCGACGACGTAGCTCACGCCGAAGTGGGCGGCCTTGTCGACGGGAACCGGCAGGTCGAGGGCCAGGGCCGGAGCCTGTGGCCAGATCGCGAGCAAGGCGCAGGCGACCCAGCCAGGATTACACTTGAAATACGAACGAGATGACATTGCGATAAAGGAGCCTCCCAGCGGGTAACATAACCTTGCGCCGTGACGGCGATCACTCGGTCGTTTGGCACATGGGGCCGACCGAGCCGGAGAGGCCGGTCGCCTGGCCCATTTCACGAAACCACAAAATTTTTAAAATTTGCACAAAAAAATGTGGTTTCTTTGCCCTGGACTTGTTAGAATGGTGACATTGTGCCGCTATTCGAGCAAGGGTTTCCCGCTCGTGGAAGGAGATTCAGCGTTTCATATGACGCAAACTGCCCAGACGACCTCCGTGGTTCAAGACGCCAACGCCTATTACGATGAGCTGCTGAAAGCCGCCGGCGTCACCGCCGAGCAGTATCAGCAGATGCAGGCGGACCTGATCGCCGCGAAGAACGCGTTCGGTGAGCGGTCTCAGTGTCCTTATCTCCGTCCTCAGTTCGTCAGCGCCGATCAGTGGGCCCACGTCCAGAAGACCGCCGCGCTCGTGAACTCGGCCATGGTGAAGGCCGGCAAGCTGATCCTGGCCGACGAGTCGCTCCGCGAGCTCTTGTGCCTGACCGACGGCGAGAAGACCCTGATCGAGCCCGACCCGGGCTACGACTGGCTCTCTCCCCACTGCCGCTACGACTCGTTCTTGACCGACGACAGCTTCGCCTTCGTCGAGTTGAACGGCGAGAGCCCCGCGGGCCCCGCCTACACCACCGTGCTCGCCAACATCTGGCTGGAGCACCCGCTCACCAAGCCCGTGATGGACCAGTTCCAGACCCGCTTCAAGCTCGAGACCTTCGACGTGCGGGTGCCGCTCCTGCACATGCTGACCAGCCTGTACGCCGAGTGGCGCGCCAACGGCCACACCGATCGCCCCGAGAAGCCCGTCATCGGCATCATCGACTACGAAGGCCTCTCCACCCAGCCCGAGTTCGAGCTGTGCCAGGAGTACTTCACCGAGCAGGGCTACCAGACCCTGATCGCGGACCCCCGCAAGCTTCGCTACGAGAACGGCCGATTGCTCAGCCCCGATGGCGTCGCCATCGACGTGGTCTACCGCCGCGTGCTGACCAACGAGTTCCTCGATCACTTCGCCGACGTGCAGGCCATGTGGAACGCGTACAAGGACGGCGCGGTGTGCGTCGTGAACCCCTTCCGCTCCAAGCTGCTCCACAAGAAGAGCATCTTCGCCATCATCACCGATGAGCGCGTGATGCCCCACTTCACCGCCGAGGAGCAAGAGGCGATCAAGTCGGCCGTGCCGTGGACCCGCCTCGTGCGCGAGGGCAAGACCCTGCGCTTCGACGGCACCGAGATCGACCTGTTGCCCTGGATGCGCGAGAACCAGCAGAACCTGGTCGTCAAGCCGAATGACGAGTACGGCGGCAAGGGCGTCTACATCGGCTGGGCCATGTCGGATTCCGAGTGGGAAGCGGCGATCGCCGAAGCCCAGGAGAGCCCCTTTGTGGTGCAGTGGAAGGTGAAAGCCCCCAAGGTGGCGTTCCCCGTGTGGGGCGTCGCCGAGAACGAAGTCGTCTGGGAGCCCCAGACCATCGACCTCGATCCGTTCGTGTTCTTCGGCAAGGCCCACGGGTTCTTGACACGCCTGTCCACCAACGATCTGTGCAATGTCACCGCCGGCGGCGGTATCGTCCCCACCTTCGTCGTCGCGCGCCAGTAAGCGCAGGAGCCTGACCGTCCAATGACGTTCTCCATCAAGGACTTCACCATCGGGGTGGAGGAAGAATACCAAATCGTCGATCCCGTCACCCGTGAGCTCAAGAGCCACGTCTCCGCCATGATGGAGGAAGGTGGCCGGGTGCTCGGCGAGCAGCTCAAGCCCGAGATGCACCAGTCGGTCATCGAAGTGGGCACGGACATCTGCGCCAACGTCAAAGAAGCCCGCGCCGACGTCGGCCGATTGCGCGCCACCGTCGCCCAGCTCGCTCGCAAGAACGACCTGCGCATCGTCGCCGCTTCCACCCACCCCTTCTCGGATTGGCAGAAGCAGGACATCACGGACCGCGAGCGCTACCACATGATCGTGGAAGACCTCCAGGACGTCGCTCGCGGCAATTTGATCTTCGGCCTTCACGTCCACATCGGCATCCCGAACAAGGACCTGGCCGTCGAGCTCATGAACGAGGCGCGCTACTTCCTGCCGCACATCCTCGCTCTGACCACCTCGAGCCCCTTCTGGGTCGGCCGTAAGACCGGCCTGAAGAGCACCCGCTGCTCGATCTTCAAGCAGTTCCCCCGCACCGGCGTGCCCGACGAGTTCCGCAGCTACAGCCACTTCGAGTCCTACGTGGACACGCTCGTGCGCACGGGCTGCATCGACGACGGCAAGCGCATCTGGTGGGACGTGCGCCCCCACGCCTATTTCAACACCATCGAGTTCCGCATCTGCGATCTGCCGACGAACATCGACGACACGATCGCGGTGGTGGCCCTGATTCAGGCCATCGTGGCCAAGCTCTACACCCTGCGCTCCAAGAACATGGGCTTCCGGGTCTACCCCCGTCAGCTCATCGAGGAGAACAAGTGGCGCGCTTACCGCTACGGCCTGGACGGCAAGCTGATCGACTTCGGTCAGCAAACGGAGCTCCCCGCCCGCGTCCTGATCCAGGAGCTGCTGGAGTTCGTCGACGACGTCGTCGACGAGCTGGGCAGCCGCGATGAGATCAACCATATCCACACCATCTTGCAGCGCGGCACCAGCGCGGATCGTCAGCTCGAGATCTTCCGGGAGACCAACGACCTCAAGGCCGTGGTGGACTGGTTGATCGAGGAGACGGTCGGCGGCGTCGACCTGAAACAAGCGATCGCCACGACGGCAAAGGAGAACTAATCACCCATGGCACCGAAGAAAGTCGGCATTCTCTGCGGTTTTGAAGACACCTTCCCGCAGGCGTTCATTCAGAAGGTCAACGAGCTGGGCGGCGGCGAGGTCGTCGGCGAGTTCGTCCGGGTCGGCGCGCCCAAGATGGCCGAGCATTCGGGCTACGACGTGATCGTGGACCGCATCTCCCATGAGATCCACACCTACAAGCCGTTCCTCAAGAACGCCATGCTGACCGGCACCTACGTGATCAACGATCCCTTCTGGTGGCAGGCGGACGACAAGTTCTTCGACGGTGGTCTGGTCTCCCAGCTGGGCGTTCCCCACCCCAAGAC
>RCUQ01001070.1_pt1 | contig 11096 bp, 9 predicted proteins | sample 2166351 | NCBI WGS metagenome assembly RCUQ01 (sample SAMN09932597, study PRJNA488358) | compost metagenome | feature: garden; material: soil; isolation source: compost soil in acetonitrile-enriched culture | place: Germany: Experimental Botanical Garden Goettingen | collected 2016-01-27
GCTTCTTCTGAAGACAATCAATATAAGTCTGTTCCGAGTCTAGCGAATCTTGAACTGCCTGAGAATGCGGCTTACCTGCACCTTACTTCTAACGAGACTATTGAAGGCACGCAGTTCCAATCCTTCCCGGATACAGGAAATGTACCTTTGATTGCGGACATGTCCAGCGATATTCTGTCACGTTCTTTTGACTTGAAGAATTTCGGAATGATCTATGCGGGTGCTCAGAAGAACCTTGGTCCTTCAGGCGTAACCGTAGTAGTTGCCCGTGAAGAACTAATTCAGAATTCACCAAAGCATATTCCAACCGTGCTTAGATATGATACACACACCAAGAATAACTCTCTTTATAATACTCCTCCATCCTTCTCGATCTATATGGTGAACCAGGTACTTAAATGGATTGAGGAACAAGGTTCCCTTGCCGGAATTGAAGCTAAGAACCGTGAGAAAGCACAGCTTCTCTACAATGCAATTGACAACAGCGGGGGATTCTTCCGCGGTTTCGCAGATACGGACAGCCGTTCTAACATGAATGTAACCTTCCGCATGGCATCTGAAGATCTCGAGAAACAATTCGTCAAAGCTTCCGAGCAGGAAGGCTTTGTAGGTCTCAAAGGCCACCGCAGCGTTGGGGGCCTACGTGCTTCGATCTATAACGCTGTACCTTACGAACACATCAAAGCTTTGGTTGACTTCATGGGAGAATTCCAAAGAAAGAACGGCTAAGATTAAGCGCATGAAGAAAGGTGATATCCAGAATTCCGGATATCACCTTTTTTGGTTTAATTTCAGTACGAGCATCCCCCCACACTGAATGGAGTGCGTAAAGTCAGGAAGCCCTACATAGAAGAGCTCATTCGACAGACGAGTACGTTATAAGGACGTATGGGTACGCCGTACATGACTTCATAGAGTTATACTGTTTGGATTCATGTTAATCATGATATAATATAAGGATGTATTTTTAGTGATTTTGTAGAGAGAGGTGCTTTCTTCATCATGGCCTTACATATTGTGCTTGTAGAACCCGAAATACCGGCGAATACCGGGAACATTGCCCGCACTTGTGCAGCAACCGGAATTCATCTGCATCTGGTACGCCCCCTTGGATTCCGTACGGATGATGCGACTCTTAAGCGTGCTGGGCTTGATTACTGGTATGCTGTTCATATTGAATATCACGATTCCTTCGCGGAGGTGGAGGAGATGTATAAAGGGAGCAGATTCTTCTTCGCCACAACCAAGGCTGATCAGAGATATAGCGACTTCCAGTATCAGGATGGCGACTTCTTCGTATTCGGAAAAGAAACCAAAGGACTTGCGCCTGAAATCCTGCAGGCTCATCCAGACAGTTTAATCCGGATGCCTATGACCGACAAAGTCCGGTCACTGAATCTGTCGAATTCCGCCGCTATCATCGTGTATGAAGCTCTGAGACAATTGAATTTTCCAGGAATGGATTAGGGTTAACTTGTTGTAAATATGTCCAAAGTTGCGATTTTATAAAGAATTTTCGCAATATTGAGAGTGCTCAGCAGGATTTAGGAAAAAATTGCCGAAATATATTTATTTAAAGACCTTCCATCTTTTTCTTTTCTGGCCGATATATAGAGGGGGATACTTTATTATATCTACAGGAAAGAACCCTTAATGCGCGGTCTGTTTATATTTTTCGGGAGAGGTGTGCTTTTTATGAAACCTGCTGGTGTGGTCCGTAAAGTGGATCAACTGGGGAGAATCGTCTTACCCAAATCGCTTCGGAAGAGATATCAAATGAATGAGGGTGATCCTGTCGAAATTCTCGTGCAGGGCGATCATATCATCCTTGAACGTTATCGTCCCAAATGTGTATTCTGTGGCAATATGGAGGATGTAAGCGAGTTCAAAGAACGGTCCATTTGTGGCCAATGCCTGGTTGAAATGAATCACATACCAAGACACGCTTAATGGGTGTGTTACGAAGCATCGCAGAATTCTGCGGTGCTTTTTAATTTAGAATTTTTGAACAAAAAAAGAAGCCCTTCCTCTGGAAGAACTCCTTCTTTGATTACAAGCCTTTAGTTTTATCATCGTTATATGATGCAGTTAAGATTCCGGCCACGAACAAGGCAAACACTAATGTAATAATCCAGAATGTTAGTGAAAAGGACATGCAGCCACCTCCAACGTATACTCTCTACTCCTATTATAACCATCACAGGAACAAAATTAAAAGATATATTATTTGAAAAATAAAAAATGAGTAGGGACCGGTCGCAGGGCGCCATCGGAAGGCTTGTTAACCACCCTGCCGCCTAGAATCAATGAAGTGGAGCCCCCGCCATCCAGATTGTAAGCACTTTGAACGCCCAGATTATACAGCTTGTCCTGAAGCTCGGGGAGGGATGCTCCGGAATTTCCGTTCTCATCGTATCCATCCACCACGAGCACCAGCAGTTGGTCATCCCGGTAGCTGCCGATCACGGTTCGGGGTGCGCGGTAAGGAGAAGTCAGCCATTTCTCAGGAATTGGGGTCTTGATACCATTCTGTAAAAGGATTGGGACGAAGGTAGCCCCGAATGACGGCTTCAATTTGTCCAGCTGGGACTGACTGGAGAACTTGCCCCCAATTAGCTTGCCTGACTGGTTGAGTCCAACAAAAGAAAGGTCTTTGAAACTTGGCTCGAAGCCGGTTAAATATTTGCCGTTCTGGATTGTTGTACTCAGTGGATAGCGTTTGCCTCCTGAATCCGCGAATCCTCCCGCGTTAATCCCCGCGACCGCTCCGCTGTGTTTAACTGCCTGCATGGTAGTCTCGGAGGAGCCAAGCTTGTCTCCGGCAACAGCCATTTTCATGGCTGACGGGTCCTTTAACTTGATCTTCATGGCATACCCCTTATAGTTGCCGGGGTTAATCTTGTACAATTCAATCCGTATTTTGTCGCTTTGGACGGTCTCATAAGGCGAAGAACCAAACCTGGAAGTAATGCGCCGGTCATATATGGCCTCAGGCCGACTGGAAGTCTTTTGGGCAGCGGTGACCACCTGAGACATGGCTGAAGTCGTCTTTTGATATAAGGCAGCCGTTCTGCGAATGGTTGAAATCGTATATTTCGCGGTCTCTTCGGCGTCTGACAAGGCGGAAGACACCTGGTCGACATGCTGATCAAGTTCGGCTGGAGCAGGTATTTGTACGGGCTGCCCGTCCCAGTTCAGCTGTACGCTTCCGAGCAGAAGGGCAAGGATAAGGCCGAAGAAAGGTGCAGTTGCAAGCAAAAAGAACCGGTTTAGCTGTTTGACCTGAAGGTTCATTTTAACAGATCCATCTTGCTCTGAAGTGTACTCAGCTGCTTTTTAACTTCATTAAGCTGAGTGTAGAGCTTGTTGCTGTTGTCGGTCTTATTGCTTGCATTGTCTTTCGTGAAGGTGAGAAGCTCGTTGAATGACTGAACCTTACTGCCCAGCTGGCTTACCTCATTCGATAACGAGGATAATTTGGAATTATAATCGGCCTTGATTGCATTTGTCTGAGCCTGCCATTTGGCGTCGAGCGTGGAGAGCATGGACTGCTGCAGATGATGGCTGTACCAGTAGGTTGCGGCTATACCTGTACCGATAAGCAGCAGCCAGATCGCGAGAAATACCTTTACGGACGTTCCCTGGGTTCTCGTGCTGCGCGCCGAAGCTTTCGTGGAAACAGGCTCCGTAGAGTAAGACATGTGAATCACCTCAAGCATTTTATAAATTTTTACCAGTTTTCATTCTAACATTCCCTTATCCTGTTCGCAAAATATGTAAATGTTTTCAAAGGTTTATGAGAAAAAAATTATTTCATTATTTGGGAGAATTGGGGTGGGCTGCTCCATACACTAAGACTAGAGCTGAATCGGAGAGGAGCGGATGCGATATGAAGCAGAGTCCTTTTTGGCGTGGGGAGCAAGAGCATGAGCATGACATTATTTCGCTTGCTGGAGAAGGGATAGAGAAAGGGTTGTATCCTGTCAAGAAAGAGCGAATCGTGAACATGAGTGAAGTAAATGTCGAAACAGAAGCTGGCAGCAGAAAATCATGGTTGGGGGAATCAGCGAAATCCCGTTTAATTGAATTCATTATTGAAACTTACAGTTACCATGAACGAACCCGAATAGAGAAGCATTCCCTGCTGCTGACAACCGGCAGGGAGGAGGCCTTGAAGCTGCTGTTTGATGTGCTGGTGAAGTCTGGGGAGACCGTGTTGACCGAGAATCCCGTCTCACCTGTTGTACTTGCTGATCTCATTCGTAGACAAGTGAAGATCGTACAGGTAAGCTGCGATGCTGAAGGTATGCTGCCGGGTGAGTTGAGAAGCCAGCTTGCCCTGCAGAAGCCCGTCCTCGTATATATCACCCCTGATTATTCGGATACAGTCGGGACTTCATGGAGTTCTATTCGCAGACGCGAGATTGTAGAGATCACCCGGCAAGCCGGTATTTGGCTCTTGTCAGATCGAAGCAGCGCAGAGGCCCCCTTTGCTGCTGAGGCAGGTGATTCGCAAAGGGGAGGCCGCTCGTTATTCGAGATCGGCAGTGACCAGAGGCAACACGTGCGAATCGCTGAACTCATGTCCATGGATGGTCACGGCATCCATGCTGGATGGATTCGAGCGAGTGAGCCGCTGATCCAGCGCTTGAAGGATGCGAGAGAGGGGCGGGGCAGCGCGAATGGCGCCCGGGATAAAAGGATTCGAGCGGAAGAGGCGCTGGTTCGGCGCATTAGGGAGGCGAGAGAAGGCCCAGGCGGAGTGGAGGACAGCTGCCCTGGCGGGGTTCCGGCGCAGATGCTGGTGCGGCCCGGCTTCAGCTGGCCGCAGCATGCCGCGGCGCTGAACCGCGAGTACGCTTCGCGGCGAGCAGAAGCACTTGCTGTGCTGGCAGGCAGCCGGGCCCTCGGCGCTGTCTGCCAGCACGCTGCCGGCAGCGGACGCTTCCTGTGGGCGGAGCTGCCGGCAGGTATGGACAGCGGCGCCCTTCTTCGGGCGGCGCGGCTTAAGGGCGCGGCGTTCCTGCCCGGCGCGCGGTGTTATGCGGGAGCGGGGAATCCGCGGACGCTGCGCTTGTCGCTGGCAGAGCAGAGCCGGCAGCGGCTGCGGCTTGGGCTGGAGCGTATTTGCGAGGCAGCAGAGGAGTTCACAGCACGCTGGGAGGGATAGTCGGTTGTTATAAGCGCTGTCCTACAGCCTGCCAACTTTAACTTTTGTTTCATTCGGGCACACCAAGATTTGTTCGGTGACTTACACGGTTGCCCAATCTTCGTTCAGTTCCTCTTGTCAGTCTATAAGTAGAGTTGTATCCTCTTCCGCGGCGGCCGCGAATTGGCGATGGCTTGCCGTCACCTGTTCATATTGCTGCAGCGCAGCTGCTCCTGCCGGAGTTAGGCTGTAGCGGCCGCGGCTGATTCTCTCGAACCAGCCATAATAGTTGCGCTGCAGAATATCTGCAGCTGTGCCTACCCCGCTCTGATCGCGGATCTCTCGCGGGGACATTTGTCCGCCGCCGCGGGACATAACCTCGGCTACCCGAAGCGCTTTCTCGCGGTAAGCGGTCACCAGCTTTTGTCCGCGGCTTCCTCCGACATTATAATCCCCGCTCCGTTCCCGAAATTCATTAGCCAGCCGGCTTACCCGAGTTTTAATCTGTCTTGGTCCGTAACCGACCACTCCTTCAGGTCTACATAGAATCTCGACAAATGGCTTCTTGGTCTTGTAATAAGTTACCGTGATCAGCCCCAGCCCCAGTCTTCGGCACAGCTGTGTAATTTCGCTCCATCGCTGATTATGTGCGCCTTTCTTCTGCCGGTTCCGCTCTACAGCAAGATAGACCTCCTTGCTCAGCTTCTGGCGTGCCTGCCCTTGCAGCAGCAGAGCAAGGTTGAAGGTCTTCTTCATCTCAACGATCAGGGGCTCGCTTTGATCAGGCCGAAATCCCACCAGATCACAGTGCCGCACCTCACTCTTCACCTCATAGCCCTGTTCCTCGAAAAAAAGTTTTAGCGGCTTATACAATTCCGTTTCATGTTGAACCGCCATGTTCATGTGCTCCTTTCTTGGTGCGAAAATATTCGCGGGTAGTCATAGTAAATAGAGTATATCACATGGCTTCCCCTGAAAATTACGAACCATGTAATGTCTTGGTCATGATAAACCTATTTTTCCGATAGGTATAAAATATAGTTCAGATAAAATCGTCAATTAATTGTATAAGCTCGCATAAGTATGTAATATCCTTTTTTAACCGTTGTTAAAGCTCACGGCGTACTGCTCTCAGGGACAGAAAAAGATGCGTAGTTCATATCGGAAGCACAGGAGGTACCAAGCATGGATATTTTTGAACGCGTTGCAGCATACCGGGCAGAAAGTGATCGGTTGGCGTGGAGCGGTACTTTTAAAGAATACATTGAGCTGCTGAAGAAAGACCCGTCTCCGGCCAAAACAGCTCATGCCCGGGTATATGACATGATCGAATCTTATGGCGTAGAAGAAGTAAATGGCCAAAAGCGCTACAAGTTTTTTGAACAGGAGATTTTTGGGCTGGATCGTGCGGTCGAGAAGCTGGTGGAAGAATACTTTCATTCGGCCGCCCGCAGGCTTGACGTACGTAAAAGAATCCTGCTGCTAATGGGACCGGTTAGTGGAGGGAAATCAACGCTCGTCACTCTTCTCAAGCGGGGGCTGGAAAAGTTCTCGCGCACAGATAAAGGTGCCCTGTATGCTATTGAAGGCTGCCCGATGCACGAGGATCCCCTTCATCTTATTCCGCTTGAGCTGCGATCCGAAGTAGAGCAGGAGCTGGGAATTCGGATTGAAGGGAATTTATGCCCGGTCTGCCAAATGAGGCTGAAGACGGAATATGATAATAACATTGAACATGTCAGAGTAGTAAGACTGGAGATTTCAGAAGATGCTCGTGTTGGAATTGGTACCTTCAGTCCATCTGACCCTAAATCTCAGGATATTGCCGACCTTACCGGAAGCATCGACTTTTCGACAATTACCGAGTACGGTTCCGAGTCCGATCCCCGGGCATACCGGTTCGACGGAGAGCTGAACAAGGCCAACCGGGGGCTGATGGAATTCCAGGAAATGCTGAAGTGTGACGAGAAATTTCTATGGAATCTCTTGTCGCTAACTCAGGAAGGCAATTTTAAAGCGGGGAGATTTGCGTTAATTAGTGCAGACGAACTTATCGTCGCGCACACGAACGAAACCGAGTACAAAGCTTTTATTGCAAATAAGAAGAACGAAGCGCTTCAATCCCGGATGATTGTCATGCCGATTCCGTATAACCTCAAGGTGTCGCAGGAAGAGAAGATTTACTCCAAGCTCATCAGCCAAAGTGATATGAACCATATTCATATTGCTCCGCATTCCCTGCGAGCTGCAGCGATCTTCTCTATTCTCACCCGCCTTAAGGACTCCAAGAAGCAGGGCGTCGATCTGCTCAAGAAGATGCGTTTGTACGACGGAGAAGAGGTGGAGGGCTACAAAATTGCCGACCTCAAGGAACTTCAGAATGAGTATCTGGACGAAGGCATGTCCGGTGTTGATCCGCGCTATGTTATTAACCGGATCTCCAGTGCGCTGATTAAGCAGGATCTTCAGTGCATTAACGCTTTGGATATATTAAGAGCGATCAAGGATGGCCTGGACCAACATGCCTCAATCACCCGGGAGGAACGTGAACGGTATCTGAACTTTATCGCAATTGCCCGCAAAGAGTATGATGAACTGGCCAAAAAAGAAGTACAAAAGGCCTTTGTCTATTCGTTTGAGGAGTCTGCACGCACTCTGTTTGAGAACTACCTCGATAATATTGAGGCGTTCTGCAACTGGTCCCGAATTCGAGATCCGTTGACAGATGAAGAGCTTGATCCGGATGAGCGGCTCATGCGCTCCATCGAGGAGCAAATCGGGATCTCCGAGAATGCCAAGAAGGCGTTCCGTGAGGAAATCCTGATCCGAATCTCTTCCTATTCCAGAAAGGGACGCAAATTTGAATATAACGATCATGATCGGCTTCGGGAAGCGATTGAGAAGAAGCTGTTCGTGGATTTAAAAGATATCGTCAAGATCACGACCTCAACGAAAACGCCGGATGAGAATCAGCTTAAGCGAATTAATGAAGTCAGCAAGCGCCTGATCGAGAATCATGGCTACTGCCCGGTATGTGCGAATGAACTGCTGCGCTATGTGGGAAGCTTGTTGAATAGATAAGAGCTTTAACTATATTAGAAAAAGTTCTCCATACCACTTCACTTCTAGGTGCAAACTTTAACCCGCAAGAAGACCACTTATTCATTAAGTGATCTTCTCGCGGGTTTCTGTGTTTTAACCAAGTTAATGCAAACTACTTCTTGGATTAGCCAGAAGCTTTTCCAATAACTATTCTAAGGGGACACATCAATCTCCCTCAGGTCTTTTAATTAGCAGAGGTGGGGGAATCAACCAGCCCTTTTCCTTAAGCATCCGGAGAACCCGGGCGCCGAGTGCAGCTTTAAGCCCGTGGTTTTTCAAAAAGAGAGCACCTACATCTTCCCGGATGGAAATTGCTATAATTTGGCTGCATTCAATAATGCCCATCGATATAGAAGCTGCGATGGATGCAGCAATCTCTGGATCAGTGAAACGGGCACCTACAGGAATTTCCTCCAGATCGGCTGGTGGCCGTTCAGGTAAGGCTGGAACCGGAGGAATACCATTAGCAAGCAGAAGTTCATTCGCTTCTTTAATTTCCCTGCTCGCTTGGTCGATGATGTCTTCGATGATCTTTTTCAGGTCTTTGTCACCGGCATGGTACATAAAAGCCTGATAGCCTGATAGGGCTGCCTTACTTTTAGTGGAGAATTGCCATACTCCAAAAATTTCACCGTAATGTAGGGGTTCGTCTTTAGGGTTACCACCCAGGATAGCCATGTAAGTTACTCCTTTTTAACTGAAATATTGTGGAATACCCAAATAGAATAACCGTACATTTAGAAAATATGCTTCACACAAAAAAAATGTCTTCAATCCATGGATAATCAAGGACTGAAGACAGGTTCATATTATAATCAGCTTACGAACTTCCTGTAGTGTTTCTGACCATCAAAGCTAAATATTGCTTTCTTATCCTCGATTACCGTTTCCAGATGTACAGTCTTACCCCAAAGGTGATACACGTGAGGGAGCGTCCGCTCCAGATATTTGAGGTCAAGTTCAATTCCCTCGTATTGATGCCTGAGTACCAGCTCGCCACTGCGTTGATAATCGCCATCCTGAACAACAATATAAGGTGAACCGCCATTCACCCTGGACAGCGCGAGCTGATCACGGATGTTCTCCCAGGATTTATCTGTTATTTTCCACTCAGTACCCTGCTTCTGGAACACATAGAGATCCAGATCTCGAGTTAAATCCTTTGTCAAATAACTGCGGATAAAAGAAATATCGGAATCGAGCTCCCGCACCTCGAATATTTTCTCTCTGCCCTTGCCAGGCTGTCTTCCAAAACGTTCTTGTTCCTCCTTGGTGGGCTGATCCCAGCGCCGTTCGATATCTTCGAAGATCTTCAGTCCCAGGTAATATGGATTCAGACTTTGAGTCGAGGGCTGCACGACGGACGAGTTCAGCTTGGCGAACTCAATCGTCTCCTCACTGGTCAGATCCAGCTCCCTGATAATCCGCTGATGCCAGTACGAAGCCCAGCCTTCGTTCATGATCTTAGTCTCCATTTGAGGCCAGAAATAGAGCATTTCTTCCCTAAGCATACTCATGATATCCCGCTGCCAATCCTCGAGAGTCTCGGAATATTCTTGTATGAACCAGACCAGGTCCTTTTCCGGTTCCGGTGGGAACACGGGGAGCCCAACTGGATCAGCCGATCCGGCAGCAGACTGCAGCTGATCCATGGACCACAGATCGTCATATGGAGAGGCAGGCCTTGTGTTACGGAGTCCTTCTTTCAGCTCCCGCATTTTCTCTTCGGTATACCGTTTCTTATCCAGCCGCCTTGGTTTGATCAGCTGCGGATCAACATGTTCTTGTATAGAAAGAACGGCATCCACGAACGTTTCTACTGCATCGGTACCGTGAATCAACTCATATTGGCTGATTCTCTCGGCAGTTGCAGACATACTCTCAACCATATTGCGGTTCGTGGCAGCGAACCTGGCATTATTTTTGAAGAAGTCGCAGTGGGCCAATACATGAGCCACGATCAGCTTGTTCTGGATCAACGAATTGCCATCAAGCAGGAACGCATAGCAGGGATTGGAGTTAATGACGAGCTCATATATTTTGCTCAGACCGAAATCATACTGAAGCTTCATCTTGTTAAAGGTTTTGCCAAAGCTCCAGTGGCTAAATCTGGTTGGCATCCCGTATGCGCCGAACGTGTAGATGATATCGGCCGGGCAGATTTCATATCTCATCGGATAATAATCAAGTCCGAATCCATCGGCAATCTCCATGATTTCACTTATGGATTTCTCCAGCTGTTCCATTTCCGAGCCCACTAAGCGAGCCCCCCTTCCTGCTTATGGAAGAAGCTTTTTAGAGCCTGATAGACAGCTCCTTTTTCCTTTATGATGTAATGTAGGAATCTTTCCTTGGAAATATTTTTATAAGCAGACATTAAAGTGCTTCCCCGGTTGTACTGGTTAACTTCCCCGTAACCGAACATGTTGCTCCGGTCCAGAAGTTCTCCGATCAGCTTGACACAGCGATCATTATCAGATGTAAGATTATCCCCGTCCGAGAAATGGAAAGGGTAAATGTTGTAGCTGGAAGGCGAGTACCGGGTATCAATAATTTCAAGGGCCTTCATATATGCAGACGAACAGATCGTCCCCCCGCTTTCTCCGCGTGTGAAGAAATCCTCCTCACTGACTTCCTTAGCTTCCGTATGGTGGGCGATGAACACGATCTCCACCTTTTCATACTGACGCCGAAGGAACCGGGTCATCCAGAAGAAGAAACTTCGTGCACAGTACTTCTCGAAAGTTCCCATCGAACCCGAGGTGTCCATCATGGCAATAATGACTGCATTGGAGTGGGGAACGACGATGTCCTCCCACGTTTTATACCTAAGGTCGTCCGGCGA
>RCUQ01001074.1_pt1 | contig 11058 bp, 13 predicted proteins | sample 2166351 | NCBI WGS metagenome assembly RCUQ01 (sample SAMN09932597, study PRJNA488358) | compost metagenome | feature: garden; material: soil; isolation source: compost soil in acetonitrile-enriched culture | place: Germany: Experimental Botanical Garden Goettingen | collected 2016-01-27
CCCGACCCCATCGCCCACGCCCACGCCTTCACCCACCCCAACGCCAACGCCGACACCGACACCGACGCCCACGCCAACCCCCACGCCGGTGCCGGTCTCGTTCAGCATTGACGTGGTGCCGCTTCTCCAGAACACGTGCGCGTCCTGCCACAGCACCGGCGGCGCCGGTGCGGCCAAGGTCCTCATGTTCTCCGGCGCCAACGCCGAGCCTCAGTACGAGACCATCAAGGCCGCCATCGGCACGATGATCCAGAAGGTCACGGACAAGCAGATGCCGCCGCCCGATTCCGGGCTCACCGTGTCGGACACGTCGCTCCAACGGCTCAAGACCTGGCGCGACGAGGGCACCCAGCAAAATTGATCGCCATGACATGGGCCGGGCGAATCGCCCGGTCCACTTGCACATCAGTGTCCCGACAGGGTCAAGGCAGAACGGACAATCCCCGCGAGCCGCTGGTAGCCCCGCGTGCTGGGGTGGAAGCCGTCGGCGCTGATGTACTCCGGGTGGGCCGCGATCTCGTCCGAGTAGGGCGTGAGCTCGACCACCGTGGCCCCGTGCCGACGCGCGGCATTTTGGATGGCCGTGCGCCAGACCGGCATGGCCAGCCGGATCATCGGCGCGCCGGCCTTGAAGGCCGGAAGCCTGTCGAGATCCGGCATGTTGAGCACGTAGACCTTCGCCTTGGTCTCGGCGAGCGTGGCGAGCATCGGGTCGAGCTCGGCCTTGAAGGCCTCGAGCGAGACGCCGCCGTTGAAGTCGTTGACGCCGGTCCAGAGCACCACCACGTCGGGGTGGGCCTTCACGGCCTTGTCCAGTGCGTTGGCGCGGATCTGAGCAGCAGTCCAGCCAGGCATGCCCAATCGAAGATGCGTCGGCGAGCCGGGCAGGGATTTCGCGAGCACCGGCGCCCAGCCCTGAGTCTTGGGGTCGTCCGCGCCGACGCCGGTCACGTCGGAGGCGCCCATGGTCACGAGCGTGAGCGCCTTGGGTGCAGGCGTCGGGGTGAGCGCGGAAGTCGCGGCGGCCTGCGCGGCTTGGGGCGCGGCCACGGCCTCTCGGGAGGCGTTCATGGTGCCCTGGCAGGCGCTCAGCACCAGCGCGAGGGCAGCGGGAATCAACAGGCGAATGGGGGTCATGGGAAGCTCATCGTCGGGTGGCGTGCAAAACCCCATGCGACCATGGGAAAACCCGCGCTGCAAGCCAAGTTCGCCTGTTTGAAACACGTGCCGCGAGGCCTAAACTGGCTGGTGGTACCGAGAGAGCCCAAGGAGGTAGCGAATGCCGGGCAAGAAGCACCTGAGAGGCGTCAGCGACAAGGAGCAGCGCCAGTACGAGCACATCGTGGAGAGCGCCAAGAAAGAAGGGCGCTACAAGGGCCGCGAGGAAGAAGTCGCCGCCCGCACGGTGATGAAGGAGCATGGCGAAGAACACCACGACAAGGGTGAGTAGTCTGAGGCTCGATTCAACCATGCCCGGCCGCCCCTCATCGGTGCGGCCGGGCATGGACTCGATAAAGGGGTCACCTCAAGGCTGAAGCTTTCTAACGACGTACACCCCGTCGGCCTTCTTCGAGCCGATCCACACGTAGCCGAGATTATCGACAGCCACCGACCAACATTCGTGTGGGTAAGTCGCCAAGACCTGCCCGTCCGCGGAGAGTTTGGTGAGCGTGTCGCCGGCAACCCAGACGTTGCCGTGGCTATCAGGCGCTAGCCGGCGGCCGGATGCCGGGTAGGTCGCCAGCACCGTGCCGTTCGGCGCCAGCTTGGACAGCCGGGTCGAGAACGATGCAACCGGAGGGTTAGCCGGAAGGTCGGAGGACGCCTCATGGAGCACCCACATCTCACCCGACGGAGCCAGGGCCGTATGCCGGATCCCACCGGACAGCACCTGGGAGCCGAGCAGCGTCTCATTCGCCGAATAACGCCATAACGTGTTCCCCCATGCGGTCCACAGGACGCCGGCCGGGTCGACGGCCACGGGGGTCTGTCCGCTGATGCTGGTCACGGTGGCTGAGCCGGTGGGCGCGACCTTATAAACCAGCCGGGTCCCCTGGATGATATTCACGCCGTAGGCGTTGCCGGCGGCGTCGAGGGCGATGCGGTTCAGCTCCACCGCCAAAGGAATGGCTGTGCCGTCCGGTTTGAAGATGCGCGCACCACGCCACATGGCCCATAACTGGTCCGTGTTCGTCGAATAAGCGTACGACGCGGGGAGCGGGCCCAACCCGGCTGCTTTGAAGAGCTCGGTGCCGTCGTCGGCGAGGCGCATGACGTGGCTCATGTATGCCGTATTCAGGTTGCCGGATTGCTGCTGGTTGAACATGTGCGTACCCACGATCATGCCGCCACCCGGCGCGGGAGTCAGCTCGTGAGGTACGCCGTAAGCGCTGAGTTCCATCAGCACGGTGCCCGACGGCGGGAGCGGGGCCGCTGGCCCGTCGATGAAGGTGGTCTTGGTGACCAGCGTGCCGCCCGGTCCACTCGTCGAAGTCGCGGGCACGAGCTGGACCGTCATCTCGGCCACAGCCGACGAGGTCGCCGAGATCACCACCACCTGCGCCGCCGAGCCGATGGGCAGACCGGCCGCGTCGTAGGCGACGACGAAGACGATCGCGTTGCCGGCCGGCAGGTTGTTGAAGGTGAAGTCGGCCGCGCCGCTGGCGAGTTGGGCCTGAGTGAGCGTGGCGGTCTGGTCCGGCTGGCCGGCTTGCATGACCGTCAGCACCAGCTTGTCGATGTCGGCCGTGGTCGCGAGCACCCGGCGCTGGGCGGGGGCCTGGAACTTGGCGAGAAAGGCGCTCAGGTCGATGCGCAGCTGACGCACGGCCACGGCCGCCGAACCGCCGCCACCGGAGCCGACGGGCGCCAGCGCGACCGGAGCCGTTGGCGCGGTGGGCGCAGCAGCGAGCGCAGGGGCGACCACGGCGGGAGCCGGCGCGATCGCCCCCACCGGGACAACCGTCTCCGTCCGGTCGAAGGCCAGCTGAGGCATCGAGGCCAACGGGGCCGGGGCGGCTGCGCAGCCGGCAATCAGTACGCTCGCCGCGGTCACGCCCGCCAACCGATGAAGCACGAAACCGACTCGCATCGTTTCCCTCCCGTCAAATCCCATATTGACAACTATACCCTCGCTTGTTGGATTCAATCCGTGACCACCGTCCGGGGGCGATCCATGATCCCGATCACCGAAAACGGCCGCCGGGTTATGTTAGCCTGGCGGCCGTTCCCGTGTGAGGAGGATTTCTCGATGTTGACCAAAGACGCCTACATCCACCGCCTCGGCCAGTGCCTCGACGCGTCCGGCGAGCTGGACTTCCTGCAGCGCCTGAGCCAGGAAGAGCTGAGCCTCTTGTGGAGCAAGGTCGCCGGCACGACGCTGCGCGTCGGGCGCATGATGAACTCCCGGAGCGCGTAAGCCCTTCTCGATGTACCGCCTGCTGCTCGTCGAGGACGACGCCGAGTTCCGCACCAATTTGAGCCAGTGGATGACCCGCGTGGGCTACGACGTGGCCACGGCCGCGGATGGCGCCGAGGCGCTGCAGGTGCTCAGGCGTCAGGCCGTCGACGTGGTGGTCACCGACCTGATGATGCCCCGCTGCTCGGGGCTGGAGCTGCTCGACGCCATCGCGCAGGCGCACCCCGAGGTGCAGGTGGTGTTCCTGACGGGCCAGGCCAGCCTGGAGTCGGCGATCGCCGCCTTGCGCCAGGGCCGCGCCTTCGACTTCGTGCTCAAGCCCCTGCGCGATCACTCGGCGTTTCGCGCGACGGTCGACCGGGCCGCGCGGCTCGCTCGCGAGCGGGCGATCGAGGCGAAGCGGCAGGCCGACGTGCCCGAGCTGCCCGAGCGCGACCGCGAGATCCTGAAGCTCCTGGGCCGCGGCCTCGACAACCAGGCGATCGCCGAGCACCTGAGCCTCAGCGCGCAGACCGTGCGCAACCGCCTGAGCGCCCTCTACGACCGGCTGGGCGTGGAGAACCGCACCCAGGCGGTCTTGTGGGCGCAAACGCGCGGGCTGAGCGACAAGCGCTAGAAGTTCAGGCCCAGCTTGAGGCCGGGGCCGCTCCAGAACTTGCCCTGCTCGACGAACACGCCGCCGGCCAGGTCGCCCATGCGCGCGCCGGCCTCCAGGCGCAGGCGGCTGGTGTCGTAGCCGTACTGGGCGGGCAGCACGTCGAAGGCCTGGAAGTGGTAGATGCCCTCGATCGAGGCCGAGATCGCCCCGAAGCCCATCGTCGCGCGGGCGCCCACCGGCACCGCGATGTAGGCGTTGGCCGTGCCGGTGCCGCCCGCGGGCGCGATGAAGTCGTCGATGTACATGCCGCCCTCGAGGCCGGCGATCGGCTGCAGGGTGAAGGGCAAGAGCCCGCCGCCGAGCTTGGGCGCGAAGGCGATGCGGTAGTCGCCCGTGAAGAACTTGGTGAAGCCTTGCGGGTAGAAAATCAGGCGCCCGCCGGTCTCGAGGCTGTCGAGGTTGATGGCGTAGGTGACGCCGGTCATGAGGCCCTTGCCGGAGACGGACTGGACCTCGAGCCCGAGGTGGGTCGGGTCGTAGACGGGCTGGGCGACGCTCACGGCGAGCGCGGGGGCGGCCCCGAGGGCCAGGGCCAAGGGGGCGGCGAGCAGGGCGGCGACGGGTTTCATTCGGGGGCTCCTCAACAGGGGGGTCAAAACAGCAGTTGGGCGCCCAGCGAGCCCACGCGGGCGTCGGCGAGCGTGTTTTTCGCGGTGACGAGCGAGCCGTCGGCCGCGAAGCGGGCCAGTTCGGCGCGGGCCGTCAGGGCGAACGTGGGGTGCGGGTAGTAGGCCACGCGCAGGCCGTAATCATGGGCCGGGACGGACTGGAAGCCGCGGCCGATGGCGTTGGCCCAGTCGAGGTCGGCGAAGGGCTCGAAGACCAGCCCCGGCACCGGCAACGGCGCGATGCGCCAGTAGAGGCCCAACGGCACGTTCCAGGACGAGAAGCGGAACGCGCCCGCGGCCGGGTCGCGGCCGGTGGCCTGGAAGTAGCCGAGGCCGGTGTGGAGGGCCAGGGTGCCGCCGAGGAACGCCGTCAGGTCGGTCTCGAAGCGCATGCGCGCGAGCTTGGCGTCCGGCTCCTGGCTGACGCTGGCGAGGCCGGCCGGCGAGCCGGTGCCGAGGATGAGCGACAGCCGGGCGCCCTCTTTGGGCTCGTCGACGTGAATTTGGTACTGGTAGAAGTGCTCCTGGCGGCGCTTCGCGTCCTCGCGGGCGTAGTACTCGTTGGCGTTGGTCTTGGCGGCCGAGGTGACGAGGGCCATCACGATGCCCGTGCGGTCCGTCAGGGTGAGCGTGTGCATGAACGCGCCGAAGCCGGTGCTCGTGGCGCCCGTCGGCACGGCCCAGGACTGGGCCTCGAAGGCGTAGCCCATGTCGGCGTTGGGCTCGAAGCCCTGGGCGGCGGCGGGCGCGGCGGCCGTCAGGCCGAGGGCGAGGGCGATCGCCCCGGTGTTGAACAGCCGTCCCATCACAGCGCCGACGCCGCGACGCCGTTGATGGTGCCGTTGAGCTTGAACGAGCCGGTGGCCTTGTTGCCGCTCTGCGGGTTGGCCTTGAAGACCACGTCCGCGAATCGCACGACCGCGCCGCCCGAGGTGATGGAGCCTACCTGCTCGAAGGTGATCGTGCCGGACTGGCTGACCCAGGTCTTGCCGTCGGCGTTGAACGTCGCGATGCCCTTGCCGGCTTCGTCCGCGGGCATCGGGCCCACCGCCACGGCGCTGCCGGCCGCGATGCCCTTCGCCATCACGATGAGGCCCCAATTCTGCTTGGTGATCACGCTCATGCCGAGGCTGCCGGTGGGCAGCACCGTGGCGGGCCCCTGCAGCGGCGCGCTCAAGTTGGAGTCGACGGCCTCGCTGACGGCGATGGCCACGCCCGCGCTGGCGGGGACGGACGGGCCGCCACCCGACGCGGCCGGTGAGCCGGTGCAACCGGCGAGGACGAGGGCGGCCAAGGGGGCGGCGGACAGCAGCTTCATCAGGGCGAGGTTCCTCCGGGCGAACGGATCGAGGGGGCTATCAGGCAAGCATCAAGCTATCATCCCGTCCCCCGGCCCACCCGGTACATTTGTCCCGATCGCCTCAGCCGAGCTCGGGCAGGCTCACCTCCACGACGGCGCCCGCCTCCCCGTTGCGCCAGGCGAGCTCGCCGCCCGCGCTCCGGGTGAGCGCGCGGGCGTTCACCAGCCCGAGCCCCCGCGTGGGCAGCGGATCGGGAAAGCCGGGGCCGTCGTCGATCACGCGCAGGAGGACCCGCCCCGCCGCGCGGCCGGCCTCGAGCCGGATCAGGGTGCCTTCGGGTGAGAACTTCGAGGCGTTGCCGACCACGTTGGTGATCACCTGCACGAGCTCGACCTCGGTCAAGGCCACCGTCGCCGTGCCCAGATCCGCCGCGTCGAGCGCCAGGCGCTGCGCCTTGGCCTCGATGGCGGGCGCCAGGCTCTGCTCGGCGGCCTTGAGGCCGGCCATCACCTCGGCGCGGTGCGTGAGGCCGCCGGGGCGCAATTGGGCGCGCTTCTCCAACAAGAACGCCTCGATGCGCCCGAGGCTGCGATCGATGCTGCCGAGCGGGCCCTCGTCGCCCGGCGCCAGCCGCGCGAGCTCGGTGGCCGTCGCGATGTTGGAGAGATCCGTGCCCAGATCATGCACCACCTGGCGCAAGAGCGCCTCGCGCGCGTCCGAGCGGGCGAGGGCCTCGGCCTGGCCCACCTCGAGCCGCAGCCGCTCCTCGAAAGCCGCCTGGCGCGCGAGGCCCAAGGCGGCCTGAGAGGCCAGCACCCCGACGAGCGCGCGCTCGGTGGGCGTGTACGGCAATCCGTCCGCGCGGGGGCCCACCTCGAGCGCGCCGCCGGCCGCGCCGGGCAGATTGACGGCGATGGCCCCCTCGGCGGGCGTCCCGCTGCCGGCGACCACGGCCGATCGCCCCGGCACGTGAAGCCCCACCCAGGCCGCGCCGAGCGCCTCGCGAATCAACCGCGCCATCTCGGGCGCCGGGTTGCCAGGATCCACGGCGGCGGCCAGCACGCCGAGGTCCGCCGCGGCCGCCAACGGATCGGCCCGCCGGCCCAGAAACACCCGGTCCACCGCCCGGCGCAGGCCGTCGTGGAGCGGCCGGAGCGCCGCGGCCACCGCGACGGCGGCCAGGAATCCGGGGACGCTGGCGCCCGTGTCGTGGAGGGCCACCCGGCCGAACACGGCCTGCCCGATCGTCGCGGCCGCGACGTAGAGCGCGCCGAGCACGGCGACAAGGAGCGTGTAGAGCGTCGCTCGGCGCGCGAGGCCGACCAGGTCGAAGGCCTGGTGGCGCACGATGGCGAGGGCGATCGCCGCCGGAAAGGCGCAAAATCCCAGAAACGCCAGCTCCACGCCCGGCATGTGGACGTGCGCCATCGCCGCGACCCCGTACACGAGCGAGGGCGCGAGCGACAGCGCCAGCCCGACGAGCGCGACGCCGGCCTGAGCCCGCGTTGGGCGCGCGAACCTCGGCGAGAAGGTGATCCAGGCCCACACCCCGAGGCCCGCCACCAGTGCCAGCGAGGGCAGGGCCAGGTTGATGCTGAACGACAGCGGGAACCAGGCGGGCGCGGCATGGGCGTAGACCACGAAGAGCCCCAACCCCAGGGCGATCGCCCAGGCGGCCCTATGCAGCCCGCGCGCAATAGCCGGCCCGACGACGGGCGCCGGAAAGGCCAGCACCAGGCCCACGATCGCCGGCAGCATGAGGCCGGTCAGGACGTAGTGCGCCAACTCGATCGGCGCCCACGCCAGGCTCACCAACGGCGCGAGCAGAAAGCCCCCCAGGATCTGGCAGTAGCGCCAGTGGGCCACCGCCGCCGGGTGCCCCGGCCGCCTGGCCACCACCAGCGCCCCCAGCCCCACATGCACCACCGCCGCGAGCCACCAGAGCCACTCGAAGCGCAAGAAGTCCTGCCAGCGGTACGCCGAGGTGGCCGCCACGATCGTGCGGCCGTCTTCCAGGCCGTAGCGAACGGGCGTGCCGAGCGGCAAGCGCCTGATGACCTCACGGGCGTCCTGAAAGGGCGCGAGCGGGGCGCCCTCGACGCTCACGACCCGATCGAGCGGCTTGAGGCCGGCTTTCGGCCCGGCCCAGTCCGCCATGTCGGTGGCGCCCACGTGGCCGGTGGGCGAGAGCAAAAACCCCATGAACGGCTGGCCCACGTGCTGGAGGCCGATGACCAGGCAGCACGCGGCGGCGATCGCCCACCCCAGGCAGACGATCCGAAAGGTGATGGTCGACGATGCGGTGGTCACAGGCTCAGCGGACCCCGAGGCGATCGCGAAGGCCCCGCACCCAGGCGAGCCCCTCGGCCGCATCTTCCGGCGCCCAGGGCGCGAACTTCTTATGGGTGGCCGCGTCGAAAGGCCCCTCGATGATCTCGAGCGCCACCGCGACCGAGTCCAGCGCGAGCAACGCGTGCCAGGTGCGCGGCCGGATCTCGGCGCCGCGCACGGGCCCCTGGCCGTCGATGACGGCATGGGAGACCACCTGCCCCTCGTCGTCGAACTCCAGCACCAACAGCCGCCCGGTCAGGGCGACGAAGAGCTCGACCTTGTCCGGGTCCTGATGGCGGTGGGGCTGGACGTAGGAGTCGTCGCGCAGCGCGTTGAGCATGCGCTGGACGGGCTCTTCGTGCTCGTGGAAGCGCACGATCGCCCGCCGCCGCGGCGAGGCCTCGGCCTGGCCCGCCAGCTCCGCGATCAAGGATTCGTCGATCAAGCGCATGAACACCCTCCTATCCGGGGCCCTAGTGTACCGGATCACACCCGCGAGCGGCCAGGCGGGTTAGAATGGGCGACCACACGAGGAGGAACCGCCGCATGGTCCAAGCCAACATCCACTTCAACCAGGGACACGTCACCGTCGAGTTCGAGAGCGAGTACGCCTTCGTCAAATGGCTCGGCTACCTCAAGGAGCACGGCCTCGCCACGGCCAAGCAGGCCAACGCCGATCGCAACATGATCATCTTCCGCAACAACATCACCTTCATCGAGACCGAGGGCGAAGCGAAAGAATTCCGCGCCTGAGCCGACGATTCAACAGGCCGCCTCCCGACCGGGGGCGGCCTGTTTGCATGGGCGTCCTCGCAAGTTCGTTCGAATTCGTTCTAGACTTTTTGTTCGAATGGGGACATTATGTTACTCAGGATCGAGCAGGGCTTTCGACGCAGGAGGGCCGCCCTTGGACACGTTCGACGTCGCGACGGCCGACGCCCGCCCCCTGGGCATCATCACGCAGGGCTCCTTGTCCAAGGGCCTCGAGATGCGCCTGCACGCCCATGCCTCCGTCGAAGACGTGCGCGTCGGCAAGTTCGTGGTCGTCGAGGGACGGCGCCACCGCTACTTTTCGATGCTGACCGACGTGGTCCTCGGCACCGCCAACCCGCAGATCCTGCTCGACCCGCCCACCGAGGGCTCCTTCATGGGCGAGGTGCTCCAGGGCATCGGCACCTTCGGCACCGTCAACGTGAGCCCGATGCTGATGCTCGAGCGCCAAAGCGACGACCGCGAGGAGCTGCGGCCGGTCAAGACCATCCCCGGCCACTTCTCGCCGGTCTTCGAGGCCTCCGAGACGGACTTCGGCACGGTCTTCGGCGCCGAGACGGACCCCAAGGCCCGCCGCTTCAACATCGGCCGCCCGCTCGACATGGACACGCCCGTCTGTTTGGATCTGGACCGCTTCGTCGAGCGCAGCAACGGCATCTTCGGCAAGAGCGGCACCGGCAAGAGCTTCCTGACGCGCCTGGTGCTCGCCGGCACCATCCAGCGCGAGGCGGCCGTGAATTTGATCTTCGACATGCACAACGAGTACGGCTGGCAGGCCCGCTCCGAACGGCGCGACATGCCCGTCGTCAAAGGCCTCAAGCAGCTCTTCGGCAACGACGTCGTGGTCTTCACGCTCGACCCCGAGAGCACCTCGCGCCGGGGCATCGCGGGGGCCCATGAGGTCTTGATTTCGCTCGATCAGATCGACATCGCCGATCTGGCGCTGCTCAAAGACGAGCTGAACCTGTCCGAAGCGGCGATCGAGAGCGCGCTGATCCTGCGCGAGGGGCTCGGCGGCAGCCGCTGGCTGTCCCGGTTTTTGGAGATGTCCACGAGCGAGATCGACCAGTTCGTCGAGACCGGCAAGGGCCACGCCGGCGCCTTGAAGGCCCTCCAGCGCAAGCTGATCAAGGTGACGGAGCTGTCTTATATCCGCAACGCGGTCAACTTCGATGCGATCGAGGCCATTCTCAAGTACATCGATCAGGGCAAGCACGTGATCCTGGAGTTCGGCTCGCAGAACACGCTCCTGTCCTACATGCTCGCCGCCAACATCATCACGCGGCGCATCCACGCGCGCTACGTGAAGCGCTGCGACGAGTACTATGCGGACCCGCTGAACGTGGCCCCGCCCAAGAAGCTCATGATCACCATCGAGGAGGCCCACAAGTTCCTGGCGCCGGCGATCGCCAAGCAGACCATCTTCGGCACGATCGCCCGCGAGATGCGCAAGTACTTCGTCACGCTCCTGATCGTCGATCAGCGCCCGTCGGGCATCGACGCCGAGGTGCTCTCGCAGGTGGGCACGCGCATCACGGCCTTGCTCAACGACGACAAGGACATCGACGCCGTCTTCACGGGCGTCTCCGGCGGCCAGAACTTGCGCACGGTGTTGTCGCAGCTGGATCCCAAGCAGCAGGCCCTGGTGCTCGGCTACGCCGTCCCGATGCCGGTCGTGGTGCGCACGCGCGACTACGACGAGGCCTTCTACGCGGCCATGGTCAACGGCCGAATCGGCGCGGGGCCGCCCGAGGAGAAGGCCAAGCGGGGCAAGCGGCACATGGCGACCTTGTGGCCGGCCTGACATAGGCAGGCGATCGAGGGTATAAGGGAGCAAGCCCGGATCGTCCGGGAGCGCACCGCGACATGAAAGGGCCTCCGGCCGTGAAACGGGTACACCTCGACCAACTGCAGCACATCCGACTCAAACTGGACGGCAAGAACGCCGAATACCCGGCCCAGATTCTGGAC
>RCUQ01001076.1_pt1 | contig 11048 bp, 9 predicted proteins | sample 2166351 | NCBI WGS metagenome assembly RCUQ01 (sample SAMN09932597, study PRJNA488358) | compost metagenome | feature: garden; material: soil; isolation source: compost soil in acetonitrile-enriched culture | place: Germany: Experimental Botanical Garden Goettingen | collected 2016-01-27
GGGCGACACCGTCGTGGTCTGGGGTTGCGGACCCGTGGGCCTGTTCACGATCAAGAGCGCGATCCACATGGGCGCGGGCCGGGTGATCGCCATCGACCATCATCCGCGGCGTCTCGCCCTGGCCAGGCAGAACGGCGCTGAGGTCCTCAACTATCACGAGGTCAAGGTGCTGGAGGCGCTGAAGGAGATGACGGCCGGCATCGGCCCCGACGCCTGTATCGACGCGGTGGGCATGGAGGCGCACGGCTTCGCGCCCGACAATATTATCGATGCGGTCAAGCAGGAGACCAAGCTGGGCACCGACCGCCAGCATGTCCTGCGCGAAACCATCATGGCCTGCCGCAAGGGCGGCAGGATCTCCATGCCGGGCGTCTATGGCGGGATAGGCGACAAGCTGCCGATCGGCGCCTTCATGCAGAAGGGCCTGACCCTCAAGACGGGTCAGACCCATGTGCAGAAATACCTGCCGAAACTGCTGGAGCTGGTGATGGACGGAAAGATCGACACCACTGACCTGATCAGCCACCGCCTGCCGCTCGAAGAGGCGGCGACCGGATACAAGAACTTCCACGACAAGCCCGACGAGTGGACCAAGGTGGTTCTCAAACCGCACTGATCCGGGACGAGCGGCGCCGCCTTCTCACGTTGAACCGACCGACAGCGGCGCAGGGCGAAAGTCGCCCAGGCGACATTTCGCAACAACGCGGTCTGGAGGCGGTTTTGGGTGAGCCGCTTGTCGGCCGTTTTTCAGGCCTCGTCCATGCCGGTCTATATTTTTGAAACTGACGACGGGATCGGGGAGCCTCTGAAATGGACCTACGAACTGCCTTCGTTGCAGCAGGCTCAGATACAGGGCGCGCAAACCCTGGGGGAGTTGTTGTCCGATGACGGCCAGAAAATTTGGCGCAAAGGGAGGGCCTGCATGGCGGTGTACACCGCCGCGGGCCATGCGATCTTCAACCTCGAGATCATCGCCACCGTCGCTCCCCATCTTCGGGGTCTGGTGCCGGATGAGGGGTCCTGAAGACCTGCAGCTCTAGACACGCCGTCGTGACGAGGAAGGTTCTGGACACAACGGGAGCAGAAGATGCTGAAGCGATACGCCTATGCCTGGATCACCCTAGGTTTCTTCCTGGTCTCCTTCGGACTGCACTGGGGCTTTGGATGGGCCGCCTTCGTCGACGAGGCGCGCGAGCACGGCCAGTCGCCGGAGATGAACGCCTACCTGATCCAGATGAGCCGTGACACCTTCGAGAACTGGCAGTCGGAGTTCCTGCAACTGCTCTGGCAGGTCGTCGGGCTGGCCTACTTCCTCTACGTCGGCTCGCCGTCGTCCAAAGAAAACGACGATCGCGTCGAGGCCAAGATCGACGCCCTTCTCGAGCTTGTCGGTAAGGAAAAGGGTGAAGCGCTCATCCGGGAGATTGATGAGAGCCACCTACGCCACCATGGTCACGCTGCGGTTCATGCGGCCGAAAAATCGAAGGGGTAGCCGAAATTCGCAAAGGCATGCAGCCTTGACCCGCCAGCGGGGAGAGAGCCGACGGCCGAGCGACGGATCCAAGGGATTTCGAATGGCGAAGACAAAATCTGGCGTGCAAACGGTCGGCGTTCGCGTCGCGTTTTGGGCTGAAGTTGCACACAAGATTTGGGTTGCGAAGGGCTTCGTTTGCGCAGGCGGCTCCTCAGGGTTAGGCGTCCTTCCTGACAGCTTTCCGAAGGTTCGAAGGCGAAGGCCCGTCCTTTTGGAACGGGCCTTCGGTGGCGGAGCCGATGGGCTCGACGCAGGGCTTCAGAACTTATCCCCCACGGGCTAGCCCGGTACGAGACGCCGCCGCCACAGGGCTTCGGCTAGGTCGACTCTGGATAACCACCGCTTACGAGAGATTGTCGCGTTCATGACGCTTCTCCTCGCTCGTCGCCTGCAGGGCGGACTTGGCTGCAGCCGAATGACCTTTGTGGATATCACCCCCTCCGCCCCCGCCAGACACCTGCGAGCGCGGCGAAAGGTGGTCGGGGGAATCCGCATCCTTCACCAGCGGATCAGGCCGAGTCTGGTCCTGATTTTGCTGGCTGGATCCGGGTCCGCCCCAACGATCAGCTTGCGGCGTCTTGTCAGTCATCGTCCTTCTCCCTTCTGGCTCGCCCCGTTATTTCAAACACAAGACCAAGGGGCGCGTTCCTTCTGTTCAACCGGCTTCAATCGGCTCGCGAAATGGACAAGTTTGAGAACCTGCTGGCCCGCTCGACTTCGGACTGAGTCCGCCCTTGGTCGCTCGTGCATGGCCCCCTCGCATGGTTGAATGGAAGGCCCAGGTGGCTGTGGACGGGAGGCGGCCGAGCCGGCTGATCCTATCATCCGAAGAGAAGAATGCGCTTGAGACCTTCGCCCCCGGATATTGAACGAATCCGGGATTGATCAGCTGAAAGGGCCGATCGCGGACCTGGGCCGGCGCAAGATGATCACGGCCGCCCCGCGGCGCGCCGGGTTAGAGGGGGGCGTCCCCCGCGAGGAGAGTTGGCGTTTGGGGACCCACGATTGCGAAACATTGTCGCATCTACGGCGCGACCTGCGGTTCAGGCGCCGGTGGCGACCATATTAGCTGAGCGTTCTGGTCCGCTTCATCCGTGAGGAAATCATGCACCACGAATTGATCATCATCGGCGGGGGCGCGGGCGGTCTCGAGCTCGCAGCCCGGCTGGGACGGAAACTGGGCAGGACCGAAGGGCCTCGGCGAGTTCTGCTGATCGACCGGACCATCTTTCACCTGTGGAAGCCGTCCTTGCATGAGGTCGCCGCCGGGTCGCTGGATTCGCACCAGGAAGGCCTGTCCTATCCGCTCCTGGCGCGCCGCAACCACTTCAGCTTCGCCTTCGGCGACCTCGAGGGGCTGGACGCTGTGCGGAAACGGTTGAGCCTAGCCGAACTGCGAGACGATGACGGCCGAATCCTGATTCCGGTTCGGACCATGGACTACGATCGGCTGGTTCTGGCGACGGGCAGCGGCTCGAACCTGTTCAACACGCCAGGCGCTGCCGAACACGCCCATCTGCTGGAAGACGTGGCTGACGCCGAGGCCTTCAACAAACGTCTCACCAGCGCCTTTCTGGCCTCAGCCTACGCACCCGGCCAACGGCTCGATATCGCCATTGTCGGTGCAGGGGCGACCGGGATCGAGCTCTCGACTGAACTGATCGAGGGCCACCGCGCCCTCTCGGCCGGCCTGGGCGCACACCAACGGTTCGATCTGGGCGTGACAGTGGTCGAGGCGGCTCCGCGCATCCTTGGCGGGCTTCCGGAAACGGTGGCCGACAAGGCGGCGCGTGAACTCGAGCGTCGCGGCGTGATCCTGGCGGTGAATTCCCAGGTCGAGGAGGTCACAGCCCAGGGCCTTAGGACCAGCCGCGGCTGGATCCGCTCGGATCTGACCGTATGGGCTGCAGGCGTCCTGGCTTCGCCACACAACCGCAGCCTGGGGTTGGAGACGGGCCGCCTCAATCAATTCGTGGTCGATGATCGGCTCAGAACCTCGGCCGCAGAGGTCTACGCCATGGGGGACTGCGCCCAGGCGCCGCGCGGCGACGGCTTCGTGCCGGCTCGCGCCCAGGCGGCGGCGCAGCAGGCGCGCTATCTCGCGCGCACCCTCCTGACGAGGGACGAACCCGAGGCCTTTGTCTATCGCGATCGTGGCTCTCTGGTCTCTCTGGGCAGCCAAGGCGGGGTGGGATCTCTGATGGGCGGGCTCGCGGGGCCGAATTTTATGATCGAGGGCTGGCTGGCGCGCCAAGCCTACATGGGCCTCCATCTCGACCATTATCGCGCCGTGATCGGTTGGCGCCGCACCGCCTTGCTGGCCCTGTCTCGTCTGTTGATGCGTCGGGTGTCCGGACGACTCAAGCTTCACTGATGAAAGTCCGAGCTGGACCCTGTGGAACGAGGTACGAAGACCGCGATTGCATGGGCAGCAACGCACAGGAGCTGCGCCGATCTGAGCGGGGTCTACATACTGCATCGTGAAGGCTTTGGCCGTTTGCGCCTCGAAGGCATGTCAGTTCGCCGCGGTCGGAGCCGCGCCGCGCTAAAGGGCCTAGAACGGGGCCGGACCGGCAGACCTTCTATGCGCGACCCTCCCATGGGCAGGGCAGAAGACATCGGTGCGTCCCCATCATGTAGCCGTCGCGGCATGCGGGAGGCGAGGGCTTCACTCTGATCGCTCGCCCAGCTCGATGCAGACCGGCGCATGATCGCTCGTTTTTTCCCAGCCCCGCGGACGGGTATCAACCTCGGCCGTGGCGAGGAGCGAAGCCGCGGCAGGATTAAGCAGGAAATGGTCAATCCGCAGTCCTGCGTTTCGCTCGAAAGCGCCGCGCCAATATTTCCAGAAGGTGTAGATGGCGTCATGCGGATGGAGATGGCGAACCGCGTCCGTCCATCCCTGGTCGAGCAGGCTCTGGTAGGCGGCCTTCACCTCGGATGCGAAGAGGGCGTCGTCACGCCATCGCTCAGGCGCATAGACGTCCATGTCCGTCGGCATGACGTTGAAATCTCCGGCGACGACGACTGGTGCATCGAGGTCGACCAAGGTCCCCATATGGTCGTGGAGCCGCTCGAACCAGCGCAGCTTGAAATCGAACTTGGGGCCAGGACGGGGATTGCCGTTGGGAAGATAGAGACCCGCGATCAGTAGGCCATTGATCGCCGCTTCGATGTAGCGGCTCTGCACGTCCTCAGGATCGCCCGGAAGACCTCGCCGTGTTTCATGGATGTCGCCGATCCGGCTAAGCAAGGCGACGCCGTTCCAGCGACTTTGCCCGTGCCAGATCGCCTGGTAGCCTGCAGCCTTAATTGCGGCCTGCGGAAAATTCCCCTGCGGAGCCTTCAACTCCTGAAGGCAGACGACGTCGGGTTGCGCCAACTCCAGCCACCGCAGCAGGACGGGCAGACGACCGTTGATCCCGTTCACATTATAGGTCGCGATCTTCACAGGTCGGGGAGCGTCTGGTCGGCGCGTCCCCAGGCGGAGAGCGTCTTCGACGCTGCGCGCTTCAGCAGTTCGGTCTGGTCGCCCACATGGAAACGGGCGGGGCTGGCGATCGTCTCCATTTCCTTCCAGGTGATCGGGGCTGCCACCGGCGCGCCGTCACGGGCGCGGGCGCTATAGGGCATGACGGCCGTCGCACCCCGTTGGTTGCGGAGATAATCGACAAATATGCGCCCCTTGCGCTGGGCTTTCGAAAGGGCGGCGGTGAACTTGGCCGGCTCCGCCTGAGCGACCGCAATGGCCAGTCGACGCGCGAAGTCCTTTACCTGCGGCCATTCAGCTTCGGGCGTGAGCGGCGCGATCACATGCACCCCCTTGCCGCCCGTCAGCATCGGAAAGGTCTCCAGTCCGACGGTCTTCAGGATATCGCGAAAGCGGAAGGCGGCGAAACGGACGGCTTCGAAATCCAACCCCACGTCGGGATCAAGGTCGAACACCAGGCGATCGGCCTTTTTGACATCTTCGCTGCGAGCGCCCCAGCCGTGGAACTCGATCGTGCCCATCTGGACGCAGGTTAAAAGTCCCTCGGCCGTATCGACATAGAGGTAGGGCTCCTCTTCGCCGTCCTTTTCTTCAATCGCCACCTGGCGAACCGCCTCGCCGAAACTGCCCGCGTCATGTTTCTGGAAGAAACACTTCTTGGCGCGGCCCTGTGGGCATCTGACGAGACTGATCGGACGCGAGGCGACCCACGGCAGCATGATCGGGGCGACAGCGGCGTAATAGTCCGCAAGTTGGCCCTTGGTAATTAGGTTCTCCGGAAAAATGACGCGGTCGGGATTGCTTATCGGGACATCGACCGGCGCCGCCGCCTGGCGAGCAGAAGACGCCTTCTCGATCACGACGGCTTCGGGCCTCTTGTCTTCCCGCAGGCCGAGATAGCTCGGATGGCGAAGGGTGCCCTCATGGGTCATTTCGGTGAAAGCGATCTCCGCCACCAAGTCGGGCCGGAGCCAGTGCGCGTCACGGACTTCCGCCCGCGGCGCCTTAACGGTCGGTCCGGCCTGTTCGAGCGGAAGCATAAGCCCCATGAGGCGTTGAAGCTCCCTCGTATCAAACCCGGTTCCGACCTTGCCCGCATACCGCAAGACCCCGCCTTCGTTGACGGCGAGAATGAGGGAGCGGAAGGCGCGGGATTTGTCCGACGGCGTCCATCCGACAACGGCGAACTCTTGGCGCTGGATGCATTTGCTCTTCACCCAGCCGGTTGATCGCGCCCCGACGTAAGCACCATCGGCCAGTTTCGAGATCACGCCCTCCAGCCTGGCTTCGCAGAAGCTCTTCAGCAGCTTCTCCCCATTGCCGCGGATATGGTCGGAATAGCGCAGCCGGGGATTCTTCTTTGGCAGGAGCGCGCGCAGAAGCGCTTTTCGCTCCACCAGGGGCCGTGCCGTCAGGTCATCGCCGTTCAGTTCGAGAAGGTCGAAAGCGACATAGTCGATGCGCGCGGAATCGCTTTTCAGGGCGCCTTGAAGGGCCTGGAAGTTCGAACGACCGTCAGTGTCGAACACCACAGCCTCCCCATCAATCAGGGCGGACCCGACCTCGAGCTTTGCGGCGATTTCAAGCAGGCCCGTGAACTTCTGCGACCAATCGAGACCCGAGCGCGTAAACGCCCGGGCGCGTCCGTCGCCTACAGCGATCTCGATCCGATAGCCGTCATATTTCATCTCATGCAGCCATCGGTTCCCACTCGGCGCTGTGTCTACGAGTGTCGCGAGTTGGACGGGACGAAATGGGGGAAGTGCGCTGGCAGAGACGTCGCGCCGTGCCTTGCCGACCACGGTCACGCCTCTTTGTTCAACGCAGGCATGGATATGATGTCAGACCTGCCCAGCGCTGGGGTCGCGAGGTCAGCCCTGGTTTCCGCCCTCCGGCGGCGATCAGCGGAGAGCGCGCGGGCGACGCCGATAGACAGGTGGAACCCGCTCTCGCCAAAGCGCCGAACGATCGGTTGTCTGAGCCGGTATCGATCAAGGGAAAACTCCTTCCGATGTCGCAACGCTTCATCCGGACGAAGGTGCCGAGCCGCCACAGACCTGAAGGCACCGATCCTGCTGTGAATGATGTCGATGCCAGAGCCAGGCGCCGACAGAAGCGGCCAGGGCCACAGAGGCTGGCTTCGGGGTTTGCGGCTTGGACGACGCGTCGCACCGTTTTTTCGACTGTCGGATGTCATGAAGCTCAGTTCGGGGCATGGATAGTTTAGGGAGCTGCCGACGTTTTTGCGGGGAGACCTGCGGCGGGGTCTCAAAAAATATTCTTTCAGAATAAGTTGGTATATCTAGGTCAGGCAGTAGTTCCGGATACGCCGGATCGCCCGAAATGGTGACGCTGCCGCCACAGGATATCTAGATGACTAAAGATGTATCGCCATCGATTGTCTTGGTGGTGGAGGACGAGTTGATGCTGCGGATGCGCGCCGTAGACATTGTCCAAGACGCAGGGTTCGAGTCGATTGAGGCGATCAGCGCCGACGAGGCCATCGCGATCCTGGAATCCCGAGACGACGTGTCCTGTCTGTTCACCGATATTCAGATGCCCGGGTCGATGGACGGGCTGAAGCTGGCCCACCTCACACACGCGCGCTGGCCGCATATCAAAATCATCCTGGTCTCGGGACAGATCGCGGTGAGCGACGCCGACAAGCCGGAAGACAGCAGATTCTTCCCCAAACCGCTTGAGGTCGAGCAGATGGTGGCGGAACTTCAGGACATGGTCGGCAGCGGCGCTCTCAAAGTGCTGCCGTCATTGTCCGCCGAATACGGGTCGCTGACAAAAGAGAACAGGGAGCTTCGCTACCAGCTTCAGCAGGCGGGGGTGCACGCCAAGGCCCTGCTGCTGAAGACCGTGCTCGATACGGAAAAGCAGCAGCTCATCATTGATGAAAATCAGCCGTTCCAGGATGCCCTGACGACCGAGAACGACAGCCTCAAACTCGCGCTGGAACAGGCTGGTATCGACGCCAAGGCCCTATTGGTTCAGGCCGGAATTGAGGCGGAAGAGCGCGACGCCGCCGACAAGCTGCAGAACCTGATCCACGCAGAGCTGCATCACCGGATCAAGAACATGCTCGCGACCGTGGGTGCGATTACCGATCAAAGCCTGCGTACTGCGACCAGCATGACCCATGCTCGGTCCGCGATTGACGGGCGCTTCGCGGCCTTGGCGCGCGCCCACGATCTGCTCACCCGATCAAGCTGGGAAAACGCCACGATCGACAGCACGGTCCGAAGCGCGATCGAACCGTTTGACCAAGAGGATGGCCGGTTCGTGATTTCCGGCGAGGAAATCCGGATCACCTCGAGTTCTGTTATCGCTTTCGCGATGACCCTGAACGAACTGTGCACGAATACGACCAAGTTCGGGGCGTTATCCGTGGCGGGGGGGCAGGTTCATCTTTCATGGCGCGTCGAGGACGGACGCGTTCACTTGGAATGGATCGAGTCGGGCGGACCGCTCGTCAGCGAACCGACGCGCAAGGGCTTCGGAACGCGCATGATCACGGCGCTGGGCCAACAGCTGAAGGGCCAGGTGGCGCTCAACTACAGGCCAAGCGGATTCATCTACACGCTGAATGTGCCGGTTGAGTCTTTGTCCACCAAGTAGAGGTGCGAAGCGGCCGGCGGCGCATTGCTGGAACGATCTGCTTCAGTCGTCGAAGTCGATCGCCTCGCGCCAAGTTATATATGCCTGACCGAAGTCCGCTCAGGCCGAGGGGGGAGAAGACAGGAGCCGGTCGACGGAGGCCTCAAAGGCCTGCGCCAGTGCGGCGGCTCGGGCATCTTCCATTGGGAAGTCGCCGCTCAGGTCGCGGGCGAACGCCATGCCGCCGATCAGGGCGATGAGCAGGCGGGCTCGCACGTCGGCCTCCGGGCCGCCAAGCCAGGCCTCGAGTTGGGCGAAGATGCTGGAGCCGAGCGTCTCGTCGACGAGATGTCGCGCGCGTTCAGAGCCGGTCACTCTCAGCATGACGAGAATGCCCTGGAGCACCTTCCCGCCGTTCCCTCCGTGAAGCACCTCTTTGACGACGCGGGCGGCAAAGTCCTGCTTGGCGCCCCACAGGCGACGCCAGTCGGCGTCGCAGGCCTTCACCACTTCGATGAAGAGCTCGTCCTTCCCACCGTAGTAGCGATTGACCAGTGAGGGATCGACCTTGGCCCGGAGGCCGATATCGCGGACGCCGACCGTCTCGAAGCCCTCCTCGGCGAAGAGGTTCAGGGCCGCGTTCAGGATGACCTGACGGGTGATCTCGGCGCTTCTCATTCTGGAGCCACGGTCCGCATGGCTTCACTCTAGCTCGAATGTCGGTTCGATCCAGACGAAGCGCTTCAGGTCGGGCGCGCCGCGAAGGCGCGGCGCGCCGAATAGCAAGGCACAAGCGCTAAGTCCGTATGTCCTTTCCCTCGTCCGGCGTGATGCCGGATGCTGCAGCCTTCAGCAGCGTCGAGGAGGAAGGAATGGACACGCTCTTTGTAGGGCTCGATGTTCACAAGCTGAGCATCAGCGTCACCACGGCAGAGGACGGTCGCGATGGCGCCGTTCGGTTCTGTGGCGAGGTCGCCAACACGCCGGAACAGGTTCGCAAGCTGTCGGATCGGCTGTCCCGCCCCGGCAATCGATTGGAGTTCTGCTACGAGGCCGGCGGCTGTGGCTACGGAATCTACCGCCAACTGACGGAGATGGGTCATGGCTGCCTGGTCGCGGCGCCGACGCTGATTGCACGCAAGCCGGGCGATCGCATCAAGACAGACAGGCGGGTTTCCCAGATGCTTGCGCTTCAGCACCGCGCCGGCGGTCTGACGGCGGTCTGGGTGCCGGACGAGGTGCATGAGGCGATGCGCGATCTCGTGCGGGCCCGGGGAGATGCCGTCATGGCCCTGATGCGGGCGCGACAGCAGCTTCTGGCGTTTCTCCTGCGCCACGGCCGGACCTACTCGACGGGCAAGACCTGGACCTTGAGGCATCGACGCTGGCTTGCAGGCCAGGCCTTCGACCAGGACGCCCACCGCGTTGTCTTCCAGGATTACGTTGAGGCTGTGTGGTCAGCCCAGGAACGCCGCGATCAGCTCGAAGCCCGGATCTCCGCCTTACTGAAGGGCTGGTCGCTGTCGCCCCTGGTCGAAGCTCTGCGAGCCTTGCGGGGTCTGGACATGATCTCCGCCGTTAGCTTCGTCGCGGCGGTCGGCGATCTCGGCCGCTTCGAGAATCCGCGTCGGTTGATGGCCTATCTCGGCCTTGTCCCTTCGGAGCATTCCAGCGGCGAGCGCATTCGGCGCGGCGGCATCACCAAGACCGGCAACCGCGAGGCGCGGCGCATGCTGGTAGAAGCGGCCTGGAGCTATCGCTACCCGCCACGCGTCTCGACCGGCAAGACCGACATTGTCTCTCGTCAGCCGAAGGTGGTGAGGGACGTCGCGTGGAAGGCTCAGGTGCGGCTCTGTGATCGGTATCGCCGGCTCAGCGCTGGCGGCAAGCGACCGACCGTGGTGATCGCCGCTATCGCACGGGAGCTTTCGGGCTTCATTTGGGCGATCGGTCAGGAGGTGCGGCCAGCGGCGCCATGAGCGCCGAACCCTGGCCCGTCAGGCCGGGGGCGGAGCGGAAGGTCAGGGACATCCTCGAGAGCCCAGTGGGCCGGCCATGAGCCGACGCCCGAACTAAGTCAGAGGCCAGCCCGCGACGAAAAGCGTTCATGCGGTAGCCAACACGCGAATGGAAGACTGATCGACCGTCGCCAGTGCCGCTCCGCCCCCAACCTGACGAACCTCTCAGCCTGCTCATCTCCGCGCCTGCGGCGCGGAGGAGTTTCGCACGTCTGGGCACTTGAAAAAGGACATGGAAGGGCTCCGCCCTCGCGCGGGCCAGGGTGGAGCGGCTTCGCCGCCGGATCGACCGGTGTCCCCGGCCTTCCGCGCCGGTCATTCCTGGATGTTGGGCAAGGGCGTCAGGCTTGTGCAGGCCGGGTGATCCCCCTCCGGTCGATCCGCCCTGGCCCTTGCTACC
>RCUQ01001084.1_pt1 | contig 10998 bp, 11 predicted proteins | sample 2166351 | NCBI WGS metagenome assembly RCUQ01 (sample SAMN09932597, study PRJNA488358) | compost metagenome | feature: garden; material: soil; isolation source: compost soil in acetonitrile-enriched culture | place: Germany: Experimental Botanical Garden Goettingen | collected 2016-01-27
ATGACGTTCCCAGCTGCGGTTCCGACATCCTTCGTGGCACTACTTCCCAAACCGAGGTTTGTGCGAGCTTCTTCTTTGGTCGTTGCGCCGGTACCGCCATCTGCGACAGCAAGTGCACCATTGCTTCCTTTCTGCAGTAATTTGCCGATCGCTGGAATGCTTACTGCCTTGCCGTTGATGGTGACAGTGATGCTCTGGTTTGCCGTGGTTGTGGCAAAAGTCTCCCACGCACCGATATTCTCGTCGTAGTCTTTGATGAGCTGAGACATCGCCTGCGCCAGGCCATCGACCGAAATATTGTCTGATACCAGAATGCCGTACTTCTGGCCGCTCAGCGCCGGGGAAGCAGCTGGCGTTACCGTCATGGACGTGGCGCTGTTTACTGCTGAAATCTGGAACATCTGGACCGGGTTAGACATGACGATAATCGTCTGGCCAGCACGGACCTGGCTGGCGGGAGCCGTCCAGTTCGTGCCTGTGCCGGTGGCGGTATTTCCGTTAATAGCGATGGTGCCGGTGTTATAAATCATATTTTCTCCAGGCAATAAAAAACCCCGCCAGAGCGAGGTTGTTATTTAAAAATGGTTGGTTATTTGCAGGTGGTGTCAGTGAATGTGTTCGCACTTACCCAGCGCCAGTTGAAAGGGTATCCGGCTCGGTACTGTGTCTGGTTGTTTTGTTTGCGAACGCCGTAAATTTGAACCGTATTTTCCTGACCGCCAACGATGGCTGTGCCGCTGCAAACTGGCTCCTGTTTCTCAAGTACGCCAGCGCAGCCAGACAGCATGACAGCCCCAGCCATGCAGATGAGTAGCTTATTCATGTGATGGTATCCCAAGGTATTCATGAACTTAGACAATACCAACATGAAAGAGGCGGGTATAATTGATTAGATAGATCAATTATCTGTTATTGATCGCTCAAAACGATCAATCAGTCATAGGCCGCTGTATTTATCGCTGTTAATGAAATCCCGGTATTTGTAGCGCCTCCCGGCGTCCCTGTCCCCGTTGAAGTCCCGCCAGCGTTTACCCTCGTAGTTGTTCCATCGAACCTGCATGACGAATATGCATTGATTGTGTAAATGGTAGGAGGTTGGGTGGAGTTATTTACGATTATGGTCTGACCTAACTGAGCAGGAGCGACAGCCCATGAACCGCTCAGTGTCTGATCAATATTGATCCCCCCGTTTGCGCCGGGCGTGCCAACTGTCTGCAGGTCTGATAAAACGCGAGACTCATTTGTCAGCACAAGCTTTCCCGCGGCGTCCCAAATAGCCAGACCCCATTTCGGTAATGTCTGCGGGAATACTGCAAATACATATACTGTCAGGGTGAAACTCTGGTTATAGGGGTTAACCCCGCCAACATAAATATTACCGCCATTCCTGTAAGACATAACAGGCGTGGGCTGTGCTGTATTAGTGGTTTTAATAAATACCATCACAGGATAACTTGCGTTCAATGCAATATTCTGTGCAACCTGCTGAGAACTGCCGTTAGCGGATGAATTAAAGGTGTACTTTCCGTAAAGACAAAAAGGTGTTGATTGTTGTGTAACAAAGGGATTCCCGTTATCCATTAATATCATTGCGCCAAATTCGGCCATTATGATTTCTCCATGAAAATGACCACCTCACACTTTGATGCCGGATAATTCCCCATACCTATAGTAGAGGCAGCTGTTACGGTAATAGTGTTCCCCGATGCTACAATGCGCCGACCTACGCTGCTCCCTCCTTCATCGAGTGAAAGAACAAAGCCGACTTTCATTCCGGAGGGAATCGTAAAAGACCAACTGCCGGATGTTTGTCCGGCAGCCAGTTGTATACGCCCAACAACGGAAACTGGCTTGATACCGTAGTTATTGGGTTTACCCGACGCATCCCATGTTTGTATACCCCATGACATCAAAACACCCCTGTGAGTTTGCCGATTTGCACGCGGAGAACGCCATTCGAGTCCCTGATACTGTCAGTGACGTTGGTCGATTTTCTTGCCCCCTGACCGTCACTGCCGTAGTTTTCCCAGGTGCCACCTTTATCAAGTTTCCAGCCAGCGGAACCCGCCACGTAGTTATTTGACTGGATGTAATTACCAATCTTGGCGTTAGATATGGTCCCGTCCTGGATGAATGTATCTCGGATAAAAGTCTGGCCGTTCTGGATCACAAAGGGCAATGCTACAGTGCTGCCAGCCTGCGTGGTTACAGCGAAACGGTCTGCCAGGAAGATAACCTGCGACTGCATACCAGAAGGCGTGTTCTCTACGCCGATCCCCATCCCGGCGGCGTAATACTGCCCGTTAGCGGCCACGCCAACTTTGATGTTATACATCGCGCTGATGTTGCCGTTAATGTCAGCAACCGCATTAGCGGTTTGCGTGATAGCAGCAGTCTGTCCATTCACCGTTACGGTCAGAGAATTGATTTTTGTTGCAGATGCCTGAGTGAAGTCAGCCAGGGTTTCGGTGAGATCGGTTGCGTTGGAAATATTGCCACCGGCAGATGCATCCAGCGTAACAAGTGCACGGGCAACCGCCGAACTGGTATCCGCAACCGTTGTGTCAATGCGGTCGATGCTGGCGCTGTTTCCGGCATTCGTCACGGTTTGAGATCGACGCGAAGTAACCTGTGCCAGTCCGTTCTGGATTATGGCGATAGCGGAGTTCTTCACCCCTCCCGTCATTCCATCCATCGATACAGAAATCTCGTCGATCTTCACAGCTGCCTGAGCCAGACCATCAGCGTTTTCCTGAATGGCCAGCGCCTGCTGCTCAATATCGTCGGCATTCTGTTTGATGTCCTCGGCCATGCCAGCAATTTTTTCGTTGCTGTCGACGGTGTTCTCGATCAGGTCCTTAAACGTGTCCGATTCTTTGATATCCTCCAGGATGGCATCAGTGATGTCGGAAACATCGATGCTGGCCTGGCCCCGAACCCAGTCTGTGAACCCCGATTCGTTGCCGCTGCGGTCCACCAGCTGCGCGCGGTACCAGAAAATCTGCCCAGCCTTAAGCCCCATCTGCTGATACTTGCGCTGCGGGTAAGGCACGTCGGCCAGCAGCATCGCATCATCTTCGGTCCCGGTCAGGCTGTACTGGATTTCCGTCTTCAGCGTATCGTCGGTGTTCGCCGGGAACCCCCAGTTCAGTTCGATACCAAACACCACGTTTTCAGAAGCGATAAAGCCAACTGGCTTAGGTGGATTGCCCACCTTGCCCGTCAGCGTTTTTTCTTCTGAGTATCCCCACCCTGACGAAATCTCAGCGGCGTTAATGGCGCGCACGCGCACCAGATAGCGCCCGACGTAAATACCCGGCACGTCGAATGAGGTGGTGGCGCTGCGGGGCACGTTCACCCAGTTACCGTCATTACGCCGCCATTGTGCTTCATAGGCGATAGCGTTCTGCGCCTGGTCCCAACTGACGCGCATGGTTTCGACGCTGATATTCTGCTGAATCACCGAGAAGGAACTGATCAGGATGTTTGCCGGCGGCGACTGGTTACCCGGCGGGATAACGCTTATCGGGCGCTGGTCGATAATTGCCCCTGTATCGATGCGGGCATATTTATCCGGATCGTGATTTGCGCCAGCGATGGTAAATGTCCCATCATCGTTGTCCGTAACGCTAACTACACGGTATTGTTGCGAGTAAAGTTCATCACTCTCTAACAACCAGACCGCTTCAGCATTTGGTGTTTCGCTATACGGCGTGGTGACAGTAACTGCTTTATCTGAAATTGCCTGGATAGTGCGTGACTGAGAAACACCGGAAGGCAGGTTAACGATTAGCCTGTCTCCTGCTGCGCCACCAGGAGTTCGATCAAGAGTGATAACCCGGCCATTTGCACTGGCAATTCTTCCGCCCAGATCGCGACCCGAAAGATTCCTGTCCGCCACAGCGATGACATATCCGGGTTGTGGAATATTGCCGTCCAGCCCGACATTGAAGGTCACCACTCGGTCTTTATTATTGGTGAGAATACCCCAGCGCCCTTTTCGGTTCGCCTCCGATTGTCTGGTGCAGCCAATGGCCGTCAGCTCGAGCTGATTGAAGCCATAGCGCGCCACCAGTGCCTGCTCAAAAACCGGCTCCATAGCATCAGCATAGGCATTATCCGGATCGGACCATGAGACCAGCGCATTTGTATACCGGCTCTTGGTCGTGCTGCTGGAATAGGTGAATTTGCCGTCAACAACATTGGCGTGGGTGTAACTGAAATCGACATCACGCGGCATATCCGCGAGGCAGACGATCTGATCATCGCCCCAATAGGTCATGCCCCTGAATATGGCCGCGAAGTCTCGTAACACGGTGTAGGCGTCGTTTCTGTCCTGAATGTAGACGTTGCAGGAATATCGCGGCTCGGTACCACTCCCGCCCTTGCCGTCTGGTACCTGCTGATCGCAGTACTGCGCAACCTGGTAAAGCGTCCATTTGTCGATATTGGCCGCAGTGAGACGATTGCCTAAGCCGAAGCGGTCAGTGACCACCAGGTCGTAAAAAATCCATGCAGGATTATCCGTCCATGCCCATTTAAACGTGCCCGTCCAGGTCCCGCTGTAGGTTCGGGTCTCGGGATCGTAGGTATCGGGAACACGGATAACGCGTCCGCGGGGTTCGCAGGAAATCTGAGGGATGGAGCCGTTGAACTGGCTTGAGTCAAACTCGATATAGAGCAACGCCGTATTCGGGTAACGCAGTTTGGCGTCAATAACCTCAGTAAAGCTTTGCAGCGTCATTGCATCGCCGATTTTCGCGCTATTTGCATCAGCGGTTATCTTGCGCAGACGAAGCGTCCAGGTGCTGCCCGCCTGCGGTAAATCGATTCGGTGGCTGCGTTCGTAACCGGAGGTCGTTTTTCCCGTAACACTGGTATTTAATACGGTCTGCCAAGTGCCACCGTCGGTCTGCAGATCGATAGCATAATTGATGGAATAGCCAACGAGATCGCCGTCGTCCTCTTGCTTAAAAAGAGAGGGCCATTTCAGACGCAGGCGCACAGCCGACAGCTGGGTATTAGTGAATGTACGCGTCCAGGCGGTCGCACTCGAAACCTCAGCCCCCACGCTAATTTCGTTTTCGGTACCGGGAATACCCTGTATGTATTTCTGCGCCTGAGTCCCCGTACGGAACTCCCACGTTACACCGCTGAAATTCTGCGTACCATCTGCGTTCTCAAGTGCAGTGCCATCCAGGTAAATAGCCTTACCGGTCAGTTGGCCAGCAAATTCCCCCTCTCCTAACGCGAGCAGGATTTTCGCCTTTGCGACGGACTGGAGATCGTCTGGCTGCTCCGTAGGCGTTCTTGAACTGGAGTCGCCACCTTTACGGCCCTTAATAGCAGTTGCTGTAGCCATGTTTCGCCCATAAAAAAAGCCACCCGTGGGTGGCTGGCAGTGATTTGAACATGGAAGGTCACGATTTAAGCAACAACTTGTAAAAATACGCTTCGTCGTAGAGTCGTAGAAATCTCAAAGCACAAGTTTTGATATAATCAGCTTGCTGATGTGGCCTAACATTCCCATGTATCTGGTGATTTAAATAATAATAACCAAGACCTTCTTCATAGTTATTTACAAAGTCGTCGTGTAAAGCGCTCCAGTAAGAAACAACTCGGTTTAACAGGCCCGCAGGCAAGTCATACCATTGGACAAAGGTTTTACTTAATTCACTCCAGAGATCATGCTCGCTCAGTGGGTAAGCAAGCTTTTTAAATGTTAGGCGTAAAGACAGAACAAACGCCTCGTGATCATCTGGTAGTTGATAACCTACTTCGTCGATATATGCATCGAAATACTGAAACACCTCATCTTTGGATATTTCTTTATCTAACCCTAACGATGCCAGTATTAACAAGCTTGAAGAACTGCTCCCAGATGAAATCTGTTGTTCAGCCCAATCAGTAAACACTTTACGGTTCAGTCCCGGCTTGTTTAATTTTCGAATGCCAAGCAAATCATGAAAATCTACGACATAGCCATCCATAACACCCACCAATTACTTAAGCATACCTTTCAAGAAGATACACTTGCTGTGCCGACGTTGCTACTGCTGATCTTCCACGTAGATGCCGGCGGAGATAATGGCACCGCCAATCCTTCGCTTTCCGTAAAGAAGTGGGACTGGATTTCCCTGAGCTGTGGTGTTCGTTACACCGCCAAAAGCGTAACTGGCCTGATTATCAGCAGACTGCTTACTGGCAAGGCCGGCCGTCTGCGGCGACATCATTTGAACTACGCCGCCGATCATCATCGCAGCACCGAACTTCGCTACCCCATAACCTGCCGCTGATAGCGTGCCAGCAGAAAAGTAACCAATCGCAACGCCGACGACGACCAATACCGCCCCGAGTATCGTCTGGAATGCGCCTGCTTTTTTGCTACCAATGATTACTGGCGCGACACGGATATCTTCACAACTTTTATCCATATCGAGTTCATCAGAGATCAGGTTGCGCTTGCCGCTAAAAACGGCGTAGGTAAGACCGCGTTGTTTACTGGTATTCAGGAAACGTTCGAAACCCGGAACAATCACACAGAGCGCACGGATGGCCTCTTTAGGCGAGGCAACTGAGAGCTTGTATTCACGGCCAAAGGTAGCGCCGAGGATGCCATAAAGCCGAATTGTTCGGAGAACATCTTTATTGAGTAACGCAGCCATGTTAACTCCATAAAAAAAGGCCGCCTAAGCGACCTTAAATTTGTTTAATAATTTACTTAACTTTCCACATTCTATATTGCCCCCAGAAACCAACTTCTGCCACATATTCTTGTGGCGTGCCGTCGGCAACGAGATCAAGAGTTTTTCTCATACCCATGCTTAAAACATTACATTCATTACTGACTCGTAACTTATGAGGCCCATTAGTTAAATAAGCAGTCACGAATTGATTCTGTCTTAGAAGGGCGACATCTTTATCATCGATAGCAACCAGGAACTTACACATCCCTCCACTTCCGCCACCAATGAATTGTTTATTTCGTGTAACAGTAACCTTTGTCTGCTGTGTATCAGATTTAGGTGTTACCAATTCTTGATTTAGTATCTTTTCTGCCTGCCCATAAGGACGTGCACATCCTGCCAATGTAAGAACAGCTATAATAATTAGTAGTTTTTTCAAAATCTTATTCCCATCAGTATTGTTCAGATTAATCCTAACATGCGAATAAGCATCATGAAAATCAATAACTAACATATTGAGCTTGGTTAGTTGGTGTCTCTGGCTCCATTAGACTTAAAACGAACTATCTTCATTGTTCGTTCCCGCCAGTACCCGCCGTAAGGCACACGCTGACTGAGGTGGCCGTAAAGATGATGAAGTAGCATATTCCCTTCCAATAGGATCCCTGCATGATTCCACTTATTGGCCTGTACCTGCATGATCACCATATCGCCAGCCTGCGGCGGACCGTCAAACTCGCGGAAACCACATTCATACCAGCATTCCTGATAGAAATTGTCCGAATAACTGTCCTCCCACCACGGATAATCCACACGATAGTCGGTTAACTCGATGCCATGGGTTTGGCGAAAATAACTCATCACAAGCCCCCAACAGTCGAAATGGCCGAGCAGAAACGGGCGCTGCAGCAGCGGTAGTTCACCGCGCGGCTGGATAGTACGTAAATCGCCCTCAGGCCAACTTACGATATGCCACGGCAGCAGCGTTGCATCGCACTGCGCTTTATCCAGCTCACTTGGTTGAGTCGTCGCGTCAGGATGGCTATGAACAATCGCCGCCACTGTTCCCCAGTCCTCGGCGCACGCATAGTCCACAGGCGATAGGTGGAACTGCTCTGTCGGATCAGCAGAAAGGTTGCGGCATGGAAAATAGCGCTCCACCCGGCTTTTCTGAGCCACCACGCCGCAGCATTCGCCTGGATACTCCTTCGCGGCATGCGCCATGATGGCGTTAATCGTTTTCTGACGCATGATTAGCTCCTGATGAGAGAGGTGCCCGGAAAGCCACCGAAGGGTAATTCTTCATTCTCGCCAAACCTCAACCTGCATGCGGTCAGCGTGCCATTGCAGGCATCAAGGGAAGGATCGTCTACCGGGCTATTGTTCAAGTCGAAGTATCTGGCGCCGGCATAATCGCACCCGTCACCCGAGCGATACTGGTTGCGAATACACCATGTGCATAGCGAGTGGAGCTGCCGCGTCGGAATCATTAATCCCTGAAGATCCATCGGGCTGGTGAGAATAAACTCGACGCTTTCCCCCGCCAGTTCGTTGTTCTTTCCATCGATGTAGAACACGCGTTTTCTTACCTGCAATGGATCTGCAGTCGCATTTCCCTCAGGAAAGTTTCTGGCATCCAGATAATGAGCAAAAGTATCGTGGATAGTGACCTTCGCCTGGAGCATATCGTCGTAGGCCAGACAGAGCGCAGTGATCGAGCTGTCGATGTTTGCCACCGTCAGAGTCGGTTGTGCACTGCTGCCGTCGGTTGATGCCTCAAGCCCTTCGAGCTTATATGGCCAGGCGGCATATTCTTTTCCCTGCCACCAGATACTCTTTGCTGCAAGTTTCGTTTCATCCCCACCAGCAGCGGCAATTTCATCAGCTGCATGGGGCAAGTTGTAGGCATGAAAACGCAGTACGTCATCGACACCAAAAGTGGAGCCATCAACCTCAATGAGGCGAATTTTATTGCCCGGTTCGAGTCGTTGGTAATCTTGTGTAATCATGGTGCGTATGTCTGTTTGAAAGTAGCGGTTATGGTCATTACTTTGCTGGAGAGGGGCTGCGCTTTCACTGAATCTGCCTCAACGCGGTAAAGTCCTGCCTCGCCAATAGGTGATGTCCAGATAAACGATTTTGTGATGTGCGAACGGCAGAAATTCAGAGCGGTAAGCATCTCTGCTTTTTTACCCGTGAGGGTTATTGGCCAGGACTGCTTTTCGGGATTGATACCCTCGCCGGCAATCTGCTCATAGCCATCACCGAATGATGCGGCGCGAGTGGAGTGACTAAATTCGCCCTCCATACCTGCTTGTATCTGTGTTCGCCAAGTGAATATTTGGATCGCCACGTTTCCTCCGGGCATAAAAAAACCCGCCGAAGCGGGTCGAGTAGCGATGACAGATCAAAGATATTTTTTCTTCAAATCTTCTAGCCTGCTGTCATCTTGCTCTGTAAAACCAGATGCATCAAACAACGCCTCTTTATCTGCACCATTAACTCTCGTTACTGTAACTGTGAAGACTGCGCCAGCTGGAGCATTAATCTTGCCCCATTCAGAAAACTTATTAGGAGCCAAAGCCCAAGCGGCCTCTTCATTTGGTTCCAATCCACCAGCAATTTCGTAGTTGAAATCCTGTTCCAGCCATGGCACTGAGCGTCCTTCGCTGGCTATCACCCCCCGGAAGAACACCCGGGAAATAGCTTTATCAGAATTATTTTTCACAACAAGTCTAATTACAGGCTGTGGTTGGCCGTACTCCTCAGGCTCCAGGCTAAATCGAGATGATAAAACCTGTACTTTTTTTAGCTCTTCTTTGGCCTTCTCGGAGTCAGCCTTTTTCTGTTCAAGCTCTTTGATTTCCTGAAGTGCCTGCTCTTTCTGCTTAAGTTCTCTCTCAACAGTTATTTTCTGTGCATAAGAGATTACTTCCTCACCAGTTTTGCCAGCCAACGGTTCGCGCATCTTTTTGCTTATGTCTTCTTTGTCACTCTCCGAAGATGCACGCATTAGGTCAGCCATATTAATGTTGCTGAACACTACAACCTTAAGAGCGCTATCAAATTCCTCTCGTTTATTCTCCGGAAGTGACTCTCTGACTTTCGCTATAGAAGATTTCATTGCGTCATCAGTGGATGAGTCAATTTGAGGTTTATCGCAAGCAGCAAGTAAGAAGGAAAGCAAAATCACGCCAATTATTTTTTTCATGTCCCTATTCCATCAGTAAAAACTAGGAACAATCCTATCAGGAAATAACTCAACGACAAAACATGCATAAGCAACATTAACGTGATTTCGTTGCATTCCATATCATGCCTCCGGGCTGGAGTTGCCGGGCAATACCCGCCCGAACAGACTGATCGATCGTCTGCTTATAAGCCCGGGTGATCGCTTCGTCATTTCCTGAAGTTTGCTGCTGCGAGTTCTGGTTCTGCACGACAACTGAGGTTTGAACCGTGATACCTCCAGCGCCAGCTGATTGCAGCCCATACATCGCCGCATTGCCAACATAACCGCCGTTAGCATAACCCTGCGCGCCGCGCATCATTGCGTAGAGATTGCCAACACCAATCGCGCTGGTAGCCTCTTTGGTGAACACAAACTCACCACCATGAACGACACCTTTCGGCTGATATTTTCCACCATCGCCGGTATAGCCCCCGCTGTCGAATGCCGGGACCAGCCCACCCTGAGAAAAACCGAAAAAGGCCCCTACAGCCGTCCCTCCAAACGCTGATTTCATGCTGTTAACCATTGCCAGTTGCACGAGCATCTGAGCAATGCCTTTGAGGAAAGTTGTCAGGAAGTCGGTAAAACTGGCTTTGCCAGTAGTAAAAAAGTCCGTGAGCGTTGAAGCCATCCCCGTAAATGCAGACTGGGAAATGTTTTGCATCTGACCATAAACATTGGTTGCGCTGTCTTCAAACTCGCTCCAGCCCTTTTTCGCGCCGGTCAGCCAGTCACCACGCAGCTGGTCTTCTGCATCGTAATAGTCGGTCGCAGCCTTGAGCTGTTTCTGGTAGCCATCATCCGCCAGAGAACCACCTGAATTCTGCCAGCCGGCGGCAAGCTGACTTTTAGCCAGTTCCCGCTGCGCCTGTCGGTCGCTCATCCCGGCCCCGCCTGTCAACGCTGCCTGCTTCTCGGACATCTGCGTGGAGTATTTCTGCGCAGTATCCATCCGCTTGTTCAGTTGCTCCTGAGCGGAGATCTGGTCGCCAAGTAGTGCTTTCTGACGCGCCAGCTGAAGCACCTGGTCTTTGCTCGCCAGCAGCGACTGCTCCTGTTTGGTCAGCGAACGAGTCCGGG
>RCUQ01001085.1_pt1 | contig 10998 bp, 10 predicted proteins | sample 2166351 | NCBI WGS metagenome assembly RCUQ01 (sample SAMN09932597, study PRJNA488358) | compost metagenome | feature: garden; material: soil; isolation source: compost soil in acetonitrile-enriched culture | place: Germany: Experimental Botanical Garden Goettingen | collected 2016-01-27
GTCGTCGCCAAGCTGAAGGCCCTCAAGGGCAAGTACGGCCCCGGCGACATCCTGGTGGCGTCGGACGCGGATCGCGAAGGCGAGGCGATCGGCTGGCACATCGCGCGCACCATCGGCCTCAAGCCCGCCGAGGTCCGCCGCGCCGAGTTCCACGAGATCACCGAGGCGGGCATCAAGCGCGCCCTGAAGGCGGTCCGTCCGCTCGATTTGGACCTCGTGGCGGCGCAAGAAGCCCGCCGCATCCTGGACCGCTTGGTCGGCTACACCGTCTCGCCCGTCGTGCGCGACCGGCTGCCCACCGAGGCCAACCTCTCCGCCGGCCGCGTGCAGTCCGTGGCCCTGCGCGTGGTCGTCGACCGCGAGCTCGCCATTCGCGCGTTCGTGCCCAAGGAGTACTGGTCCGTTCATGCGCGCTACGCCTGGCCCGGCGACACCAAGAAGTCCTGGGAGTCCGAGTACGTCGGCACGGGCGTGGCCGGCAAGCACAAGCCCCTGCCGCTCGAGAACCGCGAGGATGCCGAGGCGATCGCCTCTCAGCTCCGCTCGGGCCCGCACCAGGTGGTCAAGATCACCCGCAAGGAGACCCAGCGCAAGCCCGCCGCGCCTTTCATCACCAGCACCATGCTGCAAAAGGCCTCCAGCCGCCTCAAGATGGGCACCGACGAGACCACCCGCCACGCCAAGACCCTCTTCGAGAAGGGCCTGGTGACCTACATCCGCACGGACGAGCCCTCCGTCAGCCCCGAGTTCCAAAAAGAAACGCTGACCTTCCTCAAGGATCGCTACGGCGCGGCGATCGTGCCCGCCAAGCCCAACATTTACAAGGCCAAGAGCGGCAACGCCCAGGGCGCCCACGAGTGTATCCGCCCCACCCGGCTGGACCTCGAGCGCCCCGAGGACCTCGACGCGCGCGCCGCCGCCCTCTACCGCCTCATCCGCGAGACGTATCTGGCCAGCCAGTGCAAGCCCGCCCGTTACGACGTGACGGAGGCGCTCCTGCAGGCCGACAGGCACGTCATGAAGGCCAGCGGCCGCGTGCTCAAAGACCCCGGCTTCCTCGCCATCTTCCAGGAGGAAGACGACGAGGACGACGAGAAAGAAGACGCCGCCAACAAGCCCCTTCCGCCGCTGAACGAGGGCGAGCGCCACGCGCCGACCGCCGTCGGCCCCAAGCAGCACTGGACCAAGGCCCCCGAGCGCTTTACCGAGGCCACGCTCATCAAGTACCTCGAGGCCCACGGCATCGGCCGCCCGAGCACCTTCAACGCGATGGTCTCGAAGATCCTCCAGAAGCAGTTCGTCGAGAAGGTGAACAAGCGCTACTTGCAGCCCACGCCCAAAGGCGAGGTGCTCGACGCCGAGCTGCGCCGCTTCTTCAGCCCCGTCATCAACGAGGGATTTACTGCTGAGCTGGAGGAGCACCTGGATGCGATCGCCGCCCGCGAGGAGCAGTGGCGCGAGTACCTGCGCACCTTCTGGGACGCCCTGACGCCGTTGGTCGCTACCGCCCGCGAGGGCGCCCCCGGCCGCAGCTTCCAGCGCAAAGGCGGCGCCAAGGGAGGCGACGGCCCCAAGGGCGGCGAGGTCGCCGACGCCAACGCCCCGCCGTGCCCCAAGTGCAAGCAGAGCTTCACCCGCCGCATCCACTCGCCCAAGACCAACAAGGACTACTACATCTGCGGCCGCGACAGCCGGGAGGCCCGCGTTTGCGGCTTCATCATGGGCGTTGAGGACCTCGAGAACGCGCCCTGCCCCGTGTGCGAGGCGCCGACGCGCCAAATTTCGCCGACCTTGTCGGTGTGCGTGCTGAGCGAGAAAGGCGGCGGAGGCTGCCAGGGCCGCATCGAGGCGCAGGCCGACCTGAGCGGCAACCCGACTTGCTACCGCTGCGAGAGCCCGATGAAGCTGGTGGGGAGCCGCAACGCGTATCGGTGCAGCGTGGACACGTGCAACACGTGGTTGGACGTCGACCACGACCGCAACCCGCCATGCCCGGACTGCCAAGGGCCCACGCGCAAGTACGAGCTCAAGGGCTACGGCTGTGTGAAGTGGAAGCGGGACGGCGGTGAAGGCTCGTGCAACGGATTCGTGAAGTGGGACCAGTGGACGCCACCCAAGAAGAAAGCGGCCACGAAGGGCAAGGGAGCGGCTGCACCCAAGCGAGCTGCCGCGCCGAAGAAACCCGCAGCGCCCAAGAAACCACCGACCAAGCGCAAGCCGAAGGCTGATTGACGACCAAGCCACCGAACCCACGTCGGGTGAGTGGCTGATGAAGAAGGAGGCAGGACCGAATGCCGAACGACCCGTCGCCGTCCTCCCGGCTCAAACGGGCGCTGCAGCCCATGGCGCCTGAGGTGGAGCAAGCGCTGGAGAGCGCCGGCCTGATGGCTGCCTACCAGAGCCGGCCGCCCTATCAACGGAATGACTACCTCAGCTGGATCAACCGCGCCAAGCTCGCGTCCACAAAGCAAAAGCGGCTGGACCAAATGCTCGCGGAGCTGGCGGCGGGCGATCGCTACATGAACATGGCCTGGCGGGCGGGTACGGCGGAGAGCACTCAGCCGAGTCGATAACTGGACCCTCAGGCCTGAGTCTTCTCCGTCGCATCGCTCAGCGCGAGGTCCGTGAGCGCCTCGGCGCGCTCGCGGAATTCCAGGAGCGCCTGGAGGCCCGAGGCGAAGGTGAACGACACCTTTTTGGGCGCGGTGGCCGCGAGGGTGGCCACGCCTTGCGAGAAGGCCAGGTCGATCGCCTCGAGCAGGGCGCCTTGGACGTCGAGCACCGGGTAGAATCCTTCTTCCCAGGTCCGACGGCGGTGCAAGTCGGCGAGCAGGCCGCTCACGTCGAGCACGTGGGGCACGCGGGTATCCATCTCGACGAGCAGCGCCTCCAGCTCGGCGAACCCGGCCGGGAAGCGGCCGAGGCGGGCGCGACGCACCCGGTCGCGCAAAGCGAAGAGCGCGAATCCGTCCTCGGGCCAGCTCTCGCGCAGGGCGGCGGCCTCGCGCTCGGCGCGTCCCGGCACTTGCCCGGCCCCGTCGAGGCCCGTCACGCCCGTCTGGGCCTGGTCGTCGAGGGCTTCCTCGATCAACTCGGCTTCGGCGGCTTCCATCGCGGCGTCATGCGCCTCGAGCAGCGCGCGCGTGCGGAACGAGAACATGTTCGCCAGAGTCTCGTCGAGCAGGCGGATCTGTTTGTTCAGTTGGCGGGTCAGCTCGCGCCACGTCTCGTCGTGGGTGTCGCGGTCGTCGGCGCTCGCGGGCCCGAGGGCCACCAGTTCGCCGACCAGGCGATCGATCGCCGCCGCACCCGCCGACAGGTCCGGGTGATCCAGCCCGGTCGCCATCAGTTCTTCCACCAGCGCGCGAAGCGCCGAGGCTTGTTGGCAGGCCGTCTCGTAGCGGGTCATGCGGGTTCCTCTTTCGGGCCTCAGGGGCCGTGGCCTTGCGGTGCACCCAGCCTACGGCTTGGGACCGAATACCGCAAGCGTGGCTCTCAGGCTTCGAAGGCGCTTCGTGCAGCCACGACCTCGTCGTAGTGGGCCTCCGCCCATAGCCAGACGCCACAGAAGGCGGCCCCTAGGCTGCGGCCCAGCTCCGTCAAGTTGTATTCCACCCGGGGCGGCACCTCGGCATAGACCGTGCGCGCCACCAAGCCGTCGCACTCCATCTGGCGCAGGGTCTTGGTGAGCATCTTCTGGCTGATGTCGCCGAGGTGCTTGCCCAGCTGGCTGAAGCGCAGCGTGCCGTGCTCCTCGAGGGTCTCGAGGATCAGCATGGTCCACTTGTCCGCCACGCGCGCGATGATCTCACGGACCAGCGCGTCCACCTCCGGGCGCGTCTCGCTCATACTAACCTCCGAGTAAGTATAGAACTTTTGGGTGCCTACTTTCCGAAAGAGAGTATCATCGACTAGACTGGCTTCGCAACTGAAAGGAGCACCTGAATGAACCCCACCGGCAACACCATCCTCATCACGGGCGGCGGCTCGGGCATCGGCCGCGGCCTGGCGGAGGCCCTCCATCGGCTCGGCAACACGGTGATCATCGCGGGCCGCCGTCAGGCGGTGCTGGACGAGGTCGTGACGGCCAACCCCGGCATGCACGCCCTGACGTTGGACGTGGAGAGCGCCGAGGGCGTCGAGAGCTTTGCAGCCACGGTCGCCGAGCGCTTCCCGGCCCTGAACGTGCTGGTGAACAACGCCGGCATCATGCGCGCAGAGAACCTGCTGGAGCCGCAAAGCGCCCTGGCGGACGCCGAGGCGATCGTCGCCACCAACCTGCTCGGCCCGATCCGGCTGACGGCGGCCCTGTTGCCCCTGCTGCGCAAGCAGCCGAAGGCCACGGTCATGTTCGTGTCGTCCGGGCTGGCCTTCGTGCCGCTGGCGTTGACGCCGACCTACTCCGCCACCAAGGCCGCCATCCACGCCTACAGCGAGTCCATGCGCTATCAGCTGAAGAACACGCCCGTCGAGGTGCTGGAGCTGGTGCCGCCCTACGTCCAGACCGAGCTGATGGGCGGCGCCGAGGACCCGCGCGCCATGCCGCTCGCCGACTTCATCCAGGAAGCCGTCGGCATCCTCACCGGCCAGCCGGACGCGAAGGAGATCAACGTCCAGCGCGTCCACCCGCTTCGCTACGCCGAGCGCAACGGCGCGTACGACGCGACCTTCAAGGGCCTGAACGACGCCATGGCCGGAGGCCATTGACCGACAGCGAGAGGCCCCGATCCCCATCCGGGATCGGGGCCTCTCGCTGAGCATCTGGGGCACGCAGCAAGCCATCTCGGTGGGCAGCACTACCAGCTCGGAAACGCCTCAGCTTGCCAGTATTAGACGGGAATGCGCTTCTCTTCGATGTCGTAGACGTCGAACCAACGCTTCACATGGGACCAGGCGCCCGGCGGGCAGTTGTCCTTGACGTAGTCTTCCATGAAGAGCACCAGGCGGTCATCCAGCTCGGACAGCTTTTTCTCGCGCCAGCTGTTGCTCCAGCGAAGGATCTCGATGCGCTCGCGCGGGGTGGCGTTGGCGCGAATCCAGTCCGCGACCTCGTCGTCCGTGGCGCCCGTGGCGACGAAGGCCTTGAAGGCCTCGGGGGTGATGCCGGCGTAGCTCAAGAAGATGTTGGTGAGGGGACAATCGTAGTGGTACTCGCCCTGCAGCCCGACGAGCTCGGCGCGGCACTTGTCCAGCCCACGGGCGGCGATGGCGTAATCGGCCAGCGCCTCGTGGGCGCTGCGCGGATAACCGGTGCGCAAGTCGGTCGCGAGCGCGCGAACCTTCTCCAGGTCGGTGGTTGTCGTCATGGTCCTTCTCCTGTTCTGTCGCCCGCCGCCCACGGCGACGTCGGCGGCTCAAAAAGAATCTACATAGAAATAATAATGCATCTATGTAGACGGAATGTCAAGCGTGCGGGACCATCATTCGCATGGTCCGAGCGGGTGCGCCTTTCGCGATTCTATGGGCGGATTCTCGCTGTTCTCTCGGCATGTGTGGACTATAGTCCTCCCGGTGAGGGGAGGAAGGTCCCACTTGCCGCGCAAGCGAGGGGCCTAGACTTGATGGCGACCCTCCGCGGCGTCGAGGAAGGACAGCGATGAAAGCACTCTACAACCTGAAGATTGGCCCCAAGCTCCTGGTGACGACCGGTGTGTCCGCCGTGACGATGGCCGTCATCGTCGGGACCAGCATCTGGGCCTCTACCCAATACTTGAGTGCGATCGACCGGGTCAGCCGCATCACGGAAGAAGCCGCCCACGTCAATCACCTGCAGCAAGGCGTGTACGCCGAGATCATCAGCATGCGGGGCTATCTGCTCTCGGGCGACGAGAGTGGCCTCGGAGCGCTCACCAGCGCCAAGCGCAGCGCCGATCTGGCCTACGAGCGGGCAAATCAGGCGATCCTGGACCCGCTCAAGCGGGCTCGCCTGCATGAGGCCAATCAGGCCCGGCTGGCCATCGAGGCGAAGTTGGCCGACAAGAGGCGGCTCAAGCAGAAGGGCGATATGCCGGCCATCATTCGCATCGAGCAGCACGACATGCCCGCGTTGCTGAATGCGTTTCTGGCTCCCATTGACGCCATCGACCAGATCGACCGGCAGTTGCAATCGGACACCCAGTCGGCCAATGCGGAGCTGTTCCGTCGCCTGCTCGCCATGATGCTCGGCCTCGGCGGGCTGGGGTTGGCGCTCAGCGTAGGGATGTCCTTGTTGGTGTCTCGCAGCATCACCGTGCCGCTGAAGCGGGTGATTGCGAACGCCCAGCAGATCGCCGACGGCGTACTGCCGGCCAAGCTGGAAAAGAGCTACAACGACTGCGTGGGCGACCTCGTCGATGCCACGGAGCAGATGGTCGCGAACCTCAGGCGATTCCTCGGTGAGGTCAACGCCACGGCCGGGGTCCTGACGACCGCCAGCGAGCAAGTCACCGCAGCGACGGACGAGCTCTCGGCCTCCACGAATCAGCAAGGCGCCGCCACCGAAGAAACGAGCGCCAGCATGGAAGAGGTGGCGGCCTCGGCGATGCAGGTCGCCGGCAACGCCCGTGAGCTGGCGACCAACTCGACGAGCACCCTCGCCTCGATGGATGAAATGGCGGCCTCGATTCAGCAGGTCGCCGGCAACGCGGATCAGCTCGCGTCCTCGGTGTCGAAAACAGCGGCGACCGTGGATGAGATGTCCGCATCGATCCGGCAAATTGCCCACAACGTGAGGCGCGCGAGCGAGCGCGGCACGGGCGCGTCTTCCGCCGCCCGCACCGGCCACCAGGCGGTGTCGGAAACCATCAGCGGCATGGACCACGTCAACCAGGCCATGAGCGAGGTGTGCGCGGTCATCCAGACGCTCGGGATGAAGGCGGAGGAGATTGGTTCCATCGTCAAATTGATCGATGACATCGCCGACCAGACCAACCTGTTGGCGCTGAACGCCGCCATCGAAGCGGCGCGGGCCGGCGAGCATGGGCGCGGGTTCGCCGTCGTGGCGGACGAGGTCCGCAAGTTGGCTGAGCGTTCGGCCCGGTCCACCCGTGAGATCACGGCCTTGATCAAGGGCATCCAGAGCGAGGCCCGCGTGGCGATTGAGAGTGCCGAACGGGGGGACCAGGCGATTCAGGCCGGCACCGCCCTTGCTCAGCAGGCGGGCAATGAGTTGCAGGTCATCGTGACGTCCATCGACGAGGTGTCTGGCCTGCTCGGGCAGATCAACACCGCCACGCAAGAGCAGAGCGCTGCCTCGGAGCAGATCGCCGGCGCCCTGGCGGACATGAACACGACCACGCAGCAAGTGTCTCTGGCCACACGGGAGCAGGCGAAGAGCAGTGACCACGTCGTGATGGCCGTCGGGCACATGAACCGCATGACCCAGCACATCAGCAAGGCGACCGAGGAACAGCAGCGCGCCTCGAATCAAGTCGTGACGGCCATGGACGAGGTGAACAAGTCGGTCCGGGCAGCCGGCGAATCGACGAGTCAAATTGCCGGTGCGGCCAGGGACTTGCGGGCCCAGGCCCACGCCCTGCTCAGGGTGCTCGCCTTCTTCAAGGACCAGGGCCATGCCGACGGGACATTATCCGCCTCGCTCACCTCCGTGACTCTGTCGGTGTCTCAGGCGAAGCCGCCCTCGCGCGTCTAGCGCAAGCTGAAGCGCCTCGAGCTTCATGACTGCCTCAAGCTGGAAAGCGACGCCGGCCTGCCCGAGGTTGCGGACACCCTGGAGCAGTTGCATATCGACCAGGCGAAGAAATTCATGCCGGGCGAAACCAGCATGACAGGCAATTTGCCGGACTTGCAACACGGGTGAATCAACGGGAGGCCGTTCGTTACGCCCGACCCGTCGTCGGTGCGACGCGACATGTGTCATGGTGGTCAAGTCGAACGACGCCAAGGCAGACTGAGGAAACCCATGGACCAAGTGAAAGTCGTGTTCGAATCGGAGGAAGGCACCGAGGCCTTGTGGGCGACCTCTGTCGAGCGCGGCTTCGTCGTCGATAATTACCCTTTTTACCTGAAAGGCGTCTGTTTCGAAGACGTGGTTGAAGCGCAGCTGCTGGCGCCAGGAATTTACCGGTACACGGGAACCGTGGAGAAGTCCGGCAATTCCCTGTATCGGGTGTGGTTCGATGCGCAGCATGCCGGACGTGCCACGGCGTTGTTGGCTGACCTCGTTCGGCTCGGGTGCGGCCATGAGCGGGGCGACTCGGACGGGGGTAGCCTGGTCGCTGTGAACATTCCAGGGGCCGTCGACGCGGACGCCGCATGGAAGATTCTCGAGAAAGGCTTACACGAGGAAACGTGGGTCGTGCAAGAGGGCGATGACCGCCACCCCTGCACCGACGGTGAGTCGTAACGCATCAGGCACCGTGCCGGCGATCGCCCCCAGCCAGGAAGGTGGGCTCGGGCCGATGGACGGCGCCCAACCGAGCCTTGTTCGCTGCCTGCCCCTGTATACAATGACATAAGGGGGGCAGCCGATGCGTGTGGTGGTGATCGACGACTTCAAGGAGTACGCCGAGATGGCGGCGGCCCCGTTGCGCTATGCCGGGCACACCGCGATGACGACCACCTCGCCGGTCGACTTCGACAGCGTCCTGGCCTTCCGGCCCGATGTGATCGCGGTGGGCATTTTTCGCCAGGACATGGCTTTCGATCGCCCCATCCGCGACTTCGAGCAGGACGTGCTCGGGGTGGGGCCCATTCGCGAGTTGGAGGGCTACCCCGCCATCACGGCCGTGCCGATCGCGATCGCCGCGACCGGCCTGCACGAGCGCGACGTGCCGACGACGCTCCGGTACGACCTGTTCCTGTCCTTCCCGCGCGACATCAAGGCGTACGTGCCGCGCCTGGAAGCCCTGGCGCGGCAGCCCCGCCGGCGTCAGTTGAGCGAGTACGTCTGCCCGAACGGCGCTTGCCGCTCGCGGCTGTTTCAGGTGAGCACCGGCGGGCAGGACCTCTATTGCCCTCGCTGCGGGGCAGGGGTGGCGCTGACCGCCGGCGGCATCCTCTACAACCTTCCCGACAACCCACAGCAATCGATTGAAGCGCCCCTCAGTGCCATTGACGCACCGATGGCTCACTCCGATTAGTGGGGTGTTCGGCGTGGCTAGGCGCGGGACGACGGCAACTCGCCTTCGTACCGGCTCAGCAACTGCTGACCCAGGCCCGACTTTTCGGCCTGACGCGCCTTCCAGCGCAGCACCGGGTTGAGCAGGCTGAGCGGGCCGGGCAGGTTGGTGTCGCCCCAGCGGACCACCAGGGCCAGGGCGCTGAAGTCCTTGGGCATGCCGGCGGGGCTCAGCTTGTCGTCGCGGCCGAGGCCGTACACCACGCGCAGGAAGTTCTCGAACCCGGTGTGGCCGGGCGTCAGGCGGGCCTGGAACCGGGCGCTGGTGGCCTCGGCGTTCTTCCAGGAGTGGCGGACGCCCCGCGGCACGGTGTAGCGCTCGCCGGGCTGCAAGATGAGCACGCGACCCTCCACCGTCACCTTGATCGGGCCGTCGATGGCGATGATCTCCTCGTCGAACTCGGTGTGGTAGTGCTCGGGCGCCCCGCCGCCCGCGTTGACGTCGATCTCGATCAGGGTGTGGTCGCCTCGCGTCTCGTTCGCTGTCGCGAGGAAGGTGGCGGTGTCGCCTTGCTTGGGGTTGTGGATGGTGCGGCTGCTCATCGTCGAATCTCCTCTGGCTTGATTTAGGACAATGTTCTAACACGTTGCCGGCTTTAGGTCAATGTACTAAAATAGACACATGGCAGCCAATACCCGAGACAAGATCCTGGAAACGGCGCTCGCGATGTTCAACGCGCAGGGCGTCCACGCCGTCGGCGTGCGGGACATCGCCCGCGCGGTGGGCATCAGCCCGGGCAACCTGGCCTACCACTTCCCGCAAAAAGAGGTGCTCGTCGCGGCGCTGATCGAGCAGCTGCACACCGCCAACACCACCCAGCTCGTGGCGCCGCCGCCCGGCCCCTACTCGTTCGAGGCGTTTTACCGGGCCATTTTGGGGGTCATGCGCAACCAGGTGCGCTTCCGGTTCTACCAGGTCAGCTTCGCCGAGCTGCTTCAGCAATCGGCCGAATTGCGCGAGCGCGAGGCCCATCGCAACCAGGCCCGGCGCGATCGCATCGGGCTGAACGTTCGGCGGCTGGTGGACGGGGGCCTGCTCGACGACGAGGCGGTGGCCCCACGCTTCGAGCGGCTCTACGAGCAATTTCGCATCATCATGACCACCTGGCTGCGCGCCGCCGCGTTCATGACGCCGGGCCACAGCGACGCGGACGCGATGTGCCATTACGCCAAGTTGGCCTTCGCCCTGTTCGAGCCGTATTGCACGCCGGACGGGCTGGCGCAGATGCAGGCGTTGCTCGCGGGCGACTATGACGCGGCCGCGTTGGCCGATCTGGCGGCGCTCGATCGGGTGGCGATCGCCTAGCGTCGGCTTCAGCCCGGTCGATCGGCCGGCGAACTCGCCAGCCGGGCCTCGGGCGGGGGCGCCAGGCCTTGCACCCAGGGAACGACCCGCGTTTCGAGCACGGTCTTGATGACGATCGCCGCCGGGATGCTGAGGATCACGCCGGGCAGGCCCCAGAGCTGCGAGCCGGCGGTCAGGGCAATCAGCACGTAGAGGGGATGCAGCCCGACGGCGTGTCCGACGACGCGGGGGTAGATGACCATGCCTTCGAGCTGCTGCACGACGACGATGACCAATAGGGCCAGGAGCCCCGTCTGCGGCGAGATCCCGAACGCGACGAGCAAGGCGGGCGTCGCACCCAACAGCGCCCCCACGTAGGGCAAGATGTTGAGCACGCCGACGAACACCCCCAGGAGCAGCGCGTTGGGCACGCCGATGAGCCAGAACCCCAGGCCCGAGAGGGCGCCGACGATGGACATGTCCGTCAGGGTGCCCAGCGTGAAGTGCCCGAGGCGATCGCCCAGCAGCCTCAGCCAGGTGCGCGCCCCGTCTCGCCGGTGGGGCGGTACCAGCAGCAGGGCTTGCTCCTTGAGCT
>RCUQ01001086.1_pt1 | contig 10991 bp, 7 predicted proteins | sample 2166351 | NCBI WGS metagenome assembly RCUQ01 (sample SAMN09932597, study PRJNA488358) | compost metagenome | feature: garden; material: soil; isolation source: compost soil in acetonitrile-enriched culture | place: Germany: Experimental Botanical Garden Goettingen | collected 2016-01-27
GCGAAGACGAAGTCCGCGCCCTTATGCTTGAAGGCGTCCACCGCAGGCGGCGCGCCCCTGCCCAGCCGCGACATCAGCACCTTCAGCAGCTTGCGCTCGGTGATGTCGAGGTTCTGCTCGGACCCCGACAGGGCGAACTCCTTCTCGATGATCTTCTGGGTGACGATGAACCAGGAGTGGTCGTGTTCGGCCAAGTCTGGCGTCGTCCGCAGGTGCTTCAGCGTCGCCATGGTGTCGTGACCGGGCAGGGCGGGCGAGGGCAGCCGCCGCCCCAGGGCGTCCAGCCACAGCGGCGACGGCCCGGGCAGGATGCGGATGGCGTGGCTCGGCCAGATGGGGTCCCAGTTCTGCACCCCCTCGACGTAGTGCCACATACGGTCGCGGTTCACGAGCCGGCCCCCGGCCTCGCCCGCGATGTCCAGCATCCGCCCGTCGACATAGGCGGGGACGCCGGTGATCATCGCCTTCGGCGGCGATCCCAGCCGCTCGGGCCAGAAGCGGCGCACCTTGTCATGGTCACCGCCGATGCCGCCCGAGGCCAGAACGACGGCCTGTGCTCTCAGGGTGAAGTCGCCGACCACGTTGCGGTTCGAGGCCGCACCGCGCGGCGCCGCGTCGGCGGCCAGGATCGCGCCCGCCACGCCTGTGACGCGGCCGCCTTCGACCAGCAGTTGATCGACCCGGCGACGGTGGTGGAAGGTCAGCCGCCCATCCTTCGCCGCCGCTCGCGCGCGGTCGGCGAAGGGCTCGGACACGCCCGTCCCCGTGCCCCAGGCGACGTGAAAGCGCGGCACGGAATTGCCGTGACCAAAGGCCTGCCCCCCGCCGCGTTCGGCCCAGCCGACCATGGGGGTCAGGCTGATCCCATGCTGTTTCAGCCAGGATCGCTTTTCGCCGGCGGCGAACTCGACATAGGCGCGCGCCCACTGCACCGCCCACTCATCCTCGGCCAGCGGTCCAGCCAGCCGGTCCCAGCCCGCGCTGCCGCGCCAGTCCCGCCAGGCCAGGTCGACGCTGTCGCGCACGCCCAGCTTCCGCTGCTCCGGCGAGTTGACCAGGAACAGTCCGCCGAACGACCAGAAGGCCTGGCCGCCCAGATTGGCAGGGTTCTCCTGATCGACCAGCGCCACCCGCTTGCCCGCCTGAACCAGTTCATTGGCGGCGACCAGTCCGGCCAGTCCCCCGCCCACGATGATGACGTCTGCGTCCATTCTCGTTTCCCTGCCTGGGCGCCAACGCTAACACAAATGTCAATATGAAACGAGGGTTTCCTTGGCGAACACGCGTGTTAATATGTATTGACAGGTGGGTGAGTAGCGTGATGGTCTGAGGCAACCGCTGCCGGCGCCGCCCCGGCTCGCGGAAATATTCGGCGGCATGGAAACGTTGCGGACCCGTTGGGGAACGGGCCGCACCCTGGGGAGGGTTCTCAATGGCGACATCCGTCGTTCGTACGCGCTTGGCCGCGACCGCATCCGTTCTTGCGCTGACCATCGCCGCACCGGCCCTGGCTCAGACCGCACCCGACGGCGGCGCGACCGCCGTCGACGACATCATCGTCACCGCCCAGAAGCGCGAAGAATCCATCCAGGACGTGCCGATCGCGGTGTCCGCCTTTTCGGCCGAGACCCTGGACGCGATGAAGATCGAGGGCGGCTCCGAGCTGCTGCGGGCTATCCCCAATGTCAGCTTCTCCAAGAACAACTTCAGCATGTACAATTTCTCGATCCGTGGGATCGGGACTAAGGCCATTTCAGCATCAAGTGATCCAGCTGTGGCCGTCAGCTTCAACAACTCGCCTATGATCCGTAACCGTCTGTTCGAGTCCGAATATATGGACGTGAACCGAGTTGAAGTTTTGCGCGGCCCGCAAGGCACTCTTTATGGCCGCAACGCTACAGCGGGCGTGGTCAATATGATCCCGAACCTGCCTGGCCCCGATTTTGAGGCCTTGCTCAAGGCTGAAACGGGCAACTATGGTTCTATGCGTGGCCAGGTAATGGTCAACATCCCCCTCTCTGAAACCTTCTGGGTGCGTGGAGCGGGGTCAATGACCAAGCGTGACGGCTTTGACTACAACACCTTCACAGATTCACATGTGAATGGCCGAGATCTCTATTCGACCCGCCTGTCAGCGGCGTGGGAGCCGCATGACAGATTTAACGCGACCTTGATCTGGGAACACTTCGGGGAAGACGATAACCGGTCGAGGACGGGCAAAAACCTGTGTACGCGGGATGAGGGGCCCGCCCGGGTTGGGAACGTCGATATTCCGACCCTGGCTGACCGTGGGCGGATGAGCCAGGGCTGCTTGCCCGGGTCGTTGTACGATGAAGCCGCCTATGGCGTTCCTAATGGCCTGGGGCTTTCCCAGATGTTGATCCTCAGCGGTGTCGGAATCGGGTATCAGCATTCGGATCTTGGCGGCGCTCCGGTCTACGCATCGCCCGCGGGAATAGATCCCTATGAGGGATTGGCCCAGTCCCGAAATCTTCGTGAAATATCTACCAGTTATAATCCGAAATTTGTCGCCGATAATGATATTTTCCAGCTGAATTTGCGCTTTGATATAAGCGACAACGTCACCATTTATTCTCAAACGCTTTATACTGAAGATAGTTACTGGTCGACGCAGGACTATAATAGATATATTACAAATACTGTATTCAACAGTACGGACAATCTTTACGGTATCGTTGGTGACCCTCTGCAGTCCGTTGCGCTGCCTGGCGGACTATATAACGATCCCCAGTTGGGCCTGTCGTCCCGAATGGAGTCGGCTGATCTGAGTCGTTCAGAAAATAGCCAGTTCTATCAGGAATTCAGGATTCAGTCCGTTGGGAATGAGTTTTTCAACTATAGCCTTGGTGCAAATTACACTAAGTTCAAAACAAAAGACGACTATTTCGTATTCAATAACGTTTTCTCCTTCCTTGCTGAGTATTTCTACAACAGGGTTCCCACCTTCGAAAGCGAGTCTCTTGTAACTCGTGGGTGTATTGACGGGTCCAACGGAGAATGCGTTGGTGTAGACTATTCTAGCCTGTCGAATCTGAATGGCGATGGACATAATTATTTCCGAAGCAAAAATGAATCTGTAACGAAATCCATCGGCTTGTTCGGCGAGGGGTATTTTCAGCTTAGCCCCGTCCATAAGTTGACGGTTGGTCTGCGTTATACCGATGATGAAAAGGTATTTACGCCATACCCGAGCCAGCTTCTTCTGGGCAGCGATGATAGCCTGGGCTACGGCAGTGTTACGGGCGGCAATGTCGTTTCCGGCTATCCGGCGATGCCGGACATTGTCCAGAACTGGCAAGCGGTGACGGGGCGCGCCGTCATAGACTGGAAGCTTGGCGATAACAGCCTTTTCTACGCCTCCTACAGCCGGGGGTATAAGGGAGGGGGCGCCAATCCTCCCAGGGCTGATCTGAATGAATCTGTCGTTCAATATCAACCGCTTGGAGAAACTTTTGATCCTGAGTACGTCGATGCTTTCGAGCTGGGTTTGAAGTACCAGAATTCAAGTGGAAGCCTCAGACTTAATACGACCGCCTTCTACTATGATTACTCCGATTACCAGATATCCCAGATCGTCGACAGAATTTCATTCAATGAGAATTTTGACGCGTCGGCCTATGGCGTAGAGTTTGAGGCTGTCTGGCGTCCGATTGACCGGTTGAGGGTGGACGCCAATGTGGGGCTCCTCAGGACGCGCATTGCGGATGGGGAAAGCTCCATCGACGTGATGAACAGGACTCAGGGCAACCCTGACTGGGTCGTCCTGCGCCCCTGGATTCAGGTTCCCTCGAACTGCATCGCGCCGAAAGCCCATGTCGAAACCATTTTCTCGTCATTCCTGGGGGTGCTGTTCTCGCCTTATGCGCTTTCTGCTCTCTGCGGAGGGAGCAGTCGGAACGGTTCCTATGACCCGGACTTCCCTTCCACTTTCCCGTTCTGGCAGTATCTCGGGATCACCTACAATCCCTTCGAGGATGCGCCCAACGGCGGGCGCGGCTTTGCAGCCGATCTGAGTGGAAATGAATTCCCGAATGCGCCTCGTGTGACGGCCAACGTAGGGGTTCAATACGAGTTCAATGTGGGGTCGTGGGATGTGATCCCCAGAATTGATTATTACAGACAGTCTTCAAGTTATTTCAGAGTCTACAATTCTGAGTACGACAGGATTCGCGGCTGGGACAACCTGAACATATCTCTAACAATAGAAAATATTGAGAGAAATCTTGTCGTCCAAGCATATGTAAAAAATGTCCTTGATGAGACATCCATCGTTGATGCCTTTACCAATAGTGATGACTCAATGTTAACCACTAACGTATTTACGACAGATCCTAGATTGATTGGAGTGAGTGTTTCGGCAAAATTCTGAATTATATTATTGCAATCTTTGGTTCCTTCAGTACAACTGTAGGGCGATCTGAATTGATCGTTTTTTAAACACTAGGAGGGTAGGATGAAGAATCTAGTTTGCGCGCTTGGAGCGCTTGCTGTTTTCGCTGCTGTACCTGTTTCTGCTATGGCGCAAACTTTTACGCCTAATAGCTTTACTAGTAATATTTCCGGAAATGCCGCGCTTTCTCATACTGTATCTCTGAGCTGCACCGTCGCTCCAGGCGACATCAAGGTCCAGACCAAGTCTACTTCCAGCAATTCGTCTCAGAGCGTCACGGGCGTTACGCGTCCGTTTGCTCCTCTCATTCCTTGCGGCGCGGTAAGCGTTCCGTCGTATGCCCCGTGGAAGGTTGAGGTGCTGTCGGGTTCGGGCGGAACTTACTCGGCTCGCATCTTCGTCAGCGCCCTGACCATTTCCGGCTCTCTCTGCGAGGGTTGGGTCAATGGCACCTTCACCAACGGTTCGCCGTCCAAATTTATCGGCAGCGGCGCGATCCCCGTGGTCAGCGGACCGACCAGCCCGCCGAACTGCACGGTTTCGGTTAACCTGAACGTGCCAGGAATTACCGTAACTCCGTAAATATTGCACTTGAGGGGGTGTAGTCAGGCGCGGCTTGGCTACACCTCTTTTTGTGTTGATTTAGCGTTTATGAGGTGTTGGGCGCTAGTTGTTTAGCCTGCTTGTCTATATTTGTTATTGCTTGTTTTAACTAAGGTGGCGGCCCTATTAGGGCTTGATTTATATTATAGTGGGATCGTTGGGATAATCTAGAATATAATATTCCGAAATTATATCGAAGGTTTGTTAGGTAACGGTGTGGATTTTACTGTTCGCGCGGAGAAATTCTAATCGTGCTTTTGGTCGACAATGTTTGCAAGGCGTACGGTCGTGGCGAGGCGTCCGTGTTGGATCAGGCGTCGTTAAGGCTGGAGGGCAGCACCTTGGCCGCTCTCGTCGGGCCGTCAGGTTCGGGTAAAAGCACGCTTTTGAACATCATCGGTCTTCTAGATGTGGCTGACAGCGGACAAGTAATATTTGAAAATTGTCCGATCTCCGCCATGAACTCGACTGATGCTGCGCGTCTTCGTAATGAACTAATTGGCTTTGTCTTCCAATCCTTTCACCTACTGTCGCGTCTGACCGCATGGGAGAATGTCGCCCTGCCGCTGTTTTATCGCGGGGCGGGGCGCGCTGAGCGCAAGGCGCGGGCCTTGGCTATGCTGGACAGGGTCGGTCTATCTGATCGTGTGAACCATCGACCCGAACAGTTGTCAGGTGGTCAGCGCCAACGGGTGGCCATCGCGCGTGCCCTAGTGGGGGAGCCGCGTCTAATCCTGGCCGATGAACCGACGGGTAATCTGGATAGCGCAACGGGCTTGCAGGTCATGGACCTGTTACGTGAACTCAATCGCGATCTCGGCGTCACCATACTGATGGTCACTCATGATCGTGACATGGCCAAGCTTTGCGATAGGGTGATCGAAATCCGCGATGGACGGGTTCTGTCGCAGGGGGAGGCGGGGTGAAGGGGGCGGGCGTAGGTCTGGGGGAACTTACGCTAGAGGCGCTGGCCAACCTGCGCGGTCAGGGCCGGCGTTCGGTCCTGGCGCTGCTGGGGGTCGTCATCGGCTCGGCCGCCATCGTCGCGCTGATGAACATCGCCTACATCGCCCAGCTTGAAGCGCTGAAGAGTTTTCGCCAGACTGGTGTGGACGTTCTATCTGTACAGAGCGACGGTCTTGGTGGGCTGGACCCCGTCTTGATCGAGACCCTGGTGCGGCAGGACCCTGCCTCCGTCCTGGCGGCGCCCTTTGCGACGACGAGCCTGGACGCTGTGGCGGGCGGAAAATCCAGCAATGTGACCGTGGCGGGAGTCACGCCGGCTATTGCCGTCATGGCCGGTCTGTCGGCGTCAGCGGGGCGAATGCTGCGAGAGGTTGATGACTGCAGCCCCGTCGCGGTTTTGGGCCAGAAGGCGATTGCGGATCTGTCGGGGCCCGGCGCCGAGGTCGGGCCGGGCAGTATGGTCCGCATCGGCGCCTATGGCTTTACCGTCGTGGGGACGCTGGCCGCCGTGCCGCACCAAGCGCTGAGCCCTGTCCAGTTCGATAACGCGATTCTCATACCCCTGGCCTGCGCACGCCGGGTCATGCCGAGCGACGGCGCCACGGGGGCGATGATCAGGCTTCGGCCCGAGGCGGACACGGCGGCCGCCGTGGCGCGCTACACGGCGGCCCTGTCCACGCCCCAGGCGCCTGTTCGTGTGCAGGACGCCAAGACGATGATCGAGGCCATGGAGAAGCAGATGGCCATGCTGGGCGGGGTCCTGGTGGCGATTGGCTCCATCTCTCTTCTGGTCGGCGGGGTAGGGGTGATGAACGTCATGCTGATGACGGTGATGGAGCGGCGGCGCGAGATTGGGCTCCGGGCGGCGATCGGGGCGACGCCGGGCGAGATCCGCATGATGTTTCTGATCGAGGCGGTCGTCCTGGCGTTGGGCGGGGGGCTGTTGGGGGATGTGCTCGGGGTGGCGCTGACCTGGCTGGCGACGCTGTTCCTGCCCTTCGATTTTGCGATCAGCTGGACGGTTCTGTTTCTGGGGGCGGGGGTGGCGGCGGGCGTGGGCCTGGTGTTCGGACTCTATCCGGCGATCACGGCGTCGCGCATTTCACCGATCGAGGCTCTGCGTGGGGACTAGGGTTCTGTTGTGTATTGCGCTGTCGGGCACGCTGGCGATCACGACAGCGGCGCAGGCTCAGGTTGCCCCCAGTCCGATTGCGTCGGTCGTTGTGCCTGCCGGGGCGCCCATCCCGGCCGGGGAGCCTCTGGAATTGACGTTGGACGAAGCGGTGGCCCTCGCGCTGCGCTATAATCGCAGCATACGCTCGGCCTATCTGCAGCGGGTGGTCCAGAGGTTTGATCTGCGCGTGGCGGAACGCGCCTTTGTCCCTCGAGGCGAGATAGGCGTCGAGGTAGGCCAAAGGCGTAGCGACGGCGACACCCGAGGCGAAACGGTCATCCGCCCGTCGGCGTCCTGGCGCACGCCGCTGGGTGGCACGGTCAGTTTTAACTGGGCGCGGGCCGACCCGCTGAAGAGCGGGGGGAATGAATACGAAACCGCCGGCGTCAGTCTGAGCCAGCCCCTGCTGCGTGGCGCCGGCTTGGCCGTCAACATGGCCCCGATCCGCATCGCCCGCCTGCAGGAAGAGATCAATCGGCTGCAACTGGAGGCGACGGTCGCCGGGACCGTCACCGCCGTCATCACATCCTACCGCGGCTTGATTCAGGCCCAGGAGCAGGTGCGCTTGGCTGAAGAGTCCCTGGAGCGAACGCGTGCCCTGCTGGAGACCAACCGCGCTCTGATCCAGGCCGGGCGCATGGCTGAGTCCGACATCGTCCAGACGGAGTCCGGCGTCGCCAATCAGGAGGTGGCGGTGCTTCAATCGCGCCAGCAGGTGGTCTCGGCCCAGCTGGCGCTTTTGCAGCTTCTGGCCCTGGCGTCTCGCACCAATGTGGTGGCCGTCGATCCGATGCAGGCGACCCATGTCGATGTCGATCTGGAGCGTGCGATGGAGACCGCCTTCGCCTCGCGCATCGACCTGCTGGCTCAGCGTAAGTCCCTAGAGCAAATGCGCCAGTCGATGATCGTGGCGCGCAACCAGCGGCTTTGGGACATGTCGCTGGTGGCCTCGGCCACGCGCGACGATGGTCCTAGATTCTGGGGGCGATATGATGAAACGGACACCACAGTCGGCTTTCGGCTGAACATTCCCATAGGCGATCTTTCGCGGCGGCAGAATTGGCTGGCGGCCGAGACCGGCGTTCAGACCGCCGAACTGGCCTTTGAGGAGATGAAGCAGTCGGTCGAGAGCCAGGTGCTGGATGCCGTCCAGTCGGTCGAGGCCAGCTGGCGTCAGGTAGAGGCCGCGCGCCGCGCGCGCGCGCTGTCCGCACGGGCGCTGGATATTGGCCAGGAACGGCTGCGCTTCGGGCGAGCCTCCAACTTTGAAGTCCTGTCCTTGCAGTCTGATCTGCGCGCGGCTGACGCTCAGGCGCTGTCAGCCAATATCGCTTACCTCAATGCACTGACGGCGCTGGACCAGCAGATTGGGAGCACGCTCGAGACATGGCGAATTTCCTTGAACGACTAGGCCTTGGCGGGCGGCGATGGCTCTATGCCGGCGTGGCGGTCGTGGTCGGCGGCGGCCTGCTGCTGGGCATGACGCGGGGCGGGGACAAGGCGGGGGCCGATGCTTCGACAGAACAGAGCGTCGTCGTTCAGCGAGCGCCTTTCGTCGTGTCGGCCAACTTCAGCGGTCGGATCGCGCCGGGCGACCGGATTGATCTGACTGCGCCCTTTGACGCTTTGGTGCTGGGGATGCGTTTCGCCTATGGCGATCAGGTCGGGGTGGGGCAGGTGCTGATCGAGCTGGACCCCGCCGATGTCAGCCGCAGCCGAGCTGAGGCCGAGGGCGCTTGGCTGAAAGCCGAAGCAGAGGCGCTCAAGATGGAGAACTGGGATCAGGGCTCGGAAATGCGACGAGCCTCTCGCGCCGTGACTGCGGCGGAAGACGAGTTGAACGACCTAGAGACCAAGCTGGCCGAGACCAAGGCCTTGCTGGATCGCGGTCTGGTGCCGCGCAGTGAATACGACGGCCTTTTGCAGCAGCGTCGTCAGCGCCAGGCCGGCCTGATTGCAGCCAGAGAGGATCGGGCGGAAACAGCACGGCGGGGGCAGGGCGCGGAACGTCGTATCGCGCTGTTGCAGCGTGATGTGGCGCGAGCACATTATGCCTCCGTCAGCGGCGCGGAGGGCGCCATTGTCCGGGCACCTGAGGCCGGGGTTGTCGTGCGGCCGGACAGCGGGGGCGAGCTGGGCGCCAAGGGGGTGCATGTCGGTGGCCGCGTCGCCAAGGGGCAGCTGCTAGGCGTGATCGCCAGCACGGCTGGTCTGGACGTGGTCTTCACGCTGGACGAGGCGGATCTGAACGCCGTCGCTCCAGGTCAGAAGGCCGTAGTCACGGGCCCGGGTTTCGGCGGAGCTTCTTTAAGCGGCCTCGTGACCGGAGTGGCGGGCGAGGCCGACACGACGTCGGGCGCTGGCAGGTCGAGCTTCACGGCGCGTATCCGGCTGGACCCGCTGTCGGAGGAGGCCGCGCGAAATGTGCGAATAGGCATGACCGCCAATATCGCCGTCGTGGCTTATGAGAGCGCGTCGGCTCTGGCCGTGCCGCCGGAGGCGGTTCAGGGGGCCGCGCCCAAGGCCTGGGTGATGGTCCGGCCCAAGAGCGGTGGCGCGCCACAGAGACGGACGATTAGTATAGGTCGCGTTGGGCCGTCCGCTGTAGAGGTCCTGTCAGGCCTTCAACCCGGTGAAATCGTCGTGTGGGAGGCTCCATCGCCACCGCAGTAAGCGGCTTATCCTAGTTCGGCGTGGCGGCCTGACGTCCCGCGTTGCAGCGCACCCGGTCGCCGCGTTCGCAGGCGGCGACAGTGGCCTGCCAGTCGGCCATCTGACGCTGATGGAGCGCCTGGGCCTCGGCGGCGGTGCGCAGGTCGGCCTCATGACGCAGGCGCAGCGCCTCCGCCGCCTCCAGTTGCGCCTGATAGCGGGCCTGCTCGCGAGCGTGTGCGGCGGCGTTGGCGCGGTCTTCGTTTTCCGCCAAGTCGTTCTGGGCGACGATCTCGTCGTTCAGGGCCTGGGTCTGGCGCAATTCGTCGGGGTCCTGAGCCGAATCCGGGGCGCGCCGATAGCGCTCGCCCTGACGGCGCAGCAGCTCGGCCACAGGGTCGCCGTCAGGGGCGCTCTGGGCGGCCGTGAGGGCCGGGGGCTGCGTCTGAGCCATCACGGGGACCGTCAGCAGGCTCATGGCGGCTGCGAGCGCGGCGGTGTGGTGCGGGCGAGGGGCGGTGATCATGGGGCGTATCCTTGCCGGACAAATAAGGCCGGATCGAAGCTTGGCCTTGAGAAGCATATACCGAACCAACGCGCGGGTCAGGCCAAGGGCTGCGGCCCTGTTCTGATCGACGGCTCAGGCCGGCAGGCGCAGTTCGAAGGTCGTGCCTTCGGGGCTGGTGTGCAGCAGGCGCAGCTCGCCGCCGTGATTGGCCGCCAGCTCGCGCGAAATGGTCAGGCCCAGGCCGGTGCCCTCTGAGGCGCGGCCGCTGACGAAGGCCTCGAACAATCGCCCGGCGAGACGCTCAGGAATGCCTGGCCCGTCGTCGGTGATGCGCACGGCGACCATGCCGTCGCGGGCTTCGGCGCGGACTGTGATCCGGCCCTTCTTCTCGCGCGCGGGATCGCTCTCGATGGCCTGACGGGCGTTGCGCATCAGGTTGACCAGAATGCGATGCAGTTGGTCGCTGTCGGCGTTGACGGTCAGGCGGGCGGGCAGGTCGCGGATCAGGCGCACGCCGTCGTCTTCCAGCCCCGCGTCCTCAGCGGCGACGGCGACGACGCGGGCCAGCAGCATCTTCTGCCGTTGCGGCGCGGCCTCTTCGGACTTGCCGTATTCCAGCACATTGCGGGCCAGGGCGGCGGCGCGGCCCAGGGCGCGCTCCAGCCGGGGCAGGGCCT
>RCUQ01001089.1_pt1 | contig 10955 bp, 9 predicted proteins | sample 2166351 | NCBI WGS metagenome assembly RCUQ01 (sample SAMN09932597, study PRJNA488358) | compost metagenome | feature: garden; material: soil; isolation source: compost soil in acetonitrile-enriched culture | place: Germany: Experimental Botanical Garden Goettingen | collected 2016-01-27
GAGCAATTTACGATTTACAACTTATTGACTCTAGAATTGACGAAATCAGAAACGTAAGAGGTGAACTTCCTCTTGAGGTAGAAGATTTGGAAGATGAAGTTGCTGGTTTAAGCACCCGTTCAGAAAAATTGAAAAGTGATCTCGAAGTAATCGAGGATCTTATCAAGGTAAAGAAAAATGCAATTGATGAGCACAAAGAGGCTATCAAAAAATATACAAAACAACAAGAAAGCGTTCGTAACAATAGAGAATTTAACTCATTGACTAAAGAAGTTGAGTTTCAGGAATTGGAAATCCAATTAGCTGAAAAGCAAATCAAAGAAATGAAAGCTTCTATTGAACACAAGAAAGAGGTTATTGCTAACTCTAAAGAAAAATTAGAGGCAAAATCTTCTCACTTAAAACATAAAAAATCTGAATTAGATGCGATTATGTCTGAAACTCAGAAAGAAGAGCAATTCTTATCTGAAAAATCAGCTGAATTCGAAGCACTAATTGAAGACCGATTATTAGCCGCTTACAAAAGAATCAGAAGCAGTGTTCGTAACGGATTGGCAGTTGTATCTATCGAAAGAGGTGCTTCAGCAGGTTCATTCTTTACGATTCCACCGCAAACTCAAGTTGAAATCGCATCCAGAAAGAAAATCATCACCGATGAGCATTCCGGAAGAATATTAGTCGACAGCACTCTGGCTGAAGAAGAAAGAGAAAAAATGGAAAAATTATTTTCTAAATTTTAAGTACATTTAAGCCTCCCTAATCGGAGGCTTTTTTATTATGAAAAACATCTTCTTTTTTCTTTTTACCAAATCTCTCGGACTGTACATTAATGTATTGAGCTTTGTATTGCCCGAAAAAGCATCGCAATTGGCATATGCCTTCTTTAGCGAGCCAAGAGAAGGAAAACTATCCAAAGACAATTTACCGGAAATTCTAAAAGAAGCACAAACAAACAGCTTTCAACAGGAAGAACACTCTTTTCAAACGTATACCTGGGAAGGAAATGAAACGATAATTCTATTGGTTCATGGCTGGGAAAGCAACGCCTCGCGCTGGGAAAGCTTTCTGCCGTATTTAAAAAAATCAGGTAGTACGATCATCGCCATCGACGGTCCGGCGCACGGATTATCCAGCGGAAAAGAATTTAGTATTCCAAAATACGCCGAATTTATTCATATTGCTGTTGAAAAATTCAAGCCCCAATTTCTTATCGGACATTCCATAGGAGGTAAAACCATTTTGTATTACCAATCTGTTTATCAAAATGCAATCGTAAAAAAAATGGTGATTTTGGGTGCTCCGAGTGATTTCAGGATTATTCTGAATAATTATATTACTTTGCTAAGTTTAAATCAAAAAATAGCAAAAGAATTAGAGGCTCATTATTTGAATAATTTTAAACTTAATTTAGAAAACTTCTCAGGAAAATTATTCGCCTCCAAAATAAACACCGAAGGACTGATTGCTCACGATATTGATGATACAGTTGTTTTATTTGACGAAGGAAAAAAAATTGCAAGTTCCTGGAAAAATGCTGTTTTTATAGAAACCAAAGGTTTAGGACACAGCATGCATGATGACGATTTGTATCAAAAAATTTCACAGTTCTTATTTGAATCGGAATAACTTACCTATTTCAAAAGAAAAGAATATCCTTTTTCACTTCGTTTTTAAATAAACAAAGCCACTCTTTAACGATTAACAATTTAGTATTACTTTTGCATTATGGAAGATAATCTAAAACGCCTCAATAAATTCATCGCCGAAACCGGATATTGCTCCCGTCGTGAAGCTGATAAATTCATTGAAGAAGGCCGTGTCACTATTAACGGTGTAGTTCCTGAATTAGGGACAAAAGTTTCACCTGATGATGAAGTACGCATTGACGGCAAATTAATTCGTGAGAAAACCGAAAAACCAGTTTATCTGGCTTTCTATAAACCTGTAGGAATCGAATGTACCACTAACTTGGATGTTCGTAATAATATTGTTGATTATATTAATTACCCAAAACGTATTTTTCCAATTGGCCGATTGGATAAAGCCAGTGAAGGCTTAATTTTCATGACCAATGATGGTGATATCGTTAATAAAATACTTCGTGCCAGAAACAATCACGAAAAAGAATATACGGTAACAGTAAACAAACCCATCACCGACCGTTTCATTCAAAGAATGGGAAATGGGGTACCTATTTTAGACACGGTTACCCGCAAATGTAAAGTAGAACAAATCAGTAAAAACATCTTTAAAATCATATTGACACAAGGGCTGAACCGCCAAATCCGAAGAATGTGTGAATATTTAGGGTATGAAGTTACTGCCTTGAAGCGTATCCGAATCATCAATATTTCACTTGATGTTCCCGTTGGTCGTTATCGCGATTTAACCGATGCCGAAATCAAAGAACTCAATGCATTAATTGAACCTTCAAGCAAAACGGAAGAAGCGAGTTTACCCAAAACAGAAACTCCAAAAAGAAGAACAGAATTCATCAAAAAAGAGGATCCGAGGTTTAAGAAAAGAGGCGATTATTAATATTTTATTTTTCTCTTTTAAAACCGAATACAGAAAATCACATAGCTCAAAAATCCCAAGAAAAATTAAATCTTGGGATTTTTATTTTTAAAAGCTATTTAAAACGGATCGTTTCATAATACAAAGCCTTAGATAAAAAACTTTCATTCTGCCGTTCGGAGATTAGTTCTTCTCTTGAAATTTCAGTGGATTCTCTGTCTAAGTTCTTTAACAAAAAATAATCTCTACGAGCTTCATCATTAAAATTCAAATCGCTCAAGAACCTTGGCTCTACACCTTTGTTAACCGAAATATTATAGTTAGTAATCAGATTTCCCCAATTGACAAAACTGCACAAAAGAATCGTTCCATAAAAATACCAGATCATTTGGTTAAACAGATAGGCATTCGTTTTTTGCTTCGTAATTTTTAAAAAGGTAAAAAACAAACCAATAATCGCTAAAGATAAGAATGCATAAACGCCCAGTCTTTTGTAAGTTAATCCAAAGAAGGAAACATATTCTGAGTTTTTAACTATAGTACTCAGAATCAAAACCCCATTTAGAAGAATCCATATTTTAGATAATTGCTTCAATCTTTTTGCTTTTTCATCAAAATTAAAACTTCCTTTAAAGTAAAATAAAATTACGCCAACCGCCATAACAATAGAGAAAACCACTGCATTTACTCTCTCGTGAGTGGCTGAACTCAATTTTGATTTATCGATATCTTCAAAAAATTGCTCATAATTATAAGTAGCGATAAAAACCAAAAGCAAAACGTTTAAAAGCAATAAAGTAATCTCACCACTTCTCCTTTCGAAATCAATATCAAGAAACGGAAATGTTTTTTGATTGGAAACTCTAATTTCATTGCTGAAATCATTATCCAACAATGGATTTTTATCATAACAAATCTCCGGCAACCAATAATTCCAAAAAGTGAATGAAATATAGAAGCCCAATAAAGCAATCAGAACAACTTGAAAAATATTTAAATCTAAAGTATAATCGGTGAATATAGCCGAAAAATGGTCGCTCCCAAAAGCGTAAACCATAAAAAACAACCCAACAAATACAACCGGAATAATGAAATAAGCAATCAGCTTTTTAGCAAAATCATTTTTTATTTCCCTTTTTGGAAGCCATTGGCTAAACATCCATATACGACCTAATGAAGCAATTCCGTTTATAAATACAAGTGGAAAAACCTGTATTATTTTCAGTTTTGTTTCCTGAGTTTTGAATTGTAAAAAAATTACCGACAGCGCTAAAGCCAAAAAAGACACAAAATCACCGTACCAGGCAAATGCCGAACAAGATAAAATCGATGCGATCATCAAGGCCCAATAGGAATGGTCTGTAAAACGGCTTTTGTAAAAAAAATAAATCAATCCCGTAAGCAGGAGCCCAAAAATGCCAAGATTAACCCCTACTGACTCATTGTAAAAAAGCAGTGTAAAAATCAAACTGCACGCCAAAATTAAATGGTATTTCTTCATAATTAAAAAATTAAAAGTACTTTGCTTTTCAAAGTATAAGGTTAAAAAAAACGGTTATTTAGATTTGAATAATTTTTCCAAGCTATTTAAATGTGAGACAAAAGATGCCCTGCCCAAATTCGTAACTCTGTATGATGTTTTTGGTTTTTTGCCTACAAATTCTTTTTTAATTTCGATATATTGTGCTTTTTCCAATGCCGAAGAATGACTGGCTAAATTACCATCTGTGATATTCAATACCGTTTTCATTTCGGTAAAATCTACCCAGTCGTTAACCATCAGAACAGACATAATGCCCAATCTCACCCGACTTTCAAAATCTTTATTTAAGGTATCAATGATTCCCATTGTTTGGATTATTTATATTTTTTGAACATTACTAATCCATACAAAATATGCAGTAATCCAAATCCTATTATCCAAAAAACAAGACCATATTCAAGATAAAAAAGACTAACACATCCCAATAAAAGCTCACAAAAACCTAAATACTTAATATCCGAAAAAGTATATTTCTCCGCATTAACTAATGCCAAACCATAAAACAATAAAGTGGTTGGAGCAATTAAAAAATAGATTTTATATCCTAAAAGAGCAATACAAAACACCCCGCCTACAAAAAGCGGAATTGCTAAATTAAAAAGCATCTTTTTAGTAGCTGTAGTCCAAATGGGTAAATTATACTTTCTACTTTTTCTCCATGTAAAAAATACTGCAAAAGCTAAAGCCGAAAATAAAACAATACTTGCGGTATAAAACAATTCCCGAACTAAATTACTATTCGCATGATATGAACTTCCATCCATATAAGATATTCCATTTGCTCCAAATAATTGGTACGCGTACATTCCTCCAATGATTGCTGATATTCCAGCAAATACCCCTGAAAGGCCACTTAACGAAATAAATCTTGAAGAGCGCTCCATCATCGAACGAATGTGAGACAAATCTTCTTGGTGCTTTTGATTCATAATTAAAGTACTTTGTACTACAAAGTTAAATTTAATTTTTATATAGCAAAGAATAAAATGGTTTTATTTGAAAAATACCGTTAAAGCATAATTCATTGTGTTCTTTTCAATTAATGGCTCAAATCTAAAACCATCTTCTTCTTTTGAATAAAAACACACCAAAGGAGGATAATACAACCGATATTAAAATAATAATCCAGATACCAAAAGGGTTGCTTTGCAAATCATTGGGCACATTCATACCATATAAACTGGCAATCAGGGTTGGAATCATCAAAATGATTGAAATGGAGGTCATCTGTTTCATAATATTATTCATATTATTAGAAATTACAGAAGCATACGCATCCATAGTTCCTGTCAAGATATCACTGTAAATATTGGTAGTTTCTTGTGCCTGACGCAATTCGATTTCAACATCTTCCAACAATTCCAGATCAAAATATTCTTTCTGTGATTTTATGTTTTTTATTCGATGCAACAGAATATCATTGCCTTTTAAAGAAGTCATGAAGAATACCAAACATTTTTCTATTTGAAGTAGGGCTTGTAACTCTTCGTTCTTAATGGATTTTTCCAAATTGTCTTCCGCCAATTTTATTTTTTGATTGACTTGTTTAAGGTATTTTAAATACCAAACACTGGACGACAATAACAGTTTCAATACTAAATCGAAATTGTCTTTAATATAAATGCCCTTGCGTTGCGTGTAAATAACAAAATCAGTCAGCATTTCAGTCTTCTGAAAACTTACCGTAACCCGAATATCTCCTTTGAAAATAATCCCAACAGGAATCGTATGAAAAGGCAACTTCACATCATTGCTTTTTACAGGAATTCGCATAATGATCAATGTCCATCCGTTTTCTATCTCTATACGGGGTCTTTCGTCAATATCTTCGATATCATTATAGAATGCCTCCGGAATTTGAAGTTCTTCGAGTAAATAGTTCTTTTCGGATTGGGTTGGACATTCAATATTAATCCAACAGTTCGGCGTCCATTCTTCGATTTCAATTAATCCGTTATTGTTTTTGTAGAAAGCTCTCATTTCAAAATTCTATAGGTTTATTAATAGCATTTTGAATGATTGATCAAATGCTATCTTAATTCAATATTTGCGAATAATAATCGTCCATTTTAAAGGGCTGTTTTTTTTAAGTGCTGCAAAAGTATTCTATATATTTTGATACACTATCAATTGCAGGAATTTTAAGTGTTTCTTAAGATAAAAAAAGCCCTAAACTTTCGTTTAAGGCTCTGTTTTGGTATTTATTATTTACTTTTTCATTCTCATTTTTCTTGCCAAAAGGGTATTTTGCAACAACATCGCTATGGTCATAGGTCCTACTCCTCCTGGAACCGGTGTTATAAAAGATGCCTTTTTACTAACACCATCAAAATCAACATCACCAGTAATTACATATCCTTTTGGATGTTCAGCATCGTCCACTCTGGTAATACCTACGTCAATTACAACCACCCCGTCTTTTACCATATCGGCTTTTAGATAATTAGGAACACCTAGGGCAGTAATGATAATATCGGCACTTTTAGTGTACTCTTCAATATTTTTAGTTCTACTGTGCGTAAGCGTTACTGTTGAGTCTCCCGGATATCCTTTACGACTCATCAAGATACTCATTGGTCTTCCCACAATATGGCTACGGCCAATAACTACTGTATGTTTTCCAGCTGTTTCTACTTTATATCGCTCTAATAATTGCATAATCCCAAATGGAGTTGCCGGCAAAAATGTTTCCATTTCCAATGCCATTTTTCCAAAATTAGTTGGATGAAAACCATCCACGTCTTTATCAGGATCAATAGCCATTAGAATTTTTTGTTCGTCAATATGCTTTGGTAAAGGCAACTGAACAATAAAACCATCTAAATCATCATCTTCATTTAACTCCTTAATTTTAGCCAATAATTCAGCTTCAGAAATAGTTTCAGGCAAACTCACTAGAGTCGATTCAAAACCAATTTGTTGACAAGAACGCACTTTACTTCCAACATAAGTTAAGCTGGCACCATTAGTCCCAACAATCACAGCTGCTAAATGAGGTACTTTTTCCCCATTGTTTTTCATTTGTTGTACTTCGGCAGCTATTTCGTGTTTAATGTCTTCCGATGTTTTTTTTCCGTCTAGTAGTTGCATTTTTTAAAGTTGTTTAAAGTTTAAAAGTTTAAGGTTTAAATTCACTTTGGAACCGAAAAACCAAAACTTTGTAACTGAATAATTATGTTCTTGTACTTGTATTTCAAAAAATTAAGGCTTGAAATTTCAATCAACTTGAAACTTTAAACCTTAAACAAATTTATCTCATTCCCGGCATTCCACCTTTCATTCCACCCATCATTTTCATGAGGTTTTTTCCACCTGGCCCCTGCATCATTTTCATCATTTTACTCATTTGGTCAAACTGCTTCATCAATTGATTCACTTGTTCCACTTTAGTTCCGGAACCTTTTGCAATTCTGGCTTTTCTTTTCACATCAATGATGGCTGGCTTGCTTCTTTCTATTGGAGTCATAGAGTGAATGATTGCTTCAATATGTTTGAAAGCATCATCTTCAATTTCGATATCTTTCATGGCTTTTGAAGCACCTGGTATCATTCCAACCAAATCTTTCATATTACCCATTTTTTTCACCTGTTGAATTTGAGAAAGGAAATCATCAAAACCAAATTCATTTTTAGCAATTTTCTTTTGGATTTTTCTTGCTTCTTCTTCGTCGAATTGCTCTTGCGCTCTTTCTACCAAAGACACAACATCCCCCATACCAAGGATACGTTCTGCCATACGAATAGGATAGAACACATCGATAGCATCCATTTTTTCTCCTGTACCAACAAATTTAATTGGTTTGTTTACAACCGATTTAATAGAAATCGCAGCTCCACCACGAGTATCACCATCTAATTTGGTAAGGATAACTCCATCGAAATTCAATCTGTCGTTGAAAGTTTTTGCTGTATTTACAGCATCTTGACCTGTCATGGCATCCACAACAAATAAAGTTTCCTGAGGTTGAATCGCTTTATGAACACGTTCAATTTCGTTCATCATCTCCTCATCAACAGCCAAACGACCGGCAGTATCGACAATCACCACATTAAAACCATTGGCTTTAGCATGTTTGATAGCGTTTTGAGCAATCTCAACCGGATTTTTATTTTCTGGTTCTGAATATACCTCAACTCCTATTGAATCTCCAACAACATACAATTGTTGAATCGCAGCAGGACGATAGATATCACAGGCAACCAAAAGAGGTTTTTTGTTCTTTTTAGTTTGCAGATAATTGGCTAATTTTCCGGAAAAGGTCGTTTTACCAGACCCTTGTAAACCTGACATTAAGATTACAGTTGGATTTCCTGAAAGATTAATTCCGGCAACATCACCACCCATTAATTCCGTCAACTCATCTTTAACCAACTTCACTAACAATTGTCCCGGCTGAAGTGTCGTTAATACGTCTTGACCAATGGCTTTTTCTTTTACTTTGGTAGTAAAATCTTTAGCAATTTTAAAGTTAACATCGGCATCGAGTAAGGCTCTACGAACTTCTTTTAAAGTTTCGGCAACGTTTACTTCTGTAATTTTTCCGTGTCCTTTTAATATATGAAAGGCTTTATCTAACTTATCGCTTAAATTATCAAACATATTTTTTTATTTTATTGAAGTGCAAATATAATATAAAGTTTTTGAGTTTCTAGTCCCTAAGACACTAAGGTTCTATGACTTTTCCATCTCCGAATCTTAGAATAAAGAACCTTTCTTACATTCTCTCCGGAACGTTTATTCCCAACAATCTAAATGAGGCTGCGATAGTGTCGGCAACTTTTTTAGACAATTGAACTCTGAATATTTTTTTACCTAAATTTTCCTCTCCCAAAATTGGAACCGCCTGATAAAAAGAATTGTATTCGCGTACCAAATCATAGGTATAATTTGCTATTAATGCCGGGCTATGATGTTGAGCCGCATTTTGAATAACTTCCGGAAACAATTCGAGTTGTTTTACCAATTCTTTTTCTTTTTCATGAAGTGTTTCGATTTCCGATTTGTTTGAGAAATCAAAATTAGCTTTACGAATTATCGATTGGATTCGGGCATACGTATATTGAATGAACGGTCCTGTGTTTCCTGCAAAATCAACAGATTCTTCCGGATTGAAAAGGATACGTTTTTTTGGATCTACTTTTAGAATATAGTATTTCAAGGCACCAAGACCAATGGTATTGTATAATTTTGCCTTTTCTTCAGTAGAATAGCTCTCCAATTTTCCTAAATCTTCGGCAATTTTCTGAGCTGTATCAGTCATCTCCTGCATCAAATCATCAGCATCTACAACAGTTCCCTCACGGCTTTTCATTTTTCCGGAAGGCAAATCAACCATTCCATAAGACAAATGATACAGACTGGAAGCCCAATCAAAACCTAATTTTTTCAAGATTAAAAACAACACTTTAAAATGATAATCCTGCTCATTCCCTACGGTATAAACCATCCCTCCAACATCTGGAAAATCTTTTACACGTTGAATCGCTGTACCAATATCCTGTGTCATATAAACCGCAGTCCCGTCAGAACGCAATACGATTTTACGGTCTAAACCTTCATCGGTCAAATCAATCCAAACAGAACCATCAGGATCTTTTTCAAAAATCCCTTTTTCCAGTCCAATTTGAACGACATCTTTCCCCAATAAATAGGTATTGCTTTCATAGTAGTAACGGTCAAAATCAACTCCCAAATTTTTATATGTAATCGCAAAACCATCGTAAACCCATTGGTTCATCATTTTCCAAAGCGCAATCACTTCTTCGTCTCCCGCTTCCCATTTCAACAACATTTCCTGTGCTTCGAGAATAATTGGGGCTTGCTTTTTAGCTTCTTCTTCTGATTTTCCTTCGATCATCAATTGGTTGATTTCTTCTTTATACGCTTTATCAAAAGCCACATAAAAATTTCCAACTAATTTATCTCCTTTAAGCCCGGTAGATTCAGGTGTCTGTCCGTTTCCAAATTTTTGCCAAGCCAACATCGACTTACAAATATGGATTCCTCTATCGTTGATGATTTGGGTTTTATATACTTTTTTTCCGGCTGCTTTAATAATTTCAGCAACAGAATACCCTAAAAGATTATTACGAACGTGACCTAAATGCAAAGGTTTATTCGTGTTTGGCGAAGAATATTCAACCATAATGGCTTTATCATTCGGATTCGGTTCCACAAATCCAAAACGCTCATTATTTCTAATTCTGTTGAAGAAATTAAAATAATATTGATCTGAAATAACAATGTTCAAAAACCCTGAAACCACATTAAAACGGGCTACTTCAGCTACATTTTCGACTAAATAATTACCAATCTTGTTGCCAAGTTCCACCGGATTGCTTTTAACAACTTTTAGTAACGGAAAAATAACCATTGTAATATCGCCTTCAAACTCCTTGCGTGTGGCCTGAAATTCGATTTTATCAATGGATACATCAAACAAAGTTTGAATAGCTTTCTCTATGGATGGGGTAAGAATCTGTTGTAATGACATCTAAACTTATTTTTAAAAGTGTGCAAATATACTGCTTATTCACCAATTACAGAAAGGGTAAAGTACATATTATCTTACCCAAAAAACATTCAAGTTTAATTGTTTCAAAAATCACTCTTTAATGTTAAAAAAACCAGTAATTCAGTTTTAGATTAAAAAAAGTGTAACAAAAAATAGTCACCAACGTCTTAACATAGTAAGCGGTTCAAATTTTATTTATTTAACCACTTCAAAAAGAGGAATTCCTTTTAATAAAAATAGTTTTTAAATAATTGTAGTAACAAGAAACCCCGGAGTTTGCCACTCCGGGGTTTCTTTATAAAAGGGGATTCTCTTTATAATCTCTTTACCATTTAATAATAGCACTGGCCCAAGTAAATCCACTACCAAAAGCAGCCAAA
>RCUQ01001092.1_pt1 | contig 10942 bp, 8 predicted proteins | sample 2166351 | NCBI WGS metagenome assembly RCUQ01 (sample SAMN09932597, study PRJNA488358) | compost metagenome | feature: garden; material: soil; isolation source: compost soil in acetonitrile-enriched culture | place: Germany: Experimental Botanical Garden Goettingen | collected 2016-01-27
ACGCCTCGGCGGCGACGATGACGACCGTGCCGCGCAGCGACGGCCTGCGGATTCTGAGCGTCTATCTCTACGGAGGGAATCCCGACCTCAAGCCGGAGACGGCCACGACCTGGACGGCGGGCTTTGACTATGCGGCGGAGGGCGGTGCTCGGTTCAGCCTCGGCTATTTCGATACGCGCTTCTCGAACCGTATCAACCAGCCGGTCAACGAGAACCTTCAGGCGGTTCTGACGGACCCATCGCTCGCGCCCTTCGTGCGCCTGGTCGATCCGACGGGAAGTCCCGCCGACCTCGCGCTGGTCCGTTCCTTCATCGAGGCTCCCGGCTTCCCGGCGGCCGGTCTCTACCCGCCGGAATCCTATGGAGCCATCCTGGATGGGCGCTGGGTCAACGCCGCCTCGGTCGACATCAGCGGGCTAGATTTTGCGGCCGCCTATCCGGTGAACTTCGGCGACCATGAGCTGTCGTTCGACATCTCGGCCTCCTGGCTGCTCGCCTATGACCAGAAGACCACGCCGGCGGCGCCGACGCAGTCGGTGCTTGGGTTGATCGGCTTTCCTTCTGAACTGCGATCGCGGGCGGGCGTGACATGGACGCGGGGGGAGGTTTCCGCAGGCCTGAGCTGGAGCCATGTCGCCGCCTATGAAGACCGGGCGGGTGCCGGGATCGATGCGTGGAACACGGCCGACCTTCAACTGGGCTGGGATCCTGGCCGAGGCCTGCGGGTGTTGTTCAATGTTCAGAACCTGTTCGACGCGGACCCGCCCTTCTACGACGCGCCCTCCGGGGTCGGCTTTGATCCTGGCGGCGCAAACGCGCTTGGTCGGGTCGTCTCTCTTCAGCTGATCAAGCGCTGGTAGGCGTCATGGGAAAGCGCAACATCCCCGCCTTGGCGGGGATCGCCGTCGCATGCCTGCTTTGGGCGAGCGACGGCAGGGCGGAGAAGCGGCCTGCCGTCGTCGACGACATCCTGTCCATGACGAGCTTCGGCGCCGCCTCCCTGTCGCCGGATGGGCGTTATGCCGCCTGGGAGCGGCAAGGTCCCTATAACCAGGGATCGCGCTTCGACCGCGACTGGCGTTCGGCCTGGAGTTCCAGCGTCCTGCTCGTCGCCGATCTAGGTGGTGCAAGCGCTCCCGCTCCGATCGATAACGGAGCCGTTGGACTTCTGCTCGGTCCCTGGTCGCCGGATGGGCGACGACTGATCGTCTATCGGCTGGTGGGGGAGGCTGCCGAAGCCGGGATCGCTGACGCGAGAACGCGGCAAGTGCGCTGGACCGGGCTTGCACCGGATTTGCCGCTGAACGGCGCGGGGGCGAGCTGGATCGATGCCGAGCGGTTCGTTCTGAGCGTGAGGGCCGACGGACAGACGCCCTGGCAGCTTCGATTTCAGAGCTCCGGGGCGGAGCTTCTGGCCGAGCGCTGGCGGACAAGCCGAGAAGGCCAAAACCCTTCGCGCCAGATCCTGGACACGCACGATGCTGCTGTATCCTCAGAAGAGCCGTATGAGGTTCAGACCCTGATGACGGTCCAGGCCGACAATGGGAAGGCGACCTCTAGCCTCATGGCGTCGATCCGGGACTTTCAGCTGTCTCCAGACGGCGGCTGGACTGCGGTCCTGACCCAAGCCGAGGCGACGCCGCTGCGGCCCGAGGAAAGAACCGTCCAGAGCGCCGTGCTGCGGCGGGGGCGGCTGCTGTTGGTCGAGACCGCCACGGGACGGACGGTCGAGGTCGAGCCCACGCTCGACGTCGCGCCCAACCTACTGCGCTGGTCGGCCGATTCCCGCGAGGTCGTCGTCTGGGCGCGTCTCGATGGTCAGACCTGGGGCGAGGGCGGCCTCGTCCGGATATCGACGGACGGCGGGATCCACCGGGTCGATACCGGCGGACTGGAGCCCAGGGAGAAGGGGCGAACGATCGACGACCTGAGGGCGGCGCGCGTGGACTGGGCAGGAGAGCGCCTGCTGATCTACGCTCGGCAGCCTGACGGCGATCGGTTCGACTGGTGGCGACTGGACCCCGATGGCCCTGTCGCCGTGACCCGGCGCCTGTCTTCCGTTCCCGACCGACTGGCCAGCGTGGGCGAGGATTCAGCCCGGCTGGTCGCCGACGGGGAACTGTGGAAACTGTCGGCGACGGGGGAGATCGAGCTCGTCGAAGCGGGGAATAGGCTACGATCCGCCGAGCCGATCAATCTGCTCGATACGGTTCGGAACCGGTCGAACAGCGCGGCTCGACGGTCCTGGTCGCCCCTGTTCCAGGGTGATCGTCTCACGGCTGTCCGGAACAACGGGCGCCTTCTCTGGCAGTCCCGGCGGGGCTGCGTTGGCGAGGCCAGGGTGCGGGCCGCCGAGGGCGAGCGGGCGCTCACTGTGTGCGACGTCGAGGGCGTATCGACCCTGACGGTGAATGACCGCGCCAGCGACCGCGTGCTCGAGGTGCTGAACGGCCGCTTTGCGGATCTTCAGCTCGCCACGCCTTTCCCCATTCCCCACCTCGACCGTCTGGGGCGTCCCGTGACGAGCTACCTCTACCGACCGCCGGGCGTGGCGGCGGCTGACATCCGCGGCGTGATCGTCGACTTCTATCCGGGCAATGCCGACGCCGGACGCTGGACGGACGCCCTGAGCCTTAGATCGGGCATGCAGGCCAGGGTTCTGGCGATGGGGAAGTACGCCGTATTTTCTACGAGCACGACTTCGGAAGGCGAGAGCAACCGCGCCGAGATGCTGGACGACTTTGTGACAGGTCTGGATCTGGCGATCGACGCTGGTGCGGTGGCCGCCCCGGACCTGCCCTGGTCGCGACTGGCGCTCTACGGACACAGCTTCGGCGGCTATAGCGCCTTGGGCGTGGCGGCGCGGGCGGATCGGTTTCGAAGTTATGTCGTCTCCTCTGCGCCGACGCTTCTGTTCAGCAAGTGGGGCGAGCCAATGCCGGTCAGCCGGCTATGGCCTAATGCCGGCCCGGGCTGGACCCAGGCCGCGGGAGCCGTCGAGCGGGGGCAGGCGGCCATGGGCGCGCCGCCATGGGCGATCCCGGAGGCCTATGCCGAGGCCAGTCCGATGCTGGGCGCACCCTGCATCTCCGCGCCGGTCATGCTGGTCACGGCGGACCGGGACTATGTGCCGGCCACCCAGTCGGAAGCCATGTTCGCCGCGCTTCATCGACTGGGCAAGCCCGCCCGCCTGATCACCTACTGGGGCGAGGGGCACGGGATGACGAGCCCCGGCAACTTCCGCGACCTGCACGGCCAGATTTTCCGATGGCTGGACGAGACGATCCCCGGGAACCCGGGATCAGGTCCGGAGGCGGCTGTCCCAGGCGCGCACCCATCCTTCGAACAAGGCCGCGACGAGGATGTCGGGGTAGTCGCCGCCACGGATCAGGGCGTCTCTTGTCAGGATCGCTTCGGCGCTCCGGCGATCAATGATGCCCAGGGCGGCCAGGCGTCCATCCAGAAGCCAGGGTCTTAGATCCTCGAGGCCGTCGGCGATCATTCGTCCAAAGAAGGCGGTCAGTTCGCCTTTGGAGCGCCGCTGGATGATTTCTGGCGGAAGCTGGTCCTGGAAGGCGAGACGCGCGAGCGCGCGGTCTCGCCGACCCAGGGTGAGCTGGGGTGTCGACAAGCCCAGACAGGCCTCGATCACAGGCTGGGACAAAAGGGGATGGAAGACGTCGACAGCGGCCGTCAAACGGCTCGGACCATGAAGGCCATGCCCCTGAAGCAGGCTGAGGACCTGGACGGTCTTGGCCGGCCCCCATGCGGACGCTTCCTTTAGCCAAGGGTGGCGGGCCGGCGACGTGGCGAGGGGCGTGAACAGGTCTTGGCCGGGGCGCGGCCGATCCATCTGCCCGCGCCATCGCCGGGCCTCCGCGACCAAGGTCCAGACCGAGCGTTCATTGAGGCGAGCCAGGTGGGCCAGGTCCGGTGAGGCGAGGGATCGCCACCCCTTCAGACGCCAAAGATCGGTGAAGACCTTTGACGTTGCCGGCTGGATTAGCAGGCCATCGCCGCCCTTGCCCGTGAAAAGGGCGTCAACGCCAGCTTTGGCGCAGCGGACCGCCCACTCTTGGTCGAAAGCCCCGTCCAGCGCGGCGAGGGAGGGGCGAAGACGCTGCGGCGCGGCTTCGAGTTCCTTTCGCGTGAGGACGGACGGTCGGCGGGAGTAGGTCGTCACCTCGATGTCCAGATGTGCGGCGAGGGCCTGGACGAAGCGGCGTTCGTCCGCGCCGGGGCCCGGACCAAAGGCGTTGAGCCAGAGGCGAACTTGATGACTGGGGTGCAGGGCAGCCGCGACCAGGCTGGAGTCTAGACCACCTGACACTTCGGCGGCGACGGCGTCCGTCGCCGAGGCCAGGCCGTCCACCGCTTCCTTGAGCGCGTCTCGGAGTTGCGCGGCCGCTTCGGGCGGCTGCAGAGCGAGCAGATCGGGGCGATGAATGTGACCAGCAGGGGTCCAGATCCGGTCTCCCTGGGTGCGATTGAAGGTCTGAAGGCCGACCGTGATGATGGTGGCGAGATGGTTTTCGACTGTGCGGACCGCCAGCTCCGGCGCCCCTATGGCCACCGCCATGACCAGGGCGTGGGGGTCGCTGCGCGTGGCCCGGGCGAAACGGTGGATATGGTCGAGGTTGGGGCGGGTCTCGCCGGACTCAAAACGTTGATAGGTGCGCAGCGGCATGTGCATGGCCTCGGCCGTATCGCGTGAGCTCATGCCGCGCAGGCGTCGAACAGCCCGGATGGCCGCTGAGAGAAGCGCGCCGTCATGATTGGAAGCCGGCGGAACGCCTTTCGTTTCCGCGTCCATTTTTGCACCCCGAGATTGCAGCCGATGAGGCCGATCGACGTTTGGCGGCGAAGCCCGCGCCGCTTTCCGGCGCATCCGCCGCCAGCCTCCGGCGGGGCTGGCGACGTTCTTCGGCGTGAGAGAACGTTGGTGTCCCTCAACTCATTGGAGAAGCCGGCTCGGCTGTTCAATAGTTATTTGATCCGAGGGGAGATGTTGTTTTGACCCGCAGCCGCGATCCATTCCATCAGGCCCTTGGCAGCCTGAGGTTGCGCATTGAGCAAGGTCTCTATGGCGCGGGACGACCAGTTGTGATCGTGGAGGAGGCGCAGCGCCTGCGTTTGTCGACCACGCCGGTGCGCGAGGCCCTCGCCTGGTTGGCGGGCGCGGGTCTTGTCGAACGCGCGCCGCTCGGCGGCTACGTCACCCTTCAGCTGGATCCCGCGACCGTCCGTGATCGGCTGGCCTTTCGGCTTCATTGCCTGAGGCTCAGCCTGGAGAGCACAGGCGGTCTGCCCGCCGCCCTGACGCCGGATGAGGACGGCGTCCAGGTCATGCTTCATCGCGACCTCGACCGCCTGGTGCAAAGCAGTGGCAGCGACGCCCTGCTCGACGCCTTTCGGCGCGTGTCGTCGCGACTGGCGCAAATTCGAGGAGCGGAGGAACAGGTCTTCGCCGATCTGGACGACGAGGCGGTCGGAATATCCACCCTCCTGGCCCAGGCGGACATCCAGGCGCTCGAGGCCGCGCTGAGCCGCTACCACCATCGCCGGATGGAGGCTGCAGCCCTCCTTGTACTCGAAGCCACGGCGGGAGACCCGCCGGACCGCCATGGCGATCCGTCGTGAAGACGCGCCTTGCCGGTCTTGTTGCGGGGACTCTCGTCGGTCTTTGGGCAGGAACACAGAGCTTCGCCTGGACCTATGAATGGTCGCCAGGTCTGGGTTCTGCCTGGCGGGTCGGACCGGATCTGGCCCTCTATCCGCCCTGGGCGATCCTGGGGTGGAGAGACGCCTTTGCGGATGAAGCGCGGAGCGCCTTGAACCGTAGCGGTCTCATCGTCTTGCTGGGCGCCCTGGGCGGTCTTGGGCTCGGCGTTCTCGCCGATGGTTCGCCGGCCGTTCGCAGGCGTCGCGGCTGGGGCGGCCTGGCGGAAGCGGGGCGTGCGGGATTGCTGGGGAAGTCCGGCGCTGTTCTGGGCGTTTTGCGTGGAAGGGTGCTGGCGACGACGGACCTGAGGCCGACCCTGGTGACGGGCGGCACGCGAAGCGGCAAGGGCAGGGGGCATGTGGTTCCGACCCTCTTGTCGTGGGGCGGCAGCGTCCTGGTCCATGATCCCAAGGGGGAGCTCTGGACGGTGACGGCCGGATGGCGGTCGCGGTTTTCCCACGCCCTCTATCTGTCTCCTCGGGATGCGGCCTCGGCGCGGTGGAACCCGCTGGCGGAAATCCAGCCGGGGCCGGGGGAACTGGCCCAGGTGCAGAGGCTGGTCGCTATCCTGTCCGATCCCGGCGGAACGCGCGACGAGGAGGCCATCTGGGACAAGGCGGCGTCGGAGATCCTGGAGGCGGTGATCCTTCACGTCCTCTACACGGCCGAGGATCAGGGCAAGACCCTGCTGACGGTGCGGACTCTGCTGGCCGACCTCGATGAGGCGGCGGACGTCATGCTGAAGACCTTGCATCGTTCGGGGGCGGACGGCGGGCCCGAGATCCATCCCTTCATCCAGACGGCGGTGAAGGGCTATGCGGCCATGCACGACCGCTTCCGCACCTCGGTCCAGGGGACGGCGCGTTCCTATCTGAAATGGCTGGCGGGCGAGGACGTGGAACGGGTCCTGTCCGCGTCGGACTTCGCCATGGGCGACCTGATGTGCGCCGAGGCGCCCATATCCCTCTATGTCCAGGTGGCGCCGGCCGATGCGGCGGCGCTACGGCCCCTGGTGCGGCTGCTCTTCTACGCTGCGGCCCAGGCCCTGACGGCCGAGGAGAAGCGCGATGCGGCCGGACGGGCAAAGCAGCACAAGCTGCTGATGGTCATGGACGAGTTTCCGCTGCTGGGGCGGCTCGGCTTCTTCGAGAAGTCGCTGCGGCTGATGAGCGGCTACGGGATCAAGGCCATGTTCGTGGCCCAGTCGCTGAACGACATTGTCGAGACCTATGGGCCTAACAACACCATCCTCGACAACTGCCACGTCTACACCGCCTTCGCCGCCCTCGATCCCCTGACCCAGGAAAAGGTGTCCAGGCTCACCGGCTCCGTCACGGAGACCCGGACGAGCCGTAGCGCGCCGTCAGGGTTCGGCGCAGGGCCCAGATCCGTGTCGCGCTCGGAGATCGAACGGCCCCTGCTCGAGCCCGGCGAGATCCGCGCCCTGCCGGACGACGGGCAACTCGTCTTCGTCGCCGGTCAGCGGCCGCTGCTGACGAAGAAGCTTCACTATGACCGGCGCGAGCCCTTTCGCAGTCGGGCGGGCGCGGCGCCGCCGGATCAGGCGCTCCACGTCGATACGCCGGGACGACCGCCGCATCCCTGGCAGGGGCGTCGCAGCCTCGGCCGGGACGCCATGGCCAGCCTGCCCCTGTTCAAGGAGGTGGCAGGGGCCATGGACGACAGGAAGGCCGCCTCGCGCGCCGCCGACATCTATGGGCGGGTGGCCCAGGAGATGGCGGCGCAACAGGCGGTCCTCGATCAACTGCAAGGAGGGATCGATGGCTAGACGTGAAAAGCTGGCGACGCGCGTGCAGGTCTATCTCAATGACCCCAAGGTGGTGTCGAGCCTCAACCGGGAGGCCAGGGTCGGACGTATCGCGCTGAGCCAGGCCGCGGGCCAGGCCATTGTGCGGGGGCTGGCGAGGAATCCGAAGGCCGATCCGGAAGATCGGCTGCTGAATCTGGAACGATCGCTGCGGGACCATATGCGCTCGACGGGCCGGGACATGCAGATCGTCCAGGAGCTTCTGATCGAGGTGGCCAAAGCCTTCTTCCTGCGTCTGCCGGACGCGGTCGTGGATGAGGACCCTACGGTGCAGGCGGCGGTGGAGCGGCGGATCGAGCGCCTGCTGGACGCGACGGCCGCCCGGATCGTCTCGGGCAGGCGGGATGGAGGGCGTGCAGAGGTCAGAGGCGAACCAGCCTCGTTCGCTGCGGCCAACTAGGTGGCGCTCCATCCGATCGTCGCCGAGCGCAGGCTGGAGGCCCTGCGGCACGCCCTGGGCGCGACGGTGCTCGCCGCTCTCGAGGAAGCTGCCGTGGTCGAGATCATGGCCAATCCGGACGGACGGCTGGTTCTGGACAGGACAGGCGCGGGCCGAAGCGACACGGGCTGCGTCCTGTCGACCGAGGCGAGGGAGAGGGCGATCCGGCTGATCGCCGACTACGTGGGGGAGACGGTGACGCGGGACAATCCCCGGCTATCCGGCGTCCTGCCGGGGACGGGTGAGCGGTTTCAGGGGGTCTTGCCGCCGATCGCTTCCGCGCCGGCCTTTTCCATTCGCAAGCGTCCCGCTTTGATCTGGGGCCTGGACGACTATGTGCGCGACGCGACGATGAGCAGGGCGCAGGCAGACGCCTTGCGTATCGCGGCATCAGAACGCTGCAACGTACTGATTTCTGGTGGTACGGGCTCGGGGAAGACGACCTTGGCCAATGCGATACTGGCCGATCCGGCCTTCGCCGGGGACCGGGTCTTCCTGATCGAGGATACGCCGGAGCTGCAGTGTTCGGCCTGGGATGTCGTGTCGGTCATGACCCGCCGACAGCCGGCGCCCGTCGGCGTGGCGGACCTCGTTCGGGACGCCCTTCGAATGCGGCCCGACCGGATCGTCATCGGCGAGATGCGCGACGGGGCCGCCGCGCTTGAGACTCTCAAGAGCTGGAACACGGGGCATCCAGGCGGCTTGTCCACGGTCCACGCCAACTCGGCGACCGACGCCTTGCGTCGAATGGAGGACCTGATCGGCGAGGTGGCGAACCAGGTCCCTCATCGCATGATCGGCGACGCCGTGGACCGGGTGGTCCATATTCGTCGAACCCCTCAGGGGCGGTGCGTCGAGGCGGTGATCGCCGTGAATGGGTTCGACGGCGACGGCTACAGGATCGAGCGCCTGGCCTGATCGTGCATGGGGGCGCAGACGTGGATATGGGTACGGGTGACGCGCCCGGCGGAAGACGAACGGGGCGGAGGCGCTGTGAATGACTAAGGGCGTTGAGACAATCAGCCTGGCGCAGGCGCGCCGGATAGCGCTCGCCGCCCAGGGCTTCGGCGTGCGACGCCCTGAGGCGCCGTCTTCCGTGCATCTCGGGCGCACAATCGATCGCCTGCACCTGCACCAGATCGACAGCGTCAACGTCCTGTCTCGCGCCCACTACCTGCCGGCCTTCTCAAGATTGGGCGGCTATGACCGCGCCGACCTGGACCGGCTGGCCTGGGGGAAGCCCAGCCAGCGGCGGCTGTTCGAATACTGGGCGCATGAGGCGTCCCTGATCCCCTTTGATCTGCATCCGCTCCTGCGATGGCGCATGGCCCAGGCCGACCGCGGCGAGACGGGCTGGGGCAGGATGAAGCTCTACGCGGGCGAACGTCGTCCCGAGGCCATGGAGATTCTGGACCGCATCCGGACCGACGGCCCCATGGCGGCCTCGGATTTCGAAGCTCACAAGGGGCGACCCGGCTGGTGGGAATGGAGCGACACCAAGCGGGCGCTGGAGTGGCTGTTCTGGGCGGGCCACATCACGACCGCGGAACGGCGAGGGAGTTTTGAGCGGGTCTATGACCTTGTCGAACGGGTCCTGCCCGAGGCGGTCCTGGCGGCGCCGACGCCTGCGGAAGTGGATGCGCATCGCGGATTGATCGAAAGGGCGGCGCGGGCGCACGGGGTCGCGACCGAAGCCGAGCTGCGCGACTATTTCCGTCAGCCCCTGGATGCGACGCGGCGGGCGATCACGGACCTGACGGAGGAGGGGGTTCTGATCCCGGTCTCGACGCCGGGCAGCCGTCGGGCATGGGTGCATCGCGATGCGCGGACGCCGCGCAAGATCGAGGCCTCAGCGCTTCTTGCCCCTTTCGATCCGCTGATCTGGCATCGGGACCGCGCCGAGCGCCTGTTCGGCTTCCGCTACCGGATCGAAATCTACGTGCCGGCGGAGAAGCGGGTGCACGGCTATTATGTTCTGCCCTTCCTTCTGGGCGATGAGCTCGTCGCCCGCGTGGACCTGAAGGCGGATCGCCAGCAGGGGCGATTGATCGTGCGTTCGATGCATCTGGAGGAGGAGGCGCCGTCCCATACGCGCGACGCTCTTGAGGCGGAGCTCGACCGCATGGCGGCCTGGCTGGGCCTGGAGGCCGGCGTGATGTCTGAACCGGGCTCCAGGGGAGCGCCACGACCTGGCTCAGGGCCGATGAAGGCCTAGGCGGCGGAACCTTGTCAGAACCCTAGAGTTCCGGTCGTTCCTCCGCTTCGGCGTGAGGCGCGGCCCGGCCTCTTCCGTCCACTGCCCCCCATTGCGACTGAGGCGGCCGGGTCGCTTGCAGACTTGTGCACCTTCCGCCCACCAGATGCGGCCTTCTCTCCAGAGGCCTCGTCCCTTAAGGACGGCCGCTTTCAGCGGGTTGGCGTGTCGCCGCGAGAGACAGGATCGGGTCAGAATGGCGAAGTACGAACCTCTGGTGCGATATCTGCGTCGACAGAAGGCGGTCGAGGTCGAGCTGAGTTTTCGCGACATCGAGCGGATCGTGGGCGGCCTGCTTCCCAAGGCGTCGGCCGACCTGAAGTGGTGGCGCGTCGAGGACGGCCCTACGGCTCCGCCGCAGCAGCGCGCCTTTGCGGCGGCAGGATATGTCCCCCAACCGGAGTTGCGCGCCGAACGCGTTCGCTTTGTCCGTTCGGCGATCCCGAAGCCGTCTCCGGCCGTATCGGCGGACTGACCCGACCCCCGATTTCAGGGGGGATGACGGCTGAGGCGGGAGGACAGGGCGCGGAGCTTGATCGGTCCGGCGAATTCAGGCCGCAGCCTTGCGCTCTTCCTGCGTATCGGCAGGAATGAGGGGCTCAATGGGAAAGCCCAGGTCCGGATTGCTGCGGACCCTGATAAGGCGCTCTCCATGGTAGAGGCAGATGGTGGAAAAGCCGATCCACTCCGCCATGACGG
>RCUQ01001096.1_pt1 | contig 10916 bp, 6 predicted proteins | sample 2166351 | NCBI WGS metagenome assembly RCUQ01 (sample SAMN09932597, study PRJNA488358) | compost metagenome | feature: garden; material: soil; isolation source: compost soil in acetonitrile-enriched culture | place: Germany: Experimental Botanical Garden Goettingen | collected 2016-01-27
CTCCAACAGTTGTAATGGTATTCATTTTTAAGTAAGTAGTATCTGTATTGGCAGGCTTGATAGAATCAGTAGCCAGGATAGTCCCTTCTTTTGTAGAAACCTTCTTAAAAACAAACGCCGATGGATTTTTTGCACCGTCGTACAATGTTTCCGACCAGGTAGCAAGCACAGAACCATTATCCAGTACCACGAATGAAGGCAAAACACATCCAACCTTATCTCTTGAGTTATTTAACTGAATACCTTCGCTGTCCCAAACAGACGTCTGATCAGGCGACACTTTATAAATAAACACATCATTTAAAGGCTGAATAGCCGTTTCTGAATACTTAAAGACACGCTGTTTCCTAAGATCTTTGGTAAATAACAGCATATTCCCATCAGACAATCCCTCCATAGAATAGTTATCAGAAAAGGATAAAGAGGGTTTGTCGCATACAATCATCCCATTGCCCGGCCATTGAGGTAAACCGGTTGCAGAAAATTTCTTCAGATAATAGCGTTGTGTTACCTGTCCTCCATCATTTTCAAAAGACAAGCAGGATATATAAGTGGTTCCATCCGGAAATGTATAAACAACCGGACTCGATTGATTACTATAACCCGTAAAAATCGGGGTACTATTAACAATATCGTCTGTCCATTGTGCATTGGCATTAAATGCTATGAAGGCTGTTATGAACAGTAGTATAATTCTTTTCATGTGAATATAATTAGCTTTAAAAGATCAAATGGAATTTGCATGTAGTTTTACTCAGAATATTGCTGAGCCATGCACATTTAATTACTTCTAACAATTATTGACTCTTTTTATGTTGCAAAGCCATACGAATTCCTATCTCGTGAGTAGTTCCGGCTTTTTGTTGCAATTGACCCACTCCTGCCCCAAAAGAATAATTGAAGCTTATCATTTTCTCAACTCTTAACCCCACATTAAATCCAACTTCCTTAGAAGTTCGATAAGCCAGTCCTGTCCAGAAATTATCTTCAAAGAAATACCCTGTTAATGCAGCCTCTGCATTAACGGCTGATGATGTTTGATAACATAACAAAGCTGATGGACGAACTTTTATATTAGTCAGTTCAAAATCATACCCTGCAACCAAATACGTTCTGAACATATTGGCATCAAATAATTGGGATTTAACCGCATCTCCATCAAAGTAATTGTAAAAGAACTGCGGGGCCGATAAGCCAACATAGTACTTATCTGTAGCGTAATAAGCTCCAAAACCGACATTGAACCCATAGGCCCTTCCTGTATTTGCGAACAGAGCTCCTAATTCCTGATCTTTCAACGAAAGTTCATCGTTGTTTTCTTTTAATGATTCAACACCAGTCTGCAAACCAAATAATAGTTTTCCTTTACTTAATGGCAAACTATATGAATATTGTCCCATCAGGTCTACCTTGCTGGAAACGCCATAAGTATTATTAGTTATAAGAAAGCCAATTGCACTCTTTGTATCATACAACGGTTGTCCGATTTGTAAGCGTTGAGCGGCAGGTGCTCCATCGATTCCCATTGCTTGTTTTCTGGCTATTATACCTGCTGTAAATCCTGTATAAGTTCCCATAAAGGCGGGATTTACTACTGCCTCATTATAGGAATAGTTTAGTATAGGAGCATTATTCTGTGCTATACTCTTCAATGCAGCACAGATTATTACCCCAAGAATGAACAAACGTTTCATATTAAAATTCTTAGTACCTGAATTAATGACTTTTTACTTCCAACCTATTCGTCTTTAGCTACATTGTCTCTGCGGGTAGTTTGAAGAACAGTCATGTAATAGCGACTATCTGCTCTTGAAACCAATGTAAATACCGGCTGGTTTAATGAATTATAACCTAATGGAACAATGGTGAAACCTTTAGGATTGGCTAATACATCGTTTATGAACGGATCAACAAATGAGTTTACAGCCAAATTAGCAGACCCTTTAACATATTCATAATACAGTTGATCTTCATTTTTTATAGTTGGCTTTAGGGTAAAGTCGTTATAATCATATATACCGGCATTCACACTTTGGACCATTACATATAAGTTTTGGTCTTTTTTGCCGTTTCTATCCGTCCAGTTTAGGTACAATTGCGATAGATAATACCCATTTAACAGCTTTATTCTTCGCATATACTCACTATCCAGTTTCGGACTAAAGGAGATGATTTCATATTGAACTTCTCCGTCCGTATAAACTTTACCGGAATTCTTATAAATGTAAAGTGAAGTATCAGCCGGTGTGAAAGAGCCCGATAAATGTTCGTTGCCGGAAGTAACAGCCGAAATTGGCAACACATTATTAGCAAGATCTCCAACAACCAATTTGCTCAAATCATCATTACCAACTTTAAAAGGTTTAAGTAACTCGATACCATCTGTAAGCATTTTATAAGGGTAGGTTTCTGTTTTTACCACACCATTATCACGGTAGATAAAAATCATAGTGTTGGTGCTGGCATTAAAAACAGCCGTTCCACTCAGTTTTTTATCAGTTCCGGCATACAGGTCTAATTGCTTAAAATATTTAAGATCTGAGTTCGTAATAAAACCATTAATTACCTTTTGTCTGTCTACTTTTGCATTAAATTCAAGTACATCCTGAGCTGTGGCTTTTTTTAAATGAAAGCGAATGTTTTTATCAACCAAATGAACAGGGTTCAACCAAAATGAACCACTACTATCCGGTTTAATTTCAAACTCAAAGTGTCCTCCTGCATTTTCATATAGCTTTTCAAAAACACTATAGGTAGAAAATGTCAGTTCAGGAAAGATCACTCCTTTCACATCGTACTTAACATTTGCCTGATCCAAATAATTATTAGTTGCAGAAACGTTATAATCAGACTTAATATGCACTGAATCACCGCTAAATACTAAATGCATATTGAATGATCCGGAATTAGCAGCTGGTTTATATTCTATTACCCACCCTAATTCAGCATCAGCTAATGTTTTTTTATACTGAGCGCACACTTCTTCCATGCGAGGCGTGCCGGCCAGAATCAGGTTTTCGGCTTCCTTTGCACAGGAAGCTACTATCACACCCATACCTATGAACAGCAAATACTTATATATATTCTTCATTTCGTTGAATCTCTATTAGTTAACAAACTGATATCCTGTGATTGCCTGACTGATCTGTTCCTGCAACGTATGCACGTCAATACCCATCTTATAGTAGTATTGAAAAACAAGAGCATATTTTTGCTCAAGCTTTGCATTTCCTTTGATTGCTGCCAGGTATTCAGTTTTTGGTACAGAAAGAATACCTTCAACAAACGTGGCAAAATCCTCTTCCTCATTCGACATTCCATAAGGAATCCAGAAACCTCTGCTCCGGGCTACTTCTGTAGAAAAACTTCTGAAACTGGTACTTCCGGCATATAATCCTTTGGAAATATTATCAAAACCCTTCGGACGTCCGTATTTCTTATCCAAAATGTGAGCAAATTCGTGGTGCATCGTTTTGGCCTGCTCTTTCATCCAGGGCTTTGAACCACCTGCAGAAGTCAGCCAGTATGCGTCACTCCATTTAAAATTATTAAGGTCTGTAAGGATGATGCGCGATGCCGAAATAGCCTGTCCGGCTGCATCAAATCCCGATTCCCCCCCTTCATCATATTTAATAGTTGTACCTACCAGTATTATTTCACGAGGCATGTTTTCACGCATAAAACCATTTACCTGGAACTCATAAGGTTTAACCCAAACCTTCTCCATGAAATCAATGTATGGTAAAACGTTCTCAAATTTTGGTGGAGCAACTATTTGTTCTGTTCCAAAAAAACGACGATCCCATCGGTAAATAATATTAGATTGATATTCTCCATTTAGTTCAAAAATCCTTAACGCAGTAGGATCTGTAGGAATTTCTGTCGGTACAGGTTCATCAAGCACAATAGGATCTTCCTTTTTACATCCGGTAAAGATTGCTGTCAACAATAATCCTATAACTGTAAATTGTTTAAATTTCTTCATCTTGGCTTACACTAATTATCGTGGATTTTTGACCATTGCTTTATTTACTGCCAACTCCATGAACGGAATCTGGATCGCATATCTAAGATCATCCGACTGTAATGTCTCTGTTCCTATTTGGGTAGTGTGCTCAACTGATAACTTAAGACGCTTAATATCAAACCACCTCAGTCCTTCATAAGCAAACTCCAAACGACGCTCTGTTATAATACGATCTGATAAAACTTTCTTCAAATCACCTGCTTTTGACATTTCAGTAGCAGTAAGTGCAGTAAACGGACTATATCTTTTTGCCAAAATCTTATTAATATTGGCAATTGCAGCATTGTAGTTAGGTGCTTTAGCCTTCACATAAGCTTCTGCCTGGTTAAGTAACACTTCCTCTACTGAAAACTCAATAATAGTAGAGGCCCGCTGACCGGCACCGATGAATTTTAAAACACCCCAGTTTGGAGTAGTATTCGTAGTGAATGCATAGATTTTTCCGCGATAATCATCAGGTAGGAATAATTCCTTAAACTCATTCGCATAAAATCCCGAACTGTTATATGAATTATATTCAACAGTTTGACTCATTAATAAAATGTTGGATTTAGCATTAGAAGCATAATCGTATCGGAAACCAACAAAGTCATTTTTACCGGGAAGGAAGTTATTGTAATCTGTTACCAGATCCCTTACCGACGAATTTAACACCAATGCTTTATCGGATGCTTCGATACACGCTTCCCACTCTCCTTTGTATAATTTCACGCGTGATAAAAAAGCGTAAGCAGCTGCTTTAGAAAAGTGATATTTCTTGGTATTTCCTTCAACCGATGTTGACGTTGAGATCAAATCATCGTTAATTAATTCAATACCACTCTGAAGGTCGCTCTCTATATATTCATACACCTTAGCAACTGTTTCGCGTGGAAAATCTTCTTGCTGAGCATTTCCAACCTCCTGTTTATAAGGAACTCCTAAATCTGTTGAAGCTGTTGCCGGGTCATAATGCTTTGCAAACAAGTTCACCAACATAAAATGGCAGTACGCTCTAACCAAATAAGCTTCACCTAGAACTGATCTCTTAAGAGGAGAATCTTTGGTGATATTATTTAAGCCTTCAATGGCTACATTGGCAACATTAATATTATTATAATAACTCTGCCATGACTTCTCAGGACCAATTGGTAAGTTCAGATCATAACCGTCTGACCATGTATAAAAAGGTTTGAGCCATGAAACCAATGTAGGCTGATTGAATGAAGGATAATCGTAATATTTAAGATTATCAGTCATTAACTCTGTAAAAACATAGTTGGCCTGTGGATATGCCGGCACGATCATCGCCTGGTAATCTTCAACGGACTGAGGACTTACGCGTGAATCTGGTAATTCATTCAAAAAATCTTTACACCCGGTGTTTCCGATCATCAAAGCCAGTGAAAAGGCAATAATTTGTATATATTTCTTTTTCATTTTTTTCTGATTAAAAGTCAACGGATAAGCCTAATGACACAGTTTTAGGCAATGGTACACTTGTTCCGCTAACTAAAGCTTCCGGATCTTGTCCTTTCAGTTTCTGATCTGCCCATACATAAATATTCTGAGCCAATGCCTGAAGCGATGCTGATTTTACACCAATGCGTTTTAACACATAGGATGGCAATGCATAGCTTAAAGAGATATTTTTCAGACGGATAAATGACCCGTTCGCAACTCTGATGTCGCTACGGTTATAATTAGCAATAGGGTCTGCATTTTTCAAACGCCAGTAGTCATAAGTTTCCTGATCTAAAATGCGAGGAATTGTAGTGTACTGTTCGTCACCCGGGGTAGTCCAACGACTTGCCAGATCTTTGCTTAACGCGGTTGCATCATCATAATATGGTGCATAGAAAGGCAGCAGGCGAATTTTGTTTCCGTATGCGTAAGTAAATAGTACAGAAAGACTTAAAGACTTGTACTTAAAACTATTAGTAATACCACCGGAACCTAAAGGGTCACGGCTACCTTCATATTTTAACGTACCGGTACTGGTTTCATACTTATTGATAAGAGTTGTTACATTACCATCTTTATCATAAAATGTAGGTAAACCCTCATTGCTCAAACCGGCAAACTGAAACGAGTACAAACCATTTAAAGGTCTTCCAATCATAGCACTTCCGGCATCACCCGTTGCTTGCATCACTGTTTGATTGAAATAAGCATCCAACACTTTATTCTTATTATAACCCCAGGTTACGATCGCATTCCAGCTTAAGTCTTTCACAATCGATGCACGATAATTAAGTGTCACCTCGAATCCTGAGTTACGCATACTCGCCCAGTTAACTACTTTTTGAACATAACCTGTTACATATGAAGATGGAACGGTACCAATCAGGTCGAAATTCTCACGATCATAATACTCGATCGTTCCTGTTAAACGATTAAAAAATCCAAAATCGAGGCCCACGTTATAAGCATGCTCTTTTTCCCATTTCAAATCAGGGTTATCCGGAGAGGCGATATTAAGCGTACTTTCATTGGCTTCATTATCAAAACGATTAGTTTTGCCGTAATACACCAACATCTCAGAACTACCAATGTTATTCACGTTACCACGTAAACCATAAGAAGTTCGAAGCTTCAACAAGTTTATCCATGTAGCCTGTTCAAGGAAATTCTCTTTATCAATATTCCATGCAGCACTTAACTGCCACGTTGGGAAAAATTTAAAACGTTGAGATTTACCCATTTTATTGGAACCATCTGAACGCAATGATGCAGAAAAGTTGTACCTGTCGTGTAATGTATAATCAGAATTCACAAACCATGAAAATTCATTATTGATACTTTGATTAGCAGAGTAATAAGAGCCCCCTGCTAACAGGTCACGCTGTACTGCACGATAATCAGGTGATGCAACTTTTCCTCTGTAATATTCATATCCATAACCGTTTGTTGTGCTTGATTCATACTTGCGGTGACGAACTTCTGTACCAACTAATATATTAAAGGCATGTTCTGTTCCAATTGTAGGCTTCCAATTAAAGGAATTTCTGAAGGTATAGAAAGTACCCTGCGTCTCATTCATATACAATAAACCTCCACGTGGCATTACCGAAATCGGATATTGGTCGTCATCGTTCGGGTCATTATATAAGTATGGATTTGAGTTTCTGATATCATTGTTATCCATAGCTCTATAAGCCTGGGCTGTATTGGAAAGCTCAGTAACAATATGATCACTCGCAGCAGTAGTTAAACGACCTGATACTAATGAATTGAAATTCAGATTTTTTAATACTTTATATTCCAGATCACCCTGAACTTTGATTTCACGGGTTTTCATATTAAAAAAGTTATTCTGAAGCTCATGAATGATATTAAACGGAGCGTAATTACTTAAGTAATATTCTAAGTCACCCGTTTTATCATAAGGACGCATTGCACGGCTTGTACTCATTGCGTATGAATATGGGTTTAGATCATATTCACGGGATACAACGCCATTATCACTCGATGCATTGGCTGCACCAAATACTTTTTGATCACGAGAAGAACCAAATAATGTGGTGGTGATCTGTAACTTCTTATTTATATTATAATTGGCTTTAATATTACCTGTATAACGATTGGTATTTTGCCCTTCAGTTTGCCCGTTATCTTTATAGAATGACAATGAAGTATAATACTGAGCCTGATCATTACCTGACGAGAAGCTTAAACTATGCTCCTGAGTAATCGAATTATGAAACAATTCTTTAAACCAATCAGTATTCTGCATTTTATATTCGCGCATCAATTGGTTATAGCGATCATCAGTAATGTCTTTTCTCGCCCACTGCGTATAAAGCTTTCCGAAAGCTCCGTAAGAATTATTCATTGAAACCAGATTAATCTGATTTTTAGCATATAACTCTTCCGAAAACTCGAGCCGCTCTTTAGAATTCATTACATTGAAATCTAAGATCGAGGGAATCATCGACAGTGTCGTATTGTTACGGTAATTAATGCTTATGTCGCCCTTTTTACCTTTTTTAGTGGTAATTACGATCACACCATTTACCGCCTGTGTACCATACATGGCTGTTGCCGAAGCATCTTTCAGGAATTGAATATCTTCAATATCATTTGGGTTTAATCCACTGATGGCAGAACTTAACAGATTGTTAGCGTCACCACTATATAGCTGATTAGGATTTACATTAACAATATCGTCCAAAACAACACCATCTACTACCCAAAGAGGTTCTTTATTGCCAATAATTGATGAACTTCCACGGATACGGATCTTGGCCTTTGATCCGAATGTGCCTGAAGTGTTTTCTACCGAAACGCCGGCAACTTGCCCCTGAAGCATTTTCCCTACATCAGGCATTGCCAATTCTTTGATACGATCTGAACTGATTTTACCAACTGAACCTGTAAACGTGCGTTTGTTCATATTTTGGTAACCGGTTACAACAACATCCTTCAATTGTGTAACCTCTGTTGCTAACGATATATTAAATTCTGATTTTGAACCTATTGCAATTTCTTGTTTTTGAAACCCGGCCATTGAAAAAACAAGAGTTTTAGCGTCATCAGGAATACTTAACTGAAAAAGACCATTTCCGTCGGTTGAAACACCTACCGATGGTTTCTCTTTCAGAAACACACTTACACCAGGTAATGACTGTCCGTCATCTTTGCTGGTAACTTTACCCTTAATAATCCTGTTTACTGCATTCTTTTCAGTCTCATTTACAGTTATTGACGTTTCAGTACTACGTTTCAGCACAATCAGATTGTTTTGAACCGTGTACGATAAATGATAAGGACTTAACAAAGTAGTAAGCACTTGTTCTAATGGCTCGTCCTTTACATCAATGCTGACGGTTTTGGTTGAATTAATGTCATCAACACTGTAAAAAAAACTATACGATGAGTTTCTTTGAATCTTGTGTAAAGCAGTTTCTAAATCTGCGTTTTTAAGTTTTAAACTTATGTTTCCTGTTTGTGAGTACACATTTGCCGAAAGCTGCATTGTCGCAATCAGGATCAGCAAGAAGGATAGTTTCATTGTTCGAAATAAAAGTTTACTTCTTCCCGTGGAAGGGAAAAACCATTTTCGTTTTTTATTCATACTTTCGTATAGTTAAATAGTGTTAACAATGCGCATAAATCCCATTGACCGATGGGCATGCGTGTACTTAGCTCGAACGGAGAGTGTGACCGCACTTTCCGTTTTTTATTGCACGTTTATTTTATTCTGACTGATTCTGAATTTTACTTTCCCTGTATTTTCCAACACCTGAATTATTCGATCATAAGGCTCACTTTTGCTTATCGTTCCGTTAAACTCAAGCTTCTTTAAGCCTTCATTGGCAAAGTCTATTTCGAGACCGTACCAACGCGATATATCATTCATAATATCTTCTAAACGCTGGTGTTCGAATACGAACTTTCCTTCTTTCCAGGCGATTACCGGATTTATCTCAACTGCCTTCACATCTATTTGACCGCTAGATACATAATATGCAGATTGATAACCCGGTGACAACATTGCCGACTGAGATGCATCAGTAGTACTAACCACCTTTGCTTTACCACTAACCAATGTTGTAAGCACCTTTGAGTCTTTTTGATAAGACTTAATATTAAATGAAGTACCTAAATCTTCTACTGCAACCCCGTTAGTTTTTACAAGAAACGGTTGTTGGGCGTTATGCTTAACTTCAAAAAAAGCTTCGCCATCCAATGTTACTTCCCTGTTTTTTCCTGAGAATTCAACCGGATAGGTAAACGTTGTCCCTGCGTTTAACCAAACAATTGATCCGTCTGAAAGAACGATTTTAAAATCTCGTTGCGAAGGCACTACAATGGTGTGCATTTGAGTAGCATTCTCTCCTTCTTTCGCATAAACCAACTCCTGATCATCACTTGTAGAAACGATAGTTCCATTATCTACCTTCTGAACTTCGTCCAGATTGATCTTCTTTCCTTCAGAAGTAAGAAGGATCACTCCATTGGGAGTTTTTGATACTGCCACGACACTCTCCTTTGGATTCTTCTGCTTACTTTTAAAATAAAAAACAACTCCAATCATTAAAGGAATAGCTAAAATGGCTACATATTTTTGCCATGAATACATTTTACGAATCGATTGACCGTCAATCTGGATACGTTCCATTAATTCATTTAAATGATATTCTGTTTCGAGAGCATCAGCCTGCTCGAGCCGTTTGTTCAGCCCCGCTTGCTGCATAAATTGTTGGTAGAACTTCTGATTCTCTGCATTGACAGATCGCCATTGTTCTAATTCCAACATTTCCTCGTCAGTAATTTCGCCCAACACTTTACGTGATAAAAGCTCACTTACCCGAAGATTTGTGAAAGTTTGGTTTGTCATTTCTTACTTTTATGGTCTTTACAGATACAAGACACTTAGGGATAAAAAACGGGTAGTATTTTTTTTAAATAAATTTCATCTTATCTTAACCCAACCAAACAATTAATCACCCTACGAAGGTTTTACCAAAATAAATTTTATGCTGTGTACTTGTAAATTTTAAATTTATAGTATCTTGGCGCCCTATTTTCTGCTCTCGAAATAGATGATCTTCCCGAAAGATCAGATCGACCAAAACAAAAAAAGTGTAATTAACAGCGTGAGCAGGAAAGAAGAGACAATTAATTTTAAGGAGATTTATAGAACGTATTTTAATTCATTAGTAAACTTTACCCAACGTTTTATTGGTGAGTATGATGCTTCTGTTGATATTGTTCAGGAAACTTTTATCAGTTTATGGAATAGAGGTGAAGAGTTAAGTGAGGTGGAATCAGTTAAATCCTTTTTATATACAACTGCCAGAAATAAATCACTTAATCACTTAAGGCATCTAAAGATTCGCGACAAGTACTATCAGGAGGAATTGTTAGAAAAAGAAAACAACGTTTTTTACGAACATTCTTTAAT
>RCUQ01001097.1_pt1 | contig 10909 bp, 8 predicted proteins | sample 2166351 | NCBI WGS metagenome assembly RCUQ01 (sample SAMN09932597, study PRJNA488358) | compost metagenome | feature: garden; material: soil; isolation source: compost soil in acetonitrile-enriched culture | place: Germany: Experimental Botanical Garden Goettingen | collected 2016-01-27
ACAAGGAAAGTATTCACAATCAATTCCGTAAATTCCAGAATATCATTTTGTGCTCTCCATTCCGAAACACAAATTTTATTGATTTTGTTAAAGCTAATTTCATTAGATTTGCTTTCTTCGAAATTGCTGGATACAACAGCAAAAAAGAACCAAAATAAAATCATATAAAAGCAATGCCCCTGCTTTTCTAAGATAGTCAACAACCCTAAATAACCTACAAAAATGAAAACCCTTAATTTATTTTTCATTACACTTTTCCTTTGTGTAACCCAGTCTTATGGCCAAATTGAAATTAACAAAATTACAATCAAAGATCAGGACCTTTTTATAACCATCACTATAGGATATCCCGTAACAGGATTGTATCTCTACGAAGGAAAAACGGAACCTATCGTTCAATTAAATCCCAATGGTAGCGGAACTTTTCAATTTGAAGACCTAAGCAAAAAAGAAATTAGCTGGGGAATTGAATGTTCTGAAAAAGGAATTCCAATATTCAAGGAAGGATTTAATAGTGCCTCCTATTCGCTTTATTACAAAAACAATGATGAGGAAAACAACGATTGGATTGTAGTGCAATTTTCGATTCATTATACCAAAAATAAAATGTATATCATGGGCGAAAGAGTTAAGGATTATGTGGATTCAATTGAATAATATTTTATCTGTCTAATTATAAAAAGATGTTCATCCCAAAACTAATGTTCCTCGTAAAAATAGAATAACTACCGCTGTGAAAACAGAAACTAAATGACCTCTTTTAGATTTTATTAGTAAATAAAGTACAATTTACCAGGTCATTAAGCAGTTATTCAGGACTCGAAAGAAATCGATTTCGTTGAGTATCAATCCTACTACCACTTTTTTGTCATTTAATTTCTAAAAAACAAAAAAGATTATTAATTTTTATTTAATTTGCGAAAAAATTTCAATTATTCTTTATAATGACAAACATATCTCGCCTTTTTGATTTTCCTTATTATCAGCAAGAAAACTTCAATATTCCAGATGCATTGGTGACCAAGCAAAATGGGGTTTGGGAAAAAACTTCTACTGATGAATATATCGCCAAAGCTAATGCTGTTTCGAGGGCTTTCCTTCGAATGGGGATAAAAAAAGACGATAAAATTGCCATCATCTCTTCAAACAACAGAACCGAATGGAACATTATGGATATCGGTGCTTTACAAACCGGTGCACAAACTGTTCCTATTTATCCGACTATTTCCGAAAATGATTATGAATATATCCTGAACCATTCCGGGTCTATTTATTGTTTTGTATCAGATGAAGAGGTACTTAGAAAAGTAAACTTAATCCGAAACAAAGTACCGGCTGTAATAGAAGTGTATTCATTTAACGAAATTAGTGGCTGCAAAAACTGGAAAGAATTACTCAGTCTTGGTGCAGACGAAAGCAACCAAAATGAGGTTGAAGAAAGAAAAAACAACGTAAATGCCGAAGATTTAGCAACAATCATTTATACTTCCGGTACTACCGGAAAGCCAAAAGGTGTCATGCTGTCCCATAAAAATATTGTTTCTAATGTACTGAACAGTGCGTCCCGAATTCCTTTTGAAGCGGGTCACAGTCGTGCCTTAAGCTTCCTTCCTATTTGTCATATTTTCGAAAGAATGATTCTGTATTTATACCAGTACTATGGTGTATCAGTATATTTTGGAGAATCGATCGACAAAATCAGTGACAATATCAAAGAAGTAAAACCAACCGTTATTACTGCAGTTCCGAGATTATTGGAAAAAGTTTACGATAAAATTTACGAAAAGGGAACTCAATTAACCGGAATCAAAAAGAAACTATTCTTTTGGGCCATTGATTTGGGTCTGATATACCAGCCGTATGGTGCGAATGGCGCTTGGTATGAATTCCAACTTAAAATTGCCCGAAAATTAATTTTCAGTAAATGGAAAGAAGGTTTGGGAGGTAATTTGGATTTGATGGTTTCAGGCAGTGCCGCACTACAACCACGATTAGCCCGAATTTTTGCCGCTGCCGAAATCCCCGTAATGGAAGGTTACGGCTTGACTGAAACCTCTCCCGTTATCTCTGTAAATGACATGAGAAACAAAGGATTCAAAGTAGGCACCGTTGGTAAACCAATTGACAATGTAGAAGTTAAAATTGCCGAAGACGGAGAAATTCTTTGCAAAGGACCTAATGTCATGATGGGGTATTACAAAGACGAAAAACTAACGGCTGAAGTGATTGAAAACGGCTATTTCCATACGGGTGATATTGGCGAAATTGATGCTGAAGGTTTCCTTAGAATCACTGACCGTAAAAAAGAAATGTTCAAAACTTCGGGAGGAAAATATATTGCTCCCCAACTGATTGAAAACGTGATGAAACAATCCCGTTTCATTGAACAAATAATGGTGATTGGTGACGGTCAGAAAATGCCGGCCGCTTTCATCCAACCAAATTTTGAATTCATCAAGGAATGGGCTAAAATTCATCATGTAAGCATTGGAACTACCAATGAGGAAATTATTGCCAATCCAAAAGTAATTGAACGTGTCCAAGACGAGATAGACAAACTAAACGATAAATTTGGAAATTGGGAAAAAATCAAACGTTTCGAAATGACCTCAGATACCTGGTCTATCGAAGGCGGACATCTTACTCCTACCCTGAAACTAAAACGAAAAATCGTTATGGAGAAATACATTGATTTATTTCATAAAATCTACAGTTAGATTTCCATAAAAAACACCTAGAAAACATGAAGCTAAAAATCGTAATTTGTTTGTTAAGTATCTTTTTGTTTTCTAATTGTAATGAAAAACCAAAGGAAGATGCTATAAAAGCCAATTACTTAGATTTTTCGCAACGTGATGATCAACTCACAGGAGGCATTAAAATGATTCCTGTGAAAACTCCAATTGGGACTTTTAAAGTCTGGACCAAAAGAGTTGGCAACAATCCTAAAATAAAAGTGCTTTTGCTTCACGGCGGTCCCGGACTGACGCACGAATTATACGAATGCTTTGATGGTTATTTCCCTAACGAAAGCATCGAATATATTTATTACGACCAATTGGGCTCTTACTATAGCGACCAGCCGAAAGATGACAAACTTTGGACAAACGAACGTTTTGTCGAAGAAGTGGAGCAAGTGCGTATCGCTTTGGGTTTAGACAGTTCTAATTTTTATATATTAGGACAATCCTGGGGCGGAATCCTCGCTATGGAATATGCTTTAAAATACCAAAAGAACTTGAAAGGCCTGATTATTTCGAATATGATGGCCAGTGCACCTGCTTACAACAAATATGCTGAAGAAGTTCTTGGTCCAAAACTTCCAAAACCTGTTTTTGACCAAATAAAAACATTTGAAAAAAACAAGGATTATAGCAATCCAAAATACACCGAACTTCTTTTTAAATATTATTACACGGAACATATTTTAAGAATGCCACTGGAAGAATGGCCGGAATCCATCAATAGATGCTTCAAGCACATCAACCCAAATGTGTATGTGTATATGCAAGGACCAAGTGAATTTGGCATTACTGGAAATGCCACTTTAAAAGATTGGGATGTTACTGCCAAACTTAAAACGATTACCGTTCCTACTTTGGTTATTGGTTCTAAATACGATACCATGGATCCCAAACACATGGAATGGATGTCTAAAGAAGTACAAAACGGACGATTTTTATATTGCCCTAACGGAAGTCACCTTTCCCAATACGATGATCCCAAAGCGTATTTCCCGGGTGTAATCCAGTTTTTAAGAGATGTGGATAGTGGGGAGTTTAAGAAAGGGTAAGCCGGTCTACACCATTGTAAACATCCTAAGTATTGAATTTAAAGCTTTGAATTGTATCGCCTGCTTTTGAATTGTCTTTTGTTTTAGCTGGAAATTTAAGAAAGGCACAATCGATCTAGTTCCTAAACCAGAAAATCCGAAACCAATCGTTTTTTGAAAATAAAATTCTTGAGTACTAAAGTACCTATTGCAGCAATAAGGTATTTGATGATTATCTTGCGATTTATATAAACTTCATGATGTGACTTTTTTACCAAAATAAGAAAAACACATTCCTTTCTCGTGCATTCGTTTTCATCAGGAACACAATTTTACCCCTTTTTTAGAGCTCAAAAAAGCATCTTTTCTTTGTTAAAATGGAAATATACTGGGCATGCATAATATTTTCAAACTCCTTATTTCAAAGGAGTTTTTTATCTATATTTATAAAAAATTAAAAAAAAACATATTTTATTATGCGTGCATAGTATTTTTTTTATTATATTTGAAATCGATATAGTTACTTATGAAAGACAAAACATTAGATTATATTTTACGTGCAACTTGGCAAGCTGTTTCAAGAATGTACAACGAGGAAGCCTCAAAATACGGCGCAACAATGGCAACAGGTTTTGCTTTGCTAAGTATGGATAAAGAAAAAGGAACACCCTCAACTGCTTTAGGGCCAAAAATGGGAATGGAGGCCACAAGTCTGACCAGAACCTTAAAGTCAATGGAAGAAAAAGGATTAATCATCCGAAAAAAGAATCCTGAAGACGGCCGTGGCGTTTTGATTTACCTGACTGATTTCGGTAAAGAAAAAAGGGAGTTATCTAAAAATACGGTTTTAAAATTTAATGAAACGGTAAGGCAACATATTTCTGATGAGAAACTGAATCATTTTATTGAAGTGGCAGAAATCATCAATGATTTAATTCATGAAAAAAATATTTTTAATCAACCCGAGAAAAAGGAAAATGACAACGACAACGTCATCAATCAAAAAAACACCCAATAATTAAGAAAGGCGACACCATATTCCTTTATAAAATAAATAAAAACCACGTATGAAACGAGTAATTAAAAGAGTTGCAGTAATCGGATCCGGAATTATGGGGTCTGGAATTGCCTGCCATTTTGCCAACATTGGTGTAGAAGTTTTGCTTTTGGATATTGTTCCAAGAGAACTTACCGATGCAGAAGCCAAAAAAGGTCTTACTTTAGAAAGTAAAATTGTAAGAAATCGATTGGTGAATGAACATTTGGCTAATTCATTAAAATCAAAGCCATCCCCTATTTACAATCAGAAATTTGCCAATCGTATTACGACTGGAAATACCACTGATGATATGGCGCAAATTGCAACTGTTGATTGGATTATTGAAGTAGTTGTAGAGCGTTTGGATATCAAAAAATTGGTTTTTGAACAAATTGAAAAATTCAGAAAACCGGGAACTTTGGTTACCTCAAACACTTCGGGAATTCCAATTCATTTTATGAGTGAAGGAAGAAGTGAGGATTTCCAGAAACACTTCTGCGGAACACACTTTTTTAACCCTGCACGTTATTTAAAATTATTCGAAATCATACCTGGTCCACAAACTTCAACTGAAGTTTTAGACTTTCTAACAACATACGGTTCAAAATTCTTGGGTAAAACTTCGGTCGTTGCCAAAGATACTCCAGCTTTTATAGGAAACCGAATCGGAATCTTCGGAATTCAAAGTTTATTCCACTTGGTTAAAGAAATGGGATTAACCATTGAAGAAGTAGATAAATTAACCGGTCCAGTAATCGGCCGACCAAAATCAGCAACTTTCCGTACGGTTGACGTGGTTGGATTAGATACTTTGGTACACGTTGCCAACGGAATCTACGAAAACTGTCCGAACGACGAAGCACACGAATTGTTCAAACTTCCGGATTTCATCAACAAAATGGTGGAGAACAAATGGTTTGGAAGTAAAACAGGTCAAGGCTTTTACAAGAAAGTAGATCGTGACATTCTGTCTTTGGATTTAGACACTTTAGAATATCGCCCGGCTAAAAAAGCTTCTTTTGCGACTTTAGAATTAACAAAAACTATCGATAAACCTATTGATCGTTTTAGAGTTCTGGTAAAAGGTAAAGACAAAGCAGGTGAATTCTACAGAAAAAGTTTTGCCGGTATGTTCGCTTACGTTTCAAACAGAGTTCCTGAAATCTCAGATGAATTATACAAAATAGACGATGCGATGAAAGCCGGTTTCGGTTGGGAAAATGGTCCTTTCGAAATCTGGGACGCCATCGGTGTTGCAAAAGGAATTGAAATCATGAAAGCTGAAGGTTTAGAACCTGCTGCTTGGGTTAATGACATGTTAGCTTCTGGAAGCTCCAGTTTTTATACCGTAAAAGAAGGAGCTACCTATTTCTATAATATTCCAACAAAATCACAAACTAAGGTTCCTGGACAAGATGCTTTTATCATCCTGAACAACATTCGCGAAAGCAAAAAAGTTTGGAGCAATAGCGGAGCCATCATTCAGGATTTGGGAGACGGAATTTTGAATTTAGAATTCCAATCCAAAATGAATACCATCGGTGGTGATGTTTTACAAGGAATAAACAAAGCAATTGATTTAGCCGAAAAAGAATACCAAGGTTTGGTTATCGGAAATCAAGCAGCTAATTTCTCTGTGGGCGCGAATATCGGAATGATATTTATGATGGCTGTTGAACAAGAATATGACGAATTGAACATGGCTATCAAAATGTTCCAAGATACCATGATGCGCGTGCGTTATTCCGGAATCCCAGTTATTGTTGCGCCACACGGTATGACATTAGGTGGTGGTTGCGAAATGAGTTTGCATGCTGACAAAGTGGTCGCTGCAGCTGAATCCTATATTGGGTTAGTAGAATTTGGAGTTGGAGTAATTCCAGGTGGCGGTGGTTCAAAAGAAATGACATTGAGAGCTTCCGATTTATTCCGCAAGAATGATGTGGAATTAAATGTACTACAAGAATACTTCTTAACTGTTGCTATGGCAAAAGTATCGACTTCTGCACATGAAGCCTTCGATTTAGGAATCCTTCAAGCTGGGAAAGATGTTGTTGTCGTTAACAAAGACCGTCAGATTGCCGAGGCTAAAAAGCACGCCTTGTTAATGGCTGAAGCCGGTTATACACAACCAATTCGCAGAACAGATGTAAAAGTACTTGGTAAACAGGCGTTAGGAATGTTCTTAGTGGGTACGGATCAAATGCAAGCTGGAAAATACATCTCCGAACACGACAAGAAAATCGCAAACAAACTGGCTTATGTAATGGCTGGTGGTGATTTATCTGAACCTACATTGGTATCTGAACAATACCTATTAGACATCGAACGTGAAGCATTCTTATCACTTTGCACCGAAAGAAAAACATTGGAAAGAATTCAGTTTATGTTAACCAAAGGGAAACCGCTAAGAAATTAGATAATAGATAAAAGACGGATAGATGATAGATAGAATCACGAGAAAGTCTATCATCTATATTCTATCCGTCTATCATCTTAAAAATAAACAATATGAAAACAGCATATATCGTAAAAGCATACAGAACTGCCGTGGGTAAAGCACCGAAAGGCGTGTTCCGATTTAAAAGATCTGATGAATTAGCCGCTGAAACCATCGAGTTCATGATGAATGAATTGCCTGATTTTGACAAAAAACGCATTGACGACGTAATGGTTGGAAATGCTATGCCAGAAGCTGAACAAGGGTTGAACATGGGACGTTTAATCTCTTTGATGGGATTAAAAATAGAAGATGTACCTGGTGTTACCGTAAACAGATACTGCGCTTCCGGGCTGGAAACCATAGGTATGGCTACGGCCAAAATTCAATCAGGAATGGCCGATTGTATTATTGCAGGTGGCGCCGAAAGCATGAGTTTTATTCCGATGGGAGGTTACAAACCAACTCCTGATTACGCTGTCGCAAAAGCAGGACACGAAGATTACTATTGGGGAATGGGGCTAACTGCAGAAGCTGTTGCCAAACAATACAATATCTCCAGAGCCGATCAGGATGAGTTCGCTTATAATTCACACATGAAAGCCTTGAAAGCACAAGCCGAAGGAAAATTTGATAAACAAATTGTTCCTATCACTATCGAACAGACTTTCATCAATGAAAAAGGCAAAAAAGAAACTAAATCTTATACGGTAACCAAAGACGAAGGACCAAGAGCTGGAACTTCTGTAGAAGCGTTAGCGGGTTTAAGACCTGTTTTTGCTGCTGACGGAAGTGTAACCGCAGGGAATTCCTCTCAAATGAGTGATGGCGCTGCATTCGTCTTAATCATGAGCGAAGAAATGGTAAAAGAGCTAAATCTGGAACCTATCGCTCGCTTGGTAAACTTTGCTTCGGCAGGAGTTGAACCTAGAATTATGGGAATTGGTCCTGTAAAAGCAATTCCGAAAGCTCTGAAACAAGCCGGTCTACAATTAAAAGATATTGATTTAATCGAATTGAACGAAGCATTTGCATCACAAGCATTGGCTGTGGTTCGTGAATTAGAAATCAATCCGGATATCGTAAACGTAAACGGTGGAGCCATTGCACTAGGTCACCCACTGGGTTGCACCGGAGCAAAACTATCCGTTCAGTTATTCGACGAAATGAAACGAAGAGGCAGCAAATACGGAATTGTGTCTATGTGTGTTGGAACTGGTCAGGGAAGCGCAGGGATTTATGAGCTATTGTAGGAGAAGAGTTTAGAAAAAAGACAAAGAGATAATAGACGAAGAGATGAGACGAATAGATCAAAGGTATCTTTCACATTATAATCTATCTTCTTAAAACATAAAAATGACTGATTTCAAGAGACATAATTTTAAAAAGCTGAAAATTTGGCAAATGGCAATAGAGGTAGCGAAAATAATTTTGGATGTTACGGATACTTTTCCGGTTTCTGAAAAATTCGGTTTAAAGAGTCAAATGGATAGATCCTCAGTTTCAATGCCTTCAAATATTGCTGAAGGTTCCAGTCGAACAAATAAATCTTTTAGTCATTTTCTAGATATTTCTTTAGGGTCATCATTCGAATTGCAAACGCAATTACTTCTTGCGAATCGCAGAAAATACATAAACGAAGAATATACAAATCATATTGAAATGAAAATTGAAGAGTTTCAAAAAGCGACAATGTCATTTCAAAACACACTAAATAAATAATAAGTTAATCAATAAATAATACAACGTCTATCATCTATTCGTCTATTATCTATCATCTTAAAACAAAACAAAATGAGCGACAAAACAAGAGGAGGACAATTCCTTGTAAAAGAAACAAAATGTGAAGATATATTCACTCCGGAAGATTTTTCTGAAGAGCAATTAATGATGCGTGACTCGGTAAAAGAGTTTGTAGACAAAGAAATTTGGCCAAACAAAGACCGTTTTGAGAAAAAAGATTACGCATTTACAGAAGAAAGTATGCGTAAAGCTGGTGAACTGGGACTTTTAGGAGTTGCTGTTCCTGAAGCTTATGGTGGACTCGGAATGGGATTCGTTTCTACCATGCTTGTTTGTGACTATATTTCAGGAGCAACGGGTTCATTTTCTACGGCTTTTGGTGCGCACACCGGAATTGGAACCATGCCAATTACTTTGTACGGAACCGAAGCGCAAAAACAAAAATACGTTCCTAAATTAGCTTCAGGTGAATGGTTTGGTGCTTACTGTTTAACAGAGCCAGGTGCCGGATCAGATGCTAATTCAGGAAAAACGAAAGCTGTTCTTTCAGAAGACGGAACGCATTACAAGATTACAGGACAAAAAATGTGGATTTCAAATGCAGGATTTTGTTCGCTGTTTATCGTTTTTGCACGTATTGGCGATGATAAAAACATTACCGGTTTCATCTTGGAAAACACTCCGGATAACGGAATTTCTATGGGTGAAGAAGAGCATAAATTAGGTATTCGTGCCTCTTCTACCCGTCAGGTTTTCTTTAATGAAACTAAGGTTCCCGTAGAAAACATGCTTTCTGAAAGAGGAAATGGATTCAAAATAGCCATGAACGCCTTGAATGTGGGTCGTATCAAATTGGCAGCTGCCTGTTTAGATGCACAAAGAAGAGTTACAACTGGTGGAATTAAATACGCCAATGAAAGAATACAATTTAATACTCCAATATCACAATTTGGTGCTATCCGCTATAAATTAGCTGAAATGGCAACCAGTTGTTATGCAGGGGAAAGTGCTTCATACAGAGCTGCAAAAGATATCGAGGACCGAATTATAGCCCGTGAAGCTGATGGCGCTTCTCATCAGGAAGCTGAGTTGAAAGGCGTTGAAGAATATGCTATTGAATGTTCTATTTTGAAAGTAGCTGTTTCTGAAGACGTACAAAACTGTGCTGACGAAGGAATCCAAATTTTTGGTGGTATGGGATTCTCAGAAGATACGCCAATGGAAAGCGCTTGGAGAGATGCACGTATCGCCCGTATCTATGAAGGTACTAATGAAATCAACCGAATGCTTTCCGTTGGTATGTTAATCAAAAAAGCAATGAAAGGTCATGTTGATTTATTGGGGCCTGCGTCAAAAGTTCAAGAAGAGCTAATGGGAATTCCTTCTTTTGAAACACCTGATTATTCTGAGCTATTTGCAGAAGAAAAAGAAATGGTGGGTAAATTGAAGAAAGCCTTTCTTATGGTTGCTGGTGGTGCCGTTCAAAAATACGGTCCTGATTTAGACGGACACCAACAATTATTGATGGCTGCTTCTGATATTTTGATTGAAATCTATATGGCGGAATCTACAATCTTAAGAACAGAGAAATTAGCCAAAAAAGAAGGCGAAGCCAAAGTACAGGAGCAAATTGCGATGGCTAAATTATACCTATACAAAGCGGTTGATATTGTAACTCAAAAAGGAAAAGAAAGTATTATTTCTTTTGCTGAAGGCGATGAACAACGCATGATGTTAATGGGATTAAGACGTTTTACGAAATACACCAATATGCCAAATATTGTTGGATTAAGAGAAATCATCACATCTAAATTAGTAGCAGAAAACGAATACTGCTTCTAAAACATAAAACTTTTTTAGTTTTTATTTGTTTAAAAAACCGCAATTGTCCCTGAAGACATTGCGGTTTTTTTAT
>RCUQ01001100.1_pt1 | contig 10889 bp, 7 predicted proteins | sample 2166351 | NCBI WGS metagenome assembly RCUQ01 (sample SAMN09932597, study PRJNA488358) | compost metagenome | feature: garden; material: soil; isolation source: compost soil in acetonitrile-enriched culture | place: Germany: Experimental Botanical Garden Goettingen | collected 2016-01-27
AGGGGCGCCAGGGCGAGGCCGGCGATGGGGACGTGGATGGCGGCGATATAGACCATGGCCTTCCTCAGGTTGGCGTAGATCCGACGCCCGAGGGCCACCCCGTCCACCAGGGCGCCGAAGCTGTCGTCGAGAAGGACGAGATCCGCCGCCTCGCGCGCCACGTCGGACCCTCGCCGTCCCATGGCGATGCCGATCTGGGCCGCCTCGAGCGCGGGCGCGTCGTTGACTCCGTCGCCGGTCATGGCCACGACCTGCCCGTGGGCCTGGAAGGCGTCGACCAGGGCCAGCTTCTGTTCGGGACGGATGCGCGCGAAGACCCGGACCTGCGCCAGCCGCGCGCGAAGCGTCTCCGACGACAAGGCGTCGATATCGGCCCCGGTCAGAACGCCCCCCGAAAGATCGATGCCCGCCTGGCCGGCGATCGCCCGCGCCGTCGCCGGATAGTCGCCCGTGATCATCGCCACCGAGACGCCCGCCCCCTGCGCGATGCGCAGCGCGGCGGGAACATCGGATCGAAGCGGGTCCTCGAAGGCGACCAGCCCGAGGAAGCGAAAGCCGGCGCCCTCCGGCTCGCCGTCAAAAGGACGAGATCCGCGCCAGCCCGCCACCGCCAGCACGCGTAGCCCCTCCCCCGCCATATCGTCCTGGGCCTGAGTCGCCGAACGCCGAAGCTCGTCCCCCAGGCCGCAGAGGGAAAAGATGGCCTCGGGCGCCCCCTTGGCGCCCGCTGCGAACCCCCGGCCCGAGCGCCAGAGCTGGATATAGGCCGGCCGACCCGGCGCCAGGGGCCAGACCCGGACCGGCTCGCCGGCGTCAGGCCCGGGTCCGGCGGTCTCGGTCAGGGCCCTGTCCATGGGGTCGTTGGTCGGCCGGGCGCAGGCGCGGACGGCGGCTTCCAGCAAGGGGCCTGCGGGGTCAGGTCCCTCGGCGCCCACATCCCTTCGGCGCCCCTCGGTCCACACGGTCGCCAGGCGCATGCGGTTTTCCGTCAGGGTGCCCGTTTTGTCGACGCACAGGAGGGTGGCGCCGCCCAGCGCCTCAACGACGGCCGTCCGGCGCACGAGGACATGCTTCTGCGCCATTCGCCCGGCCCCCAGGGCCATGAAGACCGTCAGCACCATGGGGAATTCCTCGGGGATCAGGGCGATCGCCAGGGTCAGCCCCGCCAGGGCGCCGCCCAGCCAGTCCTGGTGCGTCGTCGCATAGAGGACGGCCGCTACGGCGCAGAATCCGACGGCCAGGAGCCCCGCCGCCCCGACCAGACGCCGCGTGGTCTTCTGCAAGGGCGTAGGCGGCTCTCCTTCCTCCCCGAGCGCTTCGCCGACGCGGCCCATAGCCGTGCGAGGCCCCGTCTCCACCACCTCGGCGACCCCGTGGCCCGCCACGATCAGGGTTCCGGCGAACAGCCAGGGTCCCCCGTCTCCGCCATAGGCGCGCGCGGGCGGCGGTCCAGTAGACGCTGAACCGCTACGCATCGCTGGAACCGCCTCCCCTGTCAGCAGGGACTCGTCGACGGTGACGACAAGGGAAGACATGAGTTTCAGGTCCGCCGGAACCCGTTCGCCCTCCCCCACCTGGACGACGTCCCCCGGCACGAGGTCACGGGCCGGGAGCCGTCGTTCGCGTCCCTCGCGAAGAACGCGGGCGGACGGCTCCGCCATGGCGCGCAGCGCCTTGAGCGCCCGTTCGCTGCGGGCTTCCTGTCCCACGGTCAGGCTGACCGATACGAGCGCGCCGGCGGCCAGGAACAGGCCCTCCGCCCTGTGGCCGAAGACGAGATAAAGCCCCGTGGCCGTCAGAATCAGGAGGATCATCGGCTCGCGCAAGACACCGACAATGATGACCGCCAGGCTCCGGCCGCGAGGCTTGCGAATCTCATTGGGTCCGAACAGGGCGAGACGCCGAGCGGCTTCCGCCTCATCAAGCCCCCCGGCCTTGAGCGATGCGCCCGACCTCGCCGCGTCCGATCCGGAGGCGGGCGTCCGTGAAGGCTCGGACAGACGATCGGTCGGCGCCATCAAGGCTTCCCCGCAGGTCGAGGGCGGAACGCATCCACCGCACGCCGGTTTCCCAAACCGGGGGCCGCAGTGGAGAAACCGCCATGCAACGCCTGCGAGGCAAGGTCGCCGTCGTCACCGGAGCCGCCATGGGACTGGGCCAGGCGATCGCGACGAGAATGGCCGAGGAAGGCGCCGCGGTGGCGCTGCTTGACCGCCTGGAGGACGACGCCCGTGCGTCCGCCGCCGTGCTCGCCGCCCGGGGTTTCGAGTGCGAAGCCTGGGGCTGCGACGTCTCCAGCGAAGACGCCGTCCGCCTCGCGATCGAGGCCGCCGCCTCCCGGTTCGGTCGGCTGGACGTCCTGGTGAACAACGCCGGCGTCTCCGGCGCCGACAAGCCCACCCACGAGATCACCGAGGCCGAATGGGACTGGGTCCAGGCCGTCAACGTCAAGGGCGTCTTCTTCGGCGTGAAGCACGCCGTTCCGCTCATGCGCCAGGCAGGCGCCGGTTCGATCATCAACCTGTCGTCGATCTATGGTCTTGTCGGCGGCGCGGACGTGCCGCCCTACCACGCGTCGAAAGGCGCGGTGCGGCTAATGACCAAGACCGACGCCCTTCTCTACGCCGTAGACCGCATCCGAGTGAACTCCATCCACCCCGGCTACATTCAGACCCCCATGGTGGAGCATCACATGGCGCGCCAGGCGGATCCGCAAGCGGCGCGAAAAGCGGCGGCGGCGTTGCATCCCCTCGGCCATATGGGCGAGCCGGACGACGTGGCCTGGGGCGCGGTCTACCTGGCGTCGGACGAAGCGAAATTCGTCACCGGCGCCGAACTCGTCATCGACGGAGGCTATACGGCCCGCTGAGTTCGACCGCCGCCCGCATCAGCCTCGTCTAGTGCGCCAACAAAAGGCTGGGACCTTCCTTATGCTGCAGGAAGGTTCGTGTCGCGCCGCCGAAGACGGTCTCACGGACCCTTGAGTGTCCCCAGGCGCCGGCCACGAACAGGCCTGCCTCCCGACCTTCCGCCGCCGCCAGCAAGGCGGCGCCTTCGTTCTCGCCCTCCACGAGAACGACATCGCCCCCGCCTATGCCGTGAAGCTTCAGATAGGTGTTGAGCAGGCCCGTGTCGGGATCGTTGGCCTGCATGTCGAGCCCTGTCACGCACTGGAGGATGTGAACCGCGCTCGCCATCGCCAGAAGAGGCAGGGCTGCGCGGACCGCCCGGCCGGCTTGCGGGCTGCCGTCCCAGGCGATGGCGGCGGGTCCAGCGAGCCTGCGGGGATCATCTCGCGCCACCAGCACAGGCGCGCCATAGGCCAGAAGGGCCTCGCCGAGATGGCGCCGCATGACGCTGTCTCTTGAGCTGTCATGCGCGACCACCACCAGATCGGCCAGGGCGGTGTGGCGCGACAGGGTCAGCGCCGGCCGAAGCCCGCGGGTGAGGACCGACAACCGCGGGACGCCGTCGCCGTCGCCGAAGGCTGCGCCCGCGTCGTTCGCCGCCGTCCGTGCGGCCTTGTCGATACGATGCTGCAGCGCCCTTTCAGCCGCCGCAAGCTCGCCGACCGCCGTCTGGGACAGCGAAGCCCCCAGCGTCATGCCCAGCGCGATCATGTCCGCCGCGGAGCTCGGGTAGACCGGCACGACGTCGACCCGGGCCTGATGCTGAACCGCCAGTCTGGCCGCGAAGACCATGGCGCGCTCGTCACCGGGGCCGCCGGATGCAAGGACGACAAGGCGTTTGAAACCCCGACCGGGCCGGCCGCCAAGGTCGACCTGACCTGGAACGGGCGATACCGCCCTGGCCGGCGGCGGATCGCCAGGAAGGGCTCGAGCGACCTCCGCCTTTGACGGACCGCCTGCGACGATGAAGGACTCGGGATCACTGCGTCCCTTGACGACCCCTACCGTCGAGACGATCGTCGGCCGGAAGTGCAGGAGCGCCGCCGGACTGCCGGAAGGGCAATGGACGTCCACCCCAGAGAAGCGTTCGACGACGGCGCGCTCCATTTTTTCGACGACGGCAGGGTCCGTCACCTCGACGACCTCTCCCGCCATGGACACGCCGACGCCGTCGCCGCAGTCCGGTCCTGACAGGCGGATGGCGACCGAGGCGCGCGGATCGGCCTTGAGATTGGCGAACTTCTGGCTGTCGCGCGCGACCTTGAAATAGAGGTCCAGCCCTTGGTTGACGTAGCCGACGGTCGTGGCCTGCGGCCATCCATCGGCGCGATTGCAGGCCAGGGTCAGAAGCCGCTCGCGCCCGAGCAGGGCGATGATCTCCCGCGACGCCCGGCCGGACAGGGGGCCCGGAGGGTTCACGTCTCCGCCTCGGGCGTATCGAGACGAATGCTCCGCCTTCCACGGGCGGCGATAAACACGCTGGACATGGGCTGATCTCCTCGACTCCAGAACATTCAAGGTTCCATCGTGAGCGCACGCCCGCCTTGATTTTGGTCAAGACGGACGGGAACATCCCGGCGGAGCTCCGTCAGCGGTGTTTCAGCGCACCCGATCAACGCCCGCCGTGGGCGATCCTCGCCGCCGCCCCGGCCACAGTCCGCGCATGCCCGGCGACGACGTCGTCCCGCATGCCCGGAACCACCGCCCCGATATTGTGGTGGCCGATAAGCTCCAGCCCGGTGACAGCCGCCAGATGGTCGTCGAAGTGCTTTTGCATGGCGTCCCAGGCGCCGCTGCTCTCCACCCACTGCTGCGGCGCGCCCGAACTGGTGAAGCTGACCAGTTTCCGATCCGACAGGAGCGGCTGATTGCCCTCGAGGCCGAACCGGGAATAGCCGAACCCCATGCCGAAGACCCTTTCGACATAACCCTTCAGCATGGCTGGCGGGGCATTGAACCAGAGGGGGTAGAAGAAGACGAAGACGTCGGCGTCGCTGATGACGGATCGCTCATTCACCACATCCGCGCGCGGCTGGAAGCCCTCGTGATCGGGCAGCTCTTCCATGTGCAGCAGAGGGTCGAACCCCAGGCGATAGAGATCGCGCAGAATGACGTCCACGCCCTCGCCCCGCGCCGCCTCGGCGTAAGCCTCGGCCATGGTCATGGTGAAGCTGCGAAGTCTCGGGTGAGCCGCGATCAGCACCTGTTTCATTCGGGTCTCCTCGGTCAGATCAAGCTTCGTCAAGGGCGAGCGCCGGAATGCTCGCGCTCAGACCCCGGCGGCGGGCGGCCTGAGCGCCTCGAGCAACCGGGCGATCAGGGCCTCGCGCGTCGCGTCATCCGGCGCGGCCTGAAGCGCCTCGTTGAGATCGCCGAGGAATTCGGCGCGACCATTGCGCCAGTCGGGCCTGGCGGCCACGCCGGGCATGAGCCGTTGAGGGGCTTCAGACGTCAGCGCGTCGGTCGCGGTCAGGACAAAGGCTTCATCCAGAAGCGGCGCCAGGATCTTCTCCTGGGCGATCCCGGCGGCGACCAGCCGCGCCGCCAGGCCGGTGCGGGCGTCGGGCTCCCCATGCACAAGAAGGACCTTGCCGCCCACCGGCTGGCGCGCCTTCAGCCAGGCGACCAGACCGACCGCGTCGGCATGGGCGGAATAGGCGTCTATCTCGCGGATGCGCCCATTGACCCGCACGTCGTCGCCCTGGATGCGCACCGACCGACGCCCCTCCAGGAGCACCCGTCCCAGCGTGCCCGCCGCCTGGAAGCCGGTGATCAGGACCGTCGTCTCACGACGCCAGAGCAGCCGCTTCAGATGCCGCCTGATGCGACCGGCGTCGCACATGCCGCTGCCCGCCAGGATGACATGCCAATCCCGCAGCCGCTCCAGCCCGTCGCTCTCCTGGGGCCGCATGAGATAGTGAAGGCGCGGCGCGTGGCGGAGCTCAAGATAGGGATTTTCTTCCGCCTCTACGTTCCATCCCCGCCTCAGGAAGACGTCCGTGGCTTCGATCGCCAGAGGCGAGTCCAGAAAGATCTCGGTCTCCAGCTCAGGGTCGTCGCGCATCACCGCCAACAGGTCGAGGATCAGTTCCTGGGCGCGTCCCACCGCGAAGGTCGGCATCAGCAGGGGGCCGCCGGCCGCCTTGGCCTGCCGCATTTCCTCCGCCAGGACATGTCGACGCGCCGAGGGCGTCAGGTCTTCGCGGACGCAGTCGCCATAGGTGGATTCCAGGATCACATGATCGACGCCGGCCGGTCCGTCCGGCGTCGGCAGCAGGGGCTGCCGGCCGGATCCCAGGTCGCCCGAGAACAGAAGCCGCACCGGTTGGCCCGCCTCCATGACGGCCACCTCGATTGAGGCGGCGCCCAGGAGGTGGCCCGCCGGCCACCACCGGGCCTGCACCCCCGGCAAGGGCTCGATCATTTCGCCGAACTTCACCGTCTGGAAGAGCCGCAGGGTCGGGGCCACATCCGCCACCGTATAGATGGGCTCCACCGGATCGATCCCGCGCCTCTGGTTGCGCCGGTTCAGATGGGCGACATCGCCTTCCTGGATTTCGGCGGCGTCCGCCAGCATGACCTCGCAAAGATCGCGTGTAGCCCGGGTCGCGTAAATCGGACCGCGATAGCCGGCGCGCACCAGCTTGGGCAGCAGGCCGGAGTGATCAATATGAGCATGGGTGAGGAAGACCGCGTCGATCGAAGCCACGTCAAAGGGAAAGGGGCCGTGGTTCAACGCCTTGAGAGACTTCCAGCCTTGAAACAGTCCGCAATCCACCAGAAAGCGCGCGCCGTCGGACGCGACCAGCGCACAGGATCCGGTGACGCATTCCGCCGCGCCGTGGAAGACAAGGGACAGGCTCATAGAGGTTTCCGGGCGAAATGTTCGTCTGCCCCATGAAGCGCGACGTCGGCCGCGCCGACGCATGCCGCGCGCACGTCGCAGATGGTCCGGACCACAGCGCGTCGCTTCTCGAACATCGGCCCGGAGCGCGTATCAGTCATTCGGCAGCCGAGCCTCAGGGGAAAGCCAAGCCTCAAGGTCCGGATCAGCGACCTTGATCAGATCATGGTGAAGTTCGCCCGATATGGTCAATCGGCCGCCTATCGCCCTGCACAGCACAGGCGCCAGTCGCGGCGGGGCGACAATGACGACCTGGTCTATCTCTTCGCTCGTGGCGAGACGGACGGCGCGATCCGCGACCTCGTTCATGAACTCGGCCTTCTCAAGCCGGCCCCTGTCCTCCCGCCCCATCCTGTGGCTGCCGGGCTCAGCGCTTTCATGGGTGGCGCCGGAGGGATGCGCCCCGATCCTGGCCCGAAGCGCATCCAGCGCCGAAGCATGATCGAGCGTCTCCACCATTTCGAACCGATGGGGCGCCTGAGCGCGACGCACCGGCCGGGCGCTGGCGCCGTCGACCAGAATATGAAGCGGGAAGGCTTGGTGAAGCATGGGCGTGGCCTTGCGACCGATGGGGTGATGAAGCCGGGAGCGGCCTGATGGTGGACGGCCTCGCCTGACCAGGCCTTGACCATCGTCAAATCCTTCCCCTGCTGGCCAAGCAGATTCTGCTCAACGACTTCCTGTCGAGCTGTCGAGTCTGCCGTCAACGGCCATCTCCACCGATGCGGTCGCCCCCGAACGGGTCCAGGTCGCCCAGAGGATCCAGGCGTCCGACATCCAGCGCTACATGCTGGTGTTCGGCCTGATCAGTGGCCCGTTCGACCTGATCACCTTCGTCCTGATGCTGCAGGTCTTCCACACGCCCGAACGCCTGTTCCAGACGGCCTGGTTCGTGATGTCCCTGCTGACCGAACTGGCTGCGGTCATGGTGCTGAGGCCCCGGGGACGCGCCTGGCGAAGCCGGCCCGGCCGCTGGCTGGTCCGGACGAGCCCGGCTGTCTCCATCGTCGCCGTTGCCGCGCCCTGCCTCGGCCCCGGGTCCCGATTGTTCGACTTCGCGCCCCTGTCCTTCCTGCCGATGGCCCCCTGGGCCTGGTCTGCGCCTATGCGACGGCGGCGGAATCCGCCAAGGCCTGGTTCTTCAGGGACGTAATACGTTGCGCGGTCCGGGGTTCATACGCGCCCTCGCCCCGGCACTCAGGCTGCGGATGTCTCCTGACGCCCCTCATCAGCCTGTGCGAGCGTGGAAAACGCCTCGTACAGACTAGACGCCGTGATGGGCTTGGCGAGATGCAAATCGGCTCCGGCGGCCAGGGCGGCGGCGACATGTTCCTCCAGGGTATGGGCCGTCAGCATGACGATCGGCGTCCGCGGCCTTCCCTCCCTGATTTCCAGCGCACGAATGGCGCGCGTCGCCGCCAGGCCGTCAGTTCCCGGCATCATCATGTCCATCAAGACGACATCGAACTCCGACTGACGCCAGGCCTCAATCGCCATGGCGCCGTCATTGACCGTCATGACCGAGACGCCGGCGGCTTCGAGAATGAGTTCCAGCACCCGGCGGTTGGTCTCATTGTCGTCGGCCGCCAGAACCCGCGTGACGGCTGGACGCTCAAGGTCTGAACGGGCCCTGGCCTTCTCTTCTGCGGCCTGACCCGCGGGCTCCAGGGGAAGTTCAAACCAAAAGGTCGCACCCGCGCCCGGTTGGGCGCAGGCGTTGATGACGCCGCCCATGGCCTCCACGAGGTCCCGGCAGAGCGTCAATCCAAGTCCCGCCCCCCCGGCGTTGCGCGAGACCGCGTCGTCCGCCTGGTGGAAGCGCTCGAACAGAGTCTCTCGCTGTTCTACGGAGAACCCCATCCCCGTATCGCGGACCTCGAACCGGCGTCGATCTCCCTCAAGCCGAGACACGTCAAGCGAAACCGAGCCCGCGTCAGTGAACTTGATCGCATTGTTCAGAAGGTTGATCAGCACCTGCTTCAACCGCAGAGGATCGCCGACGACGCGCTCCGTCTCGACCTCCTGATGCAGTTGCAGGTCCAGCCCCTTCTCCGACGCCTTGAGCGCGCACAGGGCGACGGCCCGTTCCACCTCGGCGCCGAGGTCGAAGGCCTCCCGCGTGATCTCCACTTCTCCGGATTCGATCCTGGCCAGGTCCAGAATGTCTCCGATGAGGCCCCGAAGCCGTTCGGCCGACGCCTGGATGACCCGCGCCAGCTCCTGCTGGCGGACGGACAAGGGCGTGCCGGCCAGAAGCTCGACAAGCCCGATGATCCCGTTGAGCGGCGTACGCAACTCGTGGCTCATATTGGCGAGGAAGGCGCTCTTGGCGCGGTTGGCCGCCTCCGCGCCCGCTCTGGCCCGTTCCAGTTCAGCCCTTTGCGCCTTGCGTCGGCTGATGTCCTTGATGGTCGTACTCGTACGCCTGGTCCCGTCCTCGAACCAGGCGGCGAGGCCGATCTCGATGTCCAGGGTCGAGCCGTCCTTGCGCCTCGCCACGGCTTCGCCCCGCACGGCCGCCGAAGGGGCCCGACCGGCGCCCCCGCCATGCTCGGGGCCGCCGCCTAACGCCTGGGTTTCCAGTCCCAGCAGCATGCGGGATCGGCCCTTGGCCTCTGTCGCCGAAAAGCCGAACAGTCGTTCCGCGCCGCTGGACCAGTGAACAATCCGGTCATGCTCGTCGGTGACGACAAAGCCGTCGGAGGCCGCTTCCAGAGCGCGTTGAAGCGCCATGCGCTTCTGGCGCCCCGCCAGGCGCTCCGCGGCGATCAGGCTGAGATCCTGGAGATGGGCGGCCATCGCCTCATCCCTTGGATATGGGTTTGGTCCAGCAATGCAAAAGCCGCCGACCGCCCGCCCGTCCACAAGGAGCGGCGCGCAGGCGTAGAAGCGTATCTGCGGCGCCCCCAAGACCAGGGGGCTCGCCTCGAAACGGACATCGGCCCCTGCGTCTTCTACCCAAAGGACGTGGCCAGGTTGAAGAATGGCATGTTCACACAAGGCTTCAGCACGCGTGGTCTCGGCCATGTCCAGTCCGACCCTGGCGACGAAACGCTGCCGTTCCGCATCGAGAAGCGAGACATAGGCGATCGGCGTTCCGGACTGTCGACGCGCAAGCGACAACAGGCGGTTCAGGACCGCATCATCAAGATAGTCGTCAGTCTCCAGAGAACGGATGACCGACATGCGGCCCTCCTCGTTCTGCGGTTTGTCCGGAATCAACATTGTCGCCTCGCCCCCGCTTGACCCTGGGCTCGCCGGATTGCCCGCAGGTTAAGGTTTCATCGCCTCCGCAACACTACGTAGCCGCCTGCCGGCTCCCCCCCTCAGCCTTCTGGGGCCACAGCTTCATGGTTTCGCCCGGCCTTGCCTCTGTAACGCTTTCGGCGTCTGCTCGAGCGTCAATCGGGAGAAGAGACAATGCCTCACGGCGAATCCCATCGGGTCGAGCGCATCGGCTGGCTCAGGGCTGCGGTGCTCGGAGCCAACGACGGCCTAGTCTCGACAGCGAGCCTGATCGTGGGCGTCGCCGCGGCCGCGTCCAGTCAGGGTGCGGTCCTGATTGCGGGGGTCGCAGGCCTCGCTGCCGGCGCCATGTCGATGGCCGCCGGCGAGTATGTTTCCGTCAGCTCCCAGTCCGACACCGAAAAGGCCGATCTGGCGCGCGAGACGTCGGAACTGGCGGGCGACCACGAAGCCGAGGTCCGCGAACTGGCCGGGATATACGCCGCTCGCGGGGTCACGCCCGATCTGGCGACGACGGTCGCGAAACAGATGATGGCCCACGACGCCCTCGGCGCCCACGCCCGCGACGAACTCGGCATATCCGAGATCACCGCCGCCCGCCCCATCCAGGCGGCGATCACCTCGGCCGTGACCTTCTCAGCCGGGGCCGCCCTGCCCCTGGTCGTCGCGGCGATCGCGCCCATGACCGGCCTGGCGCTGTGGGTCGCTGGATCGGCGTTGATCGGCTTGGCCCTGCTGGGCGCCCTGGGCGCCAGGGCCGGGGGCGCGCCCATCGGCCGATCCGTGACGCGCGTGGTCTTCTGGGGCGCCCTGGCCATGGCCATCACCGC
>RCUQ01001108.1_pt1 | contig 10859 bp, 10 predicted proteins | sample 2166351 | NCBI WGS metagenome assembly RCUQ01 (sample SAMN09932597, study PRJNA488358) | compost metagenome | feature: garden; material: soil; isolation source: compost soil in acetonitrile-enriched culture | place: Germany: Experimental Botanical Garden Goettingen | collected 2016-01-27
GGCCGAAGGACAGCATGCCGCCCTGGCCGGCCAGCAGGTTGAAGGCGCAGGCGAAAAGCGCGGCAATCAGCATCTGCACGGCGGCCACCAACTGGCCCGGGGGCAGCAGCCAGGGCAAGGCGCACAGCGCGGCTACGCACAGGGCCAGCAGCAAGGCGCTGGAGGCAAGACGGGTGTGGCTCATGCTTGCTCTCCCTTCAGTCCCGACGGCTTGACCAGCAGTACCACCAGCATCAGCAGGAAGGGCAGGGTGGCCGCCAGGCTGGACACCTTCACGGTCATCAGGCCGCCCACGCTTTCGGCCCATTCACCCGCGCCGAACAGGCCGAAGAGCGAGGCCAGACTGGCGTCGATACCGACCGAGAACGAACTGATCAGGCCGATCAGCAACGAGGCGATCATGGCGCCTTCCAGCGAGCCCAGCCCGCCCACGACGACCACCACGAACACCAGCACGCCCAGTTCAAGCGCCATGTTGGGGTTGGTGGTGTAGAACGCGCCCGCCACCGCGCCGGCAAGGCCGGCCATGGCCGCGCCCACGCCAAACACGCTCATGAAGACGAGCGGCACGTTGTGGCCCAGCGCTTCGGCCATGCGCGGCCGGTAGATGGCCGAGCGCACGACGATGCCCACGCGGGTGCGCGACAGCAGCAGGTAGATCACGGCGAACATCGCCAGCGACACGCCGCCCATCAAGAGGCGGTAGAAGGGGTAGTCCGCATCGAACACGCGAAAGGCCGCGAAGTTCAGGAATTGGGGAACGCGGTAGTCAACGGGGAAGTCACCGTAGAACAGCTTGATGAGCTCGGCCACGATGAAGGCCAGCCCGAAGGTGACCAGCAGTTCCTGCGCATGGCCGAACTTGTGGACGCGGCGCAGGAAAAAGCGTTCCACGCCCATGCCCAGCACGCCCGCGATAAGGGTGGCCAGCACCAGTGCCGTCCAGAAGCCGGTAATGGGCGAAAGCGTATAGGCGGCGTAGGCGCCGATCATGTAGAACGAGGCGTGCGCGAAGTTCAGCACGCCCATCATCCCGAAAATCAGCGTCAGGCCCGCCGACACCATGAATAGCAGCAGGCCGTAGATCACGCCGTTCAACAGCGAGACGGTAAAGTATTCCATGTCTGATCCATCATTCTTGCGTCAAGACGGCGGGGGCGTGTTGCGAGCCGGCCCGCGCCGGGGGAGCATATTTTTTTTGTGGTGCGGTGATGGGTTGCGCGCGGTTCAAATCGGGGTTCGCGGGGCGGTGTTGCCGCGCTTCACCCATCCTACGTAGGATGGGTGAAGCGCGCGAAAATCACGCCGCGTACGCGACTGCTGAACGCGCGCAACCCATCATCCAGCCCTATTCCGGCCGCTTCATCTTGCACGTCGCCTGCACCGGCGCCGACACGTCCGCCGCCGCCAACACCTTCACCGGCTCAAAGCCCATGTCCGTGCCGTCGGCCTTGTACTTGGCGTTCTTGCTGACCTTGGACACCACCATCGGCAACTGCACCTGGTGGTCTTCGGCGCGCATCGTGTACTTGCCCAGCGCCGAGGTATACGTGACCTTCTCCAACGCATTCGCCAACGCCGGCACGGACAGCTTGCCGTCCTGGGGCTGCACCTGCTTCAGCGCTTCACCCAGAAAGCGCATGCCGATCACGGTCTGCGGTTCCGTATAGCTGGGGTAGTGGCCCGTCTTGGCCTTGTAGTCTTCGGCGAACTTGGCGCCTTCTTCGCCCGCCGCTTCGATGTTGTACGGGTGGGCGATGTAATGCCCCATCGCCACCTCGCCCGCGTTGGCCAGGTTGCCCACCTGGTCCAGGAACACGGTGGCGAAACGCACCTTCAGGCCGCCGGCCTGCGTGGCCTTCATCAACAGCAGCAGGTCGTTGGACCAGTTGCCCGTGATGACGGTGTCGGGCGACGCCGCGCGGATGCGCGCGACGTAGGGCGCGAAGTCCTGGATCTTGTTGACTTCGTGCAGCGTCTTGCCCACCACTTCATAGCCGTATTGCTTGGCGAAACGCTCGGTGGCGTCCTCCATGTCCTGGCCCCAGGAATAGTTCTGGTTGATGGCGTACACGCGCTTGCCCAGCGTGCCGTCGGCCGACATGACCGAGGCCAGCGACTTCACCCGCAGGTCGGCATTGGTGGTGAAACGGAAGTGGTAGAAGTGGCACTTCTGGCCGGTCAGTTCCAGCGCTTCGCCGCCCACGTTCAGGAAGACGACTTCCTTGCCGGGGTTGCGCAGGTTGTGCTTGCGCACGTCTTCGGTCAGTTGGCCCGAGATGGCCGACGACGAGCCCTGCACCAGCACCTGCACGCCTTCGGCGGCGGCGGCGCGGAAGCGGTCGGACGCGCCCACGGGGCCGCCCTGGTTGTCGAACTCAACCAGTTCCAGCGGCTGGCCGTTCCAGCCGCCCGCTGCGTTGATGCGGTCCAGCTCATATTTGACGGCGGCGCGGAACATCAGGCCGGTCGAGGCCTGCGGGCCGGACAGCGTTTCGATCAGGCCGATCTTGACGGGTGCGGCGTGCGCCGATGCGGCGATGCCGGCCAGGCACAGCAGGCCGGTGGTGAAAGCCAATTTCATGCGTGTCTCCTCCGTGGGACGGGAGTGGTTTGTTGTGTGCGTCGTTCCGTACGTGAGGGCGTGCGTAACGATGCGTGCGAGCGTCATTCAAGCGCGCTTGGTGGCGGCTTTTGTTGGCCGAAGAGGGCAAATCGGGATGGGGGGTATCGCAAGATACGGGCGAATACCGTCGTGCTGCCGGTGGTATTCACCCTGTTGTCCCCGTCCTGTTTTGCGGCGCTTCGGCCTTGTTTTTCTCTGACCGGCTTGCCTGGAAACGTGAGTTGCTTTACGCTTTCCAGATAAGTTGTCAGGTAACTTTATTAAGTTGTCTGATAAATAATAGGGCAAGCGTTTTTCTCGTGTCAAGCGGCGCATTCAGGAGTTCAATCGCAGATGACACGGCGATCAGAGCGATCGTCGAAGCCGCACACAGAAGACGAAAGACAGACGACTGGAGACAGGATGATTTCATTTGAAGGGCAGGTAGCCGCGATCACGGGCGCGGGCAATGGCATCGGCTTGGCAACGGCGCGCCTGATGGCCGCCCATGGCGCTCGCCTGGTGCTGACGGACATCGACGGCGCGCGCCTGGACGACATCGCCGCCGAACTGGACCCGACCGGCCAACGCATCTACACGCATGCGCTGGATGTGTCGGTGTCGCATGATTGCGAACGGGTGTTCGAGGCGGCGGCCAAGCATTTCGGCGGGCTGGACCACCTGGTGCATTGCGCCGGCATCTACCCGGAACAACTGGTCAAGGACACCAGCGACGAGGCCTGGCGCACGCTGATGCGTGTGAACCTGGACGGCACCTTCTATGCGTGCCGCGCGGCCCAGCGCCATCTGCGCCACAACGGGTCGATCGTGCTGCTGACGTCCTTGGCCGCGCAGCGCGGCAGCTACGCGCATGCGGCGTATTCGGCGTCCAAGGGCGCGGTGCAAAGCTTCACGCGCAGCCTGGCGCTGGAGCTGGCGCCGCAGATCCGCGTGAATGCGGTGGCGCCGGGCATCATCGCCACGTCCATGACGCATGAGCTGATCGGCCAGAAAGGCGCGCATCTGCTGGAAAGCACGCCGCTGCGCCGCTTTGGCACGGCCGATGAAATCGCGGGGGCGATCGCGTTCCTGTGTTCACCGCTGGCGGGCTTCGTGACGGGTGAAGTCATGCAGGTCAACGGCGGCATCTATATCGCTTAAAGTGCAGGACGCAACCATCACGTTTCCCCGACCTTCCATGCCGCCGAATCAAGATCAGGATCCGCCGCGCACCGCGCCCAAGAGCTCACTTTCCGCCGCGTTGGGCGATGCGCTGGCCGAGCAGATACGCCAAGGGGCGCTGGCCCCCGGTGACCGCCTGCCCACCGAAAAGCAGTTGACCGAAACCTATTCGGTCAGCCGCGCGGTGGTGCGCGAGGCGCTGGCGCGCCTGAAGTCCGAAGGGCTGATCACGTCGCAGCAGGGCAGCGGCGTGTTCGTGGATCCCAACTTTCAACGCAACGCCTTTCGCATCGCCGCGCCCACGCCCGGCGACACGCAGGACCTGGAACACATCCTGGAATTGATGCTGTCCATTGAAGTGACCGCCGCGCGCTATGCCGCGCAGCGCCGCACGGATCAGGACTTGAAGAAGATGCGCCAGGCGCTGGTCGGCATGGAATACGCGCTGATCAACGACAAGTTGGGCGACGAAGAAGACTACCAATTCCATCAGGCCATCGTGCAGGCCACGCACAACCCGCATCTGGTGTCGCTGAACGATTATCTGGAAGCGAACGTGCGCCGCGTCATCCGCAGCGCGCGCCACAACACGGCGCGCCGGTATGCCGAGCGCATGGCGGCGGTGCAAAGCGAGCATCAAGCCATCTTCGTCGCCATTGAAGGGGCAGACCCGGACGCCGCCGGCCGCGCGGCCGAACAGCATCTGCGTAACGCGGCCGACCGCTTGCGGCTGTTCCAGGCGGAACGCCCCGCGCCGGTGTAGCGGGCGGGGCGTCGGTGTGGAGTGCGGTGCGTGGATGTGGTTCTGGCTGCGGGGCGGGGTACGGATTTGTGTGCCTAGGCGAAAGTCTGTTCCATCTCCCGCCGGAACTGCACCGCCGTTGACGTCTCGTCGTACTCCACGTCGCGCCAGCGTATCGCCTGCGACTGCCGCACCGGATTCTTGAGCTTGACCCCGTGCGACAGCCCCAAAGGCAGATAGCCTTCTTCCACCGAGTCGGGCGCCGGCATCAGCCGGCCAAACACCGTGTAGCCGCCTTCGCCGTCCAAGATTTGGCCCGCTTGCAGGTCGCGCTTGGCGGTGGCGACCACATCGCCGTGCCAACCGGCCGGCGCGCCGGTGGGTTCACGCCGCAAGCCCACGCTGGCCACGCTGATGCCCAGTTCCAGGCCGATCAGGTGATAGGGCTTGTACATGGCGGTGTAGTTGCCGCTGGGGTCGGTGACCAGGCCGTATTCCTGGAAGCAGCGGCGCACGTAGTCGCTGTCGGCGGCCAGCGTCACGTAGACGCCCCAGCGCAGGTCGCGAAACACGGGGCGGCCGTCGCGCTCCAGCGATGAAATCACTTCCACCTGGCCGCGATGGTGCAGAATGCCGCCGTCTTCGCGCGGCCGCAGCACGCGGGCCAGGTCGTCCACGCCGCACGGCGGAAAATGCAGGCCCGATGGCGAGGGCAAGAGCCCCGTGGCGTTCGACACCGCCGCCATTTCGATGGCGCTTTTGGTGCCATCCAGAAAGCTGTTGAACATCTGCGCGTTGAAGTCGCCCGCGGCCACCATTTCAGCGGTGAAGCCGTAGTAGGGCCAGACGGTGTCGGGCGTGGACGTGTGGAATTCCGGCAGGTACTTGGTGCCCTTGCCGGCCGCCATGACCTCGAAGCCGCTGGCGCGCGCCCAGTCGACCATTTCGCAGATCAGGGCGGGCTGGTCGCCGTAGGCCAGCGAATACACGATGCCCGCTTCGCGCGCGCGGCGCGCCAGCAGCGGCCCGGCCAGGGCGTCGGCTTCCACGTTGACCATGATGATGTGCTTGCCGTATTCGCAGCAGGCCAGCACGTGGGTGATGCCGGCGGCGGCTTGGCCCGTGGCGTCGATGACGATGTCGACGTCAGGGCTGGCAATGATGGCAAGCGGGTCGTCGCTGAAGAAAACCTTGCCGTTCTTCAGCGCGTCATTGGTGCTGCTGGCATTGAGTGCGCTGGCCGGCCAGCCCACCCGGGTCAAGGCGGCGCGGGCGCGGTCGGGCGCCAGATCGGCTACCGCCACCAGCCGCATGCCCGGCGTGCGGGGAGCCTGGCTCATGAACATGGCGCCGAACTTTCCGGCGCCCAGCAATGCAACACGCAAGGGCTTGTGGTCGGCTTCTCGCTGCTTGAGCAGACGGTGCAGATTCATAGTGCGGACTCCTCCGGGGTGGGGGTACAGCCAGCACAGAATAGTCCTAAATCATGACGACTGAACAGCGTCCAGCGGGCCTCATGCGTCCGCGGTATAGAGCTCGCCCGCCAGGACGTTGCGCCAGTTCGCCCAGGTGATGCGGGGGCGGTCGGTCACCTGCCGGTTGTAGGGCGCGTCAAACAGAATGTGCTTCCAGCGCGGCTTCACGGCGCCTTCAATCTTGGGCTTGTCGTCGATCAGCAGGTTGCCCTGCACCAGCGTTTTGTCCTTGGTCAGGATCAGCCGGTTGGTGGCGTCACGACCCAGGTTCTTTTCCACCCACAGGTACTTTTCCGCCACGCAGTTTTCAAACTGTGAAAGTGGCGACGAGCAGATGCGCACGTCCATGCCCAATGCCAGCAGCTCGCGCACGGCGTCCAGCGCGCCCGGCACGGGCGGCAGCTCGCGGATGAAACCCGGCGCCGTGTAGATGGCCTCGGCCATCTTGCGTAGTTCGGGGGCGTAGTCCTCGCGGATGTAGAAAGACTTGCGGTCTTCGAATTCCACGGGCGGGATGTCGGGATGGCGCAGGCGCCAGGCGTCGAGGAAAGCGTGTTCGAAATCGGCCAGCACGCCGTCTTGGTCCAGCAGGATGATCATGGCGATCCCCGGAGTTGCAACCGCCTGATTGTGCCAGAGCGGCTACGGCGACAGCGGGCGCGATTGCGCCACGATCCGGTAGCGGCTGCCGCCCGTCTGCGATTCGGACGCCACCAGCACCAGGCGGTCATAGCGCCAGATCAACGGGTCGGGCGGGGGCGGCGGCGGGTCGTCGCGTTCGATGTTGCGCAGCAAGGTGACGTGCGGGCGAAAGGGCTGCGGCGGCGCGGTCAGGCCATAGCCGGCCAACCATTGCCACAGGCCGTCGTGGATGACTTGCAGCGGGGCCGGCGCGGGCTGCGTTTCGGGCTGAAGGGAATCGGGCTGAAGGGAATCGGGCTGAAGGGAATCGGGCCGATGCGGTTCAGTCGGATTCGGTTCAGCCTCATCCCGCCCGGCCTGACGCGGCCCGGCCTGACGTGGCCCGGCCCACAGAATGCGCTGGCGCTTGAATACCCCGTAGCGATCCAGCGCCAGTTCTCCCGGCGGCACACAGCGGTCGGGCGTGGCGGCGGCCAGCGCGTCCGCCAACTGCGCTTCGACCGGCCCCAGGAACGCCAGCGTCAAATGCAGTGTCTCGGTGCGCATCACGCGGCCGCCGCAATGCAGGCGGGCGGCTTGCGCCCATTCGGCCAAGGACGCGGCCAAGGGCGGCGACGGCCACAAGGCGAAGAAAAGACGGATGGCGGACATGCGCCGATTGTAGGCGCGCGACCCTTGCCAGGCGTCTCTCCGTCGCCGAAGCGCCGTTCAACTCCCGGTGGTTTCCGACTTGCGCAGCCGGGACAGCGCCGTGTCGAAGCGTTCAACGCCCGGACGCGCGGGGCGGGCAGGGGTGTCGAAGCGTTCCACGCCGGGGCGGGCCGGCTTGTCGAAACGTTCCACGCCTGGACGAGCCGGTTTGTCGAAGCGCTCGACGCCAGGGCGGTTGAAGCGTTCCACGCGCGGCGGGCTTTGCGTTTTTGCCTGCACGCTTTGGGCGGCGGCCTGTTCACGCTTGGCGATGATCTCTTCGGCGCGCTGGTGGTGCGGCGCCATCTTGCGCACCATCACCCGGCCGTCACGCGGGAAATAATTGATGCGGCGCGCATGCACGTCGCCCAGGTCCTGGGCCTTGACCGGAATGCCTTCGAGCTTCAGGTAGTTCAGGACAAACACGCCATTGCGTTCGCCGATGTTCATCTGCTGCATGGCGCTGAGCACCGCGCCGCCGCCAAACACCTTGGCTTCCAGGCGGTCGCGCGAGGCGCCGGCCTTGAGCAATTCGTTGATCAGCACTTCCATGGCGAAAGCGCCGTAGCGCATCGTCGCCGACGCGGGCGACTGCATGTCGCCTTCCGGCAACATGAAGTGGTTCATACCCCCCACGCCGGTCACCGGATCGTGAATGCAGGCGGCGACACAGGACCCAAGAACGGTCGAGATCATCAGGTCTTCGTTGGTGACGTAGTACTCGTTAGGGAGCACTTTCACCGCTTGGCATTGGAACGCGCTGTCGAAGTAGTGGCGCGTTGCGCGGGCTTCAAGTCGGGAGACCATGGGACTTATCAGGCAAGAACGGCGATTGGGACATGAAGGACGAAGCCCTGCGGAACGTTATGTTTCAAAAAGTGTAGAAAAATTTCGCTTTATTCTTACATATCCCGAATGACAACGGGAGAAATGCTTGTAACGGCGGGAGCGATACGGCCCTTTTAAAGGGAAACGTAACGCCAAACGCTACCCCGGTGGCGACGACCGAGCCGGCCGCCAGCAACTGGGACCCATCGTACACAGGCGCGCGCGGAGTCTTTCCCCGGATCACGGGGAGGTTCGGGCTTTATACGTGGCTTTAATGCGGAGCCGGGGCGCGTGGAGTGAGGCGCCCCGGGTGCGTGAGGACGCCTAAAAGCGGGTGCTGCGCGTCACCGACCAGCGGGCTGACAGCGCGCCCAGCGCGGCCGTAGCCACCACGGCGGTGACCAGGACAGACGCGCCAGGCAAATGCAGGGCGAACTCGGCGCCGTAGCTGCGGGCCAGCCCCAACAGCGCGTCGTTCAAGGGCGACAGCGCGATGGCCGACACGCCGATGGCCAGTAGCGAGGCCACCGCGCCCGACAGCGCGCCCAGGTACAGGAAGGGGCGGCGCACGAACGATTCCGTGGCGCCCACCAGGCGGGCGACGCCGATCTCTTCGCGTTGCGACAGCGCTTGCATGCGCACGGTGTTGAACACCGTGGCCAGCACCACGACGGCCACGCAAGCGGCCAAAAAGCCCAGGCCGATGCGGGCAAACCGCAGGATGGCTTCCAGGCGCTGCACCCAGGCGCTGTCCAACTGCACCAGGTCGACGTGGTTCCATTGCTTCCAGTCGCCCGCCAGCTTGTCGGCACGCCCGGCCAGGTTGTCGCCATCGGCCAGCGTCACGACCACGGCATCGGGCAGCGGATTGCCGGGCAGCACGGCCAGCGCCTGTTGCCAGGCAGGGTTGGCGCGCAGGTCAGCCAGGGCGGCGTCGCGCCCAACCACGCGCACGGCGCGCACGTCGTTTTGATAATCGTCCTTGATGCGCTTGGCCACTTCCGCGGCGGCGCCCGTGGGGGCGTCCACGCGCATGAACACGGTGACTTCGGGCGTTACTGACATTTGGCGCGCAACGGGTTGCACGGACACCAGAATGGCGCTGCCCAACAACGGCAGGGCCAGCGCCAGCGCCATGACCAGCAGGTTGGCCAACGATGAGAAAGGTTGCTTGGCCAGCCGGCGCACGGTGACCATCAACGCATAGCGGTGCTGCCGCAGCCAGGCGTTCATGACGAGGCTCCCGGAACACCCATGCCGGGTTCAGTGCGGCCACTGGCGCGCGGCGAGTTCGATGCGGGCTGCCCCGCGTCGGGTGGCGTGGCGGGGCCGTGCGAATCGGCGAACTTGCCCGGGTCGATGCGCAGGGTGCGCGAGGCGTAGCGCGCCATCAGCCCCTGGTCGTGCGAGGCGATCAGCGTGGTTACGCCCACGCGGTTGAAATCGCGGAACACGTTCATGATGCGCTGCGCGTTGTCGTCGTCAAGGTTGGCGGTGGGTTCGTCGGCAATCAGGATGGCGGGCCGGTTCACGATGGCGCGCGCGATGGCCAGGCGCTGCTGCTCGCCGCCGGACAATTCGATGGGATTCAGGTCTTCCTTGCCCGACAGGCCCACCTTGTCCAGGGCGGCGCGGGCACGCGACGCGGCGGAATCCCAGGGATGGCCCTGGACCGCCAGCGGCAGCATGACGTTTTCGAACGCGCTTCGATCGAACAACAGGTGAGTGTCTTGCAAGATGACGCCCACGGCGCGGCGCAGATAAGGGCGCGCGCGGGCGGGCAGCTTGTCCAGCCGTTGCCCGTTGACCTGGATGGACCCGCGGCTGGCGGGCTCCAACCCGCCGATCAACTTGAGCAGCGTGGATTTACCGGCGCCTGACGGCCCGGATACAAAAACGAATTCTCCCGCGCTTACGCGGAAGTTGATGTCGGCCAGGATATTTCGGCCGCGACCATATGATTTGAATACGTGCTGGAATTCGATCATGGCGGCTGTCGGATGAAGCCGCAATAGTAACTCGGGGACAGGAGGCAGGCATAAGCCGATTCACGATGGTCCTGTGAAAAAGCGTTTCCGCGTGACCAGTTGGACACCTTTTGAGCAGAACGAAATGAACACATCTTCGAACGCCGTTCAACTGAAAAAAGGCGTCCCCGTTTTCGAACGAAAACATCAATTGATTTCGCCAGTGTCCCTATATTTCAAGGGAATTCCCGGATGTGCCCGCCCGTGTCCGGACGCTACCATCCGCCCCATGCTTCGGCCCAACCCGGCCGTTGCAAGCTCGATTTGTCCCACACGGAGATCACGATGAAAGTACTGAAACTCGCTGCTATTGGCGCGGCACTGTTCGCCGCATCCGCGGCTGCCAATGCGGGCGCGACCTTCGATAACGTTAAGAAGAAAGGGTTTGTCCAATGCGGGGTTTCAACGGGCATTCCGGGATTCTCGATTGCTGACAGCAAGGGCGAATACAAGGGCATCGACGTGGACATGTGCCGCGCCATCGCCTCGACCATGTTCGGCGATCCCACCAAGGTCAAGTTCACGCCGCTGAACACGCAGCAACGCTTCACCGCGCTGCAATCCGGCGAAATCGACGTGCTGACCCGCAACACCACCGTGACGCTGACGCGCGACACGACGCTGGGCCTGATCGGCGCGGGCGTGAACTACTACGACTCGCAAGGCGT
>RCUQ01001109.1_pt1 | contig 10845 bp, 8 predicted proteins | sample 2166351 | NCBI WGS metagenome assembly RCUQ01 (sample SAMN09932597, study PRJNA488358) | compost metagenome | feature: garden; material: soil; isolation source: compost soil in acetonitrile-enriched culture | place: Germany: Experimental Botanical Garden Goettingen | collected 2016-01-27
TGGGTCGCCTCGTCCGGCGCTTGCGGGTGGGCCATGAAAATCAGCTCGGTGCGCAACAGGCCAATGCCTTCGGCGCCCTGCTCCACCGCTGCGTGAACACCGGCGCTCTCACCGATGTTGGCGAACACTTCAACCGCATGACCGTCTGTGGTCAGCGCCGGTTGATGGCGCTGTTCGGCGGCAGCCTTCAAACGTTGTTCGCGGGTATCGCGCTCTTCGGTGGCGCGCTGCAAGGTTGCCGTGTCGGCGTCCACATGCAAGCGACCGCGCTGGCCATCCAGCAACAACGGCGTGCCCGGCGCCAACAGCAACACAGCAGGACCGGCGCCGACCAGCGCCGGAATGCCGAGGGCACGGGCGACGATGGCGCTGTGGGCCGTGGCGCCGCCACGGGCGGTGAGAATGCCGGCCACGCGAGCGGGATCAAGACGTGCCACATCGGACGGGCCGACTTCATCCATCACCAGAATGTACGGCTGATCCGGTTCGCTCGGAGTTTCGATGCCACAAAGTTGCGCCAACACCCGTCGGCCGATATCACGCAAATCGGCGGCGCGCTCGGCGAGCAACGCATCCTGCAACGCTTCCTGCTGCTTGGCCGCCGCTTCAATCACCGACATCCACGCTGCTTCGGCGCTCTCACCCTGTTTGAGACGGGTGTCGACTTCATCGGTCAATTCCGGGTCGTCGAGCATTTCCTGATGGGTGATGAAAATCTCGCGAATGGCCTTGGCCTTGCTGCGTTCGATCAAGCCCTGAATGTCGTTGCGCACCGATGCCAGCGCTTGCTTGAGACGCTCGCGCTCAATCGAAGCGGACTCACCGCGCAGCGGGTATTCGATGGTTTGCAGGACTTGAATATGCGCCGGGCCGATGGCGATTCCCGGTGCGGCAGCGATCGCTTGCACAAGACTGCCGGACGCCGGCGCCAACAGCACTTCGGCTATCTCGACGACTTCTTCACGCGGCTGACTCACCGGTGGCAGCGGCTCGACTTCTTCGCCCAGGCCTTCTTCGATAGCGGCCAACAGTGCCGGCAAGGCATCGGCGGCGATGCTTGGCTCGGCGATGATTTCCAGCACCTGACCGCGACGGGCACCGAGGCTGAGCAGTTTGCTCAAGCTCTTTACCGACACCGCGCTGTCCTGACCGTCGACGATGCGAATGCGGATCTCGCCTTCAAAACTTTTTGCCAGTTGCGCGAGGATTTTCGCCGGGCGCGCATGCAAACCGTGGGCGTTGGCCAGCGCAATGCGTGCGCTCGGCCAATCGGCTGGCAACTCACCGCCGAGCACTTCCAGCACTGCACGGCAACTGGTGGCGCGACCCAATTCATGACCGCGACCTTCGATCAGCAACGCGCACAAGCGTTCGAGCAAGGCTTGATGGGCCTCACCGAGGCTGGCCAGACAGAACAGTCCGTTCAGCGGCTGACCGAGATAGCGCAATGGTTTGTCCGGAGTGACGAAGGCCAGCCCCGGACGCTTGACCGTTTGCTCGCTGTGCAGCCACCACAGGCCATCGCCCAGCGGCAGCGCTTCGACCTGCTGCAACACGGCGGAGAAACCGTTGCTCACGCAGTCGGCGTGACGCAGCAAACGCGCACCACGCCAGACCAGTTCTTCGAAATCTTCGGCGGCCACGCCCAAACCGATCATCTGTGCATCCAGCGCCAACTCTTGCGGCGCGCCTTGCAACAGTTTGAGCAAGGCTTCGGCCGTGCTGGCGCGACGGAGCGCTTGACCCAGATCGGTCTCGCCGAGGGCGCGAGTCAGCAGTTGCAGCAAGCGCAAGTGTTCATCGGATTTGGCCGCGATACCGATCGCCAGGTAGACGATCTGCCCGTCGCCCCAATCCACGCCTTCGGGAAACTGCATCAGGCGCACGCCGGTGGAAAACACCTGATCGCGGGTTTCTGGCGTACCGTGGGGAATGGCAATACCTTGACCGAGAAAGGTCGAGCCCTGGGCTTCGCGTGCCTGCAAGCCGGCGAGGTAACCCTCGGCGACCAGGCCGTCGGCAACCAGATGCCGGGCCAGCAACTGCAACGCTGCGGACTTATCCACAGCCGACTGGCCCATGGATATCTGCTCTACAGTGAGCTCGAGCATGCCTTTCTCCTTTTTGGCGCCTGTGGGCACCAGGTATTGTTTTGAATGATTCAGCTTACGCGCTTGTCACAGGACAATATTTGGCGGTTTCACGGCAGAACCGGCCAAAAGCGCTGACAACGTAGAAAATACGCTTGCTGAAACGTTTAATCTAGAATGATTGGCACGTTACTCGATAATCTCTCACTCTTGAAGCCCAATTGTCGGATGCGTGGCGACGATGGTCGACTGCCTGAATCGGGTAGGATTGACGAAAATGTCGGGCATGCTCGAAAAAACAAGGAACTCGCGGGTTGAAACTCAGTGATATAGCCCAGTTGGCCGGTGTGTCCGTTACCACCGCCAGCTACGTCATCAACGGCAAGGCCGAACAGCAACGCATCAGCAGCGCGACCGTCGAGCGCGTGCGCGCGGTGGTCGAACAACACGGCTTCACGCCCAACCCCCAGGCCGCCGGGCTGCGCAGTCGCCACACCCGCACCCTGGGTTTCATTTTGCCGGACCTGGAAAACCCCAGTTACGCGCGAATCGCCAAATTGCTGGAGCAAGGCGCTCGGGCGCGCGGCTATCAGTTGCTGATCGCCAGTTCCGACGATGCGCCGGACAGCGAACGGCAATTGCTGCAGTTGTTCCGCGCCCGGCGCTGCGACGCACTGATCGTTGCCAGCTGCCTGCCGCCCGGCGACGACAGCTATCGCCAATTGCAGGCCAAGGGCATTCCGATCATCGCCATCGACCGGGTCATGGAACCCGAGCATTTCTGCTCGGTGATCAGTGACGACCGCGAGGCCAGCCTGCAACTGACCCGCAGCCTGCTCGACCCCTTGCCCAAACAGATCGCGCTGATCGGCGCCCGCCCGGAGCTGAGCATCAGCCAGGAACGTTGCGCCGGCTTCAAAGAGGCGCTCGCCGGGTTCAACGGTGAGGTGCTGATTGAAGAAGGCGAATCCTTCAGCCGCGAGTGCGGCAAACAATTGATGGAAGAATTGCTGCAGCGCCTGGGCCATTTGCCCGATGCCCTGGTGACCACATCCTACGTGCTGCTTCAAGGCGTGTTCGATGCGCTGCACGACTTCCCGCTGAAAAACCGCCCGCTGCGCCTCGGCACGTTCGGCGACACTCAGTTGCTGGACTTCCTGCCGCTGCCGGTCAACGCCATGGCCCAGCAGCACCAGTTGATCGCCGACAAGGCCCTCGCGCTGGCCCTGGCAGCCATCGAGCAGTCGGATTACCGGCCCGGTGTGCAAGCCATTGCGCGCACGTTCAAGCAGCGTATTCGCCAGGACTGAACCGTGGAGCTGATCGACACCCACACCCATCTGGATTTTCCGGACTTCGACGCCGACCGTCAGGCGCTGCTGGCCGAAAGCCGCGCCCTCGGGGTGCGGCGGATCGTGGTGCTGGGGGTTTATCAGGCCAATTGGCAGCGGGTCTGGGAGCTGGTGCAAAACGATCCCGACCTGCATGCGGCGTTCGGATTGCATCCGGTGTATCTGGACGATCATCGCCCTGAAGACTTGAGCGAACTCGGCGATTGGCTGACCCGCCTGGCTGGCCATCGGCAACTGTGTGCCGTCGGCGAGATCGGCCTGGACTACTTCATCGAAAACCTGGACCGCGACCGCCAGCAGGCGTTGTTCGAGGCGCAATTGCAATTGGCGGCGGATTTCGCGCTTCCGGCATTGATCCATGTGCGGCGCAGCCATGCCGCGGTGATTGCCACGCTCAAACGGTTTCGCCTGAAACGGGCCGGCATCATCCACGCCTTTGCCGGCAGCCAGGAAGAAGCCCGGGAATACATCAAGCTGGGTTTCAAACTCGGCCTGGGCGGCGCCGCGACCTGGCCTCAAGCACTGCGCATGCACCGAGTGCTCGCCGAGCTACCGCTGGATTCTGTGGTGCTGGAAACCGACTCCCCGGACATGGCGCCCGCCATGTTCCCCGGCCAACGCAACAGCCCCGCGCATCTGCCCGCGATCTGCGCGGCACTGGCCGACATCATGGCGATCAGCCCCGAGCAATTGGCTGCGGCCAGTACGGCCAATGCCTGCGAGTTGTTCAACTGGTGAATCAAATCCTGTGGTATCAGGCGACCGCTACACCCGAAATGCGCTGATCAACTGTTTCAACTCCACGACCTGGGCCGACAACGCCCGGCTGGCATCTTCGGTCTGATGCGCACCTTCAGCGGTGCGCTCGCCAGCGCGATTGATCTCGACGATGTTCTGGTCGATGTCGTGGGCCACGGCGGTTTGTTGCTCCACCGCGGCGGCAATCTGCTGGTTCTGGTCGACGATCATGCCGACCGCTCCCAGAATATTTTCCAGCGCCCGCTGGACCTTCTCCGACTGCCCGACCGTGCCGCTGGCCATTTCATGGCTGGTGCCCATGGCCTTGACCGCCGCGCCGACACCGCCATGGAGCTTGGCGATCATCTGCTCGATTTCTTCGGTCGATTGCTGGGTTCGTTTGGCCAGGGTCCGGACTTCGTCGGCTACCACGGCGAAACCACGGCCCTGCTCACCGGCCCGTGCCGCCTCGATGGCAGCATTGAGCGCCAGCAGGTTGGTCTGCTCGGCGATGCTCTTGATCACTTCGAGCACACGGCTGATGGACTGGCTGTCGCTGGCCAGTTGGTTGATCACCAGTACCGATTGATCGATCTCGCTGGCCAGCGCGGCAATGCTGCCTTGCTGCGACTCCACCAGGCCACGACCACTGATGGTCTCATCGTTGACACTGTGGGCACTGCTCACCGCCGCGGCGGCACTGCGCGCCACTTCCTGGGAAGTGGCCGACATCTGGTTCATCGCCGTGGCCACTTGTTCGATCTGCGTGCGCTGCCCGGCGACGGCCTGGTTGCTTTGCGCGGAAACGCTTTCCACCTGGCCGGCCTGACGCTCGACTTCGCTGACGGTCTGCCCCACCCGCTCGATCAGGTCATGGATCTTTTTCACCGTGCCGTTGAACACTTCGCCCAGCTCCCCCAGCTCATCGCGGCTGTGGGCGCTGAAGGTCACGGTCATGTCGCCGGCCGCCACCTTGTCCATCACCGCCCCCAGGCGCTTGAGCGTGGTGCGGGTCGAGGCATAGAAAGCGCCGTAGAGATAAAAGATCAACACAAAGACGACTGACAGCGCCACGGCCTGCAAGACCATGTGCGTGCGATTCTGCTCAAGTCGCTGCTGCAATTGCGGGCCGAGATACTTCAGGACCGCTTCGTTGAGTTGGTAAGTCTGGTCCATCAGGGCGCTGACCTGATCGTAAAAGCCCTGCCACGGCGCGTCGAGGGTATCAGCCATGACCACTTGTTCTTCGAACAGCTCGCTGGCTTTCTTCAAGGATGCCCGGCTGCTATCGGCCTGAGTGGCCAGGGTCTCACGCGCAGCCTTGCTGGAACCCAGGGCATCCTGCAACTTCAGGCCATACTCGGCCTGGAGCTTTTCAATCTGCGCCAGCAATTCATCGAAACGGGTACTCGAAGCCGAGTTGATGAACCCCTGCCCCAACGAATAAGACCCCATTGCCCGACCTTCGCCCAGGATCTGGGTGACCCGTGGCGTGACGAGGGTGACGAGCTCGCTCAACTGGCGCATGTCGCTCTGGTTGTCGCGACTGAGGCCGGACTGGCTGGTGATGAGCTGACTGAAAACCTGCGCGCTGCCCACCAGCTTGCCGATCAAGGCACTTTTGCTTTGCAGGGAGTTTTCCGTTTGCTGGGCCTTGAACGCGGCGATCATTTCATCGCGCTTGCCGTCGAATACCGCGATCTGCTCCGGATCGGTGGTCATCGCGGTCAGCCCTTGCAGGCGCGCCAGAATGCTTTGTTCGAGTGTGGTGATCTGCGATTCAACGTTACTGGCCTTGCCCGACTGACCGAGGGTGACGTTGATCTGCACCAGATTGTTGAGGGTTTCCAAATCACGCCGTAGCGTCAGACTGCTGCCCAGCAAGTCGAGGCTTTGCAGCTCGATGCGGGTGCCCTGGAATTCGCGATAGGAGTCGCGCACCAGATAGAAATTGGTCACCAGCATCGGCACCAGGAACAGGACGCTGATCAAACTGAACTTCATGCCGAAGCTCAAGCGGTTCATCAGTGCAACGGCGGGATAGAGCAAGCTCTTCACTGGAAGTCTCCCTTTGATTTCTTATTTTTATTGGCAGGCGCAGCCAGGCAGCAGATAGCCACCATTGGACGCTATTCCTGTATAGCTCAAAACGGGAGATGGTTTTGTAACTTAAGGTTAACGGAGGAGGCGTTTTGGTTTGTTCCTGATGCAACCAGGCCGGCTGTCAGATCTTCATCGCCAGCAGGCTGGCTCCCACAGTTTGAAATGCGTACGAACCAAACAAGCAGGCCGGCCGGTAGGCCGCCTCGGTTGATCTTGATCCACCCGCCCCATCGGGAGGCTGAGTGGAGGTGTTCATCCGGGGAGTGGCGCGCAGCGCCGTTCGACGCAGTCGAACACGCTGCATGTAGGTCGTCGCGCAGCAGACCGGAGGGCAGTGTCCCCGGATGGATACCGGAGCGAAGGAACCCCGAGCTCTAGCGAGGGGCCGTACGTAAGGGGCGAGACCTTTGCTTCCTTTGGGCTGGGCCGGCACTCCGGCGTTTGCCAAAGGGAGTCGCCGTAAGGGCGAAACCATAGGTGGCCGTTACCGAAGCAACGGATATGTACGCAATAAAAAATCGACTTACGGCAACACCGTCCAAAGCGCAAACCCCGCATACCAAAGCACCGCCGCCCGCAGCAGCAACTCCCAGATCCGATCAAGATTATTGATGCCCTCAGGCCCAACCACCGGCACCGGGATTTCAGCGGCCACCAACCCGGCCTTCTCGATCAACTGCGCGGCACTGATGTTCCAGTTCAGCAACTCATGCAACATCACCCGACTCACCGCAACAAAATTGCCAACCAAGGCAAAACTCGCCGCCAGCAACCGCACCGGCACCCAATCAAACGCATGGCGCAACTGAGCAGCACGCTCGACCACCGCAGGGTTCTGCCCATGCTCCTCGGCCAAGGCGAGCAACCGGTAACTCAGGGCAGCGACCGGCCCCAACAGGAAGTACCAGAAAATCACCGCAAAAAAACTCTGGTACGCCTCCCACAACAAATGCCCTTCGACCCGCTCCAGCAGTTGCTCGCCACTGTCGGCGCAGATATCCAGGTCACGTTTGGCGACATGGGCCGCAGCTTGCAGGTCTTCCCGGCGCCAGGCGTCTCGAAATGGTCCGAGGCCGGCCAGCAGATCGCCACGCCCCAGACTGTAAATCACCACCAGCAGATGCACCGGCAACGCCAGCAAGCCGTAAGCCACCGGGTCCAATACCAGCAACAGCAACCCCAACAGCGCAACCGGCAACAACACCAGCACGAGCAAAACCAGCCATGGCTTTTTCGCCAGGCGCGGGCTGGACTCGAGTTTATGCAGCTCGCGCACCCAACCGCCATCTCGCTGAATCTGGTGGCGCAAGGCCGAGAACTTCTCGATCCATACCGCCAACAGCAACACCAGAAAACTCATTGTCGCTCCTCTTTTTCCACTGCGGCTTCAGCCAGCGCCGCGCGATAGCGTGCCCATTCGAACGCCGGTCCCGGATCGGTCTTGCGCCCGGGCGCAATGTCGCTATGCCCGCAAATACGCTGTGGAGTAATGGCCGTGAAGACGTTTTGCAGTTGCCGGGTCAGGGCAATCAATGCGTCGTACTGAGCATCGGTGAACGGCAGATCATCCGTGCCCTCCAGCTCAATGCCCAGGGAAAAATCGTTACAGGTTTCCCGCCCCTCGAAAACCGAAACGCCAGCGTGCCAGGCGCGCTCAAGGCAGGATACAAACTGAGTGACCGCGCCATCACGCTCGATCAAAAAGTGCGCAGACACCCGCAGATCGGCAATCCCCTCAAAGTAAGGGTGCTCCGTGACATCCAGACGATTCTGGAAAAACTCCTGCACCTTGCCCGTGGCGAATTGCGCCGGCGGCAGGCTGATGTTGTGGATCACCAGCAGGGAAATTTCGCCCGTGGGGCGCGCATTGAAGTTGGGTGAGGGGCACAAACGCACCTCTTGACACCAACCGCTCGCGGGGTCCAACTGCATACCGTTTCCTTCAACGATGACTGTGTTGGAGCCCAGTATGCCGCGATAGCCCCTCAGGACGCGATCACTTGCCGCGATTGAGTGCTCGCAGATTGCCGATCACCGCTTCAAGAGCCCGGTTGCTGGAGGGAATCGACCAAATGCAGGCTTCAGAGCGATGGCAACGTCTCGGATGCCTTGGGTTGCTCCGCGCCATGGCCCTATAATCGGGCCACTTTGTTTGTGGAGCCCGTTATGCCGAATCTACGTCTCGCCGATTTGACCGCCGAAATCGAAGCCAACGTGCGCCGTGCGTTGCTTGAAGACATCGGCAGCGGCGACATCACCGCGCAGTTGATCCCGGCCGAACGCCTGGCCACAGCCACCATCATCACCCGCGATGCGGCCGTCATCAGCGGCACCGCCTGGGTGGATAACGTGTTTCGGCAACTGGACCCGCGGGTGGCGGTGCACTGGCAGGTTGCCGACGGTGAACGGGTGACGCCCAATCAGGTGCTGTTCCACCTCGAAGGCCCTGCGCGCTCACTGCTGACCGGCGAACGCAGCGCCCTGAACTTCCTGCAACTGCTCTCCGGCGTGGCGACCCGCGCGCAATACCTGGCGGACTTCGTGGCCGAGACTCAGGTCAAGCTGCTCGACACCCGCAAAACCTTGCCGGGGCTGCGCCTGGCGCAAAAGTACGCCGTGACCTGCGGCGGTTGCCACAACCACCGCATCGGCCTGTATGACGCCTTCCTGATCAAGGAAAACCATATCGCCGCCAGTGGCGGCATCGCGCAGGCCATCGCCGCCGCGCACAAGATCGCGCCGGGCAAACCGGTCGAGATTGAAGTGGAAAGCCTGGATGAACTCAAGGAAGCGCTGGCGGCCGGTGCCGACATCATCATGCTCGACGAACTGAGCCTGGACGACATGCGTGAAGCCGTGCGCCTGAATGCCGGCAAGGCCAAGCTGGAGGCCAGCGGCGGGATCAACGAAAGCACGTTGCTGCCGATTGCACAGACCGGGGTGGATTACATTTCGATCGGTGCGATGACCAAGGATGTGAAGGCGGTCGATCTGTCGATGCGCCTGAGTCTCTGATCACACGTATGTGAGTTGCCAAAACTGTAGGAGCGAGCTTGCTCGCGATGTACCTGAGAGCGCCATGTTTAACCAGTAAACACGCGTTATCGTTAACGACCATCGCGAGCAAGCTCGCTCCTACATGAGTGTCAGACCACCAGATTGTTCATCTCGCAGTACTCTTCCCACTCGACGCCCAACACCTCGGCAGCTTCCTTGTGCAGTTTCAGGCGTTCGGTCTCGTATTCTTCCGGGGTTGATGTGTACTTGAGCGTCAGTTCCCACGGTTGCAAGCCCTGGGCTTCGGCTTCATCCTCGAACGCCCACTGGATCTGGTCTTTCTGATCGTCGGCGGGCAAGTCCTTGATCTCTTCCATCAGATCCGGCACATCCAGCACATACTTTTTCAGCGCTTCTTCGTGACGGGCTTCCTGGGTCAATTCTTTAACGGTCATGGCGTTCTCGCTGATCTGGGGAATGGAAGATGGATCTGGATCATCAAGGATCTCTCTGACGCAAAAAACCGTTTGCAGCCCGGTTTGTCTGGCCTTCAGAACCATTCGGGATCATCTGAAAACTGCTGGGCGAAGCTCATGCAGGCACCGAATATAGGACTTTTGTCGGACGATTTACACGACTCTTTACATCCATCCACAAAAAAAAGCATTCACCGCCGGTGGCACTCGGGAACATTAGATAAGGCCCCGAGTCATAGCGATGTGCCATATAGCACCCCACATGGAACTCAAGTGATGCGTAGTTTTTCGAAGCTTTCGTCTGCACTGTCAGCCACCACAATCACGGCACTGCTGGGGATGCTGGCGCTACCGGGAACGGCACTGGCCGGCATTGAATTGAGTAATGGCTACTCGTCTTCCAGCGGCAAAATCACAGCGATTCAAAGTGAGTATGGCAAAGACGTCATGGTCAAGACAGATTTCGACGTCAGCGACCTGAAGGCGATGCAAACCACCCTCAACGATCAAGCGCGCCAGATCGAAGAACTCAAGCGCAGCAGCGGTTCCAGCTCAAGTTCAAGCGGCAAAGAGATCGACGAGCTCAAGCGCACCGTCAACGAGCAGGAGCGTGATCTGGAAAATCTGAGCAAGCAGGTCGAAGAGTTGAAGCGCAACAGCGGTTCCAGCTCGAGCTCCAGCAACAGCGAAATATCGAATCTCAAACGGGAAGTCAGTGATCAGGATCGCGAAATGGATCAGCTCAAACGCACTGTCGACGATTTGAGAAGCAAGGTGAAGTAAACGGGGATGGTGCCCGAGACAGGAATCGAACCTGCGACCTTCGCGTTACGAGTGCGCTGCTCTACCGACTGAGCTACACGGGCAGTGGGCTAAACCTAGCATCGCGAAGCAATACCGGCAACTTCGACCCGTATCCCGGTTTTTCACCGGATAAAAAAAGGCCCCGCAGTTTTCACTGCGGGGCCTTTTTTACAACGCTGAAGCGGACAAGCCTGGCGGGTGATTAAACGCCCGAAGCCTTGGCTGCTGCTACGTCTTTGATGGACAGCTTGATACGGCCGCGGTTGTCCACGTCCAGTACCAGTA